>Ga0180429_10003486_pt1 | contig 12697 bp, 6 predicted proteins | sample SS_ome_FD_132428 | JGI IMG/M metagenome (GOLD analysis project Ga0180429, IMG submission 132428) | Hypersaline lake sediment archaeal communities from the Salton Sea, California, USA - SS_1_S_1 metaG | ecosystem: Environmental > Aquatic > Non-marine Saline and Alkaline > Hypersaline > Sediment ... | reverse complement strand
TCGCGGGCTACTTCCTCGTGGTCTGGGATTTTATCCGATACGCCCGGGAGCAAGGTATCCCGGTGGGTCCCGGCCGTGGAAGCGCCGCGGGTTCCATCGTCTCCTACAGCATGGGGATCACGAATCTGGACCCTCTGAAATACGAACTCCTCTTCGAACGATTCCTGAATCCCGAGCGGGTGTCCATGCCCGATATCGACATCGATTTCTGCATGCGCCGGAGATCAGAGGTCATCGAATACGTCCGCGAGAAGTACCACGCCGAGAACGTGGCCCAGATCATCACCTTCGGAGAGATGAAGGCCCGCAGTTCGATCCGGGACGTGGGGCGAGCCCTGGGGGTTCCCCTTCAAAAGGTGGACCGGATCGCCAAGATGGTGCCCGAGGATGCGGGCGGTGTGACCCTCGACAAGGCACTGAGTCTCTCCTCGGCCCTGAAGCAGTTCTACGACGGCGACGACGAGGTGCGAGAGGTCGTTGACATCGCCCGGCGGCTCGAGGGCCTCACCCGCCACGCCTCGGTCCATGCCGCCGGGGTCGTCATCGCACCCCGCCCCATCGTGGAGTTCTGTCCCCTGCAGAACCAGCGCGGGGGTAGCGGAAGGGAAGAAGTGATCCTCACCCAGTACGCCAAGGACGAGGTGGAGTCCCTGGGCATGCTCAAGATGGACTTCCTTGGGCTGAAGACGCTCACCATCATTTACGATACCCTCGACCTGATTCGCGGCTCGGGCGAGTCGCCCCCCGACCTGGATCATCTCCCGCTGGAAGACGCGCCCACGTTCGAACTGTTCGGGAAGGGACACACCGACGGCGTCTTCCAGTTCGAATCGGGGGGTATGAAGGACATCCTCAGGCAGCTTAAGCCCAGGCGATTCGAGGATCTCATCGTTCTCAACGCCCTCTACCGCCCCGGTCCACTGGACGCAGGCATGATCGAGGAGTACATCGGCCGAGCCCGCGGAACGAAGGAATCCGCAGTACTCCTTCCCGAGATGGAGGGAATCCTCAAGGAAACGCTGGGCATCATGGTCTATCAGGAGCAGGTCATGCGCATCGCCCAGCGGCTGGCCGGTTTCACCCTCGGGCAGGCGGACGAACTGCGCAAAGCCATGGCGAAGAAAAACGAGGCGGCCATGCGGGTCCAGCGCAAGCTGTTCCTGGAGGGATGCGCGGCGCGGGGCCTCTCTGGACATTCCGCCACGGAAGTCTACGAAAACATGGCGACCTTCGGGCGCTACGGCTTCAACAAGTCGCATTCGGCGGCCTACGCGCTGCTCGCCTACCAGACGGCCTACCTGAAGGCCCATTTCCCCTCCGCCTTCATGGCGGCGACCCTCTCGGTCCTCTACGAAAACACCGACGAAGTCATCAAATACATGAACTCCTGCAGGGAGATGGGCATCCCCCTGCTTCCCCCGGACGTCAACCGGAGCGGTATCGGCTTCACACTGGAGAACGGCGGGATCCGCTACGGGCTGAGCGCCATCAAGAACGTCGGCGTGGGTTCGGTGAAATCCATCCTCGAGGCGCGAGAGCGGGTCGGCCCCTTCACGGACCTGTTCCATTTCTGCGAAGAAGTGGACAAGAGCCAGGTCAACAAGCGCGTGCTGGAAAATCTGGCGCAATCGGGCGCCTTCGACTGCTTCGAGGTGAAGCGCTGGGACCTTCTGGCATCCATCGAGAGCGCCACCGCCGCAGGTGCCAAGCACCAGGAGGAGAGAGCCTCCGGCCAGGTGGGACTGTTCGGCGGGGACACCGAGGAGCCGGAACCGGTTCGATACGAGCAGGGAGACCCCTGGCCCGACCGCGAGCGCTTCCGCAGGGAGAAGGAAAGCCTGGGTTTCTACTTGAGCGGGCATCCGCTCATGGAACTCAAGCCCGTGCTTCTCCGTTACGCCACCCACACGCTTTCAGATATCGATGGCCTCCAGGACAACAGCGAAGTCACGGTGGGCGGCGTCGTCAGCGCCGCGAAGCAGAAGAAGAGCCGCAACAAGGGATCCATGTACGGCATCATGACGCTAGAAGATCTCGAGGGGCGGGTGGACGTGCTCGTCTTCAAGGATGCCTTCGAGCAGTACTTCGGACGCGTCACCGAGGATGCCGCGGTTCTCGTGGTTGGGAAGATCCGCAAGGAGGAGACCGGGGTGAAGATCTTCGCCTCGGCTATCGTTCCCCTCGCCGCCGCCGACGAAGAACTGCAGGAGCGTGCGAGGGGCGTCCTCCTCAAGGTTTCGGAGTCGCTCTGCGAGGAGAACTGGCTCAAGGATCTGGATATCCTGCTGCGGAAGCACCCCGGGGAACTGCCCGTCTACCTGGATATTTCCATCGAGGAGGAGAAAACGGCTAGAATGATGCTGGGGGCTTCCCTGAGAGTGGCCCCCGGCGAACGCCTCATCGCCGGACTGGAGGAGTTCCTGGGGAAGGACCGGTTCCAGTACCTCTTCCTGGGCGCGGGCAACGGCAACGGAGCCGCCCGGTAGATCCGGGGCCGATGGAGCCACGGAGGATTTCGGCCATGAATGATCCGAGGGATTTCGAGAAGCCGATTCAGGAACTCGAGCAGCAGATAGAGAACCTGCGCCTGTTCGGAGAAGGGCCGAAGAAGGGCAAGGAGATCGCCGCGCTTCAGACCAAGCTGGAGAAGCTCCGCAGGGACATCTTCTCCAAACTCACCCCATGGCAGGTCGTTCAAGTCGCCCGCCATCCGAAGCGTCCCTACACCAAGGACTACATCGATGCCTTCGTAGAGGATTTCGCCGAACTGCACGGCGACCGGAGATTTTCCGATGACACGGCGATCGTCGCCGGATTCGGGAAGTTCCGCGGAGATTCCATCTGCGTCATCGGACACCAGAAGGGTCGCGACACCAAGCAAAAGTTGTACCGCAACTTCGGGATGCCCAAGCCCGACGGATACCGGAAAGCCCTCCGCATCATGCGCATGTCCGAAAGATTTCGCATTCCCATTCTGACGTTCATCGACACACCGGGTGCCTTCCCCGGCATCGATGCAGAGGAGCGCGGGCAGGCCGAGGCCATCGCCTACAACCTGGAGGTCATGTCGCGGATCCGTGTACCCATCGTAGTGACGGTTTCGGGAGAAGGGGGCAGCGGCGGGGCCCTGGCACTCGGGGTCGGGGACAGGATCAACATGCTCCAGAACTCGATCTACTCGGTCATCAGTCCCGAGGGCTGCGCGGCCATCCTCTGGAAGGACGCGGCGCAGGCCGAACAGGCCGCATCGGCGCTCAGGCTCACGGCGCCGGATCTCAAGGAACTAGGACTCATCGACCGGCTCATCCCGGAACCCCTGGGCGGCGCCCATGCGGATCCCGAGGCCGCCATCGCATCAGTCGAGGAGGCCATTGCCGAAGACCTGGCCGAACTTTCGGCGCTGGACCCCGGAGATCTGTACGACAAGCGCTACGAGAAATACCGCAAAATGGGCGTCTTCCTGGAGGAGGCGGTGAGCCCCGGCTGATGGATGTACCAGAGCCCTTCCTTTCGATCCGGCCGTACCTCGATCCCTCGCGCGCAGAGTTGATCCGCACCCATTACGCACGCCTTCCCCGCCCCGAGCAGGGGGGGGTTCTCCTGTCCCGATGGGCGGAGGGGCCGGGGCTTCCGAGCGATTCCGCCTGCTTCCTGTACCTTCTCTATCTCGCCTCCCTCTCGGAGGCCCTCTTCCTGTCGCTCCTGCGCCGCCCGAACCTGAGGCGGCCCCTCTTCGGCGACGTCGCCGGCGGTGACGTCCTGGGTCGGAGCGGCATGGAGGAAGCGCTTGCACGCTGGCAGATTCAGCATCGGTTGGATCCGATCGAGTCGAGGCTTTCCGGGTTCCGCGCGTATCACACGGCGCGCGTTTTGCTCATGGAAACCCTGGGTGGGATCTCCTTCGACGACACGTTGGACGAACTCACGGCCCTCGCCGACGTCCTGGTAGCCCGCGCATACCTGGAGGCCTTTCATCCCATGAGGGAAGAGCACGGACTGCCCCTCCGCCTTTCCCCGGACGGCCGATCGGTACCCTGCTCCCTCGCTGTGCTCGCCCTCGGCAAACTGGGTGGACACGAACTGAACTACGCCTCCGACGTGGATCTCGTCTATTTCTACGAGAGGGATGGACAGACAGACCGGGGCATGGAAAACCACGCCTTCTTCGATGCCTGGGTCCGCAGCGCGACCGCCCTCCTCAGCCGGCCGACGCCGGACGGGCCCTGCTTCAAGGTGGATCCCAACCTTCGGCCCCGCGGCCGGGACGGTGAACTGACCCTGTCCTTCGATAGTGCTCTCGCCTACTATCGGGAATGGGCTGATCTATGGGAGCGCCAGGCCTGGACGAGGGCTCGGGCCTGCGCCGGAGACACGGGTGCGGGCAGACGCTTCCTGCGTCTCCTCGAAAGAGAAATCTACCGTCCCTATATCTTCACGGGCGTGGCCTCGCAGAACCGGAAAATGCGCACCCTTGCGCTTTCCCGCCTGGCCTCTGAGGATCCCGACGGCGAAAACCGGAACATCAAGGAGGGTCCCGGCGGGATCCGGGACATCGAGTTCACTGTCCAGGCACTCCAGATGACCCACGGGCAGACGGACCGGTGGATCCGCGAGCCGAATACGCTTCTCGCCATCACAAAGCTGGGACAGAAGGGCTACCTCTCAGCACGCAACCAGGGGCGAATGGCGCGGGCTTACGTCCGGTTCCGGAGGGCTGAGCACTGGGCCCAAATCCACACCATGCGCCAGACCCACCGCCTCCCCGGAACGGAAGTGGAATGGTCGGCCCTGGCCCGATACCTCGGCGCCGCATCGGGAGAAGAGGCCCACCGGCGGATCGAGGAAGACCGGCGGCAAATGGCCGCCCTGTTCACCGCCACGCTGAACAAGCTCGCCAAGAGGGACCGGGAGAAGGACCACGTGGACCGACTCCTCTCGAAGGAAGGGATCCTCGAATCCCTTCGCATGGGCCGATTCCTGGACCCCGAGCGTGCCTTCCCGCTCCTCTCGGGGGTATACAGCGCGCTCGAACCCTGGCTCGACTGCGACCGGAGGCGGGAGAACTTCCTCAGGGTTCATTTCTCACTTCAGAAAGAACTGGCAGGCGCCCGCGACCCTTTCGTCGGACTGCTTGCAATCCATCGCCTGATCCCTTCGTTGCAGACCTCCGAGGATTTGTTCGGGCAACTCCTCGACCGGCCCCGGCTCCCCCGCCTTCTCTTTCGGCTCGCGGCGGCCAGCCAGCCCCTCATGGAAATGCTCCAGCAGTGGCCGGGGCTCATCGCCATCCTGTCCTACGAAGGGATCCGCTCCCTTCCGGACCGGATCGGGGGCATCGAGCGGGCCACCGACCTCCAGGACCTGCGCCACAGGAAGAAGGAAACCCTGTTTCTCTTGGGAGCGCGGAGCCTGCTGGTTCAGGACACCCACGACCAGGTCCGAAAATGGCATACCGAAGCGGGATCCGCCTGCCTGAAGCGCTGCTTCGCTATGGTCTGCGCGGACACCGAGGCCGCGGAATCCTTGCCCCCGGGGATCTTCAAGCACAGTCTTTCCGTCCTGGCCATGGGGCGGCTTGGTATGGGGGAGATGCACCCCCGGTCGGATCTGGACCTGCTGTTCGTGAAGCACGAGGAATGGGTTCTCCCGAAAGACCCGGAGCGTTCCGCCCTGGTCGAGGAACGGCTGCTGAAGCGGATCGCAGCGGCACTCACCGAGGTGACCCGGGAAGGCTCTCTCTATCCGGTAGACCTGGAACTGCGACCCGACGGCGCTTCGGGTCCCATGCTGCCCCGGGCACGAGCCCTCCCCGCCTATCTTTCCGAAAGGGCGGAACTCTGGGAACGGATCGCATGGCTCAAGGCTCGGCCCATCGCGGGTGACACGGAGTCGGGGGGACAGTTGCTCGATCGGGTCCGCCGCACTCTCTTCGACAGGGGCATCGCGCCAGGGGAGACGGACCGCCTATCGACTCTCCGGCATAGACTCGAGCAGGAGAATCCCGATGTGGAAGGGCTGCTGAAGTTCGCTCCCGGCGGACTCATGGAACTGGATTTCTTCCTCCTCTGCCACCATCTGGCCAGGAAGTTACCCCCGGGACCGGGCGGCACACCCGGCCTCCTGGCCAGGCTTCGCGATGTGGGGCTGCTGGACATCGATACGGCGGCCAGGCTCTTTCGGGCCAGGAGATTTCAGGATAAACTGCTGTACCAGATGCGTCTTCGCTTCCTGCGGCCGCCGGGCAAGAGAACGCTCTCGGAAGCCCTTTCGCAGGTTTCGCTGAAGGCCCTCGTTTCCGACGTCGAGGGCGCAGACGGTGCGCCCGATGGGCTCACGCCTGGGGAACGGGCAAGATGGCTGGAGGCCCTCTGGGCTCAGCATCGGGAAGCCGTCCATCTGGAATGGACGCGGCTTCGGGCCTCCTTTACAAGGTAGGGGTCTTGACCATGAATCGGAGCACCGCCGTCCTTCTCGTTGCTTCCTTTCTCCCGTTTCTGTTCGGCTGTCGGGGAACGGCGCCGCCGCCTCCGAAGGAGGTGGTCTGCTATACATCCGTGGATCAGCCCCACGCCGCACCCATCCTTCGCTTGTTCGAGTCCCGTACGGGCATTCGCATGCGAGCCGTCTACGACGTGGAGGCCTCCAAGACCACGGGCCTGGTCAACCGGCTGAAAGCGGAAGCCGGACGGCCCATGGCAGACGTCTACTGGAGCAGCGAAATCGTTCAAACGATGTGGCTCAAGAAGCATGGGGTTTTAGGCAAATACGTCTCTCCTAACGCGGAAGACATCCCCCTCTCCCTGAAGGACCCGGACGGGTGCTGGGCGGGACTCGGCCTCAGAGGGCGGGTGATTCTCGTCAACTCCGAACGCGTCCGTGAAGTGGAGATGCCCGTATCCATCTTCGATTTCCTCGATCCCCGGTGGAAGCCGGAGGACGTCGGCATCGCCCTGCCCCTCTTCGGGACCACCTTCACACACGCCACCGTCCTGTACAGCACCTTAGGTGAAGAGAATGCGAAGGACTTTTTTCAGGCCGTCCGGGACAAGGGGATCCAGGTCCTCGACGGGAACTCCACCGTCCGAGACCGGGTTTCCACGGGCATGCTGAAAATGGGACTGACCGATACCGACGACGCCAGGTCCGCGAAAAAGAAGGGCGCGCCCGTGCGGCTCATCTTCCCCGACCGCCTTGAAACGGGAGGCCTCTACATTCCCGGGACCGTCGCCTTGGTGAGAAACGCACCGCATCCCGTCGAGGCACGCCTGCTCATCGATTTCCTCCTGTCCTGGGAGGTGGAAGTGTACCTGATGGAGGCGGACTACTTCCACGCTTCCGTCCGTTCGCCGCCTCCTTCCACGCCGATCTCCTGGGCCGAGATCGCGGAGCGCACCCCGCAGGTACGGGAAGACATGCGCGAGATCTTCCTGCATTGACACGCCGGAAGACGGTATCGGCCGCCTTCCGGCGGCTCTTTCCCACTCTGCCCCTGCTGCCCTATTTCATCCTGGCGGGAGCGCCTCTCGCTTTCCTGGCGGCGGATGCGGCGCTTCACCCTCCTTGGCTGGAATGCCCGCTCCTCCCCGCCGGGCGAATCGTGCGGCTGTTCCTGAACAGTGTTGCACTGTCCCTGGCAGTGGGCATCGTGGGCACCGCCTGGGGCGCCCTCGCCGCGCTGTGCCTGGCCGGATGCCGAAACGGGATCCGCCGTCTCGGCGTACTCCTTCTCCCCCTCCCCCTCCTGACGCCCCCTTACATCCTCGCCGTCACGTGGTGGAGCCTGCTGGACCGCGGAACCCTCATCGGCCGCCTGTTCCTTCCCGTGATGCAGGCAGGCGGCACGCTGTCCGACGCGCTGGGAGCGGTCCTGCTTCTTTCCTTCGGCTGGTTTCCCATCCCGGCCCTTCTCCTCCTGTCCGCCATGCGCCGCCTCCCCGGGGACGTCCTCGATGCGGCCCGCATCCAGGCCGGGCAAGGCGCCGTCTGGATTCGCGGGCTGATTCCCCTGCTGGCCCCTTCGGCCCTGGCCGGAGGGGCACTGCTCTCGTGCCTGACCCTTACCGCATACGGCGTACCCGCACTCTTCCAGGTCCGCACCCTGACTCTGGAGATGCACGCCGAGTTCAGCAGCAGCGGCGATCCGGTCCGGGCCGCGATCCCGGCCGTTCCACTCCTCCTCGCGGCCGGAGCCGTCCTATGGGTCTTGCACCTCCTGGCAAGAGGGAACGGCCCTCCCTCGACGCCTCCCTCGGGGGGCTGGCCGGAGGGGCTCCACCAACCTCCCTGCATCGCCATCCCGGTGCGGGCGGTGGGCCTCATCACCCTCGCTCTCCTCTGCACGCCCGTGTTGCTGATGGCAGCAAAGGCGGGGTCCTGGCGGCAGGTGGTTCGAAGCGGAGTCGATTCCTGGAACGAGATTTCCGTATCCCTCGCCCTCGGTGCGGGCGCGGCGATCCTATGCACGATATGCGCCCTGCCTCTTGCGCGCCTTCTCACCCGGCGCCCGAGTCCCGGCACCCTGGTCCTGGGCCTGCTGCCCCTGGCCATCCCCGCCCCCCTGTTCAGCCTGGGCGTACTCGGGATCTGGTCTCCACTCCTCGCGGGAACCCACCTTCCGCTGGTCGTTGCGCTCGCGGGGCGCCTGATGCCCTTCGCCCTCCTGTCTCAGTTCGTCATCTTCCGCACGCTGGACCCTCTGCTCTTCGAAATGGGGGAACTGCACCCGGTGCCGCCGACCCGTCGGCTGCTCAGGGTGACCCTGCCCCTTCTCCTGCCGGGCGTGGCGGTAGGCGGGGCGGTCACCTTCGCGCTCACCCTCGGCGACCTGGGCAGCAGCGTCCTCCTCGATCCGCCTGGTGCGGGGACTTTCCCCGTAAAACTCTTCAACCTGCTACATTATGGGGCGGGCGACCAGGTCGCGGGCATGGCCCTCTGCATCCTGCCCATCGTCTATCTCCTGTGGGGCCTGGCCGTACTCCTGGCGAAGGGGTGGCACCGATGATTCTCTTGGAAGGCGTATCGAAATGCTTCGGCCCCGTAGCGGCACTGCGGCATGTCCGGCTTCACGTGAGGGAGGGGGACCGGCTGGCGATCCTCGGCCCCTCGGGAGCCGGAAAGACAACGCTGTTGAGGACTCTTGCGGGTCTCGAGATCCCCGACGAAGGACGCATCACGGTGCGGGGAATGCTCGCCAACGATCCGGCGCCCCTCCTGGCTCCGCACGAGCGGGGATTGGGATGCGTGTTTCAACGCTCGGCCCTCTGGCCCCACATGACCGTAGCCGCCAATGCGGCCTTCGGGCTGGAACGTCCGGCCTCATTCGAGGGTCGGACCCGCATCGCGGATCTCATCCGCCGGCTCGAACTCGGCGGTCTGGAACGAAGGAAGCCCCACGAACTGTCCGGTGGACAGGCCCGTCGGACGGCCATCGCCCGGGCGTTGGCACCTTCGCCGCCCATCGTCCTCCTGGACGAGCCCTTCTCTGGGTTGGACGGAGATCTCGCCCGCCGCGTGGCCCAACAGATTCGCATCGAGGCATCGGCTCGCAACATGACGGTGATTCTCTCGGCGCATGATCACGCACTCGCCGCCCTCCTGTGCGACGAGTCCGCACACATCCACGAGGGGGTGCTTTCCGAACCGGCGGCCTGGGAGGCCGACGATCCGGACCATCACCGCCCCGTCACCGCAGGGTCCGTTTCACCATGAAACCGACCCGGGCACAGGCGCTCTTCCTGGCGGGTGCGGCTTCGGCCGTCCTGGCGATCGTCTCCATCTCCATTCGCATGCTGCAGTCCCAGGCGGTCCCGCCGGAACCGCCTTTGGGATTCAGGATCATCCGTCCCCCGTTCGAGATCTCCGCCCTGGCGGATGCCGGGGATGTCATCCTGGCCGGCGGACGGGACGGGCTCTTCACCCTGGACCGGGACGGAACTCTCCTGGAAGGCGCACCGGAAGACCTCTCTTTCCGCTACATCCGGGCGCTCATCGCAGAGAAGGACGGCAGCCTGTGGATCGGCCACCTCCACGGCCTGACACACAGGAGCGAAAGCGGAACCCGGCATTGGACCGAAGCGGACGGCCTTCCCGATCCCCGGGTGAACGCCCTCCTTCGAGAAGAGGGTGATCGCCTCTGGATCGGGACCTGGAACGGCGTCTGTATCCTGGAGGACGGCGACCTCCGCCCGTGGGAGGGAACCGAGCAACTTCTGACCCCCATGGTCAAGGTGATGTTCCGGGATTCACGGGGCGGCCTCTGGTTCGGATCCACCATCTCCCCTGAAGGAGGACTCTCCCTCTTCCACCGGGGGGAATGGCACCGATTCACGATGAAAGAGGGCCTTCCCCACAACAACGTCAACGCCGTTTTCGAGGACCGGGAGGGCGTCGTCTGGGTAGGGACCGGCTTTATGGATCGGGGCGGCGCCGCGGCGTTCGTCTTCTCCGATGGGTCCTGGAGGATGGAACGCGTCCTCACCCGCGAGGACGGTCTTGCCGGGGAGAAAGTCCGATCCATCTTCCAGGATTCCAACGGTGTATACTATTATGGATCGGAGTATGACGGTGTCATCCGGGACGTGGGGGACGGAGATTCGATGCTGCTGACCGAGCACAATGGGCTGTCCTCGAACGAGGTGAAGGTTTTCCTCGAAGACGGGGAAAGCGTTCTCTGGCTGGGAACGAAGTACGGGCTGACGCGCATCGCCCCCGAGGCAATGCCATCGCAGCCGGGTGTCACCGCCACCACGGAGGATGGCCAGCCATGACGCACCAAGAAGCCGGCAAGCGGTACATGGAACTCCGCCGAAAGTGGAAGGCGGGCAAGATCACCCCGGTGACCTATCGCAAGTCCGTCGCCCGGCTGCAGGTCAAGGGGCCCGGCAATGCCGTCTGGCAGATCCACGCCGACCGCGGCGTCTGGCAGGTCTGGGACGGCAGATCCTGGACCGACAAGGCGCCTCCTCCCTCGGGACCGAAACCCGGAGCCAAAAAGGGGAAAAAGCCCCCGGAAACCCTGGCGGAGTTGTTCGCCTTTCTCCTGAAGCGGATGCTCATCGGCCTCGCCTGGCAGATTCCCATCGGCATCGTCGTGTTCATCCTCGTCTGGCTCTTCCATTCGTTCGTACTCATCTTCGTCAACGAAGGGTTCAACGCGGGGAGCGGAGGGGCCTTCTTCAGTTCGTTCTTCCAGAGAATGGGGATCCGGCTCCCGCCCATCGCCGTGAATTTCTTCACTTCCATCGTCGACGGCATCATCGCCACCAAGGGAAAAGGAACGCTGACGGGGCCGCTCTTCTGGATGCTCCTCATGAGCCTGCTCATGGGCAACCTCATGAGGGGCCTGAAGAAGGGACCGGTAAAATTCTTCGGGAACTTCTTCGGAACGCCCGGATGGGTCGCCAAGACACTGAAATCGAATGTCTCGGTGAGCAAGAAGATGGGGTTCCTCCTCGGAGGCCTCACCTCGGGTCTGTTCCTGAGCGTCGTGATCGGCGCCAAATCCTTCCTCTTCGTCCCCCTCCTGGGGAGCCGGCCCCTCGTCTTCCTCATGGCGCTACACGGATTCGACGCCATCATCTGGCGTCTGGGCACCTTCACGATGCTCGTCACGAAGATCACCTGGTCCGATGCGCAGCGGGCACTTCGCAAAGGATCCAAACCGAAGCCCCTGAATACATCCTGCGTTTTGATGACCCACATCGGGCTCTCCGTGGGGCTCCTCTGCGGTGCGGTGGTCCCCTTCGTGTCCGTCTGCGGCTGCGCCGGCTTCCTGCTCATGCTGCTGGCGACCCTCGGGGTCGTGCTGCTGCCGCTCATGGGCCAGAAAGGGACCGCACAGGCGCGAGGCGCCTCCACCATTCTTATTTTCCTGACGGCCTCTCTGCTGCTCATGTCCACGTCGGTCTTCGCGGACGACTTCGGATGGCAGGAGTCCGGAGGCAGTTTCTCGGGACTCGCCAATTCGCCGGGAGGCGCCACGGCTGCGGCCCTCGGGGGGCTCGCCGGGGGTGCCGCGGTGGCCGGCGTCGCCATCGGAGGCGCGGCCACCTCCGTGGCCACGGGAGCCGCCGCGGGCGGAGGCGGCTTCGGCGGGGACGATGCCGGCACCGGTGACGGATCCTCCGCGGGCTGGGACGGAGAAGGACCGGAGCCCACCGGGTATTTCGGAAACGGCGATCCATATTGGGGTGACGGTTCCCCGGACAATCCTTATACCGACCAGCCGCCGGGTCCCGATCTCGACATTCCGGGCGATGCGGGTGATGGCCCCCCCGACGGCGTTCCCGACGAAAACGAACCTACGGCCCAGATCCCGCCGGACGGTGATGAACCTTCCACCGGCGATGGCGGTGATGATACCGGAGGCAACGATGCCGGAGAGGGTGACGACCAGACCGGCGAGGGCGGTGACGACTCCGGCGATGGTTCGGAGGACGAGGACTCCGACGACGATGATTCCGGCGACGATGACTCGGGTGACGACGATTCCGACGACGACGACTCCGACGACGACTCGGGTGACGACGACTCCGACGATGACGACGCCGACGACGATGACTCCGACGACGACGACTCCGACGACGACGACTCCGACGACGATGACTCGGACGACGATGACTCGGACGACGATGACTCGGACGACGATGACTCGGACGACGATGACTCGGACGACGATGACTCGGACGACGATGACTCG
>Ga0180429_10003484_pt1 | contig 12703 bp, 9 predicted proteins | sample SS_ome_FD_132428 | JGI IMG/M metagenome (GOLD analysis project Ga0180429, IMG submission 132428) | Hypersaline lake sediment archaeal communities from the Salton Sea, California, USA - SS_1_S_1 metaG | ecosystem: Environmental > Aquatic > Non-marine Saline and Alkaline > Hypersaline > Sediment ... | reverse complement strand
GAGCGGCCTTATTGGTGAAGGTCAGCCCGAGCAGGTGACCGGGGTCTGCCTGTCCGGTGAGCACCATCCACAACATGCGCGCGCTCATCACCGCCGTCTTACCCGAACCTGCTCCGGCCACGACCACCGCGGGTCGCTGCACAGCGCACAGTGCATCGAATTGGGGATCGCTGGGTGTGAAGCCGAGGACATCGGCCACCGCCCGGCGTGCCTGCTGATCGGTGAGCCCACTCGATTGGCTCATCACGGGACCTCCTGCGAGGCGGGCTTGGTGGGGCAGATCGCGGTGAAATCGCACGAGTTGCAGTGATCTCCCGACCGCGGCGGGAACTGTGACGCGCGCATCGAGGTGACGGCAACCCGCACGGTCTCGAAGAACCAGGACACATCGCCGGGGGACGTGAGTGCAGGCTGGATCAGGGTCTTCGGATCTGCTGAACCCTGCCCGGCATCCTCGGCCACGAAGACGAGGGCAGCCTGAGCGATGCGGGGATCATCGATGTCGAGTGGAACGGACAGGGCCGAACTCAACACGGCCGCTTGATACAGGGCCAATTGCAGATCGTGGACGACTGTGTCCTCGGTGGGGATCTTGGCGCCGGTCTTGATATCGAGCAGATCGAGCCGACCGTCGGCATCTCGATCGATGCGGTCGATGCGGCCACTGACGGCGATCTGCTGATCGACCCCGGTCAGGTCTTCCAGGATCACCTCGATCCGGGTTACCTCTTCCTCGTCACGGCCGACACTGACGATGTGGGCGAGCTCGTGCAAGTCGATACGTCCATCAAGTGCGATCTCGGTACCGACGACCTCGTGGTCAGCCGAGTCTTCGCGGGATCGGTGGAACCTGCACAGGCGAGCGAGCATCACCCGGACACGTTCGTGTTCGGCGACCTCATGCCAGGGCACATCGAATCCGAGATAGGGCCACACCCGATCGAGTTCGAGGGTGAGGACCTGTGGATCCGGGGGCAGATCCCCGGTGGCCACCGCATCGGCCAACGCGTGCACGACGCGACCGAGGGTTGCCGCGGAACCGCTGGGACCTGCGGCATGGACCTGCCGTTCGAGGAACCACCGCAGCGGGCAGGTCGTGACCGACTGCAGGGCGGATGCACTCAACCGCAGGGGTTGGTCCGCGGGACGCAGGGGTTCGTCGTTGACGGTCGTCGGGTTAGCGTTCCACCAGGTCGCGGGATCGGCAGCAGGAGCGAGAGGCCGTCCGTCATCATCGCGAAGCACAGCGAGGGCGGCGAGCTCGTCGATGATCGCCGTGCGTTCAGTCCCCTCGGCTTCGAGCAGCCGGGTCCGGAGTGCGGCGATGTGACCGGTGAGGGTCAAGGGTCGTGCGGGGCGACCAGCCAGGTGTCGGCGTGTCACGTGGGGAACTCCGGATTCGACATCGTCGATGAATCGGCTCGGTTGGGCCCCGGCTTCGTCGCGGGATTCCACGGCCGCAAGCACCGTGCGATGGCGGGCCCGGGTGAGGGCCGTGTAGAGCAACCGGCGATCAGCGTCCAGCGCCGCGGCAGTGAAACTGGGCTGGTCACGCTGCTGATCCGACGGTGAACCATGCCTACCGGAGTCGACGACCTGCAGAAGGGAATCGATGTCGAGCAACCCGTTGCGCGGATTGGCGCGCGGCCAGACCCCCTCTTGAAGGTCGACAACGATGACCGTGTGCCACGAGCGCGCCTTGGCATGATGCGCGGTCAGCACGCTCACTGCCTCGGGAACGCCCACTCCCCGTTCGGAGATCGCCTCCGCCGGGACGCGTTGATCGCGAATGGCACCGACGAAGGCCTCGACGCCGAAAACACCCCGGTATCGCTCGGTGAGCCGCTCCGCCGTCGCGAAGAGGGCGAGCACGGCATCGATGTCGTGACCACTGGGTCGATGACCGCTGAGTGCCGACCGACGCAACCGCTCGGGCCATGCGACCCCGCGTGCATCGGGAAGGGCGCCCGACCAGGCCTGCCACAGCACCCGGGCCGGAGGCTGGCCGTCATCGATGCTCGACGCCAAGGATGCGAGGAGCTCACCGGCGTCGAGCAGTCGACGGGCACCGGGAGTGTCGAGGAGTTCCTCGGGAATGTGATGCGCCCGACCGGTCGATAGTGCATTGAGGGTCTCGGTGAGCAGTGTGGGAAACCGGGGTGCGACCTCGTCCGGCCGGTCTCGCCGCAGCCTGGCATGCCAACCGCGGGCGAGCCCGCGCAGATCGGCGGCTCTCGCATCGATGACCGGCCCGCTCATCACCTCGACCGCTTCGGTCTCACCGAGCCGGCCGGCCCGGGTCGCCGCAGTCATGACGTCCAACAGAGCCGACACCGCCGGTTCATCGGGCAGCGCGAGATCGATCGATTCCGTGTGCACAGGAACTCCAGCTACCTGAAGGTCACGACGCACCTCGGCAACCGTCGAGGTGGTGCGGGTGAGCACCGCCATGTGCGACCACGGGATGCCGTCCTTCAGGTGAGCCTCACGCAGCAGCCGACCGATGTGGGAGTGCAGGTTGCCGGACGCATCTGCGATGACGATGTCAACGAACGAATCGAGATCAGCCCCTGCCCCATCCCGCGGACGGCGCAGGCTCATCGCGGTCTGACTCGGCAGGCCCACGAGTGTCTCGTGCGCGAGCACCCGAGCAGCGATCGCCAACGACTGCGCGCTGCCGCGATGCACCTCGGGGGCGACAATCACCTCTGGCACAGCGGCCCCGACGGGTTGACGGCGACGTTCGAGGAGGTCCGCGAACACCCGCGGATCCGAACCGCGGAAACCATAGATGCTGCGGGCGGGATCGCCAGCAACGACGAAAGTCTTGTCGGCGGGGACGAGTCGCATCAGCAGATCAGCCTGCAGCGCATCGAAATCGTGGAACTCATCGACATAGATCGCGCTGAGCGTGGACTGCATCTGAAGCCGAACCTCGTCGGTGCTCGCGATGGCGCGGGCGAGGGAGATGAGGCCGGAGTAGTCGATGACGTTCTCCAGGCTTGCGGTCTCGGCTTCAAGGGATGCGAAATGCACGAGCGCCTGAACCAACGGATCACCCGATGCCGCCGCCGCTCGCTCCGCCTGGTCTGGATCGAGACCGAGGTCTCGCAGACGTGTGGTGAAGGCTCGCACCTCATTAGCCATCCCGAGGGTCGGCAATGCCTGACGCATGGAATCAGGCCAGTCGATGCTCGCATCGGTGATGCTGCCGAGGATCAACTCACGCACCCGTTGGTCTTCCTCTGCACCGGACAACACGCGCAGGGAGGCGAGGTCCTCATCCAGTCGCGGCCCGAAACTCGACACGAGGGAGAACGCCAGGGCGTGGATCGTGGTGATCGTGGGCAGGGCACCTGACCCCAGGAGTCCAGCGACCTGGGTGCGCAGATCCGCCGCCGCCCGCCGCCCGACCGTGACCGCCCACACCGACCGGGCACCCTCGGTCCGGGTGCGCTCGGCGATGGCGTGCGCCAGGGCCGTAGTCGTGCCGGTGCCGGGGGCCCCGAGGAGGACCAGAGTGCCGCCTGAATGGTCGACGACGCGGCGTTGCGCCTCGTCGAGCCGGATGGCATCCCCCTCGGTGATCATGCCCGCCATTCCAGCACGCCGGTCCGACACGTCCGCGCCTACATATCGCAATCTGCGACCATCAAGGGATGGTCGGCAAGCCAGGTGATGACCTGATGGCGCAGTTCCCTGCGCCTCAGGCGGACCCTCAGGTCGAGCAGGAGACCCTTGCCCTCACCCGGCCCACCGGCGAAATCCCTCTGTCGCAGCGATCCGAGCAGTCCCACCCCACGGTGGTGATCGAGGATGGTGTCATCCCGCGAAGGCTGCGCCGCCCCCTCGATCTCGCCCGTTTCCTCCTCGCGGCTCTGCTCATCGCCGGGACGGTCGCCATCGCCTACTTCGCGACCGGCACGACCGAGGGCCTGGAGGAGGACATCATCTCCGGCGCCGACCGACTGCCGGCGATCATCGTCCTCAGCGCCAGCGTGATCGCCGGCCTCGGCCTCGTCGGCCTCCCCGTAGCCGCCGCCATCTCCCTCGTAGCCCGCCGCCGCGTGCGCCAACTCTTCGACGCGCTCCTCGGCCTGCTCCTCACCGTTGTCGTGCTGACAGCGGCGAACTGGGCCGTCGATGAATTCGCGACCGAGCGCTTCCTGTCCGCACTGACGGCCACCACCAGCGGCGAGATCCCGGCAACCGCCCCCCTCTTGGGCGGGCTCGTCGCCTTCATCACCGTCACCCGCCTGATGGGTCGGCGGCCGTGGAATGTGCTGAGCGTGCTGGTGATCGCCGCCCAGGTCACCGTCGTCCTCGTCGGCGGTGGAGTCGCCGTCCCCGGGCTGTTGATCACGATCTTCGCCGGATGGGCGCTGGGACTGCTGGCCCGCTACGCCCTCGGCACACCGACGACGCGACCGTCGGGTGTGCAGGTCGCCGAGACACTGGCACGCGCCGGACTGCCCTTGAGCGTGCTGCGTGCGTCGCGCAGCACGTCGGTGGGCCGCCGCTACCAGGCCACCACCCGCGATGGTGAGGACCTGGAGGTCGTCGTCCTCGACCGGGATCTCGAAGGCGCCGGTCTCGCCCGCTCGGCATGGCGTGCCCTGCGACTGCGCGAGGAATCAGCCGACTCGGCATTCAATATGCGTCGCTCCCTCGACCATGCCGCACTCATGGCCTATGCCTGCGAATCAGCCGATGTCGCGGTGCCGCGCCTGGTGCTGGCCAGCGAGGTCGGCGCGGATTCCACCCTGCTGGCCTATCGGTATGTCGTGGGCCGACGTTTCAGTGAACTCACCGGCGACGACCTCACCGATGACGATCTGGTCGGCGCATGGCGCGTCGTCCGCGACATGCACGCCCACCAGATGGCTCATCGTGCGCTCACAGCCGACAACCTGCTCATCGACGGCAGCCGCAACGTCTGGGCACTGGGCGAATCACGTGGCACGGTGGCGGCCAGCGATCTGGCGATGCGTATCGACGTCGCCGAGATGCTGTGCACGCTCGCGATGATCGTGGGTGCTGACCGGGCTGTGCGCACCGGTCGCCGAGTGCTCGGTGTCAGCACGATGGGTCGCGCACTTCCGGTCCTGCAGCCGGTCGCACTATCGACTCCGACCCGTCGTGCGATGCGCAAGCGTCGTGACCTGATGGTGCATCTGCGCGACGCACTCGTCGAGATCCGACCCGGCGCCGATACCGAGCAGATCAAGCTCGAGCGGATCAAGCCACGCACGCTGATCATGATCGTGGTCGGTGGCATCGCCGCCTATGTGCTGCTGTCCCAACTCGCCCAGGTCGATCTCGTCACCCTCGTGTCCACCGCATCGCTGGAATGGCTGGCCATCGGTGTCGTCGCGGCGATCATCACCTATCCGGCGGCAGCATGGTCGCTCAGCGGTTTCGTCCCCGAGCGACTCAAACTCAATCGCACCATCCTGGCCCAGGTTGCCGGTGACTTCGCGACTCTCGTCTCACCCCCGACCCTCGGTGCCGTCGCGATCAACCTGCGCTACCTCACCAAATCCGGTCTCCACCCCGCACTCGCCACAGCGAGCGTCGGCGTTTCGCAGGTAGCGGCGTTCGCCGTGCACATCGTGCTGCTCACCGGGTTCGCGATCGCTGCGGGAACACAGGCCGACTTCACCTTCGATCCGCCACCGTGGGCGGTGATCGCCGCGGTCATCGTGGCGCTGCTCGTCATCGCCGCGTTCGCCGTGCCTATTGTGCGTCGCTATGTGTTCGGTCGGGTGCGACCGCTGCTGCGCGAGGTGATCCCGCGACTGGTGACCGTCGCGCAACGACCCACCAAGTTGCTCGAGGGCATCGGTGGGATCCTGCTGCTCAATCTGGGTTACATCGTCACGCTGATGGCCTGCGTACGGGCATTCGACGGTGATTTGAATATCGCAGCGATCGCGGTCGTCTATCTCGCCGGTGCGACCATCGGCCAGGCTGCACCCACCCCCGGTGGCCTCGGTGCCGTCGAGGCGGCGCTGGCAGCGGGCCTCACTGCGGCCGGTCTCGATGGTGGCGTCGCGGTGTCCAGCGTGCTGCTGTTCCGCCTCATCACGTTCTGGATTCCCACGATCCCCGGCTATCTGGCCTTCAACTGGATGACGAAGAAGGGCGCGCTTTAGCGGCGCGCCCGTCTAGGGATCGGCGCGCTGCGGGTATCCGCGCTAACGTGGTCGTCCATGAGCGAAGACCGCGTCACCATCACGCCCTTGACCGACGGACCCCTCGAAGTCACCGGACCGGTGACGATCACCGCGAGCGACGGCAGCACCCTCGAGACCACCGATCGCACCTGGCTGTGCCGATGCGGCGCCTCGGCGAAGAAGCCCTACTGCGATGGCAGCCATAAGAAAGCCGGCTTCACCTCCACGGTCGAGGGCTAGTCCGCCCGGCTCACATCCACAGCGAGACCAGCCAGGTCAATATCGGCGCGACGATCAATGCGGGCAGCAGATCACCCACCGCGAGGTTCGTCACCCGCAGCAGCCGCAACCCCACTCCGATGAGCAGGATGCCCCCGGTCGCGGTAATCGAGGCGATGACCGACGCGGCGACGACCGCACCGACCCCGACTCCGATCAGCGTGAAGATGCCCTGCACGATGCCGACGCTGATCGCCGAGGCTGCCACCCCCCAGCCGAGTGTCGCGGCGAATGCCACCGATGCGACACCGTCGAGGGTGGATTTCAGCGCAAGTTGATCGATGCCCTGACCAAGACCATCCGACAGGGCACCCAGGATGGCCAGCGGCCCGATAACGAACAGCAGCGATGCATCGACGAAGCCTTCGATGAACCGTTGACGCGCTTCACTGCCCGAAGTGCGTGACATCCTCCGCTGCAGCCAGCCACCGACGCCTTCCATCCGCTGCTCCACCCGCAGCAGCGAACCGATCACCCCACCGATGACGACCGATCCGAGCACGATCAGCAAGGGAGCCGACGACCCGACATCGGCCTGCCAATCGGCATCGGTGAGCGCCACGATGTTCAGTGCTGCCACCACGAGGACGACGAGGCCGAGTGCGGAGGTGATCAGGTCGCGGGTGCGCTCGGGCAGACGCGAACCTACGGCGACGCCTACTGCTGATCCGACGAGGATCGCGCCCATGTTGATGAGCGTGCCCAGTCCGATCACGCGTGGAGACTAGGGCACGTCGCGATGACCGGAATCGAGAGGGATCAGTAGTACGGCTTATCCGGTTCGATCTGCAGGGTCCAGGCGTTGATGCCCCCACCCACGTGGATCGCATCGGAGAATCCGGCGCCTTTGAGTACCGCAAGCGCCTCGGCCGATCGACCACCCACCTTGCAGAACAGCACGATCTGCTTGTCCTGCGGCAGTTTCTCCAGCGCCGAGCCGTTGAGGAAATCACCCTTCGGGATGAACTCCTCGTCGGCACCGATCGTGACGATGTCCCATTCGATCGGCTCGCGCACGTCGACGAGCACGAAGTCGCGTTCCCCGCGTTCACGCTCATCGAGCATGAGTTTCAGGTCGTGCACGCTGATCGTCGAATCACGGGCAGCAGCAGCCGCCTCATCGGAGATCGTGCCGCAGAATGCTTCGTAGTCGATCAGCTCGGTGACCGTCGGGTTCTCTCCGCACACCGCGCAGTTGGGATCCTTGCGGATGCGAACCTCGCGATAGTCCATCTCGAGGGCGTCGTACACCTTCAACCGACCCAGCAGCGGATCGCCGATTCCGGTGATGAGTTTGATCGCCTCGGTCACCTGGATCGAACCGATGGACGCGCACAGCACACCGAGAACGCCGCCCTCGGCGCAGGAGGGAACCATTCCTGGCGGTGGCGGCTCGGGGTACAGGCAGCGGTAGCACGGGCCGTATTCAGCCCAGAACACGCTGGCCTGCCCATCGAAACGATAGATCGATCCCCAGACGTAGGGCTTGCCCAGCAGGACGCAGGCGTCATTGACCAGGTAGCGGGTTGCGAAGTTGTCGGTGCCGTCGACGATGAGGTCGTACTGGCTGAACAGCGCCATCACATTGGACGAGTCGAGGCGCTCTTCGTGCAGCACGACATCGACGTAGGGGTTGATCTCCTTGATCGAATCGCGTGCACTCTCAGCCTTCGATCGGCCGATATCGGAGACTCCGTGGATGATCTGGCGTTGCAGATTCGATTCGTCGACGACGTCGAACTCCACGATTCCCAAGGTGCCCACACCCGCAGCCGCGAGATACATCAGCGTCGGGGATCCCAGCCCTCCCGCGCCCACACACAGCACTCGAGCGTTCTTCATCCGCTTCTGCCCGGTCATCCCGACATCCGGGATGATCAGGTGTCGGCTGTAGCGACGGACCTCGTCGACGCTCATGTCTTCGGCCGGCTCGACCAGGGGCGGCAGGCTCATGGGTGACCCTCCTTGCGGCAGCTGCGATAGCGATCACGTGTCAGGGGTGGTAACGCAATCGGGGCTTCCAGTGTTCCCGACGCGAAGAGGGGGCGCACCTCCGCCCCCTGACCGCGAGTTCGCAGGGGCGATCAGGCCGAGGTGGACTGCGGGACGCCGATGAATCGGCGCCAGGATGCGGCGACCTCATCCGGATGCTCCATCATCGCCACGTGCCCCGAATCGGGCAGCACGACCACGTGCGCGTCGGCGAAATGCCGAGTGATGCGATGCGCGGCCTTGGCATCGACGAGTTGATCGCGCTGGCCGTACACCGCGAGGACCGGCACCTCGATGCGTTCGGCAAGACGCCACGGGCGATCAGCCCCCGCATCGAGGAAGGTCGCGATCAGCCCGCGCAGGGACGACAGCGTCGCATCCGCGACATGAGGCAAACCGTCGCGACTACGGGCTTCGTCTTCGGTCATTCCGCGGCGTTCTGCGGACAAGCGACCGGGATCTGCGAAGACTGATCGGAACGTGTCGTCCACCCGCTTTTCGACAGGCAACTCCAGGTACTTCGACACCAGCCGCTCACCGATTCCCGGGATCGCGATCACCGGCATGTGCGCGGTGCCGCGCCGCAATCTACGCGCGGGCATCGCGGGTGAGATCAAGGTCAACGACCGCACCAGGTCCGGGCGCTGGGCCGCCAGTTGAACAGCGACACTGCCACCGAGGGAATTGCCGAACACGTGCCAGCCGCTGCCGTTCAACGAGCTACTGCCGTTCAGGTGATCGAGCAGATCAGCGACATGGCGGGCGTGCCCGGCCGGGGAGTAATCACCATCGCGCGGGGGCGGCGAGGCTCCGAAACCGGGCAGATCGATAGCGATTGCGTCGACGTCGTCATCGAGGGCGTCGAGCAACTCGACCCAGTTCAGCGACGATCCGCCCAGACCGTGGATCATCACCGCCCGCGGACGCTGCGCATGCGACTCGTCCGCAACCGAATCGAGGAGCGATCCCGAGGGACTCGTCCGCACGGAATAGACACCGAGAGCCGTGGTGACGATCTGCGAGGACCACCGGCGCACCGAATTCACCCCTCCATGAGAACACCATCGACATGCGGGTGTCCTGTCGGGGTCGGCGGCGATTGGCTGCCGAGAGGTCTAGCATGACCGTCATGTCCGGCTCCATCACCGGTGAGCGCTCCACCGCGCGCCTCCCCCGCGAAGAGCGGCGCGCTCAGTTGCTCATCGCTGCCCGAGAGGTCTTCGTGGCCCAGGGTTACCACACGGCCGGAATGGATGACATCGCCGAACGCGCCGGGGTGAGCAAACCGGTGCTTTATCAGCACTTCCCCGGCAAGATGGAGTTGTATCTGGCGCTGCTCGATGAGGGAATCGCAGCGCTGCTGGAGAACCTGCGCGCCGCGATGGCCACGACGACCGACAACCGCCAGCGCGTGCACGCCGCGGTAGCCAGCTATTTCGCCTTCATCGACAATCCCGACAGTCCCTATCGGCTCGTCTTCGAAAGCGACCTGACCCATGATCCGCAGGTCCGCGAACGCGTCGAACGTGCCGATGACGAGTGCGCGGGGCTGTTCAGTCGCGTGATCGCCGCCGACACCGGCCTGTCCCAGGAGCAGGCGCACCTGCTGGCTGCGGGACTGCTCGGGATGGCCCACGTCGCCGCCCGACGATGGCTTCGCGATCGCAACAACGTGCCCGCGAACCAAGCGGTGGATCTGATCGCTTCGCTAGGTTGGCGCGGCATCGGTGGCTTCCCCCTGTCGCACCCGCCCACCGACTGAATACCGACCTCGCAGATGCCCACTTGCGGCGACTGGGTTAGCCTGCCGCCATGGAGGTCAAGATCGGCATCGTCAATACCCCGCGGGAAATCGTCTTCGACAGCACCCAGAGCGCGGAGGACGTCAGTGCGGCCGTAGCCGCGTCGATCAAGTCCGGTGAGTTGCTCTCACTGGAGGACGACCGCGGCCGCCAGGTCATCGTTCCCAGTGATCGCATCGCATACGTCGAACTCGGAGTGCCCGCCGCGCGTCGCGTCGGCTTCGGCTCCCCCGCCTGAACCTCCCAGTTCAGGCACCCAAACCCAAAGACTGCATCCGACCGGTATGCGCATCGGTCAATCGAGCGAGCATGCGTCCGATCTCAGCCAGGTCTGCGCCCGGGCGGTCCACGCCCCCGACGAGCAGGCCTGACAGTGCATCACGTTGAGCGGCCACGCGCTGAGCCTGGCTGAGCGCCTCCCCCACCAGTCGACGCCCCCACAGCGCGAGGCGACCGCCCAGTGCGGGATCAGCGTCGATAGCCGATGTCACTCGATCGACGACGAACTGAGAGTTGCCCAGATCCGAGCACACCTCGAGCACGAGGGCTCGCGTGCGCGGATCGACGAACTGGGCGATCTCGCGATAGAAATCCGTGGCTATGCCGTCTCCGACATAGGCCTTGACCAATCCCTCCCACCAGTCACCCGGCGCGGTGTGCTCGTGGAAATCATTGAGCGGTGCGACGAAAGGCTCCATGGCCTCTCTCGGGTCGGCACCGAGTTCCACGAGCCGATCACGCAGGGCTTGGAAATGCCGCCACTCCGCCGCTGCCATCGAAGCGAGATGGATCTCGTCATCGAGAACCGGCGCGAGTGCCGCATCGGCTCCCATCCGCTCGAACGCGCTCAGTTCGCCATAGGCCAGCACCCCGAGCAGGTCGACGACCGCCGCCCGGTATTCGGGATCGCCGAGGTCGAAGGCCTGGTCGGTCACGGCGCTCAGGCTAGTACCACGGTGGGGCGAACCGATCAACCGATAGCCCCCGGGGTATCCTCGAGGAGGCGATGGTGCATGCCACGCCAACGATGAGGGGCGTGAGCCCCGCCGGCCCCAGACCGTGCGTCGGCGCCCCCGGATTCCCCGGGTGCGGTGCCCGCGAAAAGGTGCCCCTGATGATTGTGGAGAACGCCCTGTCTACCGAAGAACTATCTACCGAAGAACTGTCTACCGAGGAAGCCGTCCTCGACGATCTGACCCAGATCACCGAATCCACCGCCCCGATCCTGGAGCAGCCGCCGACCTTCGCCGAACTCGGCGCCGATCCTGCCATCGTGGCCGCCCTCGCCGAATCCGGCATCGAGCGAGCCTTTCCCATTCAGGCCATGTGCCTTCCCCTGGCTCGAGACGGTCGTGATCTGATCGGCCAGGCCAAGACTGGGACGGGCAAGACCCTCGGCTTCGGGATCCCGCTGCTGATGCGCCTCGATCCCGACCGCGGAGAGGGTGCAGCCCCGCAGGCGCTGGTCATCGTGCCCACGCGAGAGTTGTGCGTGCAGGTCACCGACGACCTCAAGCAGGCTGGTGCTCGCATGGGCACCCGCGTGCTCAGCGTGTACGGCGGGCGCGCATACGAACCGCAACTCGAGGCACTCAATCGCGGGATCGATGTCGTCGTCGGCACCCCCGGTCGTGTCATCGACCTCGCCGAACGCGGAAGCCTCCGCCTCGGTGAGGTGAAGGTGCTGGTGCTCGATGAGGCCGATGAGATGCTCGACATGGGCTTCCTGCCTGACGTCGAACGCATCGTCAGCGCTGTCCCCGCAGTTCGTCAGACCATGCTGTTCTCCGCGACGATGCCCGGCCAGATCGTCAACCTCGCTCGCCGCTACATGACCCAACCCACGCACATCCGCGCGCAGGATCCCGGTGATGATCGCGCCACGGTCGATGCGATCGAACAGCACGTCTGGCGCGCCCACCCGATGGACAAGGTCGAGCTTCTGGCCCGTGTACTGCAAGCCGATGGCCGTGGACTGTCGATGATCTTCACGCGGACGAAGCGCAAGGCACAGAAGATCGCCGATGACCTCACCGATCGGGGCTTCGCCGTCGCCAGCGTGCATGGTGATCTCGGGCAGGGTGCTCGCGAGCAGGCGTTGCGGGCATTCCGCACCGGCAAGGTCGATGTGCTCGTCGCCACCGACGTGGCGGCCCGGGGTATCGACGTCGACGGCGTGACGCACGTGGTCAACTACGAATGCCCCGATGACGAGAAGACCTATGTGCACCGCATCGGTCGCACCGGGCGCGCCGGCGCTTCGGGTGTCGCAGTCACCCTCGTCGATTGGGAGGACGTCGCCCGCTGGCAGATGATCAACAAGGCACTCGGCCTGCCCTTCGCCGAACCGATCGAGACGTATTCGACCTCCGAGCATGTCTACAACGGCTTGAACATCCCCGAGGGCATCACGGGTTCGCTTCCCAAAGCCCAACGCACCCGCGCCGGCCTCGG
>Ga0180429_10003483_pt1 | contig 12705 bp, 9 predicted proteins | sample SS_ome_FD_132428 | JGI IMG/M metagenome (GOLD analysis project Ga0180429, IMG submission 132428) | Hypersaline lake sediment archaeal communities from the Salton Sea, California, USA - SS_1_S_1 metaG | ecosystem: Environmental > Aquatic > Non-marine Saline and Alkaline > Hypersaline > Sediment ... | reverse complement strand
GAGCTGCTCGCCCTGGTCGATCCTGCCACCACGGCCCAGTTGCGCGTTCCGCCGCGGGGCGGGCTGCTCGACAACGCGCCCCTCGGGCGCCTCCTCGACGCGCTGCTCCAGGAGCGCTCGGTGAGCGACGCCCACATCCCCTTCCGCGCCGTCGTCACCGACCTCGCGACGGGCGAGCCATGGGCGCCCGCAGACGCACCGCTGGCGCTCGTGATGCAGGCGTCGGCCGCGGTGCCCATCCTCTTCCGGCCCGTCGCCGTCGGCGGGCGTCTCGCCGTCGACGGCGGGCCGAGACGCACGATCCCGACGGAGAACGCCCGCCAGTTGGGCGCCGACTACGTCATCGTGGTCGACGTCACGCGCGACGCCGACGCCGACCCCGCGTCCATCGAGGGCGCCGCGGTCCTCGCGCTGGCCGCCCTCGAGGCCCCCTACACGGAGGCCAGCCTGCGCGAGGCGGACGTCGTCATCCGTCCGACGCTGCCGGACGGCCCCCAGTTGGACTTCGAGCGCGCCGAGGCGTACGTCGACGCCGGGCGGCGCGCCACCCGCGAGCGGCTGCCCGCCATTCGCGAGGACTTGGCCCGGCGAGACGTCCCGCTTCGGCCCGGCGGCGACCCCAACCGGGATCACCCCATCAACGACGGCTGGCGCGAGCGCGTCGCCGCCGCGGCGGCCCAGGCGGAGCCGCCGCAGGTCCGGCTCGCCCTGCGGCTCGACGCGTCCTCCACCCTCGCCCTGGATCCCACCGGCCTCGACGACCACCTCGGGGTCGCGTTCACCGTGCACGGCTGGCCGCTCCCATGGGCCTCGGTCGGCGTCGACCTGCGTCGCGGGAGCGAGCCGCAGGCGAACCTCGTCGCGCTGCGCCTCGGCGCTGGGCTGCCGCAGGCGATCGAGGTGCACGCGGGCCTCGGCGTGCGCCTGGTCGGCGGTCCGAGCCTGCGGCTCGGCGTGCGCCGGGAGGCCGTCGCGGACCTGACCCTCGGCGTCGCCCACGACCTGCTCGACGGCGTGAGCGACGCGACCGCCAGCTACCGCCCCGAGCACCTGTGGCTCGACGCGCGGGTCGCGGGACGGATCGGGCACTGGGCCCGGGTCGACGTCGACGCCCGCGGCGCCCTCGGCGATCCCGCCGCGGGCGCCGGCTCGCCGGAGCTGGGCGTGCGGCTCTTCGCGCTGGCCGCCAGCGCGGCGACCCCGGACGCGTACGCCGTGCGGGTCGACCCCATGCACTACCGGACCGCCTCCACCAGCACCCTCACCCACGGCCTCGTCGGCGGCAGCCTCGAGTTCCGGACCGCGCTGCACGATCCGATGTGGCTGGCCGACCTCGCCGAGTTCACCACCCGCGGGCGCGCGTTCCTCGACGTCGTGCGCCACGACGGGCGCACGCGGGCCGGCATCGGTCTGGGCGTCACCCTGGAGGGTGCCCTCGTCGGCGTCGTGCCCTTCCGGCTGCAGCTCGACGCCGGCGTGGACCTCACGGAGGGCACCGTCCGCGTCGGCCTGCGCAACGGGGCCGACGGCCCGACGCCGTGGTGGCCCGCGGCGGGGGACCCCTGACGACCGCCCCACGGGGGCGTGCGGCCCGCCGGGGCCTCGGCCGATCGGCATCGTCAGCGCACGTTGCCGACGAAGACGGTCTTCCGCTCCAGGTACTCCAGCAGGCCCTCCGCGCCCGTCTCGCGACCGAGGCCCGAGCCCTTCACGCCGCCGAACGGCGCCTCGGGCGTCGCCGGGAGCCAGTCGTTGAGGCACACCATGCCGAACTCGAGCCGCTCACGGGCGAGGAGCGAGGTGTTGAGGTCGCGGGTCATGACGAAGGCGGTCAGGCCGTACTCGGTGTCGTTGGCGAGGGCGAGCGCCTCGTCGAGCGTGCGGAAGCGCTGGATCGGCACCACCGGGCCGAAGATCTCGTCCGTCAGGGCCGGCGCGCCGTCGGGCAGGTCGTCGAGCACGGTGGGCGCATAGAAGAAGCCGGGCCGCTCGAGCGGCTCGCCGCCGGCCAGCACGCGGGCCCCGCCGGCGACGCTGCGGGCGACGATCTCCGCCACGCGCTCGCGGTGCCGCGCGGTGATCAGCGGCCCGACCTGGGTGCCCTCCTCGAGGCCGTGCCCGACGCGCAGCTTGGCGGTCTCCGCCAACAGGGCCTCGGTGAACGCGGTCGCGACGTCCTCGTGCAGCAGCAGGCGCTGCGGCGCCACGCACACCTGCCCGGCGTTGCGCTGCTTCCAGCCGGCGAACTGGCGGGCGACCTCGGCGACGTCCACGTCCGGGAACACCAGCACCGGCGCGTTGCCGCCGAGCTCGAGCGTCAGCCGCGTCAGGGTGCGCGAGGCGCCGTCCATGAGCAGCTTGCCCACCCGCGGGCTGCCCGTGAAGGCCAGCTGACGGACGCGTGGGTCGTCGAGGAAGACCCTGGCCATCGGCTCCGGGTCGCCGTTGACCAGGTTGACGACCCCGGCCGGCGCGCCCGACGCGTGCAGCGCCTGCGCCAACGCCATCGCCGAGCGCGGCGTGAGCTCGCTGGGCCGCACCACCACCGTGCAGCCGGCGGCGAGCGCCGCCGCCAGGCTGCGCACGACGTTGTAGACGGGGAAGTTCCAGGCGGTGATGGTGGCGACCACGCCCACCGGCTGCAGCAGCACCTCGATGCGCCGCGAGGGCGTGCGCGCGGGGATCGTGCGGCCGTAGGCGCGGGGGCCCTCGGCCGCGAACCAGGTGAGGTAGTGGCAGGCCGAGAGCCACTCGGCCTTGGCCTCGCCGAGGGGCTTGCCGGACTCCTCGGTGGTGCATCGTGCGAGGGCGTCGGCGCGGGCGCGAATCCAGGCCGCGGCGCGCTCGAGCACCTCGGACCGCTGGTAGGGCGACGACCGCGACCAGCTGGGGAACGCGCGCTGGGCGGCATCGACGGCGGCCGCCGCGTCGGCGGCGGCGGCCTCGCCGCGGGCGTAGGGGACCTCGGCGACGACCTCGCCCCGGCCGGGGTCGATCAGCGGCCAGCGGCCGCCGTCGGTGGCGTCGCGCCAGCGGCCGTCGACGAGCAGCCGCGCCTCGAGGTCGGTCCCACCCGGCACCCCATCCATCGCGGCGCGCCCGCTCCGGTCGTCCCGGGCGTCGCCGGCGGCCGTCACGCCGCACCCCCCGCGCTCGCCGCCGCCGACGGGACCCGCGCGGCCGCGACCGCGGCGGCGAGGACCCCCATGCCCTCGTCGAGATCGTCGTCGGAGAGGTCGAGGGGTGGCAGCAGGCGGACGCAGCTGCCGTAGAGGCCCGCGCGGAGGACGATGAGGCCGCGCGCCAAGGCCTCGGCGATGACGCGCTGGACGAGTTCGGGCGCGGGACGCTTGCCGGCGCGGTCGTGGACCAGCTCGATGGCGAGCATGGGCCCCAGGCCGCGGACGTCGCCCACCATGGCGTGGCGGGCGTGCAGCGTCTCCAGGTGCTCGCGCAGGCGCGTGCCGACGGCCTGCGCGCGGTCGAGGAAGCCGGGCGCGGTGATCGCGTCGATGGCGGCCAGCGCTGCGACGCACGCGAGCGGATTGCCCGAGTAGGTGCCGCCGAGGCCGCCGGGATGGGGCCCGTCCATGACCTCGGCGCGACCGACGACCGCGGCGATGGGCATGCCGGCGCCGAGCGATTTGGCGGTCACGGTCAGGTCGGGCACCACGCCCGCGTGCTCCGAGGCCCACAGGCGGCCGGTGCGACCCATGCCGCACTGCACCTCGTCGAACACCAGGACGATGCCGTGGCGCGTGCAGGCGTCGCGCAGCGCCCGCAGGAAGGGGGGCGGTGCGGGCACGAAGCCGCCCTCGCCCTGCACGGGTTCGATGACGATCGCCGCCAGGGCGCCCGGGTCCACCTGGGCCACGAAGGCCCGCTCGAGACCGGCGATCGCCTGCTCGACGACCGTCTCGACGCTCATGCCGCTCGGCCGGCGGTAGAGGTCGGGGAAGGGGAGGCGGTAGACCTCGGGCGCGAACGGACCGAAGCCGCGCTTGAAGGTGGCGTAGCGGCTGGTCATCGCCAGCGTCAGGTTGGTGCGGCCGTGGTAGGCACCCTCGAAGACGAGCACCCCCTGGCGGCCGCTGGACGCGCGCGCGATCTTCACGGCGGTCTCGACGGCCTCCGCCCCGGAGTTGAGCAGCACGGCCTTCTTCGGCCCCTCGCCGGGGGCGATGGCCACCAGCCGCTCGAGCAGGGCCACGTACGGTTCGTAGCTGCCGACGATGGCGCACAGGTGGACGAGCGCGCCGGCCTGCGCGCGCAGCGCCTCGACGACCGCGTCGGGCGTGTGCCCCAGCGCCAGGGCGCCGATGCCGCCCGCGAAATCCAGCAGCACGTTGCCGTCGGCGTCCTCCACGGCCGCGCCGTGACCGCGGACGACGGCCAGGTCGGTGAGGCGGCCGGCGCCGCGGGCGCCGGCGGCCTCGCGCCGCGCCGCCAGGGCGCGGCTCCGGGGCCCGGGGATCTCGGTGACGAGCCGGATGGTGGCCATCAGCCCCCCTCTCGCGCGGCCGCCGGGGCGCTCGCGGCGGCGGCGTTCCCGGGCGCCGACGCGTCCGCGGGCGCCGACGCGTCCGCGGGCGCCGTCGCGTCGGCGGACCCCGTCGCCGCCACCGCCCGCGCGAACACCCCCAGCGCCTCGTCGATCTGCGCGTCGGTCACGACCAGCGGCGGGATCCAGCGGATGACGTTCTCGAAGGTGCCGCAGGTGAGCAGCAGCAGGCGCTCGTGCAGGCAGGCGCGCTGCACGGCCTTGGCGCGCGCCGGATCCGGCCGGCCGTCACCGTCGACGAACTCCACGCCGACCATGAGTCCGAGGCCGCGAACGTCGCCGATCCCGACCCCCTGCGCCTGCAGATCGCGCAGCCCGGAGAGCAGGCGCGCGCCGCGGGCGGTCGCGTTGTCCGGCAGCCGCTCCTCGCGCAGGACCTCGAGCGTGGCGAGCGCGGCCGCCAGCGGCAGGGTCGAGCCACCGCCGTAGGTGCCGCCGTGCGTGCCCGGCTCCCAGCGCGCCATCGTCTCGGCGCGCGCGGCGACGGCGCTGATGGGCAGGCCCGAGCCGAGGCCCTTGGCCATGACGAGCACGTCGGGACGCACGCCGTGGTGCTCGCAGCACCACATGCGGCCGGTGCGGCCGAAGCCCGTCTGCACCTCGTCGATGACCAGCAGGGCGCCTGTGGCGTCGGCGCGCGCGCGCAGCCCGGCCAGGAAGCGGGCGGGCGCCGGCAGGTAGCCCCCCTCGCCCAGGACGGGCTCGATGACGAAGGCCGCGGTCTCGTCGGGCGCGCTCTGGCCCCTGAGCAGCACGTCGAGCTCGGCGAGCGCGAAGTCGACGGCGGCGTCCTCGTCCATCCCCCAGCGGAAGGCGTGGGGGAAGGGCGCGACGACGATGCCGCCCGCGAGGTTGGGGTAGCGGTGGCGGTAGACGGTCTTCGACGTCGTCATCGCCATCGTCAGGTGGGTGCGGCCGTGGAACGACCCCTGGAAGACGACGACGTTCGGCCGGGCCGTCGCGTGGCGAGCGAGCTTGACGGCGGCCTCGGTCGCCTCGGCGCCCGAGTTGGTGAAGAAGACGCGGTCGAGGCCGCCGGGCAGCATGGCGACGAGGCGCTCCGCCAGCTCGCCCGCCAGCGGCGACGTCGCGACCCCGATCTGGGCGAACAGCAACCGCTCCGCCTGCGCGCGCACCGCGGCCACCACCCGGGGGTGCGCGTGGCCGGTGTTGACGACGCCGATGCCGGACGTGAAGTCGGTCCAGCGGGTTCCCTCTTCGTCGAAGAGGTGGACGCCCTCGCCGCGCACGGGCCGCAGGCCGCTCAGGCGCGGGGTGACGGGCGCGAGGAAGCGCAGCGGATCGGCGTCGCGGCTCATGCGGGTCCTCCGGAGGGTGTGGCGCCCATGCTACGCCCCGACGGCCGCCAGCACCTCGCGCGCCGCGCGCGCCCCGCTGCGGAACGCGCCGTGCACGGTGGCGGCGCACGCCTCGGGGGCGGTCGCCTCGCCGGCCCAGTAGAGCGGCGGGGTCGGGGCCGCCAGTCGCTCGCGCGCGCCGAGGTGGCCGGGGACGACGTGGCTGTAGCCGCCGCGCGCCCAGGGGTCGTCGGGCCAGGCGACCACGCGGCCCTCGTCGAAGGCGAGCGGCCGGTCGGCGACCTCCTCGAGCGCCGCCAACGCCCGCCGCAGCGCAACCCCGGGCGCGAGCCGCAGCAGGTCGGCGCCGCCGGCGCCGGACACGAACCCCGTCCAGATCGGGGTCTCGGCGCCGAGCGGCGAGGAGGTCCACCACATGGGCGGCGTCCCGCGCGCGTAGACGGCCTCCACCCCGGCGTCGGGATCGAAGGGGGGCGCAGTGAGCCGGTAGACGAGCTTGACCACGGGACCCATGCGCAGGCCCGCCAGCGCCGCGCCCTTGAGCGCGTCGAGGCCCGGCTCGAACGCCACGCGTTCCGACTGCAGCACGCCGAGCGGCAGCGCGACCACGGCGGCGCGGGCGCGCCAGCTCGTGGCCGGGCCCTGGAGCGGCGGGGCGGGGAGGGCGTCGACCTGCACGCCATCGGGCCCCGCGGCCACCCGGGTCACGGCGGTGCGGAGGCGGACGTCGAGCCCCTCGGCCAGCGCCAGCGGCAGCGCATCCTGGCCGTCCGGCAGTCGGAAGTCGCCCTCCCCGGCGTCGTGCGTGACCAGCCCGTCGACGGCCGCGGCGGCCGACAGCCGGTGGGGGTCGTCGCCGGCCGCGTTGGCGAAGGCGCGCCGGACGTGCCGGCGCTGGTCGCTCGTCCAGCCGACGCGCTGCAGGTAGGCGTCCAGGTCCTCGTAGCGGCCCGGCGCGACGTCGGGCAGCGCCATCGTGCGGGTGGCGTCGAACCGCGTGTCGGCGGCCCGGGCCGCGCGCATCGTCAGGAGGCGGCCGTCCTCGAGCTGGACCCGGCTCTCGTCCTGCTTGGGCCACGGGCGCGTGCGCAACCCGAGGCGGCGGACGAGATCCCAGGTGTCCGCGGCGTCGCCATGGATGAACTCCGCGCCCAGCTCCAGCGGGTGCGGCGCCAGCGTGCGGTCGGTCCACACCCGCCCGCCGACCCGGTCGCGCGCCTCCAGCACCACGACCCGCAGGCCCGCCTCGCGCAGGTCGCGGCCGGCCTTCAGGCCGGCGATGCCGGCGCCGAGGACGAGGACGTCGACGGGGGTCGGCTCGCCGGCGGCGAGCGCGGCGGCGCGGGCAGCGGCGCCCACCCTCATCGCCTCAGTTCCGCGGGTCGCCGGGCCGCCCGGTGCGCCCGGCGGACGGCCGCCCTGAGCCGCTCGCCGGGGTCGCGGCCGTCGGTTGTGGGCGTGCGTTGGCGCCGGCCCGGCCGGGCGCGGGCACGAGGCCCGTCGCCGGCGCGCGGCCGGCCGCCGCCGTGCGCCGCAACCGCGTGCCCGCGCCGGCCTGCGGGAGGCCCTTGGCGGGGGCGGCCACGGGCGGGCGCCACACGAGGAGCACGGCGCAGTTGCCGGCCTTCGGCTCGGGGTAGTAGTCCTCGATGATGCCGCGGGGCTGCAGCCCGCGGTGCAACTGCATGCTGACGGTCGGATCGACGAGCTCGCCGGCGATGACGCGCTCGGCGTAGGCGCGCGGGGTGAGGACGTCGGCGTAGCGGTGGTAGCCCATGAGCATGCCGCCGGCGTACCAACCCTCGAGCCCGAGTTCGGGCACCAGGGCGAGGCGCGCTCGGTAGAGGGCGGAGGCGATGCCGCGCCGCTGGAAGTCGGGGTGCACGGCGATCTCGACCCCGTAGAGCCACTCGCCGTCGGGATCGTGTTTCGGCAGGCCGTAGTCGCCGATCACCTCGTTCCAGCTCAGCGGCGGCGCGTCGGGCGGCCGCCGGGTCCGCATGGTGGTGGCCGTGCCGACGACGATCTCCGACCCACCCCGCCGGACGACGGCGACGAACTGGCCCTCCGGGAAGCGCTCGAGCTGCTCCTCGATCCGCCGGGCGTGTAGGCGGCGGCACTCGTCATCCAGCGGGTAGCCGTTGGCGAGGTGGATGACGTCGAAGGACCCCGGCCCGTGCCGGGCCTCGGTGGGGACGACCTCGACGTCGTGGCGGAGGTCGCTGGGGCGGTGCCGATCGGTCGTCGCGGCGGGACGCCGATCGGCGCGCGGACTTCGATCCTGACTGGGACGTTCGTCGGATGGGTACGTGCGGGTTGAGCCTCTCATAACGTCGTTGCGAGCAACGCCTGACGAGGTGTGCAAGTTCGGAAAGGGGGAAACAGACAACGAGGTCAGGTGTCGCGCGGACCCAAGCCCGTGTGCTTATCTCCACAACCTTCACGCGAGAGTCTTTCCTCCCGAGACCCAGATGGGGCACGATCGGTCTGAACTCACACTGTAGGGTTGTCTCGAAAGCTTCTCACGCTCCTCTTCACCCGTTTGGTGCCTCCAAGCTAGCACGACCCCCCCGGGGTTCGGCAAGCGCTGGCGCTCCATGCGCGCGACCACGAGCGCGGCACGAAGCGCACCGAGCACGTCCAGGACGTCGCCGAACGGGGGCGGCGGGGCCCATCGGCGGCGCCCGCCCGCGAGGCCCTCGGGCCCCTGGGTAGACTGGCGCGTGCCGCCCGCAGCACCCGCGCCCGAAACGGCCGGCGGGCCGCCGGATCGCTCGGACCCGCGCCCGACGAGACGACCGCGCGACCTCGGCGCCGTCGGACGTCGGCGGGCCGGCGCGTTCTGGTTGGCGTCGCCGGCGATGGCCTGGCTCGTGTTCTTCTTCCTGCTGCCGCTGGTCTTCGTCGGCATCGCCAGCTTCATGACGCGCGGGCCCGGCGGCCAGCCGGTCCAGCCGTGGACCCTGGAGCACTACCAGCGGACCTTCGAGGTGTTCGGCCCGGTCATCTGGCGCACGCTGGGCTTCGCGACGCTGACGACGCTGCTGTGCCTGCTGGTCGGCTTCCCGACCGCCATGTTCATCGCCTCGCGCCAGCGCCCGGCCATGCGGCTGGCGCTGCTCTTCCTGGTGCTGCTCCCCTTCTGGACGAACTTCCTGGTGCGCACCTACGCGCTCATCACGATCGTCCAGCGCGAGGGCCTGCTCAACGAGTGGCTCGTCCGCCTCGGCCTCGTGCAGGACCCCGTCCAGATGCTGTTCACGCCCACGGCCGTGGTGCTCGGGCTGGTGTACGGCTACCTGCCGTTCATGGTGCTGCCGATCTACGCGGCGGTCGAGCGCCTCGACCGGCGCTACGTGGAGGCGGCGAACGACCTCGGCGCCAACGACTGGCGCGCCTTCTGGCGCGTGATCTGGCCGCTGACGCTGCCGGGCGTGGTGGCCGGGTCGATGCTGGTGTTCATCCCCGCGATCGGCGCCTTCGTCACGCCCGACCTCATGGGCGGCACCGGCGGCCTGATGATCGGCAACCTGGTGCAGTCGCAGTTCCGCGGCCGCGGCAACGTGCCCCTGGGGTCGGCCATCTCGATGGTGCTGCTGGTGATCGTCTTCGTGGGGGTGCTCGTGTACGCCCGCTGGGGCGAGCGGAGCGATCCGTGACGCGCGCGGGTCTCGCCCCCGAGCGGCCGCCGGGCGGCGTGCCCGAGGAACGTCGCGGGGCGCTGCGACGCGACCTCGCGGGCCGTCGGCTCAGTCGCGTGCTCGGGTGGGTGGTGCCGCTCGTGGCCCTCGCCTTCCTGTGGCTACCGATCGCCGTGCTGGTGGGGTTCTCGTTCAACGACGCCGCGTCCGTGTCGATCTGGCGCGGCTTCAGCCTTCGCTGGTACGAGAACGTCTTCTCGAGCCTGTCCGGCGGGGATTCGCGCTTCCAAACCGACCTGTTGCTGCGTTCGGTGATGAACTCGCTGTGGGTGGCGGGCGTGTCGACGGTCGTCGCCACCACCCTCGGGACGATGTTCGCGCTGGCGGTGGCGCGCGGTCGCTTCCCGGGCCGCAAGCTGTTCGACGCCCTCTTCTACCTGCCGGTCGTCATCCCCGACATCACGATGGGCGTCTCGCTGGCGGTGTTCTTCCGCATCGTGTTCGAGGCGTGGCAGCAGTGGACGGGCATGCGTCTGGTGTCGGGCTTCGGCACCATCATCATCGCGCACGTGGCCTTCAACGTGGCCTACGTGGCGATCGTCGTGCGGGCGCGGCTGGCGACGATGGACGCCTCGCTCGAGGAGGCCGCGCGCGATCTGGGCGCCAACGACTGGCAGGCGTTCTGGCGCATCACCTTCCCGATCCTCTTCCCGGGGGTGATGGCCGGCGCGCTGCTGGCGTTCACGCTGTCGCTCGACGACTTCGTCATCACCTTCTTCACGGCGGGCGTCGGCACCACGACGCTGCCGTTGTTCGTCTACGGCCTGCTGAAGCAGCGCGTGCCCCCGGAGATCAACGCCGTGAGCACGCTGATGATCGTCGCGTCGATCGTGCTGGTCGCCCTGTCCCTCGTCCTGCAACGCCGCGGCGCGCGCCGGAGCGGGGGCTGAGCGGCGCGCCGCCCGCGCACGCCACTCAGCCACCCAGCGGCAGTTCGGGGCGCCCCCACGGCCGCCCGCGCACGCCACTCGGCCACCCAGCTGCAGTTCGGGGCGCCCCGCGGGGCGCCCCGAACTGCAGCGCTTCGGTTCCTGAGCTCCGCTCAGGAACCGAAGCGCATGATCTTCATGTACTTCTCGATCGCCTTCTGCGTGCGCACGATGTCCTTCTCGGTGAGCTTGTAGCGGCCGTCGGCGAGGCCGCGTTCGATGATCTCGCGGCTGCGTGCCAGGGTCTCGGCGCCGGCGCGGGTCAGCGTGAGGCGGCGCTTGCGGCCGTCGTCGTCGGCGCGCGAGCGCTCGATGAGGCCGCGGGCGACGAGGCGGCTGATCACGTGCGACACGGTCGGCGAGGCCTGGTTGAGACGCACGGCGATGTCGGTGGGGTAGGCGACCCCGACGTCGATCGCGTGCAGGACGGAGAGGTCCTGGACCGTCAAGCGAGCCTCCGACTCGAGCCACTCGTTGAGCAGCCGATCGGTGTCGCGGGCGGACTGGAGGACCAGGCGGAAGAGCTCGAGGAGGTCTGAGGTAGCAGCCATCAGGGTTCCACCTTACACGTTTCGAAACATTGATCCATCGTTATACGACCTCGGCATCGTGAGTTCACGTTACATCCTGGAGCCGTTCGATCGGTTGTGTACTTGACGAGGCGTCCATCCGCCGGCGGAAGCTTGGCTCACGCGCATCCACCGGCGTTCGGCGAGGAACCGCTCGACGCGCCTGCGTTTCGCGCGGACGGCATCGAAACCCCGCCGCACGCGGGCCGGGCCGCTGCCGGTGGGCGGCATGCGCCGCGGCGTCTCAGGCCGCGAACGCGGGGTCGCGCCACACGATCAGCGTGGCGCGGTCGCCGGTGGCGCGGTCCTCGAGGTAGCCGTGCAGGATGCCCTCGACGACGAAGCCGTTGCGCAGTTGCACGCTGAGCGTGGGATCGAACAGCTCGCGCGCGACGACGCGTTCGACGTACGCCTCGAGGGAGAGTGCGTCGCGGTACCGCGGGTAGCCGGGCAGTGCGCCGCCGGCGACGATGCCGCGCTTCCGGTGGCGCCGCACCAGTGCCTTGCGGGCGTCGTAGAGGCGGCGGGCGAGGCCGCACCCGCGGTAGTCGGGGTGCACCGAGACGTCGGCGCCGTAGTACCAGTCGCCCTCCGGATCGTGGCGACCGAACCAGCCGTCGTCGATCATCTCGCGGAAGGTGTGGTCGGGGTGCGCGAAGTCGAAGTCGGTGAAGAAACCGGAGCCGAGGCCCACCACCCGCGGCTCGGCGAGCGGCTCGCCGCTCGGCGCGACGCGGGCCTCGGCCACCAGGTCGGCCTCGGGGAAGACCTCGCGGTGGCGCAGGAAGTGCGGCGCGCGCATGAGCTCCTGCGGACCCAGGTCGGGGAAGCAGGTCACCTGCAGCGCCTCGAGCCAGGGCGCGTGCCACGCCTCCGAGGGGACGATGCGGACGCCGGCGGCCACCACCGCGGCGCGCCGCGTGCCGTGCCGCCCGTTCATGCGGGTAGCGCCACCCGGGTGTAGGGCGAATCGCTGGGGAGGCCGCGGACGGCCCAGAAGTCGCGGGTGGCGGGCCGCATGACCACCGCCCCGCAGGTCGCGACGTGCCGCGGCGGCGCGCCGCGGTAGCAGATCGCCTCGCCGTCTCGGGTCACGGCTTGCAGGTCCTCCGGCGTGAGGCCGTCGCGGTCGAGCAGCGCGGCGCCGCGCGCGAATCGCTCGGCGCTGCTGGCGCTGGCGAGGGCGTCGCGCGGGCGCTCGCGGGCGATCGTCTCGCCGAACAGGCAGTGGTTGGTGTGCACCAGCGCATCGTGGGCCAGCGGCGTCACCACCGCGCGGGTGGTGGTCGCCTCGACGTTGGCGCCGCGACCGTGGCGGTCGAGCAGCAGGTAGTTGTGCGCGCCCGCGAGGCGCGCGTCGGTCAGGCAGCGCAGCGCGCCGTCGAGGTCGCGTTGCTGCAGCGCCTTGCGCACGACGAAGGGCCAGGTGACGCCCACGTCGCCGTCGCCGGCCGTGAGGTTGTTGATGCCGACGCAGAGGCCGTGCTCGTTCATGCCGATCATGCCGACGCAGCCGACGGTGGTGAACGCCACGAAGGCGGGCGCGTGGGCGGGCGCGCCGCGCAGGACGATGACGTGTTCGGTCGCCGTCTCGTGCATGTCCCAGGTTTGGCCCAGCATGGCGTG
>Ga0180429_10003482_pt1 | contig 12707 bp, 10 predicted proteins | sample SS_ome_FD_132428 | JGI IMG/M metagenome (GOLD analysis project Ga0180429, IMG submission 132428) | Hypersaline lake sediment archaeal communities from the Salton Sea, California, USA - SS_1_S_1 metaG | ecosystem: Environmental > Aquatic > Non-marine Saline and Alkaline > Hypersaline > Sediment ... | reverse complement strand
CTCTTTTCCGGCGTGTTCATCATGGCCGACTCGCCCTACAAGATCGGTGACTACGTAGTGCTCGATGACGGCGCAGGCCTGCGTGGCAAGGTCACCCACATTGGCATTCGCAGCACCCGCCTACTGACCCGGGATGATGTGGAAGTCACGATACCCAACTCCATCATGGGTAATTCGAAAGTCGTCAACGAGTCTGGCGGCCCACACGTCAAATATCGGGTCCGCGTCGCTGTCGGCGTGGCCTATGGGTCGGATATCGACCAGGTAAGAGAGGTCCTGATGTCAGTCGCACAAAACTCTGACGCGGTGTGTGCCGATCCGGAACCGCGGGTACGTTTCCGCACGTTCGGTCCATCTTCGCTGGATTTCGAACTGCTTTGCTGGGTCGACGACCCCGAGTTGCGCGGCCGCGTGCTCGATGCACTCAACAGCGATGTGTATAAACGCTTCCTCGCCGAAGGGATCGAAATCCCCTACGCAAAACAGGACGTATTCATCAAGGAATGGCCAACTCCGCCCAAGACTTCATCGTGACCAGGCTCCACCTCGGCGGTGGCACATCATTACCTGCCATCACAGAAGACACCGGCGGGAGAGCAGACCCCTTGCGCCCCGGAATAGCCAGGTCGCCCGCGTAAACGATTGCACCCCTAGCAAACTGTGTGTTCTTAACTGGAAACAAAAGCCCTCAGCGCCAGAGTCCTTCGATGGCCTGCATAGCCTCGCGTGTGGATCAATCCATCTGGACGGGCAGGTGCCCCACCTTCACCCAGATCACCGTCTCCTGGTCGACGTAGGGATAGTGTTGACTCATGTGCGGGCTGCGCAGCCAGGTGCCGGCGGGGTAACTGCCGAACTCGTCCTTGAACTCACCCGACAACACGAGGATTTCTTCCCCGCCAAAATGCCGATGTGGCTGGAACCGCTCAGCGGCGGGCCACTTCACCAAAGCGACATGTTCACCTTTGAAGTCGTGCAGAGGCATCACCTCTAGCCCACCCTGTCCTGGCAGCCAGGGGGCCTTCCGGGTATCGACACGAACCTGGGCCTGATCATCCGGCGCAAACTGGTCGAGCTTGACGAACAGGGTGCAGCCGTCCTTGCTGAAGGGCGAATGACCCGAGCCAGGCGGGTTGCGGAAGTAGGTACCGGGGCCATAGTCCCCGTGTTCGTCCGAGAAAGTTCCGTCGAGCACCAGGATCTCTTCACCCAAGGGATGCTCGTGGCGCGAGAAGTGGGAACCCGGCTCGAAGCGCACGATGCTCGTGGTATGCCCATGCTCGGCGGCCTCGCGGGCCAGCGGCTTGCGCCACACGCCGGGGCTGGGACTCGGCAGCCAATCCTGCAGATTGCTGTCGATCACGACCTTCTGGCCGAGATCCATGTTGAGCGTCACATCGGTATCCATGCCCTGGATTATCCCGCTGCCACGCCGTACAGAGCCCCGGTTGCGACCAGGGATATGTTGAGGGGAATACTGCGTCCCGGGTTGCCAAAAAAAGACTACCCCGGCGAACGGCTGGCCGGTTACGGCCGGACGTAAACCCAAATTAAAGATGCATGCCTGCCAGCTCCCCCAAAGCTGGCAGGTCGAATTGTGCCGCGCAACAGGCTACTGCCGGGCCGAAGCGATCTTGGCCAGGTCCAAGTTGAAAGAAAACCGGTTGGCGATGGGTCTTGTCTGAAAATCAGTTTTTCAAGGAGACCATCATGAAACCCAAATGGCTTATCAGAATTCCCTTTGCGGCAGTCTTTGCTGGCCACGGCATCGGAAAGATAGCCATGCCGGCTGCGTCGGCTGAGATGCTGGGTCTGCCTTTGATTCTCGTATCCGTAGTGGGTATCGCCGAACTGCTGGCCGGCATTGGCGCCATCGTAGCCGGGGTAGAGAAAGCCCCCAGCCGACTGCTTGTCGACCGGCTGACGGGTCTCGCTGCAGCACCCGTCCTGATCGGTGCAATCGCGATGATGCACTGGCCACGTTGGTCTTTCGTAGCCAGCGAGTCGCACCCGATGGGAGGCATGGAGTTCCAGGTTGTACTGCTTGGTATCGCTCTGTTTTTCCTGATCGGAGGCGGACAAAAAAACAGCCGACAGGCTGACAAAGCCGCCTACCGTGTCTGATAACCGGCTGAGCTCGCCGGTTCCACAGGCAGCCGCAAAGTGGCCCGCGTTCCCGCTTCATTGGTGGAGGTGATCAACACATCTCCACCATGTGCTTCGACGATGCGATGGACGATCGGCAACCCGAGCCCCGTGCCGTTGCTCTTGGAGGTGACAAAGGGCTCGAAAATCCGATCCAGGATGCGGGCGGGAATCGCTTCTCCACCGTTCTCTATCTGAATTTCTATCCAGTTTACATCGACAGGCCGACACAGCACGCTGATCGCTGCTTCGGAGGGTGAGGCCTGCTCGGCGTTGCGCAGCAGGTTGATCAGCACCTGGCGGATGCGATCTGGATCGATCATGGTGGCCGGACAAGGTGCGATCTCTACCTGGAATTTGGCGCGATCATCAACGCCTTGCAGCACCTCCTGCAACAGTCTACAGGGAGAGATGGCCTGTCGCTCAAGGGTCAACGGTTTGGCATAAAGCAGAATATCAGCGAGTAGCCTTTCCAGCCTGTTGACTTCCTCGCTCGCCAGCGTCACGCGCTTGCCGGCGCCCGGGGTCAGTTCAACGCGATCGCGTATATGCTCCAGCGCCATGCTGATTGTTGCCAGCGGATTGCGGATTTCGTGAGCGATGCCAGATGCGAACTGGCCGATGCTGGCAAGGCGACTGCTCTCGGCCAGTACAACAGTGCGTCCAAGGCTCACGCCCAACAACATGCCTATGTTCTGTAGCAGCTCCAGGTGCTCGGTTCGGTAACTGTTGGGATAGCGACTGGCAAACACCATGACCCCTTGTAGCTTGGTGCCATTGCCAATCGGCAGAAAGATCGCATCCCGCCTTCCGCGTTCTTCCAAGCGACGCAGAAACAGATAATTTTCCGAGAGCCGGCCCATTTCGGTGACATCCGGTATGTGCAAGGGAAGTCGCGTTTCGAGGCATTCCTCCAGCAGTGTGTGATCGGTGACGTAACTCTGTTGACCGACGGGGTCGACCTGGCCGTCGCTCAAGGCCTTCTCAAGATGTATCCGGCCGTCAGCGCCGACAACGAGCACGCCTATCCAGTCCACGGGCATCAATGTTGGCAGCGTTTCAGACAGGGTATGCAGTGTGCTCTCCAGGTCGCCACCCTGCTCGAGGCGGGTCAGCAGACTGTGGACCGTCTCCAGCCGGTTGGAAAGCCGGTTGAACGCGCCGACCATCCAGCCGAATTCATCATCGCGCATCTCCGGGACACGGTAGGAAAACTCACCGTTGGCAACCTTGCTGAACCCCTGGACAGTCGTGCTCATGGGCCGGAGAACGCGCAGGTAGAACCAGAACATAATGCCAACGGCCAGGAGCACCGCAATGATCAGCAGGGAGCGGTTCAGTAACTGAGCACGCTCGGTGCGACGCTCAACCTCTTTCTCCAGCGAACTGAGGAGGTCGGCGACGGCTGGTTCCAGGCTGCTGTTCTGCGCTGTGATCCACTCTGCGGCCCACTCGAGTCTTGGTTCTTCCAGGTTTTCGCCGATGCGCTCGTCGAGCTTGCGGCTGAAGGCCTGCCACGTCTGGGCAAGTTGCCGGGCAACATCCTGGCTGGGGGAAGGCAGTGACGGTAGCATGCCCTGATCCGGAGCAATCTCTAGCACCTGTGTGAAGTCATTCCTCGCGAATGCATCGATCAGGCCGTTCAGCGCCTCGCGGGTGTGCTTCAGGTCCTGGAAGTAAAGCCGCAGGTCACGGAAATAGGCCGGATAATCGCGCGGCGCATTCTCGTCGTATTGCATCGCCGCGAGCGTCAGGTGTTGCTGGTGAAATTGCAGCCGGCTGGCGAGCTGCTGCAGTGCCTGATCGCTCTGTAGCCGATCAATCACTTGCATCGAGTACAGGGCTGACGCTGCGAACAGGCCGGTCAACAGCAGGATCGCTATGATGATCTGTGTTTTCAGGTACCGCAGGAATCTGGGCATTTTGCTACCGCGCGCTACGACGTTGGTTGATTGCCGAACCGGCAGCGATGACCGGCCGAGGCGTCATCGCATCGTGTCATGTTCGCTGGCCGAGTAAAAGACAGGTCGATTCAGTTACCGACCCATGACAAGCTGGGCGAGGTTTTTTCGCGGTTAGCCGCTATTGTCCCGATTGCCGCTCAGCAAGCTAAACTCGGCGCCATGAAGCGAAAACTACTGATCATCGAGGATGACCAGAGCCTGAACCAGATGCTCGCCCTGCATTTTGAGGATCAGGGCTACGTTGTGGTTGGTGTGGACAATTGCAGCGACGGCTTGGCGCAGCTCGACGGTAAGACGTTCGATTTCGTGCTGCTGGATCAGCAACTGCCTGACGGACTGGGTATCGAACTTCTGCCCCGCCTGCTGGAGCAGGCGCCCGGTCTGCCCATCATCATGATGACGGGACAACACGATCTCGAACTGGCGATCGACGCAATCAAGCTTGGCGCTGCCGACTTTGTGCACAAGCCGATCAAGACTGAGGCCCTGCAGGCAGCAGTGGAAACGGCCCTGTCGGAAAAACCGTCCAAGGCCGGGATATCCGGCAGCATCGCCCAACTACCGATGCGCGACCTGATTGGCCGCAGTGCCGCCATGCTGGAAGTCAGCAAACAGATTGCACTTTCGGCACAGAACCGCGCCAATGTGCTGATCCATGGTGAGTCTGGCACGGGCAAAGAAGTCGTGGCCCGCCTGATTCACCAGCACAGTGGACGCAGTGGCGAATTCGTTGCGGTCAACTGTGCCGCGATTGTCGACACCCTGCTTGAGAGCGAACTGTTCGGGCACGAGAAAGGCGCGTTCACCGGGGCGGACAAGGCCAAGCCGGGCCGCTTTGAGCTGGCACAGGGAGGAACCTTGTTCCTGGATGAGGTCGGCGAACTGGCGATGCCGTTGCAGGCCAAGCTGCTGCGTGCGATCCAGGAGCGCGTAATTGAGCGTGTTGGCGGCACCGCCCCGATTGAAGTCGATGTGCGCATTGTCGCTGCGACGCACCGCGACCTTTTTGCGCTGGCCGCAGACGGAGCATTCCGAGAAGACCTGGCTTACCGGTTGAACGTGGTCAACATCGAGCTGCCGCCACTGCGTGAGCGTAGCGAGGATATCCCGCTATTGAGCGAGGCCCTGTTGGAAAAGATTGCTTATCAGAACGAGCGCCCGGCACCTGCGTTGGAGAAGGCCGCCATAGAGAAGCTGTGCCGACACACCTGGCCGGGCAATGTGCGTGAGCTGGAGAACGTGCTCACCCAAGCCATGATCCGTGCCCGCGACGCCAACATTGGTGCCGACCACGTGCGTTTTTTGCATGAGCCCGCGAGCGTAACGGCAGGCACCGGCGAGCCGGACGAGGGTGCGCTGGTGTTGCGATCACTGGAGGAGGTCGAGGCAGAGCACATCCAGCGGGTGTTAAAGCACACCGGCGGGCACAAGGGTAATACCTGCGGCATCCTTGGCATTTCGCGCCCGGCCCTCGATCGCAAGATTCTCAAATACAAACTCAAGATCGGCTGATCTGGCCTTCACGTTCTGTTACATCCTTCCAGGTTTGTAACGATTCGTTAAAACGAATCGTTATGCCGGCTTTTTCTTATGGAGAAAAAATATATAACAAACAATTACTTATAGGTTGGCACGCCGTCTGCAATGGGTAAGTCATGCATCAACTTACACGGGACACAGACATGACTGCCATCGCCATCGACAACGCCGAATTCTTTTCTCAGGCCGAAGAAAAAGTCTCGCGCGAACAGCGGTTCAACGAGCTGATCAGCATCTACATGGACGACCTGTATCGCTACGGGTACTGGCTGACCGGTGACCGTGCCGTTGCTGATGACCTGGTACAGGAGACCATGGTGCGTGCCTGGAAGTCGCTGGACAAGCTGCAGAACCCAAAAGCCGTCAAAGGTTGGCTAATCACTATTCTGCGGCGCGAAAATGCGCGTCGTTTCGAGCGCTATCAGCCGCAGGTGTCTGGGGTACCGACCGAGGAGCTTGCCGCCAACAAGACCACGTACGATACGTCCACTGAGGCCTTAGTTTTGCGCAAGGCCCTGGATCAGCTGCCGGAAGATTATCGCCAACCGCTGCTGCTGCAGGTGATCTATGGCTACTCGCAGAAAGAGATTGCCAAGCAACTGGGTATTTCCGTGGGGGGTGCGGGCAGCCGCCTGTTCCGCGCCCGTCAGAAACTACGCGAGGTGCTTTGATCGTCCAGCGCTTGCACAAGATGGGCGTTTTGCAGCCCTTGATTCGGACCGGCCAGCGGCCTGCCAGACACCTGCGGCCGCTAAAGCCAGCACTCATCTTGCATACGTTGCCAAACCGGGGCACCCTCAAATATCACCGCGTCTTATCGCCGGGCCAAACCCTGGCCATTCGCGTCCCAGGCCAGTCCTATTCGGACTTGCCGGTCACCGACAGGTCCCAGATGGCTGGTGAGTGGTAAAGACGCGCCAGCTGCAGTTCACGTTCGATCTCCATCTCGCGCGGCAAGTGGTCCCCGAACTTGGTGAACAGTTCCTCCTGCTCGTTGGTCTCGTGGCGCGCGGTCTCCCGATCGATGTTCATGATCGAGTAGAAGTCCGGCTTATCGAACTCGAGCCCATCCCAACAGAACGCATCGTAGTCCGGAATCCACCCCAGCGGGCTCTCGACGCCGCAACCATTACCATTACAACGTTTAACCACCCATTCCAGGACACGCATGTTCTCACCGAAACCCGGCCAGACGAAGCGGCCATGTTCGTCTTTGCGGAACCAGTTGACGCGGAAGATCCGCGGCGGTGTTGCCACGTTGCGTCGACCGATACGTAGCCAGTGTCGCCAGTAATCGGCCATGTTGTAGCCACAGAACGGCAACATCGCCATAGGATCACGGCGTATATCGGCCTGCCCAATGGACGCTGCTGTGGCCTCCGAGCCCATGGTCGCAGCCATGTACACACCATGCTCCCAGTTGTAGCTCTGGAACACCAGCGGGAAATGCTTGCTGACCCGGCCACCGAACAGGAAGGCGCTGATCGGCACACCTTCCGGATTCTCCCAGTCCGGATCGATGGAAGGGCAATCGGCGGCCGGCGTGGTGAAACGCGCATTCGGGTGTGCCGCCGGCCTGCCGCAACCGGCAGTCCAGTCCTGCCCCTTCCAGTCGATCAGGTGATCCGGCGGATCCTGCGTCATGCCCTCCCACCAGACGTCACCGTCGTCGGTCAGGGCACAGTTGGTGAAAATGCAGTTGGCCTCGAGCGCCCTCATGGCATTCGGGTTCGATTGTTCGTTGGTGCCCGGTGCAACGCCGAACAGGCCGTTCTCCGGATTGATCGCGTAGAACTTGCCATCCTTGGGGTTGGGCTTGATCCAGGCGATGTCGTCGCCGATCGTGGTCACCTTCCAGCCCTCGTACCCTTCCGGAGGGATCATCATGGCGAAATTGGTCTTTCCACAGGCGCTGGGGAAGGCTGCGGCGACATACATCTTCTCGTGCTGTGCCGATTCCACGCCCAAAATCAGCATGTGCTCTGCCAGCCAGCCCTCGTCACGCCCCATGACCGACGCGATACGCAATGCGAAACACTTCTTGCCGAGCAGCGCGTTGCCACCGTAGCCACTGCCATAGGACCAGATCTCGCGTGTCTCCGGGAAATGGACGATGTACTTGTCCTCTATCCGGGGAGCGCAGGGCCAGGGCACATCGGTCTCGCCCGGCTGTAGCGGGGCCCCGACAGAATGCAGGCAGGGAACGAATTCCCCATGGTCACCCAGCACATCGAGCACAGCCTGCCCCATGCGGGTCATGATGCGTTGATTGACCACAACGTAGGGCGAATCGGTGATCTCCACACCGATGTGGGCGATCGGTGATCCGAGCGGCCCCATGCTGAACGGTATGACATACATGGTGCGCCCGCGCATGCAGCCCTTGAAGATATCCTTCAGCAGCAGACGCGTCTTGCGCGGCTCCATCCAGTGATTGGTCGGACCCGCATCCTCTTCGCGCGCCGAACAGATAAAGGTGCGTTCCTCCACGCGTGCCACGTCGCTGGGGTGCGAGCGTGCGAGAAAACTGTTCGGCCTCTTGTCAGGATTCAGGCGGGTGAACGTCCCGTTCTCGACCATCATCTCGCAAAGGCGATCGTATTCATCCTGCGAACCGTCGCACCAGTAGATGCGGTCCGGCTCGCACAGTTCAGCAATCTCGTCGACCCACTCCAACAGTTTGCGATGATTCGTACGCGTGGCGCCGTCATGTTTCCTGCCCATGGGCAGTACCCCCTCTTCGGAATCAGAACCCATAGGTGCCAGCATAACTCTCCCCTCTTGTGCGAGTTTCATGATCAATCCCGTCTGCCCGCAGGCGATCAGCGAGAAGAGCGGTTGATGGTATCTATAACCACATGCAAAACATGGACCCTTCCCAAAAGGCGCATAAGCCTCTGAAAAGACTTGCTTTGTCACCCGGCGTCGAAACACTTACGCACCCATTTGGTGCAAATACTGGGGGTACGCCATCGGATTGCGCAGGCTTAATCAACCAACACCCACTTTGGTCGGGAGGACTATGCAAGCAAGGGGGATTCCGAGGCATTGGCTGTGCAGAGTGCCGTCGCAATAAATAAGAACTGCAAAAGAATCAAGGCGCACCGATGGTCGACCGACGGGTTGAATAAGCACCTAGTTCAAGCCGTTTCGCGAAGGTCTGCATCCATAGAAATCCGGCCGGATACCGCGTTATACCGCAGTTATGGGGCTTTGAAGCCACCTCCGCAGAGGGTCTTTGGCCCCGAACGTTATGTGATGCCCGGTCGTGCCTAGATGCGTAGAATCCCCGCTATGAAAAACACGACAGTAGTAACACACAACGGCATCTTTCATGCAGATGATGTATTCAGTATCGCAGCACTGAAGCACGTCTTTCCTTCCCTCAATCTGGTTCGCTCCCGTGATCCAGACGTTATCACCAAGGCTGATATCGTTGTTGACGTGGGTGGGATATATGACGCGCCCACCGGTCGCTTCGATCATCACCAGCGCGGTGGTGCTGGCGCGCGCGAAAATGGCATTCCTTACTCTTCATTCGGCCTCATCTGGAGAAAATATGGCGCCCAGATTTGCGATGGTGACAAAAATGTCGCCAAGGCTGTCGATTCAGGTCTTGTATCCGCGATTGATGCCATCGATTGCGGATATGTTGAAGGCGTGGCGACAGGCATCAGTCTGAGCCAGACCATTTCGGTGTTTAACCCTTCCTGGGAAGAAGATGACAACATCGACCAATGCTTCGATGAAGCCGTTGATTTCGCCTCCCGTTTGCTGGAGAGATTCATCGCTTCCGCCGCAGGCGGCGTTAACGCAAAAGCAATTGTGGCAAAAGCCATAGAGACAGCAGAAGACCCAAGAGTCATTGTGCTGGAAAAATTCACGCCGTGGAAAAGAACCGTTCATGCCTTGTCGGAAGATGCCTTGTATATGGTCTATCCCTCGCAAACGGGTCAGTGGCGAATTCAAAGCGTACCGGTAGAGCCTGGGTCATTTGAAAACAGAAAATCACTCCCCGCCTCCTGGGGTGGGTTATCCGATAACGAGCTCCAGAGCGTCACAGGCATCGACGACGCAATGTTCTGCCACAACGGTTTGTTTATCGCGGGCGCCGAATCATTTGAAAGCGCGATGAAAATGGCGAGCTTTGCGCTGGAAGAATAGTGATCGGATACCCAGTACTGGAGGCGGTCGATCGAAATGGCAATCTCCGTTCCTGACCACTTGCTGATGTTCCGTGGAGATCAGCTTCTGAATTATTCGGCATCCCTTCGCGCCTCCAGAGAGCGGTCACTTGCTTTGCGCAACAACGCAGCCCGCTGTGCCAACAAAGCGGCCCCCTGTTTATGAATCGCGCTGCAGCTTCCGACACCGAGTCGAGAAAAGCCTTGAGCGTCAGCGGCAACCCAATTATGGACGTTGGCCGGCAGTCTTTTGCGCAGTTGTGAAAGAGGTACGCGGGTTACCTGCGAGCAATCAGTATGCGCCCCGAGTCAAGAAGAAGGCGCGATTCTTTCCTTTACCTCATTCAGTCGGCGGCGGCTGATCGGGACAAGGCTCCCGTCGCTGAGTTGAAGAAAAGCTTTACCCTCATGCTTGAACAGTTTGCCCACGTGTCTCAAAGCAATCCAATAGGACCGGTGTGGCTGAAGCCCGGCGTCGGCGGGGAGTTCCTCCACCGCATCACGCAGGTTGTAAAGCACCAGAGTCGACCCTTTGGTCGTCACAACTCGCAAATAATGCAGTTCTGACATCAAGTAGATTACATCGGTACCGATCTCCCCCGGTAGGAGATCCAGGAACCCATCCGATTGTCGCTGCTCGTTGCCAGTCGGAACCACTTCCTGTGAGCTTGTTTGTGTTGCGGCTCGCTGGCTGAAATCCAATCCGATAACACGGGGCGCATTGATACCGATCCAGACCAGCGTTACCGGAAACAGTACCCCATGGATCTCATCCAATAGCAGTTTCAGCAGCTGACTTATCGTCTGAATTTCATCCCAGTCGTCAACACCAAACAGGAAGTCCAGGGTCAATGCAGCAGGTGCAAACAGCAGACTGCCAAGCACGCCGCTGACTGTCAGCTTAAGCCATGGATTCCGCCGGTCGAATGCACTGATCTGGCTAAGAAGCAGGTGCGTGGAGATCAACAGGACGAGCGGGATCGCTACCTGCGCTGTCCACTGCAGCAGTCGCGCCAGAAGGCCGAGATCCGTGGATCCCTCCGGCCCCAACAGCGTAAACAAGACTGCCAAGAAGCCACCTACTGCCAGGAAATACCTTCTTGTCTCGAGATCTTGAAAGCTCATGTCACCGTTCGTGCAAAAAACCGACCGTTCGTGCATTTGCTGTTGAATCAGGAACTTGCGTGCCTAGCATTCACAGCACGGGTTCAATTTTACGGCGGTTTTACGGAGTGATACAGATGGAAGCACGAAGGGTTCAACGATTGATCGAAGGCGGGTCGGTTTGCCTGCTCGCCTTATTGTGGGGTGGCTTCGCAGGCGCCACCGGCAACTATTACCTGAAGCCGCATCTCGGAATCAGCATGGTTCAAGACAATGATTTCGGGCAGACGGGCATTGCCGCTCCGGGCGCAGTTGGCGATGGCGAATACGATAACGGTTGGTCAGCAGGACTTGGTGTTGGCTACCGGTATGGCAATGGCTGGAGTGCTGAAATTGATTGGGAGTATCGCACTAACGACAACGATAGCCTGAGATTTTCCGATAGCACGTTTTTCGGCGAGGGGAACATCGCATCGAACATTATCTATTTGAATGGCTACTACCATTTTGAGCTGCAGGACACGCGCTTTCGTCCCTTTATCGGCGCAGGGCTGGGTTGGGTGGAGGAAATCGATCTCGATCTCGAATCCGGTGGTAGCGAGAGATCCTATTCCGGCGATGGTGAAATGGCATGGCAGGTCATGGCCGGAGTCGAGACGGAATTTGCCAAGGACTGGCGGGTCCAGGGGGAACTCCGCTATTCGCAGGTCTCCAATGTCGATCTGGCTGAGGAAGGTGGGTCCGGCAGGATCAACGGCCTGGATTATGGCGCTTGGTCGGTAGGTGTCGGGCTCATTTACGATTTCTAACCCGAAGCATGAGCTTTGCAGGCCAATCGAGGAGACAACGATGTGCATTCATCGATTGATATACAAGAGTATCGCCACCGATGAGGTGGTTTCAAACAAGACCCTGCAGGATCTTGAGTCGCAGGCGACATGGTCAAATGGCGAGAAGGGGATCACCGGCCTGCTGATGCTCAGTGGAAATGCCTTCCTGCAAGTATTGGAGGGGCAGGCGCACGATCTAACGGAACTCTTCGGCAGGATCATGCAGGACAGACGACACCAGCAGGTGGAACTAATAACATTTGAGAAAATTTTCGAACGCTCTTTCAGTGACTGGAACCTGCGCCTTGTTGACCTGCACGACATGCCGGGGCAGCAAAGGGCACTGATGTCCACAAAGTACCGCAAGTCCGAAGGCAACATCGCCATTCCCGAGGAGTTAAATGAGGTCTACGCCCTGTTACTCGATGCCAGGTTCATATGCCTGTCTGCCCCGTGGATTGCCAAGGATTCAGGCGGTAACAAGGCTCGATCGGCATGAGGGCCTGTCGAGTTAACGCTCGCTGGCTCGCGGTCGTCCGTCATGCGGTAGGACTTAACGGGTTCGATATGGTGTCCGCTTTTGGAAAAAACGTTCTTAGGCGTTGATCAATCCAATCGTCTGCTAATGGCTATGCCTTTTTCTAAGCAATCCGGGTTATTGGCAGCTTTGGCCCCTCAGCAAAAACAGCTGTATAGAGTTTTAAGTCCGTTAGTGGCCATTTCCACTGTTCGGCGAATGGCTGCTTTCATATTCCCGGCATCTTCGCTCAGGTTTCAGAAAGCGGACAGTGGCGAAGTGCTAAACATCAGGCCGCGATGCGACCGAAGCTGTCACTCCGCGATGGACGTGGCGCCGCCACTTCCGGCGATAAGCCAAAGTTGCGCAGCAACCAAATCAAGTCGGCTAACCACATACTCATTTCCCTGACGCTACCCGAACG
>Ga0180429_10003481_pt1 | contig 12708 bp, 11 predicted proteins | sample SS_ome_FD_132428 | JGI IMG/M metagenome (GOLD analysis project Ga0180429, IMG submission 132428) | Hypersaline lake sediment archaeal communities from the Salton Sea, California, USA - SS_1_S_1 metaG | ecosystem: Environmental > Aquatic > Non-marine Saline and Alkaline > Hypersaline > Sediment ... | reverse complement strand
GACGGTTGATTGCGCGGGAACCTCCGGCTTCGCCCGGAGACCGGTCAGAGCCCGAGACCGTAGCGCAGCAGGGCCTCCGACTCCGTCCAGACGTTCGGCGTGGTGCTGCCGAGGATCACCGAGGTGACACTGCGCCCGTTGCCCGAGGCGGTCGATACGAGACAGCGGCCCGCGGCATTGGTGTAGCCCGTCTTCGCCCCGGTGCAGTAGGGGAATTTCCGGAGAACCTGGTTGGTGTTGTAGACCGGCTTGGTGCGACCGTCGGGAAAGCGAAAGACGAGCGCCTTGGTGGCGACCGCATTGCGGATGAAGGAGTGGCGCATCGCGGCGTTGGTCAGCCGGACGAGGTCACGGGCCGTGGAATACTGGCCGGGAGGAGTCGGCAATCCGCTCGCGTTCGTGAAATAGGAATCGTGCATCCCGAGCTGCCGGGCCCGCTGGTTCATGGCGGCGGCGAAGGCGGAAACGCTTCCCGAATGGTCCCGGGCGAGGCAGCGGGCGATGTCGTTGCTGCTGCGGATGAGCACGGCGCGAAGAAGTTCCTCCCGGGTGTAGACTTCACCCGCCTTGATTCCCATCTTGGTCGGCTCGGCCCAGGTATCCGACTCCGCCACCGTCACCGTCTGGCTCAATCCGCCCCGCTCGACGATGAGAATGCCGAGGAGAAGCTTCTGGGTGCTCGCGGCGGGGACGCGCATGCCGGCGTTCTTCTCGAAGAGAATCCGGCCGTGGTGATCGACGAGGAGTGCGCACTTCGCCGTGATGCTCGGTGCACCGGCCGGCTGCGTCGCCGGCTTGGGCGAGGGCGCGGGCGCGGGGGAGGGAGCCTCCGCCACCTCGCGGGGAGCCGGTGAGGCGGTGTTCGATTCCGGGTAGGCATGAGGCGCCGCGGGAGCGAGACTGGCGGCGGGTTGCTCCACCGATCCGCAACCGGACAAAAGCACCGTTCCGGCGATCGCCCACACCGCGAGGGTGGGCGTTGCGAAGGGCGGGGATGGGAAGTGCGGACGGTCCATGCCGGGAAAGCGGGGGCAAATTAAGCGCCAAACGAACGGATTCACAAGCCCGGATTATTCGCCGCCGCCGAAGAGCTTCTCGAGGTCCGGGGACGACTCGGCGCCCAGGTCGATCGCGGCAAAATAGTGACGGCGCGCCAGCTCGATCCGGGGAGGCGATTCGCCGAGATAGGTCAGGGCGAGGTTGTAGTGGGCATCGGCCAGTTCCGGATCCAGGTCGAGCGCCCGTTTCAGTTCGGTGACGGCTGCGGCCTCCCATCCGTAGTCCCGCACGATCGCGGCGAGAACGAGACGGTTCGATGCATCCGCCGGGGCCTCGTGGATCGCCCGCATCAGGCTCGCGATGGCGAGGGGCAGGTCGCCGTTCTCATACTGGATCAGGCCGAGAGTCTGCCAGTTCTCCGCGATGGAGGGATTCAACTCCAGCGACTTCTTGAGATTGGCGGTCGCGGCGAGCCGGTTTCCGAGTTGGTGTTCCGCGACACCGAGATTGGCGTAGGCAAGTTCGCTGGCGGGAGCCCGTTTCACCATTTCCTGGTAGCGATCACGAGCTCTCTCCCAGTCCTGGCTCGCGGCGGCGAGCGTCGCTTCGCGAGCGAGCTCGCGAAGCTCCGGGGGCAGCTTCGGTTTTCCTTCGACCAGGCCGACCGTGATCGCTCCCTCGGACACCCGGTCTCCGTCGAGGACAGCTTTCCCGGATTCCCCGCTCTCACCACTCTTCGCCGATGTCGTGGCATTCGTGGCATTCGTGGCATTCGTGGCTGTCGAGGCTCCCGGTTTCGTGCTGAGTCGAAACGAGGGACGTTCCCCGTTCCCCGTATCCCGCGAAGCTCCGGACGAAGACGCCTCCTGTGCCCGTGGCGACGTGACGGGCAACAGGAACACGAGCGAGAAAAGGACCGGTCGGAGCAGCATCGAAACGAGGATTGAACAAATAAACATGCATTTCCACTTGCGCTCCAATGGGAATTGGAAAATGTTCGGCAGAACAGTGTCCAAATGAAACTGACAGCCAGACAGCAGGAGGTGCTCGATTTTCTCAAGGAAACCCACGCCCGGACGGGAATTCCTCCATCGACCCGGGAGATTCAAGAGCATTTCGGGTTCGCCAGTCAGACCGCTGCGGTGAGCCACCTTCGTGCCCTGGAGCGGAAAGGATACATCGAGCGCAATGCAGGTGCCGATGGAAACCCACCCAAGCGAAAGGCACGGTTTATCCGCTTCACCGACGAAGTGGAAAGGGAGCCGCTCATCGACGTCCCGATCTACGGAATGATCCCGGCCGGGTACGGGGACGACACCGAACCTCAGGCAGACGGTTACCTGTCGGTCGATGCACGGTCCCTCGGCGTGTCGCCATCCGCGAAGGCATTTGCGCTTCGGGTCCGGGGTGATTCCATGATCGGCGCGCACATTTGCGACGGGGATCACGTGGTGCTGGAGAACCGGGAGCCCCACAACCGGGACATCGTGGCGGCACTCATCGACGGAGAGACCACCCTGAAGCGGTTTGTCGTCAATCGGAATCATCCCTTCCTGAAAGCGGAGAATCCCGAATACCCCGATCTGATTCCGGCCCAGGAACTCACCATCCAGGGTGTCATGGTCGGACTGGTCCGCGCCGGGATCGGGGTGTGATTTGGACTCGACCGTTAGGTGGTCCGGCGGGCGCCTGCAGTGCGTCGAGTCGGCCCGTGTTCGAGAGGGAAGACATGGGGAGGGCGCGGGGGAGACATCGGCCCGGGGCTCATTGCCTCCCACGAGGACGCAAAATCGCGAGGGCCGAGATTGATGAAGGGACAGCGGGCACGATCGAATCTTTAGAGAATCGGTAAATCGGTGAAATCCTGAACTTCGCGAAACGGCGAAACGGCGGGTGAACCGAAAGTGCTCGACAAGGCGATGGGAACGAGAAGAATCGCGGTCATGAAATGGCTGATTCTCTCCGGGTTGGTTCCGTGTTGTCTCTCTCTGCCGGTGTTGGCGGAGGAAAGCCCGTTTGCCGGGAGCCGGGTCGATACCGTTGCCGGCGAGGGCGGCAAGGGGTACGAGGGAGACGGTGGTGCCGCCACCGAGGCACGGCTCGATAATCCTTTCGGTGTCATTGTCGGTCCCGGTGGTGACATCTGGTTCTGCGACACGGGCAATCACGTGATCCGGCGGATTTCCCGGCGAAAGGGCACGATCGATACGGTGGTGGGAACCGGTGCAGCGGGATATTCCGGCGATGGAGGAGCCCCCGCCGACGCGGAGTTGTTCGAGCCCTATGAGCTGCGATTTCATCCGGGAGGCGACCTCTATTGGGTGGAGATGCGGAACCATGTCGTTCGTCGCTGGGACGCGAAGCGCAACGTCGTCGAGACGGTCGCCGGCACGGGGGAAAGTGGCTTCGGTGGTGATGGCGGACCAGCGACCGAGGCGATCCTGCACCGTCCTCACTCGATTCAGTTCGATGATTCCGGCGATTTCCTCTACATTTGCGACATCGGGAATCACCGCATTCGGCGTGTCCAGATCGAGTCGAACCGGATCAAAACCTGGTGCGGGAATGGCGAGCGGGCCGCGACTCCGGACCGATCCGTGGTGGGTCCGGAGACCCCGTTGAACGGCCCGCGGGCACTCGACCGTGGACCCGGCGGGGATCTCTGGTTGGCCTTGCGGGAAGGCAATGCGCTCTACCGGATCGGGATGGAGGATGGTCTGCTCCACCACGTTGCGGGGACGGGGAAGAAGGGGTTCGTGTCCGATGCGCGTCCCGCGCTCGAGGCCCCGTTGTCGGGACCGAAGGGAGTGGCCCTGTCACCCCGGGGCGAGATCGTCTATCTCGCCGATACCGAATCCCACACCGTCCGTGCGATCGATCTCGGCGCCACGCCGCCCCGACTCCACGTCGTCGTGGGCGATGGGGAGAAGGGGGACGGTCCCGATTCGCCGGATCCGTTGGCGTGCCGCATGGCTCGCTTGCATGGCGTCGGGACCGACCCGGTTACGGGAGATCTCTACATCGGCGATTCGGAAACGAACAAGGTGCGGCGAGTCACCGGATTGCCGGGGGATCCGAGGAAGGGTCTCGGAAACTACCGGGTCGATGAATTCACGCACGAAGGCCGCTCCTGCCGGGTGGCGATTCCCGACGAAGCGGCCGACGGGCGTCCGTGGATCTGGCGCTGCCGCTTCTGGGGGGCCTTTCCCGCGGTCGACGAGGCGCTTCTCGCCGAGGGATGGCACGTGGCGTGGATCGACGTGGCGAACGAGTTCGGTGGGCCGGTCGCAATGGACGCCTTCGATTCCTTCTATGCGGCGGTGCGAACCTCTCACGATCTCGCGCCTCGTGTCGTGATGGAGGGCTTCAGCCGCGGGGGCCTGGCCGCGATGAACTGGGCGATCCGGAATCCGGAGAAAACCCGGGGACTCTATCTCGACGCACCGGTTCTCGACATCCGCAGCTGGCCGCGAAACCAGTCGGACGAATTGTGGCGACGGTGCCTGGAGGCCTACGGAATCACCGAATCCGGTGGGGAGATTTCCTGGAAGGGACCGCTGGACCGGCTGGACGCACTCACCGGTGCGGGCGTCCCGCTTTTCGTGGTGGCAGGGAGCCGCGACGAGGTGGTGCCCTATGAGGAGAATGCGGCGATCCTGGTTTCGCACTATCATGAAAAGGGAGGGAGTTACGAACTCGTCCTCAAGGCGGGAGGGGGCCACCATCCGCATTCCCTGCACGATCCCACTCCCGTGGTTTCCTGGGCGCGAGCATTGGCCCCGTGATCAGGGGTTCGCACTGCGTGGACGGTCCGGCAGGGAGGCCCTGCCGCGGGGACGAAGGAAGGCTGGTGTGGACTCCGTTTCGGGCGCGTCTCCCGATACCGTGCCCGGAGAGGGTGTGCCTTCGACGACAGGGTCGATGAGAGCCCGGATTCGATCGACCGGAACGCAGGAACGGATCACCATCTGCAGATCGACATCGCGGTCCTCCTCTCGATCATAGTAAATCGACGTCGTGGTGGCCACGATGCCGGCGAGGCGTCCTTCCTCGTCGAAGATGCCGCATCCGCTCGATCCGCGGGCGAAATCCGCCGTGATCTGCATCTGTTTCACTGCCGCTCGCCCGACGAGATGGTAGCGGGCCACCACTCCTCGCGTGTAGGTGAAGAAATGGCTGTCCGGGTGCGACAGGACATGAATGGTGTCGCCCGGCTCCGCCGCCGGTGCGAGAGTCACCGGAGGGAGGGGACAGTCCTCGAGTTGGAAAATCGCGATGTCTTCGGCACGGGAGCTCGCGAGGACACGTTTCAGACGGTAGACCGTGCCATCCCGGTCCATCGCGGCGAAGCCCCCCGCGTCACGGACATCGAGCACGTGATGACAGGTGACGCCGATACCGCCGGGGCCGATGAGTACGCCTCCGGCGAAGGAGCCATGCCACTTGTCGCATTTGTCGCAGTCGTAGACATGACCCACGATCAGAGTGGATGCGCACAACCTGTCGTAGAGCGAGGGAGCCTCACCGCTGTCTGCCGGAAGGGATGGTGTCGCCAGGGAAAACCGGGCCCTCGCCCTCCGTGTTCCGAGTTGGTCGAGAAGAGTGGCGGGGGAAACGACTTGTCCTCCGTCCACCGCGGCGCCGAGAACTCTCTCGAAGCGCTGCTTTAACGCCTTGTCGTCGATCGGTTCCGAAGCCGGCGAATGCGGTGCCCCCGTCGCCAGGATCGACAGCACCAGCGCAGGGATGCTACCGCAGGGAAATCTTCGCATCGGGGAGGGATCGGGAAAGGCGTTTCGCTCCGTCTCGTGTCACTTCGGTCTGCCAGAGGTAGATGGCCTCGAGCCGCGGAAGCCGGCCGAGCGCTGTGACACCCTCGTCCGAGATGTTCGTTCCGTAGAGATTGAGCGACCGGAGATTCTCGAGAGGGGAAAGCGCTCGCAGCGAGGTGTCGTCGATTCCGGTCCGGTGGAGATCGAGTCGGACGAGCCGGGACATCGAACCGACCAGCTCGAGCGAGGATCCGGTGATCTCCGTTCCCGAAAGGTCGAGGTGGGCGATGTGGGAGGCGAGGGGAGAGAGCGCCGCGACCGTTTCGTCGGTGGTGGTCTCCCTGCTCCGGCGAAAGTCCACCGAGAGAAGAGGACTACCGGTGGCGAGGGGTTCAACCCGGCCGCCCGCTTCCACGACCGGGGTCCACGCGGCGGGATCGAGCGGTTCGAGGCCATCGGAAAGCGCCTCGTAGACTTCCTGGATCTCGGAGCGGGGAGGAGCACCGGCCGGAGCCGTGGTCACGGCCGGTTTGCCCTCGAGGTTTCCTTCCCAGTCTCCGAAGTCGGCTCCGTCTGCGATCCAGGTCTGGAGAAGCTCGCGTTCCTCTTCCGTGAGTGGATCGGCCTCGCCCTCGGGGGGCATGAAATCGGGATCATCGGGAGGGAGAGATACGCGAACGATGAGTTCGCTTTCCTTCGCGTCACCCGGCTCGAGGACGGATCCGTTCTCGCTGCCGGCCGCGATCGCCCAGGCCGCGTCGAGACGGAGTCCCGCCTTGGGTTTCCGGGTGCGTCCTCCCTCCTCATAGGGGGCGCGGTGGCAGGCGACGCACTTCCCCTCGAGTATGGGCCAGACCTCGGATTCGAAATCGACCGCTTCGCCGATAAGCGGAGCGGCCACGAGAAGCAGGGCGGACAAGGGGATCCTTCGCATGTCCCAGTATCGAAAATGCGAACCCGTCGCGCAAGAACTTCCACGAGCCGGGACACGGCGACGGTCGGGCCTGACCCGTGGCTCACCGGAACCACTCGGCCGCTGGCTGGGCGAAGGGCCGGAACACCTCGATCGCCCCGGTCGGCTCGTTGTAGAAGAGGGCCCGGTTCATGCCGAGGTCCGAGGCCTTGCCCGATTCGATCAGGCTGGCGGAATCGGCCGCGCTCATCTGGAAGAGGATTTTCATCTCGAACTCGGAGATCGCCTTGCGGTTCAGGCAACGGTTGATGCTGTTCCACGTGTCGATGGAGACGACGGTGTGGAAACCGAGTGCCGGTCCCTCGCGAATCAACTCGTCGAGCGAATTCGCCGGCTTGGTTTCGCCTCCGTCGCTCTCGAGTGAAAAGCTGAAGTCCTCCTCGTAGCGCAGCTTCTTGAAGCGTTGCAGCCCGAGAAGGAACACGACGGTGGAACGCTCCGGTGGCGTGCCGGAGTCGGTCGCCTCCCGCAACTCGGCCGCGAGCGCATTGATCGTATCCCCGATCTCGTGGGAGCCGGGGACCTCGATGTCGTTGCCGATCCGAGGCAGGGTATCCTTCAACCAGCTCTTCCCGTTCGGATCGGCCACCGTGCTGTCGATCACGATGAGGCGGCAGGTGTCGCCGAGGCGGGCTCGCAGGATTCGGATCGCGACGGCGGTCATGGCTTCGACGACATCATCGCGCTGTCCGACCACCATCAGGTTGCTTCCACTCTGGCGGGGGAAGACGATTTCGGTCGGGCCCTTGATCGCATTGGGCGCCCCCACGAAAAAGCGTGGAGAACCCGGTTCGGGCGCACCGGCAAGAGCGCGCGCGACCTCTTTGTCGGAATCCACCTGCGCGGGTGCGTTCCCCTCGAAGACCACCTGTGGCTTGTCGTCGAGCCCGCGCTTTCGCGCTTCGGCCGCGATCGTCTCGAGACAACCGGTCCGTTCTCCCTCGTCCATCCAGACCACCTGGAAGGGGGAGTTCGCCTCCACCGCTCCCGCGCTGTCGTTGTAGATGCCTTCACCCGGACGCGTCAGCATGCGCGGTGCCGGGTTGGTGTCATCCATGATCAGGTAGGCGTCGGCTTCGTTGCATTGCAGGGCGATGCGGATCACCATCTGCCCGAGTGTCGCCCGCGCGAGGGTAAAGGCCCCGCCGAGGGTCTGCGATCCGAGGATCGCATGAATCCCGAAGGCACGTCCCTGCCGGACGATCCGGTCGAGGAGCACGGCCGCCTGCTGCGCGATCTGGTCGTCCTCGACGAAGAACTCCTGGAATTCGTCGATCAGGAGGAGGGTGCGGGGCATGGGCCCGGCAGCTTCGGTCCCGGCATACCCGGCGACGTCCTGGACTCCGAGCGCGCGAAACTTCTCACCCCGTTCCTTCAGTTCCTCGTCGAGCCGCTGCAGGACGCTGAGCCCGAACTCGCGGTCACTCTCGATCGCGATGACCCGTGCATGGGGCAGCCTGCTGTCGGCATAGTCCTTGAACTCGACTCCTTTCTTGAAATCGATGAGGTAGAACTCCACCTGGTCCGGATCGCACCAGAGGGCGAGGTTGGTGATGATGACGTGGAAAAGGGTGGACTTGCCCGATCCGGTCTTGCCGGCGATGAGAGCGTGTTGGCAGGTGCCTTTCCCGATCGCGAGATACTGCAGCTTGGTGGCGCCGGTTCGCCCGATCGGAACGCGCAGTTCCTGGCTCGTGTCGACTGACCAGAACTCGGACGGCCCTGGTGTGATCGTCGAGAAGGGTACCTCGACGCGGTTGGAGTCGCGGTTCGCCTCTCCGATGCGATGAACCCAGTCGATGAGCCGGTCGTTTCCGGGTGGGGGGAAAAGGGACACCTCCGCCCCCTCGACCGGTGGATCCAGCGGGGTCACGCCGCTCGACTGCGCCCGGAAGCAGAGACAGGCACTTCGGAGGTCATCGATCTCGAATCCGCTCGGCAGGTCTCCCCGGAGGTCGTGATGCATGAGAAGGAAGACGCCGCAGCGGGCGCCCGAGGCGGCGATGCTGAGGAGGCGACGGCCCGCCTCGTCGGAAAACTGCTTGGGAAAATCGGCCACGACGACGAAGTGGTAGCGCTCGGCGATGCTGCCGGCGGTGGCATTGTATTCGGATATCGTGCGGTATTCGTTCCGGAGATACATCTGGATGACCTTCTCCATGTGGTCGCAGAGTTCCCCGAGTCGCCGCTCGATCTGGTCGCTCTGCGTGCGGATGCGGGTGTTGACGAGGATCTCCTCGTAGTCGGCGAGATGCATGAGCCCCGCGAAACTTTCCCCCAGTCCGACCGGATCGAAGAGAGAAAAGGACAGTCGCCCCGGCGGAGATCCGGCCAGCAGGCCGAGCACGAGGTAGTTCAGCGTCGCGATCGCCTCGGCGCGACCGGACTCCCGGGTTTCGATGAGGATCGAGCCGCACTCGGGCAGACCGAGGCGCAGGGGGACGGTGAATGCTCCCTCTCCGGTGAGGGCGAGGGTGCTCTCGTCCCTCGCTTCGACACCGGCATCCGCGAGCGAAAACGAGAGGGTGCCGAAGGCGAGATCGTCGCGCAGTCGCTCGGGCGGCGTCCAGTCCGCGGGAGAATGAGAGGACCACGAAGGCTCCCGGGCGGCCGCCTCATTCTCCCGGTGGAGAGCTTCTTCGCGGGGAAGAATCTGCTCCCGCCACTCGGCGGCGACGTTGGCCCTCTGTCCGGCGAAATCATGGGCCGGTTCGGGTGAGGAATTGCCGGCCTCGAGTCGCGCGAGAGCCTCGTCGCGTTCCCGGTTCGCCTCCGCGGCGGCACTCCGCGCCGTCTCCTCGATCGAGCGGAGCCGGCCGGAGGTGACCGCATCGAGGCGTTGGCGAAGGGTTCGTGCCCGCTCCTCGACGGCGTCCGGAGAGCCGTAGCGCGACTCCGCACCCGCGGCGGTTTTCTGCTTGAGACCCCTCTCGAACTCTTCCCGGGCATTCCGGTGTTCCTCCTCGATCGCCTCGATTCTCTCCTGCTTCTCGCTGTCCGCTGCGGCGTGGACCGACAATCGCTGACGTCTCGCCCTGACCAGCTTCGCCCCGGTCTTCTTCGCAAAGGAGGTCGCCTGCGTCTGGCCCACGGCGTAGAGAAGGAAAACGAATGCGAGCGCTCCTCCCGTGACGGCGAGAACCGGAATCCACTCGAGGGGGCCCAGTCCCAGGGCGCCGGCGGCGGGAACGGCTCCCACGCCCGCTGCGGCGAGGAGGGGGAGCTGGATCCAGACCGGGAATCCCCCGAACCAGGCGGAGAGGGGATTGCGCCGGAACGATTGCACGCCCTTGCCCGCAGCGGAGTAGAGGCCGCCGAGCGATTCGAGATCCGAGGTATCCGACGGCGTGGCACTCTCGAGCCGGGTCCGCAGCTTGGCTCGCGTTCCGCCGAACCCGCGCAGCGCCCGCAGGGCCGCCGCTTCCAGTTTTTCGAACCGGGCGTCCTCGCCGGCGATCGCGGCGACCTGTTCGGTGTGGTGCGCCTCGGCCGCGGCCAGGTCGGCCTCACGTTGGCGCCCGGCATCCATCATGCGCCTCTGGAGAGCCGACTTGTGCTGGCCTTCACGGAGCTGCAGATCCTGGACGAGCCGGTTGCGCACGTTGATCTGTGCCTGGTCGATTCGCTTGCGGCGATGGGCGGCGACTTCTTTGACGAACTCCGTCGCATCCGCGGCTGCGGCCTCGGCCCCGGCGATGTGTTCTTCCGCCTCCCGCTGGAGGGACTCGCGCTGTTCCTCGACGCTCTGCCTCTGCCTCGACTCGTGGAGTCGCTCGGCATAGTCGATCCGGGCTTCCCGTTCGAGAAACGACCTCACGCCTTCGGTGAAGTTCCCGATCAGGTCCAGGTTTTCGAGGGCGGATCGGGATTCAGATTTCACAGTCGTCGTGGAGTTTTTTGAGCACCTTATCCAGATCCTCCATCGCCGCCACCGCGTTGTCGACCGAGTCGAAGAGCTCCTGCATGTATGTCTCGTCGAACTCGCGGGATTTTCGGTCGGGCCAGAGTGCGAGCGTGTCCTGCCAGGCGCGGGACAACTCGCGGGAAAGGCCGAAAAGCCGGGTTCTGCTGGCCTGGAGGCTCATGAAGGAAGGGGGCGTCGCGCGCTATCCCGGGGAGGGCGGGGGACCGTCGCCGGTGTAGGAGCGGAGCAGCTTGGCCGACTCGGCCAGATAGCGGAGGGCGTTGACCATTTCGGTGTCGAACAGGGACCGGAGCTTCTCGACCTTGCGGGCCTGCGGTTCGACCCGGCTGTCGAATTGCCGAAGCCACGCGGAAACCGCGCGCATCGTGTCCTCGAGCTCCCGCAACTCCCTCCGCTTCTGGTTGACCTGCATCTGGGCGCCCGTCTTGGCGTTCTGGAGGTTGGAGAGCCGGGCGGTGAAGAGCTCGGCCTCGAGCAGCTCGAGATCCTTCTGCTTCCTCTTGTAGTTGTGTTCGAGACGGAGGCGCTGCTCGGTCTGCAACCAGATGCGCGTTCGTTTCACCTCCTCGCTCACCTCGTCGAGCACCTGGCTCGCCTTCTCGAGAAACACGACCAGCTTCGAGCGGTACCGCTCGATCGCCTCGATGTCGGTGACGTGGGCGCGGTCGGACACGGCGGAGGAGGGATGGGGAACGCGGATGTCTCTGACTGCGATCAGCGCTGGTTGAGGTATTCCTCGATGCGCTGTGCCTTGCGGAGAAGGAAGGGACCCTGCTGATTCGAGGTTTCCATGAAGCGGCGGAGCACCTTCATCGTCTCGGTGAACTCCTGCGCGAACTTGGCGTGCTCGTGGTCCTGCCACGTGTCGCTGAGGGCACCGAAGCGGGCCTGCAGCGACGACATCGAATTCTGCAGGTCACCGTTGAAACGTTTCAGTTCCTCGGCGAAACGCCGCAGTTCCTCGGGATCGACAATTGCCTTGGACATCGGTAGAGAGGATACGGGGCTGATGGCGACGGGAGCAAGCCGGAAAACCAACCCTTCGATCGGCGAAACGGCCTCTCCTCTTGCCGGTGCGACGCGAGGGGTATCCGGGGGGCGCGATCCGCGAAGCCGGTTGCGATTCCGGAGTCTTCCGCTATTGGTGCCCCGGAACGGCCGCAATCGCTTGATCACATGCTAACCATTCGCAACCTCTCCAAGTCCTACGGCGGGAACAAGCTCTTCGAGGAAGCCGACCTGCAGGTCAACTACGGCGAGCGGGTCGCGCTGGTCGGTCCCAACGGGGCGGGCAAGTCGACCATCTTTCGCATCATCCTGAACGAGGAGGAACCGGACAAGGGCCACGTCGAACGGGACGAGTGGACGCTGGTAGGGTTCCTCCCACAGGAGAGCGAGGACGTCGGTGATTACACCGTCCTGGAGATCGCGACCGGCCGGGCCGGCCAGATGCAGGAACTGGAGGCGAAATTGAAGGAACTCGAGGATGCCGGGACCGTCGACGTTCCAGCCTACTATGAGGCACAGGGCAAGTTCGATGCTCTGAACAATCCGCAGGTCGAGGCCAAGGCGAAAAAGATGCTGCGCGGTCTCGGCTACCGGGAAGAGGATTTCGAGCGTCCGGCGAAGGAGATGAGCGGAGGCTGGATCATGCGGGCACATCTCGCGCGCCTCCTGGTGATCGAGCCGGACCTGCTCATGCTCGACGAGCCGACGAACCACCTCGACTTGATGTCTCTCCTCTGGTTCCAGGACTACCTTAAGAACTACTCGGGTGCGATCCTGATGATCTCGCACGATCGCGAGTTCATGGACGAGCTGGTCGAGTCGGTGCACGAGATCGATCACCACAAGCTGGTGCACTACACCGGCAACTACACGGATTTCGTCGAGGAGCGTCAGAAGCGCTACGATCGACAGAACCAGGCCTACAAGAACCAGCAGAAGCAGATCAAGGAACTGCAGGATTTCGCGAACAAGTTTCGAAACGTTTCCTCGAAGGCCTCGCAGGCCCAGGCGAAGCTCAAGGAGATCGAGCG
>Ga0180429_10003480_pt1 | contig 12712 bp, 13 predicted proteins | sample SS_ome_FD_132428 | JGI IMG/M metagenome (GOLD analysis project Ga0180429, IMG submission 132428) | Hypersaline lake sediment archaeal communities from the Salton Sea, California, USA - SS_1_S_1 metaG | ecosystem: Environmental > Aquatic > Non-marine Saline and Alkaline > Hypersaline > Sediment ... | reverse complement strand
TTCCTCAACCGGGAGGCGCAAAAGCTCCTTGGGTTCAGCCTGGAAGAAGCGCGCCGCATCGATCTGATGGCCCACTGCTATCCGGACCCCGACTATCGGCGGGAACTGTGGAAATTCATGATGGAGGCTCCGCCGTATTGGCGGGACATCGTCACGCGAGGGCGCGGCGGCGAATTCTTCGAGACCTCCTGGTTCAACGTGCGGCTGTCCAACGGCTCCCAGCTCGGCATCGGAGTGGACATCAGCGAGCGCAAAAAGAAGGAGAAGATCCTGGAAAGCTACAACCGAAAGCTGGAGCTCAAAAACCGGGAGCTGCAGGATTTCGCCTACGCGGCATCCCACGATCTCCAGGAGCCCCTCCGCAAGATCCATTTTTTCGCCAGCCTGCTGCAGGAGGATCATGCCGACTGCTTCACCGATCAGAGCAGGGAATGCATCCAGAGAATAAGGTCCGCCGCAGCTCGCATGCAGAAATTCATCGAGGGGCTGCTGGAATACTCCCGTGTCGCCAAAGTGGGCAACTTCATGGAAAGCGTCGATCTTGCCGACGCCGCCCGGGAGGCCTTGTCCAACCTCGACGCCCGCGTTCTGGAAACCCGGGCGGAAATCCATCTGGAGCCCCTCGCCATCGTGGAAGCCGACCCCATCCAAATGGTTCGATTGTTTCAGAACCTCATCGGAAACTCTCTCAAGTTCCACGGTCCCCGTACCCCGTGCGTGGCGGTGCGAGGGAAGTGGACGAAGGGCCCCCATTCGGATCAAGCGAATTTCAACGGAAGATATTACGAAGTAACGATCGAAGACAACGGCATCGGCTTCGACAACGCCTACGCCGACGAGATCTTCGTTCCTTTCCAAAAAATGCACGGCAGAAGCGAATACGATGGTGTGGGAGTCGGATTGGCCATTTGCCAAAGGATCGTCGAGCGTCACGGAGGTCGCATCCACGCCGAGGGTTGGCTCGAGGCCGGCGCCGTTTTCAGCTTCCTTTTGCCCGCTCGACAGGGAAACCGTCATGAGAATGCCCATGGAAACGAATCGGCGAAGTCTTCATATAGCGGTCATTGAAGACGACGCGGAAGATTATTTCATATTCAAGACCATGCTTTCCAAAATCCCCCATTTCCGATTTCACTTGGAATGCGCCCCCACCTACGAGCAGGGTCTCGAGACCCTGCGGCGAGGCGCTCACGACATCTACTTTCTGGACTATCACCTGGGCATCAAGACCGGACTGGATCTCATGGAAGAAGCCGTGGGCGGAAGCTCCCAGGCCCCCATCATTTTCTTGACGGGAAGAGGAGACCACGCCATCGACGTCCAGGCCATGCACGGGGGAGCTTCGGATTATCTGGTCAAGGGCAAGATCAATCCCGAAATTCTGGAAAGGACCATCCGCTACAACCTCGAAAAGAAGCGCTCGGAAGCTTCCTTGCGCCATTCGAGGGAGCAGTTGCGCCATCTGTCCATCGAGCTGCTCCGGGCGCAGGAGAAGGAGCGCAAGCGCATCGCCATGGAGCTCCACGACAGCGTCGGCCAGATGCTCACCGCCTTGAAGTTCGGCATGGAAGCCTTCTTCGACGAATTGGACGAGAGCACCCGGGAGCGCATGGGGGAAGCCCATCGCCATCTTGTGTCCATCATCCAGCAAACCATCGGGGAAGTCAGCAACATTTCCACCAACCTGAGACCGTCGGTGCTGGACAATCTGGACGTGGGCAGCGCCGTGCTTTGGTTCTGCGGCAATTTCGCCGCCGCCTTCCCCCACATCAAAGTGGAACGGCACGCCGAGCTGAACGAGAACGAGCTGGAGGAGGATTTGAAGATCACCGTTTTCCGAATCCTCCAGGAGTCCTTGAACAATGCGGCCAAGCACAGCCAAGCGTCCGTCATCCGGGTGCTGCTGCAAGGGTCCGCCGAGGATTTGGTTTTGGTGGTGGAAGACGACGGCAAGGGATTCGACCCCAAGCGACTGGAAGACGAGAATTCCCGGCGGATGGGCATGGGGCTGCTGGGCATGAGGGAACGGGCCGAGCTGTTCGGCGGGACCCTTTCCATCGATTCCGCCCCCGGAAAAGGGACCGTCATCAAGGCGAGCTGGGCCCTGTAGGGAGAAATCCGAAATTCGAAACCAGTCCAAGTCGCTGTCAAGCTCCGCCCAAGCCAATCGGGATTTCGAATTTCCGTTCAGGCAATACCTCATCAAGGAGAAAAACGGAATGGACGGCAAGAAGAAGATATTGATCGCCGAGGATCACAAGCTGGTCTTGCAGGGGCTCAAAGCCATGCTTTCCTCCGTCAAGGACTATGAAGTCGTGGGGGAAGCCGAGGACGGGCTGCAGGCCGTCAAAGCCTGCGACAAGGCGGAGCCGGACTTGATCCTCATGGACCTGTCCATGCCCCTCATGAACGGGGTCGAAGCCATTCGAGAGATCAAATCCAGGCATCCGGACACCAAGATCCTGGCGGTGACCGTTCACAAGACCGAAGACCAGGTGCTGCAAGCCTTCGACGCCGGGGCCGACGGGTACGTGCTCAAATACGAGACCAGAGACCAGCTTCTGCTGGCCATCGACAGCGTGCTCAAGGGCACGCGCTTCATCAGTCCCCTGGTCAGCGAGAAGGTCATCGAGGGGTTCCTGGAAGGCTCCAAAAGCCTCAAGGAAAAATCCTCCTGGGACACCCTCACCCCCCGCGAGCGACAGGTGATGAAGCTGTGCGCCGAAGGCCACACCAACAAGACGGTGGCCGACATGCTGTGCATCAGCGTGAAAACCGTGGAGACGCATCGGTCCAACATCATGAAAAAACTCGATATTCACAACGCATCCGAGCTCACCGCCTACGCCATGCGCAAAGGGCTCGTGACCCAGGAAATGGCCTGACCCGGTCCCCCCTGCTTTGTCATCCTTCCTCCGTACCCCCTCCGCGCCGTCATGCCCGCCCAAGCGGGCATCCGGCAATCCCTCCCTTTCCGACCATTGAATATACAGTCATGGCTGTATTGAGGAATCCACGCAAAGCCCGTTAGTATCAGTGCGTATGAAAAAACGTATCCATATAAAAACAATGTCAGTGTGTCTTCTGCTGGCCACTGCATCCATCATGGGCTGTCCGTCCGCCGAAGCCCCCCTTTCCGTTGTGGTCCCCCACGGCTACATGGCTCGACTTCAGCAGGTCCGCGACGGTCGTCTGATCCAATTCGGTCCCTTCGTGGGCTATTACTTTCGGCCGCAAGATCCCGACGACCCCAGCCGGCTGCGGTTCGTGTGCTTCAACGAAAAGAAATTCTACAGCTCGGACAGGGCCGAAGGCGCAAAGCTCTACGAGGGGGTGGCGGTGAGGGCGACGCTGCCGGAGTCCGATGTCGCCGCGGAAAAGGAGGAAGCCCCATGACTCAAATCTGGCTTGGACTCTTTTCGGGCATCGCCTTCGGCTTCGTCGTTCAACGCATCGGCGCCACCGACGCTCAACGCATGACCCGTTCGCACCTGATGTTGGATGCGGACATCCCTCGATTCATGGTCCTGGCGGTAGCCCTGTCCGCCCTGGGCCTGTTGGGGCTCCAGTCGGTGGGGGTGGGCCGCACCATGCCCCTGCCCGTGAGCATCGTGGCCACGGGATTGGCCGCCGTGATCTTCGGCATCGGCTGGGGGCTGGCCGGGTACTGCCCGGGCACTGCCTGGGCCGCCGCCGGCGAAGGGCGCATGGACGCGATCTTCGCCCTTCTGGGCGGGCTGGCCGGTACGGCTCTGTTCGCTCACCTGCACGAAACCCTGATTCCCGTTCTGTACAACCCCACCAACGCAGGTCCCCTCACCTTGACGGATCTCGTGGGCAATTACGCCGCAGCCGCCGCGCTACTGGCCACGGGCTTCGGCCTTTGCGCGTGGGCCATCGGCAGACTGTGGGCTTCCAGGAAGCCCATGGCGGCCTTGGAGGGGGAACCTTCTCCTCAAGAAGCTTCGCGCAAGGACGCCGACCGGGAGAATTCCGGAGACGGCACGGCTTTTGCCCAGGGAAAAGGGTCTCGCCAGAGCCGCGACGATCATGGAAACGGTGACGGCAACGGCGGCAACGGCCATCATCACGACCACCACGCCCACATGGTGGCCGACTTCCGGCGTCGGTTCTGGGTCTCCCTGGTCCTCACCCTCCCCATCATGGCCCTGGCGCCGCTCATCCAGAAAACTCTCGGCATCCAGGAATCGCTGGCTTTTCCCGGCGACAGCCTGGTGCAGTTCGTCTTGGCTACCGCAGTCTTCTTCCATGGGGGCAAGCCTTTTCTCAAAGGGCTCGCGGACGAGCTGAAAGAGGGGGCGCCGGGCATGATGACCCTCATCGGCGTCGCCATCGTCGTGGCCTACGTTTACAGCTCGGCGGTGGTCTTCGGCCTCCCCGGCAAGGTCTTCTTCTGGGAGCTGGCCACTCTCATCGTGATCATGCTCCTGGGCCACTGGATCGAGATGCGCTCGGTCATGGGGGCTTCCGGTGCCCTGGAGGAGCTGGTGAAGCTGCTTCCGTCCGAGGCTCACCGCCTTGACGAAAGGGGGGAGACCGAAGACGTGCCTGTTTCGGAGCTTGTGGAGGGCGACCGGGTCCTGGTCAAGCCCGGGGAAAAAGTCCCGGTGGACGGCGAGATCCAGGAGGGCCGCACCAGCGTTGACGAATCGATGGTCACGGGAGAGAGCACGCCCGTGGAAAAATCCCGGGGAGACGAGGTCATCGGCGGGTCCGTCAACGGCGAATCCACTATCAAGGTAACGGTTCGAAAAACCGGTGACGCCACCTACCTCTCCCAAGTGGTGGACATGGTGGAAAAGGCCCAAGCCTCCAAGTCCAGGGCCCAAGGCCTGGCGGACCGGGCGGCGTTCTGGCTCACCGTCGTCGCCATCAGCGCCGGAGCCATCACTCTGGCCGCGTGGCTCTTGGCGGGCAGGGAATTCGTCTTTTCACTGGAGCGGATGGTGACGGTGATGGTCATCACCTGCCCTCACGCCCTGGGGCTGGCGGTGCCCCTGGTGGTAGCGGTGTCCACCTCCCTGGCGGCGGGACGGGGGCTTCTCATCCGGAATCGAACCGCCTTCGAAAGCGCCCGGAATCTGGAAGCCGTGGTCTTCGACAAGACGGGCACCCTCACCGAAGGTCGTTTCGAGGTCCATTCGGTGATCCCCTTGGCAAATGAAGGGGAAGACGACATCCTCCGATGGGCTGCCGGCCTGGAAAGCCACTCGGAGCATCCCATCGCCAGGGGGCTCGTGGAAAAGGCCGAGGAACGGAAGATCGACTACGCCGATCCCGGGGATTTTCAAGCCATCCCCGGAAAGGGCGCCCAAGGGACGGTGGACGGACGGTCCGTCAAAGTGACGAGCCCCGGCTACCTGAAGGAAAACGACCTGCCGGCCGAAGACGACGCCGTTCGAAAGGCGCGTGACGAGGGCAAGACCGTCGTCTATGTTCTGCTGGAAGACAAGCCCGTCGGTGCCGTCGTCTTGGCCGACGTGGTGAGGAAAGCGTCCAAAGAAGCGGTTTCGCGCCTCAAGGCCCTGGGCGTTCGGGTGATGATGCTTACGGGAGACTCGGAAGCCGTGGCCCGGTCCGTTGCGGGGGAGCTGGGGCTCGACGATTACTTCGCCGAGGTGCTGCCCGAGGAAAAGGCCGAGAGCATCCAAAAGATCAAGGATCGCGGTCTGACCGTGGCCATGGTGGGCGACGGGATCAACGACGCCCCGGCCTTGGCCGAAGCGGACGTCGGCGTGGCCATCGGAGCCGGTACCGACGTGGCCATCGAAACCGCCGACATCGTGCTGGTGCGCTCGGAGCCGCGCGACGTTCTGACCATCCTGGAATTGTCGCGGGCCACCTACCGGAAAACGGCTCAAAACCTCTGGTGGGCGGCCGGATACAACATCGTCGCCATCCCGTTGGCGGCGGGGGCTCTCTACCCCGTGTGGCACTATCTGCTGCCGCCGGCCATGGGCGCGGTGGTCATGTCCCTTTCCACGGTCATCGTGGCCTTCAACGCCAAGCTGCTCTCCGCGACTCCATCCACGTCTTCCGTTTCTTGATTCCAGCAAAATCCATGGCCTACAATTATATTTGTCAATCGACCAACGTCTTCAAGGCTCGGTTCCACGCACCGCCGAGGGGAAGAAGCTCTCGTCCAGTATTTCTTCGGGCGAAAACGGACAGGTCGGGGGAAAGCGCTCCTTATAGAGACCGGTTTCGTCTTCCGCCTTCAGCTTGGCTTTTTCGTAGGACCTTTCGATCCTTTTTTCGAGATCGCGGCGCAGGCTCGGGCTCTCTTCCAGAAGCTCCTTGAGGTCCATGCGTTGAGTCGATATGGTGTTTCTCCAGCTTCGCGACCTTCGGACGGGCTGATACTGCCACTTCAGGAGATGGGCGATCAACACGCTCAGACGGCTCGCAAGCTCTCTTTTCTCGCTTCTGCCCATGGCTTCAAGCTCTTCCGCTATGTGCTCGGAATCGATCTCGCCCCATCTGCCTTCGCGGAGCAATCGGGCGTTTTCCCGAAGCCACCCGCAATAATCCCGTTCGTATTCCACTGTCCCTGCCATGGATTCTCCTTTTCTCTTATCCAACCAACATCAAACACCGTCCTTCCCCCCTGCCCACCGACCACCGACCACCGACCACTACTTCCCGCCCGTCACCGCCTTGACCTCGGCCAGCAAATCCCCGAACTTTCCGTAATTGACCTTCACGCCGTCGTCCAGGTCCAGGGCGATGCGCTTGGCGGCGTCGGCCCGGGGGAAGGCCTCCCCGCCGATGAGGGCCACGTCGCCCCGTTCGACGACGGGAAGGATTCCCGCATGTTCCCCGAGAGGGAAACGAAGAATATTTCCAAATCCGATGTCCGCTGTCACGACCACTCGCGACTCCCGCACGGCGAATTCAAGCACTTCCTCGTCCGTGCAGCCGCGGAGTCCTACATCTCGAACATCGACGGCGTCCAACCCGGCGCCCCGAAGTCGACGAGCGAGGGAGCGCGGCAGGTCTTCGTCCACGAGATAACGTCCCATCTATCCGAGCGCCCGCACTTGTTCTTCCACAATGCAATCGATGTCATCCCGACGCAATGCTCTTTCATGGTCTCGCACCTCCAACCACGATCATCTCCCATTTTTCGGCGAAACGGAAGCCCCATGCGCACCGGCCTTTGGCCGGCAACGATCTTGCCCGCCCTTCCCGGTTGTTGGAAGCGGCTGGAAGCCGTTTCTACCCTTGATCCCGAGCCGAGCCGGCATGCAAGAAGGCTGTGTTGACGGCGCGTCAGCGAATCCGCACGCGGTGCCCCGAGGCCACGCTCCGGGCCGCCCCCTCGAAGATCCGGACGAGCTTCTCCGGCTTGAGGGGGCTGGCGAGGGCTTTGACAAGGGCCTCGTCGCCCTCTTGCTCCTGCATTTGGATGGAGCGCTCCAGCAGGCCGCGGGCTTCCAGACAGTCGAGCACCTCTTTGGCGATGCGAACCGTCTGGAGCTTCTTGCTTCTTGTGCTCTCGATGTAGCCGGCCTGGGCCAGGATCTGGAAGACCGACGAACGGGGGGTGGCGGGACTTCTGGCCTGCAGGACGTTGTCCTCGAGGAGCGCCCCCTTCCAGCCCTTTTCGTCGATGTCCTTCAGGAGCAGGTCGGCGACGATCCGGCTCTCGTGGACTTTGAGGGAGCCCGCAGCGATGTCGGCTCTGTATCGCATGGGAAACGCCCGGCCGCATCCGTTGGTTCGAGTGTGAAAATTTCCAATGACGACTCGACGCAAAGAAATTTTCGTTGACGGACCATTTATTGCGCCACAAGAGGTTGAATCTAGGATCCAAGCATATGACAAAGGTTTGCTTACGGCTTCCCCAATGATAAAAATATAAATAAGTTTACCAAAGATTCTTCGATTTGTTTATATTGGTTCACAAAAAAATTCCCGTGAACGAATCCGCTCACGGGAATTTTTTCTTTAGGTTTTACCAGATCATTGTACAAAGCTCTTTTTTAGTGAGAACACCGTCTTGGTCGGCATCTTTTTTGTTAAAGACGAAGAACGCCTCGCTTCCCGACGCACTGGGCATCGTCGCACGCGTCCCGGGATCGTATGCCGCCTTGTATTCGCCCCAGCTGATGGTTCCATCGGAATCGGCATCGAGGGATTCGAACTTTTCGTCGCAGCCCTTCACGGGCATGTCCGCAGCGGCCATGGCGAAGTTGCCCCCCACAAAGAGGACCAAGGCACCGGTAAGAGCCAACAAGGTAAAAATTCTCTTCATCATATCGTGAGCCTCCTTTTCCTTTTTAAATTTCTTAGTCAATCGAAATCAATTCAACTTTCATTTTCATTCCCTTCCTGTTGAAATCTTACGCTTTCTCACCTCCTTTGAGTTGTCCGGTTGTTTTCTCCCATCTCTTGGGATTCATTAAACACAAATTTCTCCAACTGAAACATAGAGTGAAGAATGTAGGTTTCACTACTCAACCAACCAGAAGACCTCTACAATCCCCCAGACTCCGTCCGCAAACCCCGGCATTTCCAATCACCCCGTTCCACAGGCTGGAATGGTGAACGGAAGCGGCGCCGTCAGCTCCAAACTCCCGCGACGGGCTGGCCGCACGCCGAGCATCGGCCGCGCTCCATGTTCTTCGTCACGGATTCTCCACCCCGACGCTCCACGACCACCGTCCCGCACGAGGAGCAACAGGTGTTTTGCCCCTCCCCGTCGGGCAAATTGCCCATGTACACATGGCGCAGTCCCTCTTCCAGCCCCGTATCCCGTGCGAGAAGCAAGGTCTCTCGAGGGGTGGGAGGACGATCCATCATTCGGTGCGCGGGATGAAAGGCCGTGACATGCCAGGGGATTGCAGGGTCCAGAGCCTTCAGGAAACGAGCGATCTCTCGCAGCTCCCGTTTCTTGTCGTTCAGGCCGGGGATCACCAGGGTCGTGACTTCAACCCAAACGCCGAGGTCCTTCGTTTCCTGGATGGTCTTCAAGACGGGCTTCAAGCGCGCGCCGCAAACCTCTTTGTAGAATTCGTCGGAAAAAGACTTGAGATCCACGTTGATCCCGTGGAGGAAGGGGGCCATGTGGCGGGTTGCCCGGGAAGAAAGGTACCCGTTGCTCACGAAGACGTTCTTGAGGCCCTCTCCTTGCGCCAAGCGCGCCGTGTCCAGGGCGAACTCGTAAAAAATGGTCGGCTCGGTATAAGTGTAGGCCATGATGGCGCATGCGGCGGATTTGGCCCCGGCAACGATCTCCTCGGGGGAAGCCTCGTTTCCAATGATCTCCCCTTGGTGCTCGCGAGGGTATTGGGCGATGAAAGAATTCTGGCAGTGCTCGCACTGAAAGTTGCAACCCACGGTGCCGATGGAAAACGCCCTGGCCCCCGGCATGAAATGATAGAGGGGCTTCTTTTCCACCGGGTCCGCATGGGCGGCGACGATCTTTCCGTAAACCATGCTGTAGAGCTTGCCTTGTCGGTTTTCCCTGACGCCGCATTGGCCCCTCGCACCCTCTTCAACGAGGCAAAAGTGATTGCAGAGACGGCAACGCACGGCGTCTTTGGACGCCTTTTCGTAAAACATGGCTTCTTTCATGGGGATCGACTCCAAACCGGACGGCTCCGGGCGACGTTCGAAACACTTCGACTTTCACCGGGTCTCGCATCCTGCGAGGCACGGGAAGCTTCCACCCATTGGTATGGAAGATACCGTCATCCCCGACAGGCGAAAATCGGGTGAGTCATGTATTCGAAAACCACAATGATACAAGAGAGATGCGAGAAAGGAGGCAAGCAAGGCCGACGGATCCGGAAGAGCGCCCCCCTCCGCGGCGAGGCCCGAGCTTTTTCGGGAGCTTCCGATCCCGAGGAAGAATACAGGACGCACCCGATGTGCCGTGGAATCCGGATTCCTTAGCATAATGGAAACAGGGGGAGATGGACGATCTATCGTCTTGATTTCCCGGGAAGAGCGCGAGGCTCGTTCGTTGACCCCGACTGGTCGAATGGAAAAACAAGGAGGAGAATTATGAGCGAAGCCGCGAAGAAAGAAAAGGAAAAGAACCCTCTGGTTTGGGTGAAGGACAATGCCGGCAATCTCTACATTTGTCCCTTGAACGATCTTCGAGATCCCAACGTGGTGAGCGAGGACGAAAAGTCCCGATGCATCAACGACGCCAAAGGGTACTGGCAAGCGGGCTCCATTTAGATTCTTCGGAAGAAGAAGCCATCCACAAAGGGAAAGGAGGAGAAATTGAGCCTTTACAGCACCGAAAACCAACAATACGACGTGATTAGCGTCCTTTACCACCTCCTCAAAGGAGCGCAGACCACCGGCAAGTATGTCCAGGACGCGGAACGGGCGGGCGACGGAGAATTGGCTCAGTACTTCAAGGACGTCCAGGAACAATACAACATCCTGGCGGATCGCGGGAGGGTCCTGCTGAGCAAGAAGGTTTCGTGAGGAAGCTCCCGTTTGTCGCAACGGAACATCCGGCTGCCGGCACCCTCTCGCCGGCAGCCGGCCCGTTGCCGGAAGCATTGCGCGATTTTCGCGGATTTCGATTTCTCGTTCAGGCGCGACCTAGCCGTCCGACAGGGTCCCGCCAACTTCAACTCAAAGTCGGACAAGCTCTTCCATGTCTTTCAATGCCCGGGAGGCTGCGTCGAATCCGCAGCGGATAAGGGCTTCGCAGCTTTCGAAATCGGTCCATTCCACATGCCCGTCAAGGGGCTCGATCAGCAGGTCGGAGCGACTTCGTCCGGCGTTGCCCATATGATACATCATAACCTCCGTCGCCCTCTTGATGGCGTCCATGCCGTCTTCCATGGGGCACTGATCCGAAAGGTGGTTGCTGACATCCACGCCCACCACCACTCGGGCACCGCGCCTTCGCGCCGCCTCGGCCGGAATGAGGTCGGCGAGGGCTCCGTCCATCAGCAGGGCATCGCCCTTTCGCACGGGGGGCATGAAACCGGGGACGGCGCAACTGGCCATCACCGCTTCGACCACCGAGCCATCCTCCGGCAGCCACGGACGGCCGGTTACCATGTCCACGGCCAGAGGAGCAAAGGGGATGCGCGTTTCGGCAAGATCCACATCCGGCAAAAACGCCGCAACGTTGGTGCGCAGATCGTCCGCGGACCAGATGCTGCTGCGGAACATCACAAGCCCGAACAAGATCTCCTTGCGCAAGGACCGCAACATCCGCTCCATCATCGTCGATCCGAGACTGCTCCCTATGTTGAGCTGGGCTATCAGCCTCAAAGGCTTGTTGCCGTCGCCATGGGGGCTCAATATTCGGAGCAGCCTTCTTTCAAGGGCTTGCGCATCCGGCTCGCACGCATAGGCCCCGCCCACCAGCGCCCCGATGCTGGTCCCGGCAATGACGTCCGGCACCAGGCCCGCCCCCTCGAGGGCTTTCAACACGCCGATGTGGGCGATTCCGCGGGCACCGCCACCGCCCAGTGCAAGGCCCCATTTTCTTGCGCTTGTGCTTTTCATTTTCAAGTTTCCAAAGGTCGCTCGCTTCCGGCTCCGGAGACGGGTATTTCATCCTTGCGCCGCTCTGCAAGGCTGTTGTACAGCCATGCCAGCACCAGACCGAAGAGCCCTCCGTCAACAAGCGCGTACAGAGCCCCCGTGACGAGGTCGGGGACGGAGCCGGAAGCTTTGTAACCCGGGTAGATGGAGCTCATGACGGAAAGAAGCTCGCCACCGTATGCCGGCCACGTCAGGTTGGCGAAGCCCACCAGGAGCATGGCGGCGCCGAAGATCAGGCCCATTGCCCCGGCAAGTGCCGTTGCGTTCAATTTCATGGCGGATCGTCCTTTCAGGCTTTCATTGTGGATGGATGTCGTGTCCTTCCCTTCCGTCAAGGAAAGTAGCAAGGCATGCGCAGGGAGGAAATAGGGTCGATTCCATTTCTGTTTCCCGTCGTTCCGAGAAAATTCCCCGAATCTTTTGGGATTTTCCCCCGGGTATCCGTAAAAACGAAAAAAGGGGGGACGGACCCCAAGGGGCCCGCCCCCGGCCGGGCAGGAGCCGGGCTCAGGAAGCGCCGCCGGCGGCGGGGCCGTAGTACTTGACGATCAAATCGTTGTCCACGGCCGTGGCTCCGCCCTCCCAGGCGTTCTCCATGGCCGCTTCGCGCTCGGACCAGGAATCCACCGTCCCCGTGAGGGTGGCGACTCCGTTGTCCACGGAAACGTTGACGTCGTCCCGGTCCACGAAGGGGCTCCAGAACAGCTCGCTTCGGATGTCCTCGGCAATGGCCTTGTCGGTCTTGGAAGCGGTGACGTTGGGGGGGGCGTACCAGTCGTAGTCGTAGGGATACCCGTAGTCCGTGTAGGGGTTGTAGGGAGCGGCGTCGGGGTCGTTGACGGTGAGGAAGTTCTTCACCTCCACCACCCCTTCCTGACGAGCGGCCACGTCGTCGGCCAGGGTCTTTTCGAAGGTGGAATCCACGTCTCCGTAGAGATGCGCCTCGCCGTCCACCACGGAAACCGTGATGTCGTACCGCTCGATGTACGGATCGAGCATGAGAGCGTTTTCAATGCGCCTTTCGATCACGGCGTCGGCAGGCATGTCCGAGCGGACCTTGATCCGGTTCTTCACGCTCCAGACCCCCAGCACGTTGCGGGCGTCCCGGGCCGCCGCGCGCTTGGCCTCCAGGTTTTCCACCTCGCCTCGCAGGGTCGCGTAGCCG
>Ga0180429_10003478_pt1 | contig 12714 bp, 16 predicted proteins | sample SS_ome_FD_132428 | JGI IMG/M metagenome (GOLD analysis project Ga0180429, IMG submission 132428) | Hypersaline lake sediment archaeal communities from the Salton Sea, California, USA - SS_1_S_1 metaG | ecosystem: Environmental > Aquatic > Non-marine Saline and Alkaline > Hypersaline > Sediment ... | reverse complement strand
CGTTCCGACCTTCGTCCGGGCGGTCATGGATCAGTCCCGTGATAACGACCACCGGATTTATGTCGTCTACGGGTGGATGGACTATGGAACCATCGACGCGACCAATCAGGTCAGCGTTGGAGGAGACACTTATCAACCCTGCCGCTCGGGCGTTGGCGTGGCGACTTCCGGCAACTTCTACTCGTCCTCAATCTCCTGGGCTGGAAACACAAGCCGCCAGGACCTTCTGACCTTCACCGAAGCGTCGGACACTTCGGCGCTTTGCAACAAGTATTACAACGGCGGGGCTGGCGACGAGGAGGGGCGCTGGAGCCCTATCGGGTGCTCAATTGCCGTCAACGGCAGCGTCGGCGGAGCGCCCTACCTCCATCTGAACATCTTTTGCATCGACCGGATGGATTGCGCGGGCGGCGATCAGGGGAACGGAGTCCCTTATCGCCTCTACTATCTGCGCATCAAGTATATGGCGACGGGTTATATTCAGGTCGTGGGCGACGGGGGCGGCGACGGCGAGCGGAAGTCGTGGATCTGCTCGATGCCGCCCATGGGGATGACGAGCGAGTTCTTCGGGGCCTTCGGACAGTACGCCCGTACCTGGAGCACATATTTCTATAACACGGCCGACGGCGGGATCTACGCCATTCCGGCGAGCGGAAGTCCGGAGCCCCAGCCCCTGGGCTTCCTCAACGTGTCCGACCCCTATCTCGGCATGGGCGCGCTGGCATTCGGGAACAAGGACGACCAGGCCATTCACCAGGTTTGCGGCGTGACCTCGCCGGTCTTCCCCTTGACCGGGGAGACTCGCTGGCCGGCGGGCCTCTACTACGGGTTCTTCGTTGCCGAGCAGCACTCCGGGCGCGTCGGGCTCCTGGACCTGGAGAATCTGGACAAGCTCCGGGCGATCGGGCTCCTGGCGCAGCTGGGGGACTCGGTCTTCTACTTCGGCCGTGACGGGGCGCCGAATCTCAAGAAGAGGCCGACTTCCGACGATGCTGCGTCGCTGACCCTGGCGGCCAAGGACTTCGGCTCTCTGGAGCGGTATCCGGTGCCGGTCGTCAACTACGCGACCCGCTCAGTCCATGACGTGATCCCCGGCGAGCCGAAAGTGAAGCTCTATCTCGGCCCGGAGTCTTTCTGGAACGTCGAGCCGAGGGTGACGGGCTTCGGGATCTGGCCGGTGGATGTCGAGATCCGGTGCATCGGCGGCGGCCTGGTCTCGCAGAACTATACGCGGTGGGGCTTCCGAAGAACCACGACCCGGATCACAACGAAGCTCTCCCAGGCGGCCAGCGTCGCAGCCCAGGATATCTACGTTGACATCGGAGCGGAGATCGAGGAGGGCGACTTCGTTACGCTCTCGACCAGTGACTACGATCGCCGAATCGGTTGGGTGGACTACTCCCTGGGAAAGATCCACCTGACGAGTGCTCTTGACAAGAGCTACGCCGAGGGCGACCCGGTCTGGATCGACAAGACCAACGCGGGGCGCTGGAGCGACCAGGTCTACCTCGACGGCGGCCAGCTGCGCTCCGTGACAGAGTGCGCGACCACTACGGGGACCGGCGACAAGCAGATGGAGGTCACGAGCGCCTGGCCCTTCGCGGTCGGCGTCCGTTTCCAGGCTCACCACGCCAGTACGCCCGGCTCCTACACGGACACGGTCTACATCGTGACGCGCGTCATCACGGCCGAGGAGCGCGACGACGACACGGCCCTGATCTACTTCGAGACCGCCGACGGCGGCGGGACCGATCAGCCCATCCATGCCGGGGCCCCGCTTGCGTGCTTCCTCGAGTTCACGCCGACCCTCCGCGCGGCCACGGTCGGCCAGACGGGCCTGGTCTTCTCCGCCTACGGCGCGGAGACCTCCGACATGGACGACGACGACGAGCAGCCGGTCGTCGAGGGCGACAAGCTGACGGTCTCCTACCCGGGTCTGATCTGTGAGAAGAATTCGATCTCGAAGGCGACGGCCAGGGATATCAACTCCGTTTCGGATCACGGCGAGAAGAAGGTCAACCGGATTCGGGCCAATAAGTTCATGGACCTACCGCTCGCGACGATGGACGTCAACCGTCGGGTCCGGCGCGGTGCGGATCCGAAGATCGGGCTCGTCCTGGGCGATGTCATCCATCCGGGCGTATGGGAGCTCGAGCCCCTGGACGTGATCGAGGTCTACGAGCCCCGGATGCTAGCCGACCGATCGGCGGATGGCTACAAGGTCAAGGGGATGGTGACGAAGATCGGCCACAAGGGCGAGCGCCCGGACGTGACGATCGAGGAGCTCGCCGACCCCTTCGACCGGGATCGGAGCTATGGCGAGGAGGAGACCTGGGATCCGTCCAGCGACGAGGACCTGGTCTTCTTCGGCTCCTACAAGAACATCCACACCGGCGACATGGACGAGAACGGCGACGCCTTGAGCTACTGGCTCGACCAGAGCCCCGCGGGCAACGACGGCGAGGTCGATACCGCCGGCCGCGAGCCGACTTTCAGCTCAACCGATGGCGGCTGCATCGTCCCGACGCCAGGCAACTACGACAACTTCGACCTAGGCGACGACCTCCAGGTCTTCAGCAATACGAACGGCCTAGAGCTCTGGATCCTCTACCAGGACACCGCGACCAACGGCAAGGCCCTGCTTTCGCAGTACGAGACCTCGGGCGACAAGCGCGTATTCTACCTGACCGACTACTTCTGCTATCTGTTCGAGGATGCCGATACGTTCAACACGGACGGCCGCGCTCTATGGTCGGCCCCTGGAGACGGGAACTACCACACAATCCGGATCACCTGGACGCCGGGCGGGAAGGTCCAGGCCTACCTGGACGGCGTATGGCAAGCGGAGAGCTCCGCGGCGATCAACGACCTGGAGGTCGTAACCCAGGCCGTGAGGATCTTCGCCCGGAAAGATGGCACGGATTACAACTGCGACAACCCCACGAAGCTGATTGCGATCTTCGATACGGCCCTCACGTCAGCGAAGGCCGACCTAGTCGACGCATACTTCGACGATGAGAACCCCGACACCTAGCCGGTTGGATAGCAATCCCGGCCAGGATGGAGGCCGAGATGGGGGACCTGATGAGCATGAGGCAGATCACCGGACGGGTTCTTATGGCCCTCTTGGGCGGCGGGATGCTGACGATGATCGTTGGCGGGGCGATCGGCGGGCTGGCGGGAGCGAAGCGGCTGGAGGGTGAGACTATGATCCGGCTCGCTCACCTGGAAGCAGAGCAAGCGGTCCTCGCCCAAGAACAGGCCGCAACGGAGGTTTGCGTGGACTCGCTGGAGATTCAGCTGGCGCGGCAGATGGGCAACTACCGGCTCATGAATTTGAAGCTGGACCTACTGATGGAGGCGCAGGGCCTCCCGGTGATCCGGCCAGAATGAGGGAGAGGGAATATGGCGACTGACCTCATGGACCGCCTCGAGGGGCTGGTCGGAGATTTACCGAATTGGCCGCAGCTGCAGGAGGCCGGCGCGGCCCTGACCCGCCCCGCCGACGAGGGGGGCTTCGACCCTTGGCCCTTCAACAACGATCGGGACGGCCTCGACAAGCTCCAGGAGATCCAGAACAACGTCCGCCTGGTCAAGGATCTGATCGTCGAAGTCGTGACGACCGTCGAGTACCTGGCCGCGCAGATCTCGGAGATGGGTTCTGAGAAGAAGCTCGAGAAGGCCGTCGACCTCCTGGCCCCGATTATCAAAAGCCAGCTGGTCGGCGTCGCGCGCCCGGTGCGGCTCATCGTCCGCCCGATCCTCAAGCACCTGATCTCGGCCGTGGTCGACTGGCTCAATCGGGAGGCTGGATCCGAGGATGCCGGGAAGAGCTTCCTCCCGGACGCCGAGGCCGCGACCGCATAGCATTGCCGGGCGGGAGGGGGCCTTTCAAGGCTTGGGCGAGGCGGCGTCCGTTCGGCCTCCCTCTCCCGCCCGACCTGTCAGAGTGGATGTCAAGAGCCGGTGCCGAAATACTGCCATTCCGCGACCGGACAGCCCCGGTCGCAGGGCCACAATTCCGGCTCGTTGCAGGAACGATGCGGGGTTATGCCGGGATGCGCGGGGCTGTACCGGCTCGGGGCGGACTACGGATCAGAAGGTTGGGGGTTCGACTCCTCCTGGGCGTACCTGAAAGACGAAGCCCCGCAAGGAATTGCGGGGTTTTGTTTTGTCTGAAATCTTAGCGGGCGCGTCTCGCTGCCGATATACTGCCAAAACGAATCACGGGACCTCTGGCGAGAAAGGCGGCCTGTGCCGGGCTCAGGGGTCGCCCTGGGCCCCCTCCTGGCTCTTGGCTGGATCCAGTCCGAGGGTCTCGGAGAGGCGATCGGCGGCCTCCTGGGCGGCGGCCGGCGACAGGTGCGCGTAGCGGTCCATCGTGACCGTGATCGAGCTATGGCCCATGAGCTCCTGGATCGTCTTGAGGTTCTCGCCCTGGAGGAGCAGGAGGCTCGCGTAGGTATGCCGGAGATCGTGCCACCGGAGCGACTCCCGGAGGCCAGCTGCGCGGAGGACCTTCGGCCAGGTGATCTTCGAGAGAGTGTCCGGATCCAGGGGCTTCCCGTTGCCCCGGTCGAAGATCAGGGCCTCGCCGTCAGGGTTGCCGAGGTACATTCGGGACTCGAGGAGTGTCATCATCGTTTGCTCGGGAATGGGGACGCGCCGCCGGCTCTTCTTCGTCTTCGGGGGATGGAACTGGCCGCCGACGTAGCTGCGCCTGACCTGGAGCGCGCGACCCTTTCGGTCGAAGTCCATCCAGCGGAGCGCCAGGAGTTCACCGCGGCGGAGCCCCGCCGTGATCGAAACCAGGACGGCCAGGTGGGCCTGGGGCGAGATCCCCGGCGCAGCGAGGAGGACCTGGCCGACCTCGTGGGCGCGGAGATAGTCCATCTCCTCTTCCTCCTGCTTCTCTCGCTCCACGTCCGGGACGGGGTTGCGGACCAGGTAGCCGTCCTCGACGGCGGCCTGGAGGATCGTTCCGAGAAGAGTCGTGATCGCGTTGAGGGTCCGCGGGGCCAGCTCGCGCGTCTTGACGAGGTTCGCCTGGAAGTCGCGACAGACCGGGAGCGAGATCTTCGACAGGGGGAGTCTCCCGAGCCTGAGCTTCGGGTCGAGCAAGTGATTCCTAACCTGGCCTTCGTAGGTCTCCCAGGTGCGCGGCCGGATCTTCGTCCGTCGGCGCTTGAGCCAGGCCTTCGCGTACGACTCGAAGGTCGTCCCCCCGTCGTCGAGGATCCCGCGCGCGGCCAGGTCCAGCCGGCGGCGGAGCTCCTCGTTCGCCCATCTTTTCGTCTGGACCTTGGCCCTGACCCGCTTCCGGCGGCCCAAGGCGTCGTCGTAATCCATATACCAGGCGCCGTCGATCTTGCGGACTTTTGCCATCAGTCGATGAGGCTCGTTGAGACCCATCCCTGGGCGCGGCCATTGAGGGGGCGTACCAGGGCCCAGGATCCTCGGCGCTCGATGATGCGGACGCGGTCTCCGTGGTTGGCGACACCGGCGATCCCTGCGTTGGGGTTGCCTCTCTGCTTCCAGAGGTTCACGCGCTCGACGACGAGGGCGCCGTCATCGTCTCGGCCATCGAGGACCCCGAAGCTATAGGTCTGCGTGGACGTTTTCGCCGGGCCCTTGGGGATGTTGCGCCTCTGGACGTTGACGACGACCAGGACGATGACAACGATTCCAAGGGTCACAAGGCCGGCAGTTTTAAACCTCATTCTCCTCCTCTCTGTAGCCGGGCCCATCCTCCGCGACCTTCTCGGCTTCGAGTTTCTCCATTTCTGCTTTCGAGAACATCTTCAAGCGGAGGAGAATCGGAAGGACCTCCTCGAGGGCCCCCGCAGCTGCTCTTAGCAGCGAGGGAAATTGCTCGATATTCTCGACGCGGTCGATCTCCTCCCATATCCCATCAATCCCCAGGACCTCAAGAATCTTCATGGCCGTGGTCATCCTGGGGGAGACCTCTCCGCGCTCAATGCGCCCAAGGTTTGCTGCGCTCACGTCGGCGGCCTCGGCGACTTCTGAGAGCGTCATTCCGGAGCGGGCTCGCAGCATGGCGACGAGCTCGTGGTATTCCATTTTCGTCCTCTCGGGGTTTGGGAGGCGGCCCTCCCGAGTGGCAGGTTCAACGTAGGCCCGAAGTGTATAGCTGTCAACGTTATGCACTTTTTTGCAGGTCTGACTCGGTTTTTTCTTGAGCATTCCTGCAAATCTGCTATATTCGCTGCATGAACGGTTTACAGCTGCTCTTTAGTGCTCGCGAGTTCCGGGAAATCATTGGTGTTTCTGCGGTTACATTCCGCAAGCTGCAACGCACAGATGAGGTTCCGAGGCCCCATCGGAAAGTCGGCGGCGTCTGGAAATGGCACCGCGACCAGGTCGAGGCTTACCTCGGGAGTCCCCTTCCGACTGGAGGGCAGGTAGCAGCGTAAACGAGAGCGGCCCCGGCGCGTCACCTTCCAAGTTCGACGCCGGAGCCAGGATCCCCCGAAGGGGCACCGGCAACCTACCACGGCGCCCCCTCGGGATCAACCCGAAGGAGGGGCCCATGACCCGCCCTAGAATCCCTTGGCGCCCGATCGCGCGCCGCTATCCCGAACGCTCTTCATCTGATCCCCTGGCCGGCTTCGTCGACTGGCTCTTCGAGCAGACGCCCGACGACTTCGGCGGGAAGATCCTCGCCCGTGGCGTTTGCTACCTGGTTCTCGCGCTCGTCGTCGTCAACGGCGGTCGCGCGCTTGGGTGGTGGTAGCATGATCCACCAGGCCTTTCCCTGCGACAACGAGGCAGACCTCCGCGGCGAGACCGTTCGCCCCTGGTTCATCGTGTCCGAGCATCCCGACCATATCGGCGACCGTGAAGCCGAGTCCATCGTGGCCGTCGAGCTCGGCCGAGTTCCGAGTCAGGCCTTCGCTTCGGCCCGGAAGCGATCCGCGATCGTCCGCGACCATGAGGCCCGCGGCCGGATCTTTTTCGCCCGCGGCAGCTACGACAAGATCATTTCGACCGGCTGGCTCGAGTCCGGGCCCGCCGAGCTCGAGCGGACTTGGGTCGCCGTCGGCCCCGCCCGTGAGGAGATTCGCTCCACCGCGAGGATCTGCGACGAGGGCCTGGACGGCTACAGCGTCGAGATCCAGGTCGAGATCGCCGGCGTGGCGTTCCTGCGCCCTGTCGCCGAGATCCGATTCCCTACCGAAACCGAGGCCTTCAAGTACGCCGACGAGATCGGCGCCTGGGAGGCGTCCTCCCATCTGGCCGAAAACCAGCGCGAGTACCGCGCTGCGAAAAAGGAGTAGCCCATGACTACGCCAGAAACCTCTCTGCAACCCGTCGAAACCCAAGCGCCGGCTCCGGTGAACCTGGGCACGCTCCAAGCCTTCAATGCTGCCGACATGGTCGAAGCAGCAAGCGCCGTCGCAAAGGCTCTCGCCCCCGTGATCGAAGAGCGCAGGCTCTACAAGGAGCTCGGCCAGTCCAAGCACGTCTACATTGAGGGGTGGACAACCCTGGGCGCGATGCTTGGCGTTGCAGCCCAGGAGCTCAAGGTCGAGCGTCTCGATGAGGGGCGGACCTACGTCGCGAAAGTTGGTCTTTTCAGGCTCTCCGACGGGCACATGATCGCCTCGGCATCGGCAGAGTGCGGCGGAGACGACGAGCCCGACTGGATCCTCCGGCCGAAGTATGAATGGCGCGACGGCCCCAACGGACGCGAGCGTGTCCTGGTCGGAGAGACTCCGATCCCGGCCTACGCGCGCCGCTCAATGGCGATCACGCGAGCGGCGGGCAAGGCCTTCCGCCTGGCCTTCTCCTGGATCATGGAGCTTGCCGGCTACTCCCCGACGCCGGCTGAGGAAATGAGCGAGGACTTCGGGCGGGGTGGGGGCGGCAAGAAGGCAGGGTCGCCCCCGGCCGCGGACGGGACGCGCCAGATCTCCGCGAAGTATGACGGCATCTGCCAGATCTGCGGAGAGCCCTACTCCGAGGGCGATCCCATCGCCTACCGCAAGGGCAACGGCAACGGCGAGAAGGCGCGCGTCGCTCACTGGTCCTGTTACACCGCCGACAAGAACGCGCCGACGAATGGGGGTCAGTCATGAGGCCCCTCTATGAGATCCCGACCGAGCAGTACCAGGCTCTCGCCGACTACGAACGCCAGATCCTTGAAACAGCCGACCTTGTTGCGGGCGGAGAAATCGACCTGGCCGAGGCCCTTAAGCGAGACGATGCCGCAGCTGACGCCCTGGAGGCCGAGCTCGATCGCTTCGAGGCAGAGTTCAACGTCAAGGCGGAGGGTGTTGCGAAGGCGATCCTAAACATGGAGCAGAGCCGGGACGTCGCCCTCGCGAAGGCCGAGCCCTTCATCGCGGAGGCTCGACGCTACCAGGCTAGCGCGAAGCGGGCGGAGAGAGCCTGCGATTGGCTGAAGTCCTACCTCCTCCACCAGATGCAACGGATGGATCTGAAGAAGGTCGAAGGCGTCGACCTGAAGGTCGGCCGCCAGAACAACGGGCGGCCCTCGGTCGTCGTCGAGAACCTCGAGAAGGTGCCGGCCGAGCTCCTGATCCCGCAAGACCCGAAGGTCGACAGCGGCGGCGCCGTCGAGGCCTGGAAACTGGATGGAAAGAAACCCGACGCCGTCCCCGGTCTTCGCTTCGACCTGGGCCAGCACGTCCGCATTCGATAGGGGGAGCATGGCCGAAAACTTCGACTACCTGGTCGTCCTCGATACCGAGACCTCCGGGCTCAATCCCGAGACCGCGCAGATCCTCACCGTCGATGCGACCGCGCTCAAGAAAGTGGCCGGGGGCTTCATGGCCCTCGGCTCTTTCCAGGGCCACGTCCGCTTCGAGGGATGGGCGGAAGTGACCGAGGAGGCCCTTCGGGTCAACCGGATTGACCGGGAGACCTGGGAGGGGGAGCCCGAGGGCGTGGTGATGCGGAAGCTCTGCGCCTGGGTCAACGAGACCACGGGCGGCGGCTACCGGACGATCGCCGGCTACAACGTCAGTTCCGAACCAGGGGAGGCTCGACCTTGAGTAGCCAGCTGGAGCTCCGCATGAACGACCAGAAGCAGTACCGGATGCAGGACGAGCAGCGCGTCGTCATCTGGCTTGCGCTGCGGGATATGCACCGCGACCCGAGCGCCCGCGGCCTCGTCCGCGTGGCTGATGTCGAGGAGGAGTGCTGGGCCTTCTGGTCGGGCGCCGGTGTCTACCGCTCGAAGGACACTTGGGTCCGCGCCTTTCGGCGCGCGAAGAACTGCCCCGAGAGGCTCCTCGGCAAGGTCAGGGAGTCGAAGGAGAAGGGGGCGCGCTGGTCCTGGTATCGGTACTCGAAGAATCCCGACGAGCTCCTGGCCGGAATCGGCCCGGTGTTTCAAGGGATCGCGCACGGTAAGCGCAAATCAACCGCGGCGAGAGCTGCATAACACAGGAAGGGGGCGCTCAGACTTTCAAGCACCTTGACGAATTCTCTTCACCGACAAGAGCCGGGGTCGACCCTGTCCCCGGCCCTGAGCGGGAGGGATCGCCGGAGGGGACCGCATGGGAAGCTCCACCGGCTCCGAGGTTCGACTCCTCGGCCGCTCACCTGGCACGAATCGAAAGGACGCCATGAGCAAGGATGCGAAGCCAAAGCCCAAGGACGGGAACGAGCCGAATATCATCATCGGCGAGCCAGACGCCCAGCGAGCCCAGCGGACCCTCCTCGAGCAGATCAACGCCTGGCACCGTGAGGCCGAAAAGCAGACGCCGAAGACCCTCGGCCCGTGGATGAAGCAGATCCTCCACGGCGCCCATGAGGGCCAGCTGAAAATCCACGCCCATGCCGTGATCGCGCTGGGGGCCCTCTTCGCGGCGAAGGGCGCCGACCCCTCCGGACTCGACGAGGTGGAGGCTCACAGCGTCACGCTGGAAATAACTCGCCTAGGGCTCGGCATCCAGAGCGGCTTCCGGATCCAGCCCTTCACGGAGCTCCTCAATCCGAACGCCGCCGGGCTCTTCGCTGGGATCCCCGAGCCGATCTTCCTGGGCATCCAAGCTCAAGCTCGGCGCAAGATGCTCTCGGCGCCGACCGACACTCCTCCCCAGGTTATCGCTCACTGGAAGCAGATCGCAGACGGTCGTCCTCCCTTCGGCCTCAAAATCGTGAAGGTGGGGAGGCCCCAATGAATCCCTGCTGGCGCTCGTGTCCAGGCTGCACGTTGGAAGCAGTAGCCGGTCTGCCAAAGCGACGAGCGCCTGAAGGCAGGGCCAGGCGGCCACGTTAAACGACAGGGGCCCAGGCCGCGCCGCCCGGTGCAAGCCCCACTTCAGATTCCGCAGAGGGTGAGAGAGGACCCATGCAAGAGATCAGAATTCCCGACACGACCGAAGTCGCCCGGCGCCTGGGCCGAGTCCTCGAGGACTGGATCCAGGACGTCGTCGCTGGCCAGGAGAGCTTTCTGGGGCGACACAAGCTCCTGGACGCACAGGGGGCCGCCGATTTCCTCGGCCTCTCAGCTGACACCGTCCGCGAGCTCGCGGTCCGGTGGGAGCGTGGCGATCGTGAGACGGGGCTTCCCGGCGTGAAGCTCGGCCGCGAGTGGCGCTTCGAGCCGGAGTCTCTGCTGGTGGTCCTTCGCCGTCGGATGGGCGTCGCGCCCCTCTTCGACAAGGGAAGAGGGGACGCGGCGGCGGCGGAGCCAGGTCGTCGGGCGATCATGGTCCCGCTCGATAGCAGGGAGGGCGCGTAGTGGCTCGACGGATCAAGGCCTGGAAGAGATTCCAGCACTTCAAGGATCGGCGCCCGCCCTGGATCAAGCTCTACCGGGATCTCCTCGACGATCTGGAATGGCATCGGCTCTCCGGAGACGACGCGAAGCTCCTGACGATGCTCTGGCTCCTCGCGAGCGAGAGCGAGGGCGAGCTCCCCTCCGACGAGGAAATCGAATTTCGGCTTCGGATGGATAAGCGTCAGGTCTTCAACGGGATGCACCGCCTCCGCCATTGGCTGGAGCATGACGATACCGGGGCGATATCAGGGCGATATCAAGATGGACCCTCAGAGACAGAGACAGAGACAGAGACAGAAGAAGAGCACGTCGCGCCGGAGGACCCGGCCGCGACCCGCAAGGCCGAACGCGAAGCACGAGACCAAGAGCGCATGAAGACCTGGGAGGCCTTCAGGGCTTCGATCGTCAGTCAGGCCAGCAACGGCACCGGCGCGCTGGCCGATCACTACCTGGACGCCCTGGAGGGCGCCGTCGAGAAGTTCTACGCCGTCAGGGGGGGCGCCGGCTTCACGCCGACCCGGAGGGAGACGGTCGCGCGGTCCCTCTCCGGGATCGGGCTCGATCCCATGCTGGCCGCCGTCGAGGTCTACGTGGACCTCCACGCGGGGCTGAAGGACGAACGCTACTTCCTTGGGATCGCGCGCAAGAATCGCCAGCTGTCCGAGGCCGAGCTCAACGCCGACCTGGACCGTCACCAGGCACAATTCCGCGGGCGTGGCCTTCACGCCCAAAGCCAGAAGGCCCTCCTGTGAGCCGCTACGACCGAAAGCCCGAAGAGCACGACGGAGGCCGCCGAGATCACGGCCGCCCCGGCTGGATCGCTCACCACGAGGACCGGCCCCAGGGCGAGCGCGAGGAGTGGGTCTATTGCCCGATCTGCCTTGCGACGAAGGACGGCTGGACATCTGGCGGACAGCCGAAGTTCAAGGGCGGCCTGATCCGGGTCGTCTACCGGACGACCCTCTACGGACGCGACGACCGCGGCAAGGTCGAGGAGTACCAGGGCAACCGGACCCTGTCGGCCAGGTGTACCTGTGAGCATGGCTCGCGTTGGTCCTGGGCGTATCTTCCCTATACGGCCTTCAAGCCTGGAGCGGAGCTCCGGCGGGATTACCACGGCGTCGACGGGACCGTCGTCGAGGTCCACGTCCCCGGCGAGAACGAGCAAGTCACAGTAAGCCCCACGGGAGACAGAAGGAGCGCGTGATGCCTGAACCTACCAAGCCCACCGCGCAGGAAGGCAGCGGCCCTGCCGCTGACCAAGTGAAGGCGGTAATTGTCATGCTCGGGATGCACACGCTGGACAATCACGCCAGAGAATCGGCAATCGCCCTCCTCCGCTCTCTCGCCGCCGAGCGGGACAGTCTCAAGGGACAGTTAAGGAATCATATAAATTTAGCTGCGCGTCTAAATATCGAGCGGGACGAGCTACAGGCCGAGAATAGCAGGCTGGAAACCCAGATAGATGGATTCCAGGAAGAGTGTAACACCCTCCGCGCCCACGCCCACGACGCTGAACGTGCCCTTGCGGAATCTGGCGAGCTACGGGCCCAAGTGGAGAGCCGCCGCAACAAGGCCAAGCGATGGCGTAAGGCTCTGCGCGAGTTGAACCGCGCCCACGCTATGCAACTCCGCATCAACGAGAGGCGCATGACCGAAGTGGAAAACCTGAAAGCGAGGTTGGGCGATGCCTAGACAGTTGAACCGTGGGAGGCCGATGAAAGAATCGTCGTTTTGAAAGGGCATGGACCTATCGGCGGGACCATTGGGAAGCGCAATGCGCCAAACTTTAGGAGATGGCTCCCGTCATTCAGAGAAGCCCTGCTCACCGCCTACCAGTCCCTAGCCCAAGAAGGAGGAGAGCATGAAGATACTTGATCGTTTCGGCAAAGTACTGATGGAAGTCGAGGGAGATACACTGAGCGGTGCCAACCTGCGCG
>Ga0180429_10003475_pt1 | contig 12724 bp, 10 predicted proteins | sample SS_ome_FD_132428 | JGI IMG/M metagenome (GOLD analysis project Ga0180429, IMG submission 132428) | Hypersaline lake sediment archaeal communities from the Salton Sea, California, USA - SS_1_S_1 metaG | ecosystem: Environmental > Aquatic > Non-marine Saline and Alkaline > Hypersaline > Sediment ... | reverse complement strand
TGCAGCCTGTTTCGCGGCGAATTTGGCGTCCGACTCGATGATCCCGATAAGTTCCCGTTCTATGACGGCGCGAAGTTCTTCATTGCCCCGCACCGCATTGATGTAGTCATCCACGGCCCGGAGGACGCCAGGGCTCTTTCCATAGTCGAAGGCGGCCAGTTCGACAACCGCCTGGTGAATCTGCGCCTTGGTCGGCGCCCCGCCGGCCTGAGAAGTCACAATGAAACCGACGGCGAGAGACAAGACAGCCGCCGCGACAGTGGAGTATCTTGCATTCATTTTTTGTTTTCCGATCGATGGCATCTATATCCGCCAGGGCGCCCGCATGGATCGCCAGAGCATCTTGTTGGCGTCGTCATTACCGACGAAGCGTTTGGTTTTGTTGTCCCACGTCAGTTTTTGTCCGAGTCGCAGCGCAAGGTTAGCACAGTGGCAGATGATATGGGATCGCTGCGCCGCCTCGGCATGCGCGGCGGGCAATTCCCTGGTTCTCACGCAGTCCAGAAAGTTCTCGACGTGTCCTTTCATGAACTGCCGGTCCACTTTGGGCACAAAACGATCCTTCAGGATTGATGCGGGTTTGGTCTTGATGGTCCCGTTGACGTGGATATAGAGCCATCCCTCATCGCCCTCGAAACGCATCTCTTTATCGCCCACCTTGCCCACCAGCTCGACACCGTTGGCGAATTTGGCCCGCGCGGTTTCCGATCGGGCGACGAGCATACCGCGTTTTCGCGTCGGCGGCGCACCTTCGTATTCAACCGGAGCGTCCGGGGTGTTCAAGGCCCATCGCGCCACGTCGAACAGGTGGGCGCCGAGATCGCAAATGGTTCCGCCTCCCATGTCCCAGTTCCCGCGCCAGGAGCGTACTATGTGCCTGGAATACGGCGCCCACGGAGCCTGGCCGAGCCAGCGATCGTAATCGAATACTTCCGGGTCGGGCGCGGGTTCGCCCTTACCGGGCCCACCGCCTCTTATACCGCCTCCCAGAGACGCCGTGATGCGCTTCACGTTCCCGATCCTTCCTTTCTGAATCGCCTCGACGGCGAACCTGAAGGACCCGTTGGATCGCATCTGCGTACCGCACTGCCATACCGTCCCGTACCGCTCGATCACATCGACCATCTTTTGGCCTTCTGAGATGGTCAGCGAAAAGGGCTTCTCGCAGTACACGTCCTTGCCCGCGCGGGCCGCCAGCGCCGAGAGAACCGCGTGCCATCGATCTCCTGTGGCCAGTATCACCGCGTCAACGTCGCTGCGCGCCAGGACCTCTTCGTGGAAACGTGTAACCGCGCAGTCCTTGTTGCGATAGAACCTGTCGATGCGGGCCTTGGCTGCATTTCGCCGACTGGCGAAGCAATCGCAGGCGACGGCCCATTGGACCTGCTTGTGCGACAGGAAGTTCGACAGGTGGGTTTGCATCCTGCCGCCCATGCCGATTCCGGCAATTACGATCCGGTCGCTGGGCGCCGTCTTCCCATCCTTCCCTAGCGCCGATGCGGGCGCGATCACGGGCACGGCGACCGCCGCGACGGACCGTTTCATGAAATCGCGACGCGTTGCATGTGTATTGCTCATGGCGTCAGGCTCCTTTTCAGGGTTTGGTCCGGTTGCCGTCCACCGCCCAGCAAATCGCGTTTTGAAGCAGGCGGTTGAACACATCGATCTTGAAATCGTCGGGGTGGCCCAACTGCGTATAGAAGATCCGGGCACCCTGGTAAGTGTTTGTCAAGGCGATCGGTTGATGGGGCTGGTCGTCGGACCACTTGCCCATCAGCAGGATTCGCGTGTTCGGACCGAGTTGCGTGAGGTTGTAAAGCCAACTGGCGCTGTGGAATGATCCGTTCGGCAGGTTGCGGACGATCGGGTGATTCCGGTCCTTGTCCGGCGCCCATACATTCGAGCCGGTCTTGCGGGACTCACCCGGATATCCCCGGTAGCAGCAGCCGAGCACCTCCCGGTCAAACGCCGACCAGACAACATGCCCCTCCGGCGCGTCGGACCTCTTGACCTGGAATGGAACAACGCTGGTGCGAATCGCGACAATGGGCCTGCCCGAGCGGATGTAGCGTTCGAGATGGTCCATCTGCGTTACAGGCAAAGCCCGCCGCCGCATAGACAGCACGACCAGATCCGCATCGTAGAGGGCCTCAAGCCCCGGTATGTCGTTGCGATCTTTGCCTTTGTGCGATCTGGCAAGGCAGAACGTGTAGCGGTAGTTTTTGACGAGGTGTTTTTTCGCAAATGCGGGCAGCGTCTTGTCGGTCTTGTACTCCATTTCGGCCAGTACGAACACTATGTGCGGGCGCCGGTCCTTCGGCGGCGAGGCGATCTCGATCAACTGCCTGCTCTCGATCGACGGCGCCAGATGCTTTTCCAGATGCCTCCTGACCAGGGTGCTGCCTTTGGCGGGTGTGAAGTTGGGATCGGCCTTTCGCGTCGACGGATTGGTGCCGTTTGCGGTGATCGCATTAACCAGATCGGCTACGAACATCACGTTCAGCCCGTGCGACTTCATCCGGATCATTCCGCAACTGCGATGGATTACGCACATGTTGCTCGCGACGCCCATGTAAAGCAGCGTGTCGATACCGCGCTGCCGGGCGAGGTTCAGCAGTTCGCGGGCGTTGTTGCAGTCTGCGATCAGATCGACCGCGGCGATCGTCAGGTCCTTGTGCTGGCGGGTCCACACCCTCGCCGGGCGACATGGCATCTTGGGACCGCACTCGCAGCGGTCCCGGCCGCAGGGACCCGGGGGAAGCTTAACCGGGGTCCTTTTCGGCTCGGGATGTTCGGGAATCGCCAGCATGGCCGCCCGCCGGGGATGCTTCCGATAGAAACCGATCACATCAGAAGGAGCGTGGACAACTTGAATACCGAGCTTCCTGGCCGCTTCCAACGTCCGGTTCATGCGAGGGACCATATTTGCCACGCGAGCGGTGTATGTCTTGCACCAATGGCGATCCCACATGTCGACGACAACGACCGCCGTCTTGCCCGAGTCGATAGTGACCTTCCTGGAGACGATACCCCCGCCCTGGTCGCGCCGCTGAACTGTCAGGCTGAATGACCTGGTTTCCGTCGAAGGCGACTGTGCTCCTGTCGGACCGCCCCAAGCCAGTAGAACTGCGATCATCGAGACCCTGGCGAGCATCTCACGCATTGACGGGTGGTTGCCATTCATGGTCGTGGCCCATTATGGGTAAAAGACACCCATTGGGTCAATCCGTAAGAATCCTGGGAATTGCCCGATTGCACGAATCGCTTGCGTTATCCCCCGTAATGTGCCATAGCGCCGGCCCATATTACTCCATTCTCCATTCTCCATTTGTAGAAAACAACGTAAGGTCCGAAGGTCCGGCAGGGTCGAGAACTACGTTGAGTTCCTGCGGATATGCAGGTAGAATTGTTGGGGTAAATTTGCGATGGTTGCGGGTGAAGAAGTGATCAAGCGGCCGGTGGGCAAGGCCTACGGGAGATCAGGGCGAATGCGGGTAATGCATGTACTGACGACAATCCTCTTAGTAGTTGGATTGGGCGGCTGTGGCGAGAAACCAGTCGAGCAGTCGCCCCATCCCGCAGTCGCTGAAGCTCAGACTCATTTCACCTACAAAGGTGAACCCATACCCCCGTTCTTCCTGGCGGACTTCTATGGCGGGCCTGACGCATCGGATTTCTGGCTGAGAGGGATGGGCAGTCGCATTTCGTCGGTTATCGTCGCGGGGTTATTTGTCAAAGGTGACAGTTCCTACTCCGGCTGCAAGATCGATGATAGGCGGAAAGATGGAGGTTTCGTTTCCTTCAATCTTCCCAGCGACGAATCCGATGGTTCCAGAGAGACTGGGTGGCTCGCGTACAGATTCGTCGGCACGACTCCATCCGGTGTCACTGTCCTCGAGCACGTTGGCAACACCGGCGGCAGCGGTACGGTTCCAGGGATTCTCTTCGTGCGATTTGAGATGGAATCCACAGGTACAACGAAAGGTGACAAGCAGGACCAACTGGTTATGCGTTTTCTCGGGGAACAGAGCTGGGGAGATCGTGTCTACCGCGACGTTAAGCTCGATGGCAATTCGCTGTGGCTCGGTCCCACAAGGACGAACATGCCCGGCGCCAAGGACTTTGCTGAACCCGAGCGCACGATTGTGCTGCAATGAGTGAGGTCTGCCGGCCTCTATGCCCGCTACGCCAGTTCCCTAAGGATATGTTTGGCCAGATTCTCGTCTATCTCACGGTGTCTCGGGACGGGTTGCTTCTTACCCGTCGACGGGTTCCGATAGAGATCGTGATTGCTTCCGTGTCTGACAAAGACACAGCCCTGAGCCGAGAGCTTCTTGATCAGGTCTTTCCGTTTCATACGGTCAGGCCGAGTTCCTTGATCTGATGGTCGGCGGGGACATCCTCCAACGCCATCATGGCGTAGGCTTCCCGCATGTTTGCCTCGAGTTCTTCAAGCGTTTCGCCCTGGGTCATAATCTCCGGGTGTTCAAGGAGTTTTCCCACCCAGAACTTCTCCCCCTTCCAGTAAAGCATGTTCAGCTTTGCTTGCATAAGGCACCTCAAATTAACCACATGTATCGTAGCAGACCCATGAGCCGTTTTCAAGATGACGCTATCGATTTCTACGAAGCCCTTGCATTATTCGGCGTAACGTGCTATAGTGCCGGGCTATCATGATACTGACCTCCGCAACTGACTCTGTCGTATACCGCTTGCTGTTTGCGAGCCTGCTGAGGCGTCTGCGCGCTGTCAACTGGCCTCCCTTGACGATCTGACGGATCTATCCGCCCACCGTAAGGCGGATGTTTGATCTCTTCCCCCCAACAAAATCCCCCCGCAAAACCGCCGCACCCAGAGTATCCCATGCAACGCAAGAATATCCGTAATGTGGCGATTATAGCCCACGTGGACCACGGTAAGACGACGCTGGTAGACCAGCTCCTCCGCCAGAGCGGACAGTTCGCACGGGGAGAACTTACCGGAGAGTGCATCCTCGATTCAAATCCGCTCGAACGCGAGCGGGGAATCACGATCCTCTCGAAGAACTGCGCGATCGACTACACCGACAGGAACGGAAACAGCTTTCACATCAACATCGTCGACACGCCCGGGCACGCCGATTTCTCCGGCGAGGTCGAGCGCGTGCTGAAGATGGCCGACGGCGTGCTGCTGCTGGTCGACGCCTTCGAGGGCGTGATGCCCCAAACGCGTTACGTGCTGTCCAAGGCCCTGGCGGCCGGGCTCGAACCGCTGGTGGTAATCAACAAGATGGACCGCCCCGACGCCCGGGGCCAGCGCGTACACGAAGAGGTTTTCGATCTCCTGATCGAACTGGATGCCGACGATCACGCTCTGGATTTCCCCACGATCTACGCTTCCGGCAAGGGCGGTTGGGCGACGAGGGACTACGACGCCGCGGTCGCCGGTGGGACCGATGACGTTCACGAACTGTTCGACGCGATTATCGAACACGTTCCGGTGGCCGACCTCGACGCCGAGGCGCCGCTGCAAACGCTGATCACCACGCTGGACTACAGCGACTACGTCGGGCGGATCGGTATCGGGCGCGTGTTTGCCGGCGTGCTCGAAGCGGGTAAGGACGTATGCGTAATAGACAACGAGGGCAAGCAGACCATCCAGCGGATCGGGCAACTGTTCCGCTTCAAGGGGCTGGGGCGCGTCGAAGTCGACCGGATCGACGTCGGCGACCTCTGCGCGGTGGTCGGGCTCGATGCTGTCGATATCGGTAATACGCTGGCCGATCCGGAAAACCCCGTCGCACTGCCAACGCTGACCATCGACGAGCCGACGCTGCACATGCGGTTCCGCTTCAACGATTCACCGTTCGCCGGGCGCGACGGCAGGTACGTGACCAGCCGCCAGGTTCGCGAGCGTCTGGACAAGGAGTTGCAGTCGAATGTAGCCCTCGGCGTCGAGGACCACGGCGACGAGTTTACCGTTTCGGGGCGCGGACTGCTGCACCTGGGCATCCTGCTGGAAAACATGCGCCGCGAGGGCTACGAACTGTCCGTCGGCAAGCCGCAGGTGGTCTATCACCGAGACGATAAAGGCAAGCGGCTCGAGCCGATCGAGCGCCTTGTTATCGATGTACCCGCCGACGCTGTAGGGGCGGTGATGCAACTGATGGGCGACCGCCGCGCGGAAATGATACATATGGAATCCGCCGGAACCAGAACGCAACTTGAGTTTACGATCCCCGCGCGGTCTCTGATCGGTCTGAGAAACCGAATGCTGACCGCCACCGGCGGAGAAGTGATCATGCACCATCGCTTCGAGTCTTACGGGCCCGACCGCGGCGAGATCGGCGGGCGCATCAACGGCGCGATGATCGCGACCGAATCCGGGCAGGTCACCGCCTACGCACTCGAACAGCTTTCCGGACGCGGGATAATGTTCGTCCAACCGGGCGACGAAGTCTACGAAGGGCAGATCGTCGGCGAGCACTGCAAGGACAACGACCTGCCCATAAACGTAGTCAAGCGAAAGAACCTCAATAACATACGCTCGTCGACCAAGGAAGCCACCGTCACCCTCAAGGCCCCGCGACTGATGACGCTGGAAGGCGCCCTGGAGTACATCGAGACCGACGAAATGGTGGAAATAACGCCTAACCACGTCCGCATTCGAAAAACACGACTCAAAGAAGCAGACAGAAAACGCGCCGCGCGCCGCGCCGCGGCAACGATGTAGAAATCGATACCGGAACTACAAACAAAGCCCACAGATCGCAATCTGTGGGCTTATCGTCATTATCCCATCGATCCCGATTCGCTACTCGGCGAGTTTGGTGAATCGGTTCGCCACCGCCAATGCCGGGTCGAGCGGAACGGGCACACCGGTGGTGCCTTCGGGCACTTCAATGATATCCACCTTCCCGGGCAGGCGCCCTTCAAAGTGCGGCAGCCACTGCGCTTCGGCCTGGAACAATTCTCGCACCATGTTCCGCGTGTCGTTCAATCCGAGCACCGCGCTCGTCAGCGGATCCATCGCAATCGCCGCGAACGCCAGCTCCTCGTCGCCGGTGACGGCCGCTTCGGCCGCAAGCATCTGCAGCGTGACGTTGCTGCGGTTCAGCGCCGCCAGTTGCGACGGCAGCTTGCCAACGTGCGTCGGATGCAGACCGGACCTGTCGACGTAAATGGGAACTTCCACGCACGCCTCGCGGGGCAGATTGCTGATATATCCTTCGCGGTTGATTATGTTCCCGTTCAGGCGAAACGTTTTTCCCGTTTCAATCGCCTCGAGGATGCGCGAACAGTAGTCGATGCTCCTGGGCTCGAGCTGCCCGCTTTCGAGGCTGAGGATGTCGATTTCCGCGTACTTGTCTGCCATCGCGCAGGAGAACTTGTAGCACGCCCCGGTCTCTCCGCCGAAAGCCGGTTGATCGCAATACGTGTCGAGCAGGGCGCGGTTCTTCCGGAACCAGTAGAGGTATTCCGACAGGTGCCCGGTGCTCTCGGTCATGAAATACCCGAAATGGCGCGCCGTCTCGACGCGGACTTTATCGTTGATGTAGTACTCGGGCTTCTCGATGTTGGCGCGGAACGTCGGGTAGAGATCCCTTCCGTCTTTCCTGTCTTTGAGTTCGAGGAACCACGCCATGTGATTTATCCCCGCGGCCAGGAAATCGATATCCTCCTTGTCCACGTCGACGTAACCGGAGATGAGATCGAGCGTGGTCTGGATACCGTGACACAATCCGACGAACGGAATCTCGCTCGACAGCGACATCCCGATCGAGCACGTACACATCGGATTAACGTAGTTCAGCAGCAGCGCGTTGGGGCAGAGATCCTCCATATCATGCATCAGACCTGCGAGAACCGGTATCGTCCGCAGACCGCGCATCACGCCTCCGGGACCCACGCACTGACCGATGCACTGGTCCACGCCGTACTTCAGCGGGATCTCGTAGTCGTGCTTGTAGGCCTCCATACCGCCGATCTGAAACGTGGTGATAACGTAATCGGCGCCTTCCAGCGCTTCGCGCCTGTCGTCCGTCGCGAACATCTTGTGCGAAAGATTATTGTTCTTGACGATCTTGTTGACGTATTCCTCGACACTCTTGACTTTGGACAGCACCGGGTCCATCAGGGCGACTGTTGCATCCTCGAGTCCGGGCGTCTGCATTATGTCGTTGGTCAGCGTCGTGCTGAACACCATGCTTCCGGCGCCGATAATCGCGATCTTGGCCATGTCATTGCTCCTTTGTTTTTTACAGCGTATGTGTAGAATGAGCGTATAGAAATCGAATCATCCTGTCAATGCCGCTATGCGGCTACTATGGAACCAACAACATGACCCCACGCGAAAATCTGCTGAGCCTGTATCGACGAAACGGTTTCGACTCCGCGCCGGTGCATTTCAATCTGTGCCCCGAACTGGAGAAGACCTTCCGCAACAAGTATCCCGACCAGAGCGAGTACGCCGAGTTCTTCGAGTTTCCCATGCAGATGATAACCGATCCGGGATTCCCCTGGATCGCTGAGATCGAAGGGTTCGTCCCGAAGCGCACGTGGGACTACAGCCTCTATTACGACCCGCCCATCGCCGACGGCGCGCGGATGGACATATGGGGCGTCGCCCACGAGCCCGGCAGTGAGGCCGCACATCACATGACGCGCATGCGCCACCCGCTGGAAAAACTCGAAAGCCTCGAGCAGCTCGAGGCCTACCCCTGGCCGGACTTCGAACGCGCTGACTGGTCGTACCTCGACGCCGAAATCGCTGAAATTCAAGCGCGCGGTCTGGCCGCACATGTCTGGATGGAATGCACCATCTGGGAGACCGCCTGGTACATGCGCCGGATGGATGTACTCGTGACCGACATGATAATGGAAAACGATATAGCGGTCTTTCTGCTCGACAAGATAACCGACCTTGCCTGCTTCCGAGCGGAGAAGTATGCATCCGCCGGCGCCGACATCATCGCACTCGGCGACGACATCGGTATGCAAAACACGATAATGATGTCGAAAAACATGTACGCCGACTGGTTAAAACCCCGCCTCAAGAGAGTCATCGACACCGCCCGGGCCGCAAAACCCGACGTGATCATCCAGTATCACTCCTGCGGGCACGTCACCGAACTGATAGACGAACTGATAGACGCCGGAATCGACGTGCTGAATCCCGTGCAGTCGGAATGCATGGACGTCCTGGAGATTTTCGCCGAGTACGCCGGTTCGCTGTCTTTCAACGGTTCTATCGGCACGCAGACCACCATGCCGTTTGCGACCCCGCAGGAGATCAAAGACACCGTCAAACGGAACCTCGACGCGGTGGGGCCCGATGGCGGACTGCTCTGCTGCCCGACGCATATGCTAGAACCGGAAGTGCCCTGGGAAAACGTCGAAGCCTACGTCGAAGCCTGCCGCGAGTATAAATAATCCGTATTTACCCTTGGCAAGAGGCGCCCGGATAATATATACTTATGTATATACACAAGGAGTCCGCCATGACCACTACCGCCAAGTTATTCAAGAACGGGGCCAGCCAGGCAGTCAGGCTGCCCAAAGAGTTTCGATTCGATTGCGACGAAGTTTGCATTAAGCGCATCGGTTCCACAGTAGTTTTGTACGAGAAGGGCAAGGCGTGGGATATTTTCGAGAATGCCGTGGGCAAGATAAGCGATGACTTCATGGCTGACGGTCGAGATCAGGGCGGTCCGGTCGAGCAGAGAAAGCCCTTTTGATTCGCTTTACGCTCGACACTAATGTTTGCATTGATTTGCTTCGCGGCAAGAACCGTGGAATAGTGCCGCGCCTGAAGCGCCACAAGAATGAGATCGCCATCTCTACTATTGTGTTGGCTGAGTTGCAACATGGCGTGTTCAAGAGCAATACCCCTTCTCTGAATCTGAATATTGTAATGGACCTCTGTATGCCGTTTGAGATACTTCCCTTTGATGAACTTGCCGCCGAAACCTACGGGCGCATTCGCGCCAGTCTGGAACGGGCCGGGACGCCCATAGCCCCGTTGGATACATTGATCGCCGCCCACGCCCTGGCGCTGGACTGCACGCTTGTGACCAACAACGATCGCGAGTTCCGTCGAGTGGACGGGCTGGCGGTCGAAAACTGGACTGCTTGAAATCGATTCGTCTTGTCCGCTACTTGGCGGCCACGGGGTCGATTTTTCCGGCCCACGCCGTCCCTCGCCTGTAGAGTTCACCGACGCCGGGCGCCTCGAACGCCTTGACGTCGTGCCCGAGGACGCAGTGGAAGACCCTGCCCTTTCCGAACTGCAGGACGAAGGCCATCGCGTAGAGCTTCTTGTCGACTTTCGAGCGGGCGTGGGCGAGCACTTCGATCGGCGTCTTACCGTCGAGGCACGTGTAGAGTTCGTCGGTGGTCTCGAAGTTTTTCATGCCCTTTGCGATCGGGTGATCGGGTTTCGCGATTTCGACGGTGAACGGTCCGCGCCGATCGTGTCCGCGCATCTTTGGATTCCACGCCCTTCCGGCGATCTTGTCGAACTCGTCCCAGTCCTGCCAGGCGCCGCAGGCGAAGTGTACGAACACCAGCCCGCCGCCGCTGCTGACGAACTTCTTGAAGTTCGCGCGCGCTTCGGCGCCCGGGGAAGGGACCTTCCAGTCCATGAAGTGTATGACCAGGACGTCGTACTCATGCACTTTCGGCGATGCGAGCTGGTGGGGATCTTCGACGATCTGTATCTCCATGCGCTTGTCCGCCACGAGTATTCCCGCCAGAAGCGGCGCGGTCTGCTTCCACTTGTGCCCGGGATGTTCCACGCCGGTTACGATCAGAACGTTGGTCTTGGACGTGTCCTTCGGCGAGGGTATGACGCCTTTGAGTTTTGGTTTCAAAGCAGGCGGGGGATCGACCGTTTTGGTTACCGCGGGGATTTTTATCTCCGCGCCGGCGCCAGCCTCCCAAACCCATACCTCCCCGACAACGACGTTAGACCGGCTTTCACGTTTGAACGTCAGCTTGACCTGTCCCCCGGAGTATAATGCTTTTGGGATTCCAACGGTCAGTTCGGATGCCTTGCGGTTCGTCAGCTTCGTGGCCTTGAGTAGTTGCGTATCCTTACCGCCCTTCGGCGCCGCCCAGAGAGACTGGACGCGAGCGTTGTTGTCGGGGTCCCACCAACTGAAGCCCAGTGCGTACTGTTTTTTCGCGTCCAGCTTAGTCAGGGAAAAACTTACATTGTCGTTATCGTACGCGACAGTTCCGGCGGGCGTACCGCCCGTACCGGACCAGACCCACGATGAACCGCTCAACTGTTTGATCCGCGGACCGGAAGATGCGCCGGCTTGGGTCTCCACGCCGCAGTCGAAGTACAGGACCATTTTGCAGCCCTTGGGCCCGGCGGCGGCGAGTTGCTTCCTGCGTGCGTCGACGACCTTTCGATCGTAGGTTTTCCTTGCCGGCGCAGAGCGTCGGCGCCTGTGTCTGCTCTTGGCGAATTTCTCAACGGTGTCGGCACTTGCCAGGATCGCCTTGGGCGGGTTGGTCGCCCTGATCTTTTCCACCGCATCCAGAACCGCACTCTTCTGCGTTGCCGCCAGTTGCCGCGCGATCGCCAACGCCGCGAGGGCGGCTTCGTTCTTGACGTCGGCGTCGCCCAACATCGACATCGCCGCGCTGAGCGATTCGATCGAAGCCGCTGAGCCCATCGCCGACAGCATCATCCGCTTGTCCTCGGGTGTTTTCACGAGTTTGCGGATCTGCTCCAGGGCGCCGGCGGGATCTTTCGACAGCGGGGCGAGTCGCAGGTATCCACGCATCGCCAGGATGCGATGCTTGGAATTCTTCGTGTCGCTGATGATCTTGAGCAGCGAACCGCACGCCGCCGCGTCAGGCCAGTTAGTAAGCGCCCGCAGCGCCGCTTCGCTGACGATCGCGTTCCTGGAATTGACACGTTCGACTACGGCGGGCAGAGCGTCGGAGCCTCCGAAGCAGGCGACGGTTTTCAACAGGGCGCCCGACGACTCGCCCTCGGATTTCTTCAGTCCGACGAGAATCGCTTTGGATACCGCCGGGTTGTCTTCCATGCGCCGCCCGGTGGCCAGCACGGCCTGGCTGAGCCCCTGGCGGTCGGCGTCGGTGGATGCTGATGCGAGCAGAGCGACGAGCTTGGGCAGTTCATTCTTTCCCGCCAGTTGAGCCAGGGCCTTGCAGGCGGCTTGGCGAACGGCGGTCTCGGAGTCCGTCGCCGCGGTCAACATCTCGGGCGCAGCGCCTTTGACGCCTCGTGCTGCGGCTGCGGCGATCAGTTCGGCCCGGACGGCGGGTTTACCCCTGGAGATTCCGGCGACCAGTGCGGCGTCCACGCCTTTGCCCGGAAGGCTCGCCAAACTCGCGCGCGCAGCGGGATTGTTGGTCGCCGCAATCTTCGATAAAGTTTCGATATGCTTCGCCCCGCCGAGTTTTCCGATCGCCGTAATCGCAGCCGACTGCACGTCGGCGTCCTTGTCCGCGAGTAATCCCGCCACCGCATCGGACGCACTCTGGTCTCCGCGCTGCGCCAAGGCGTTCAGCAACAGGACCCGCACCGGTTTCTTGCTCTTGGCGAGCCTGTCGGTCATCGCACGAGTCACTTTTTCTCCGGGCAGGATCGCCATCAGGCTCAGCGCCCGGACGTGCTGTCTGGTATTGCCTCCGTCCAGGACATCGAGCAGCGGCGCCATCGCGTCGGCGCCGCTGCATTTGGCCAGACCGGTCAGGCCCGCCCACTT
>Ga0180429_10003474_pt1 | contig 12724 bp, 8 predicted proteins | sample SS_ome_FD_132428 | JGI IMG/M metagenome (GOLD analysis project Ga0180429, IMG submission 132428) | Hypersaline lake sediment archaeal communities from the Salton Sea, California, USA - SS_1_S_1 metaG | ecosystem: Environmental > Aquatic > Non-marine Saline and Alkaline > Hypersaline > Sediment ... | reverse complement strand
TACACGTCGTCGCCGCGGGGGACGATGGTGTTGCCGAAGACGAGGTTGTCCAGGCCGTCGAGGTCCGTGGCGAGGGGCAGGCTCTCGCCCTGGTTGATGGTGTTGCCCGTCAGGGTCGCCGCGTCGTCGGGGCTGGCCGAGACGTAGATGGCGCCCTGGTTGTCGCTGAAGGTGCAGCCGTTGACATAGGGCTGGCTGCCGGCCACGTGTATGACGCCGCCGCCGCTGCCGCCGTATAGCAGGTTGCAGTTGGTGATGCGGCAGGAGTCGCTCCGGGCCATGGCGTTGAAGTCGAGCCGTTGCCAGTTGCCTGCGACGGCGGCCAGGCCCGAGCCGTCGGTGTTGCCGCCGAGATCGTCGCGGACGGAGGTGAAGGTGACGCCGTCGGCCATCAGCCCGCCGGGCTCGCCGGCGCTGCCGATCTCGAAGCGGCTGTACCACGACTTGACGATCTGGCCGGGCGCCACGGTCAGCACCGGCCCGGCCGCGCCGACCACGTTGACGGTGGCGCTGTTGAGGTAGTACACGAAGCCGGGCGTCAGCGCGGGCCAGGTCGTGGACGTGGCGATGGTGCCGCCCGTCAGGTTGATCCCGTCGTAATGGCCCGAGGCATGGGGCACCAGGGTCACCGACGGGATCACGCCCTCCACAAGGTGCGGCGGCAGGGTCACCGGGAACAGGCCGGTCTCCTCGAGGGTGCAATCGCTCAGCGACGCGGAGGTCAGCGCGGCGTCCAGGTTGAGCCCGTAACGCCCGCCCGTCAGCGTGAAGCCGTCGACGGCGACCCCGTTCACGGTGATCTCGATTACGTCGTCGCCGGTGTCCGGTCCGTCTATGGTGGTCGAGGCGCTGCCCATGGTGGATTGGAGGGTCACCACCTTGTCGATGATCAGATTCTCGGCATATGTGCCTGGCAGGACCTGGATGTCGTCGCCGCCCGTGGCCGCGTCCAGGGCCTCGCCGATGGTGAGGTAGTCCCCGGTGCCGCCTCCGTCCACGGTCAGGGTGGCGGCCCTGGCGAGCGGAGCGCCCAGTCCCAGGACGGCCAGCAATATGATCCCGAGCCGATGTGCGTTCCGGTTCGTCATGATGTCATCTCCTCGACTGGAAGGCGGGCCCCAAGTGAAGCGATACGATCATTGACTGTATCATAAATCAAGAGTGCGCCACAAGTCGGCCAGGATCCCTGCGATCCCGGGCATCCGGGCCCCTTCGGATGTGAGGCGTATTGCGGGATCTCATCTTCCGGTGGCGAAAAGGAACCTGAAGAACTATCTTCAACCGCAAACCGGGCGGAGATCCCGCCCTCGAAAGACCTCCCTTCACCGACCCCATGCATCGCGAGCTGAGAGAAGGCAACTTGGCTCACCGGAGTCAAGGAGCCAACTCAATGGGTTTCAGTAAATTCGATTTCGATCCCTGGATACAGACGGGGATCAAGGCGGCGGGGTTCACGCAACCCACGCCCATCCAGGAAGAGGCCATCCCGGCCGTTCTCGAAGGACGCGACGTGCTCGGCCTGGCGCAGACCGGGACCGGCAAGACGGCGGCCTTCGCGCTGCCCATCATGGAGCGGTTGCTCGACGGCGAACTGGGCCATCCCCGCGCCCTGATCATCGCCCCCACGCGCGAGCTGGCCGAGCAGATCAACGGCGACTTCAAGGATCTCGGCCGCGCGACCGACCTGCGCACCGTCACCCTCTACGGCGGCGTCAGCAAGAATCCCCAGATCGAGGCCTTGCGCCGGGGCGTCGAGATCGTCGTCGCCTGTCCGGGCCGGCTGCTCGATCACTACGAATGCGGCGACATAGACCTTGCGGGCCTGGAGGTTCTGGTCCTCGACGAGGCCGACCACATGTTCGACATGGGGTTTCTGCCCGACATCCGGCGCATCATCAAGAAGTTGCCCGCGAAGCGGCAGAACCTCTTCTTCTCGGCCACCATGCCGAGCTACATCCGCGACCTGGCCGACCAGGTGCTCGTCGATCCCATCACCGTACAGGTGGACGCGCGGGCGCCGGCCGAGACCGTCTCGCACGCCCTCTTTCCGTGCACCGACCGTCTGCGTCGGCCGCTGCTGGAGAAGATGCTGCAGTCCCACGCGTCGGGCCGCGTCCTGATCTTCACGCGGACCAAGCACCGGGCCCGCAGCCTGGCCACGGTTCTCCAGAAGAAGGGCCACCGGGTCTCGGCCCTGCAGGGCAACATGCCCCAGACCAAGCGGCAGAGGGCCATCGACGGGTTCCGCAACGGCAAGTACGACATCCTCGTGGCCACGGACATCGCGGCCCGCGGCATCGACATCTCCAACGTGACCCACGTCATCAACTACGACATGCCGTCGACGGTGGACGCCTACACCCACCGCATCGGTCGCACGGGCCGCGCCCTGCGCACCGGCACGGCCTACACCCTGGCCACCCAGGCCGACGAACCCCTGGTGCATCGGGTCGAGAAGGTGCTCGGCGCCGAGATCGAGCGGCGCATCCTGGACGATTTCGACTACGGGAGCTTCGCGCCCGAGAAGCAGGGCTATCGCCGCACGGAGAAGAAGGCCGCCCAGTCGCGTTCCGACCACATGGGCGGTATGACCTCGGCGCCTCGGCGCCGCGGCGCGCCGCGGGGGCGGCGGATCTCCAGGCGCTGGTGAACCGGACGCCGGGCTAGGCGGGGTCCGCCCGGCCCAGGCCGATGTTGGTCTTGCCGTTGGGCCTGCGGAAGACGCCGGCCCCGTCCAGCAGTTCCCTCGCGGGGTCCGTGCCGTCGTCCCGGCACCTGGCGATGCAGCCGACGCTGAAGACCGTGTCGACCTCGTCCGCCACCCGCCGCAGGGTCTCGACGACCGCGAGGGCGTCCGCCTCGTCGGTCTTGAATTCCAGCACGCACGACAGCACCCGCTCGCCCTTGACGTCGTCTCGGAACGCGCCCGTCGCGGGGTCCGTCATGAGGCCGGTCACGGGATTCCCCGTAACCATGACGGCCCCGGCCGCGGCGACGGCCATGGCGATCCTCTCCACGTCCGCGAAGGTCGCGCCCAGGCCGGGCCGCCCGACGTCCACGGTGAATCCGACCTCTCCCGGACCGTAGCGGCCGGAGACGTCGTTCGTCTTCATCTCGGCCGTCCCCCGGCCGTCGATGAGCCCCGAGCCCGATTGCACCGGCTGCACCGCGCTGAAGGTGTGGCGCAGGATGCGCGGCCAGGCGAGGGGCTCTGCGACGAAGGCCGCCGAGGGGCATATGCCAGAGCGCAAACAGACGTAGCATTCCACGCAGAGGTCGGCGTCGATCTCGCCGAAGCCGTCGTCGTGGGAGATGGCGTCGGTGACGCAGATGGTGTGGCAGGCCCCGCAGGCCTGGCACTTATCGGTGTCTATCCTCACGACCGGTCCTCCTCGCACCGGTATCCCGCGCCGCCGGTCCGGACGATGAGCTCCGCGGCCCGTCTCTCGTTGAATATCTTGCATAGGCACAGCCCGCCCAGCGCCGCCGCGGCCGCCTCCCGGGTCGTGCGGCCCTCGGCCACCTCCGTCGCCAGTTCCTCGACGCGCCGCGGAGAGACGAGATGGTGCCCGCAGAGGGTCGTGATCTCCAGGATCTCCGGTCGCGGCAGCCGCTCGGTCCGGCCGAAGCAGCCCAGGGAGTACTGGACGGTGTGGGGTTTGAGGCCCAACTCCGCGAGGCAGCCGCGCACCTCCTCGAAGACGCCCGAGACCACGACGGAGCGGCCGGTGTCGGCCCGCTGGAAGCGTGCGATGTGGTCGCGCAGCTCCCGTCTCGAGTGGCAGACGCGCGTCCAGTCGAGTCCGATGTCGCCCGTCGCCACGCCGGAGCGGTCCAGCAAGCGGCCGAGGCCCGATCCTAAGTAGATGCGTTTGAGCAGGGCGTGGAGCCAGGGCGCGCGGCGGGCCAGGCGCTCGCGCCAGGACGGCGGGACGTGGGCCCGGTTCTCCAGGGCGAGCACCACGTAATCCCGCGCGAGGGCCTCCGCGTCGCCTTGTCTGTGCAGCGTGTGGGTCATGGGCGGGGTGGGCTCTCCTTGTTGCGCGCCGCGTGCCTTCGCAGGGCGGCCGCCACCAGCAGACGCGCGAAGCCGGCGTGCCCCTCGGGATCGTGGGCCAGGCAGATGTCCGCGCTGCCGGGGTCGGTGGGCGGGTAGAAGACGCCGCAGTTGGGGTTGATCTCGAGCATGTGGGGCGTGCCCGCGCGGTCCACGCGGAAGTCGCAGCGGCCGAAGCTGGCGCCCTTGAGCGCGATGAAGAAACGGGCCGCCTCTCTCCGGAGGCGGTCCGCCAGCACGGGATCGGCCACGGGGAAGGACGAGAGCTTGTCGTAGTCCACCCACTTCAGCTTGGCGTGCTTGAAGCTCTCGCCGTCGGGGAAGCGGTACTGGATGGGCGTGTAGGTCTTCGGCCGCCGCGGGTCGTCGGGATTCTCGGCGACCAGCACCGTGCACTCGGTGCCCTCGACGAACTCCTCGACCAGGGCGGCGCCGTACCGGGAGACGATCTTGTTGACCTGCCGCCGCAGACCGGCCAGCGTGCGTGCCCGCGAGTGGCGGCTCAGGTCGACGCTCGCGTAGCTGCTGTAATGCTTGACGAACATGGGGAAGCGCAGCCGGTCGGCGGCCCGGTCGGCGTCCTCCACCGCGCGCGCGATGATGTAGGCGGGCGTGGCGAGCCCCTCGACCCGGCAGGCCGCCTTCATCTGCACGCGCGTGGGCTCGTAGAAATCGGAGGTGGCGCCGGTGAAGGGCACGCCGTGGCGCTCGAGGGTCTCGACGACCTCGATGCCGGGAACGGCCTGGTCCGCCGCCCCGTCGCAGAGGTTGAAGAAGAGATCGTAGCCCTCGCCGATCAGCCGCGTCACCTGGGCCACGCCGGTCCTCTTCTTCAACGTCGCCACGTGCCAGTCCGCGTCCGGCAGGAAGGGCCGCGGATCGCCGGGCCCGCCGTCCTTGGGGAAGGGATCGGCGTCGAGGTCCTGGGTGGTCAGCAGACAGATGCGCACGTGGGATGTCCTCGCGGGCTCGGGTGCGTGTAACGGTTCCATGTTGGCATATGGTGGGTGCCGGGCGGTAGCGCTATGTGCGCCGTCCGAATTCGGGCTTTCCATCCCCGAGCAAGTTGAGAATGTGGTATCTTTTCATGCGATATCCAACGCCTCTCGTTCGTTTATGCACATCTGGAGGGAAATGCATGAAACGCTCGACAACTCTGCTTGCGATCCTGTTTCTGATCCTGGCGGGCCGGCTCCCGGCCGAACCCGCGCCCGCCCATCTCTGGAGCCATGTCTTCACCTGCACCGGCGACGAGGCGTATGCCCCGGTCCTGATCGTCGACTACGTCGCGGACGGCGCCGGCGACGTGATCCTGTTCGGCAGCTTCGAGAGTTCGATCGAGATCGGCGGCGTGACCTACGGCCCGACGGATCCGAACGACGACAGCATATTCCTGGCGAAGTACGACACCGCCGGCGACCTGCTCTGGATCCACGAGTTCGGCACCGACACGAGTTTCTGTTCGGCCGGCGGCCTGGCGCTCGACGCCGCCGACAACATCGTCATCGCCGGCATCTTCGTCGATCACATCGATCTGGGCGGCAGCGGCGTGACGTGGCCGGGCGCGAGCGGCTACCTGGCCAAGTACGATCCGGACGGCGTCTTCATGTGGAGCCGGCTCATCGCGGCGGGCTCCTTCGGGATCTCGGGTCTGGAGATCGATGCCATGGGTCGCATCCTCTACGCCGGGGAACTCTACGGCGAAGCGAACTTCCTGGGCGGCTGGGTCGATACCTACATCTCGGATGAACCCGACATCTTCGTCGTCGCGCTGGACGCCATCGGCGAGTTTCTCTGGCAGCAGTTCTACGCCTCGCCGAACGACGACAATCTGTGGCATTTCAAGACGGACAGCGCCAACCGGATCCTCATCTCCGGATACTCGTCGGAGGATTCGCTCGACTTCGGCGGCGGTCCGCTCGAATGCAACGTCGGCTACAGGAACGTCTATCTCGCCAAGCTCGACACGGACGGGTCCCACATGTGGAGCCGCTGCTTCCCCGGCGAACCCATGATCGACGTCATGGCCGTGGATCCCGACGACAAGGTGCTCATCGGCGGGTCCTTCATCTACGGTACGGACTTCGGCGGCGGCACGATCCCGTTCAACGAGACGCGCCAGGCCTTCCTGGCCCGCTACGACGCCGACGGCGCCTACGAGTGGTGCGAGACCTTCACGGATACGATGTGGGCGACGGTCTCGGGCGTGGCCGTCGACGAGGACGGGTATGTCTACCTCGGCGGTTCCTTCGGGGGGCAGATCAGCTTCGGGGGGACGGTCCTCATCGAGGACAACGCGATCGACCAGCGATCAGACGATTTCTTCGTGAAGCTCACGCCCGCGCTCGAGCACGTCTGGAGCGGACAGTACGGCGCCAACTTCGCATTCAACGAATATCCGAGATTGGTTCTGGACGCCCAATCCGACCTCATCTGCCTGGGCGCCTTCAACGAGCAGATGGAGTTCGACGGCGATACATATCAGAACAGCGACCACCACGACTTCTACCTGGTCAAGTTCGACGGCAACGGACGGCCCGTCGCCGATGCGGGGCCGGACCGGTCCGCCCCGACTATGGTGCTGGTCGACTGCTTCGGCTCTGCCGTGGACCCCGAGGGCGACGCGATCGTCGACGTGCTCTGGGAGCCGCTCGAAACGCCCTTCGGCAGCAATACGTGGTTCGACGGCCACGAGGAGCTCACCCTGGCCGTCATGTGCGACACCGAGGGCGTCGTCGTCATGTCGTTCAAGGCCTTCGACGGCGAGGCCTGGAGCGAGCCCGACACCATGAACGTCTTCATCGCCGACGTGCTGCCGGTCCAGGCCGACGGACAGGGCATGTTCGAGACCATCGACGACGCGCTGGAGGGCTGTTCCGATGGACAGGTCATCGAGCTCGGCTCTGGTATTTACACGAACGTCGGCAACACCGTGCTCGACTTCCGGGGCAAGGCGGTCACCGTGCGCAGTTCCGGCAAGGACGCCGCGTCCTGCGTCATCGACCTGCAGGGCGGGCCCGAGGACGAACGCCGGGGCTTCGTGTTCGTCTCCGGCGAGGACACGACGTCGGTGCTCGAGGGCGTGACCGTCACCGGCGGCTGGGCCGACACGACCTTCGTGTACGGCGGCGGCGTCTACAGCGAGGGCGCCTCGCCGCTGATCCGCGACTGCGTCTTCGAGGGCAACTCTGCCCGTAGGGGCGGCGGCTTCGCGGCGGTCGGCGGGTCGCCGGTGCTGCGCGGCTGCGCGTTCACGGACAACACGGCCTTCCTCGAAGCCGCCGGCGGCGGCGTCTACGCCCTGCTCTGCGACAGTCTCACGGTCAGCGACTGCACGTTCGAGGACAACGCGGCCCACCTCGGCGGAGGCGCCCACGTGCAGGGCGGACCGGCCTCCTTCACAGGCTGCACCTTCACGGGCAACACCGTAGCGGGCGAGGCCGGCGGCTACGGGGGCGGCCTGAGCGCCCAGAACTACGCGCACCTGTGGGTGGAGAATTGCCTCTTCCACGCCAACGCGGCCGACACGTCCGAGATGCTCAACGGGGGCAACGGCGGCGCCATCTCCCTGCGCGGCCGGTCCGAACTGGACATCACCGGGAGCACGCTGGTGGGCAACCGGGCCGATCTGGGCGCGGGGATCCGCGTCCTGAGCCAGGTCGTGCGGGGCGAGGACCTGATCGTCGCCTTCAACGGTCCCGGCGTCGGCGTGTCCTGCGGGGACAGCGGCTCGGTGGACCTGAGCTGCAGCGACGTCTACGGCAACGACCTGGGCGACTGGGTCCTCTGCCTGTCCGATCAGCTCGGCGTGGCCGGCAACATCTCCTTCGACCCGCTGTTCTGCGACCTGGCCGCCGGCGACCTGACCCTGCACGAGAACTCGCCGTGCCTGCCGGGCGGAAACTCGTGCGGCGTGACGATGGGCGCGCTGGAAGAGGGCTGCCAGGGGACGGCGGTGCCCGGCGAGGAGGGGCCGCCGCTCGTCACGCGCCTCGAGGGGGTCCGTCCGAATCCCTTCAATCCCCGGACGGAGATCCGGTTCAGCCTGGCCGAGGCGGTCCCGGTCGACCTGCGGATCTACGACCTGGCGGGACGCTGCACGCGGACGCTCGCCGCCGATCGCGTCTTTCCGGCCGGCGCCCACGCCGTGACCTGGGACGGCGCGGACGACCGGGGCCGCCCGGCGTCGTCGGGAACCTACCTGTTCCGTTGGCAGGCGGGAGCGGCTACGTCGACGGTGCGGGCCGTGCTGGTGCGCTGATGCAGGTCGTCGACCTCCGGCGCCCCGGCGTAGCCGATCCCGGCGATCCGGGGCCCGTGTTCCAGGACGCGCGCCGGCCGCCGGTCACTCCGAATCGCGCCGCGGCGTCCTGTCCGCCACACGGTTCAGTCCCCAGTTCTCGGCGAAGGACTCGAGTGCGTCCGACGCCGCGCCGCGATAGCGCAGATCGGCGGGATCCAGTCCGCAGGGCGCGTCGAGATCGAGCCGCGCCAGCCGCTGGCTGAGCAACGCCTCGTCGTGGCCGGCCTCGAGTTTCCCGCGCAGGCCCTTGGCGCCGCGCACCGGCAGCGTCTCCACCCGGTCGAGATCGTCGTAGATGGCGCCGAGGTCCTCGAACTCGGCGAGCAGCGCCGTGGCCGCCTTGGGCCCCACGCCGCGCACGCCGGGGATGTTGTCGATCGCGTCGCCGGTCAGGGCCAGCAGGTCGCAGACCTGCTCGGGGCGCACGCCCAGCTTCTCGGGCACGCGGTCGGCGTGCCACCAGTCGTTCTTCGCCAGGTCGTAGATGCGCACGCCGGGCGCCAGGAGCTGGGCCAGGTCCTTGTCGCCGGTGACGATGACCACCTCGTGACCGTCCGCGCGCAGGCGCCGGGTCAGGGTCCCGATCAGGTCGTCGGCCTCGTAGCCGCGGGTCATGGCGACGGCGAAGCCCATGCGCTCGACGAGTTCGCGACAGAGGTCGAACTGGGGGATCAGATCCTCGGGCGGCGCGCCGCGGTTGGCCTTGTAGTCGGGGTAGAGATCGTTGCGGAAGGTCTTGGCGCCGGCGTCGAAGCAGCAGGCCACCAGCTCGGGGCGGTGTTCGTGGAGCAGCTTCTGGAGCGTCATGCCCAGGCCGAAGACGGCGTTGATGGGCGTGCCGTCCGGCGACGACATGCTGCGCATGCCGTAGTAGCTGCGGAAGACGTAGGCCATGGTGTCGACGAGGTAGGCGGTCTGCGGCATGGGATCGTCCTCTCGATGGTCCGGCGCTCGGCCGCGGGCCCGTCCACGATCCCACCGCCGGGCCTTCGGGTCAATCACCCGACGTCGCGTCGCCCTGGGCCGAGCGGCCGTCGATGTCCGGCAGCTCGAGGCCGAGGCGCCGGATCCGGCGCAGCAGGGTCGTCCTGTGGATGCCCAGCTCCCGGGCGGTCGCTTGCCGATTCCAGGCGTTGCGCGCGAGGGCGTCCAGGATGAACCGCGCTTCCAGGTCCTCCAGGCTGGCGCCGGGGCCGGTGCGATGCCCGGCGCCGATCCGCAGCCGCTCCGGAAGGTGTCCGAGTTCGACGGTCGCGCCGGGACAGAGGACGAAGGCGTGCTCGACGATGTTCTCCAGCTCGCGGATGTTCCCCGGATAGTCGTGATTCCGCAGGATCTCCAGGGCCTCGGGGGTGAGGCCGGTGACGTGCTTGCGCCGGTTCAGGGAGAGCTTCTCCAGGAAGTGCCGCACGAGCAGGGGGATGTCCCCGCTCCGGTCGCGCAGCGGGGGCAATTCGATGTTCATGACGTTGATGCGGTAGTAGAGGTCCCTGCGGAACACGCCCTCGTCGACCAGCTGCGAGAGGTTCCGGTTGGTGGCCGTGATCACGCGCACGTCCGCGGTGACGGGCGTGTCGTCTCCCAGCCGCTCGTAGGTGCGGTCCTGGAGGAAGCGCAGGAGCTTGACCTGCGCGCTCGCGGGCATGTCGCCGATCTCGTCCAGGAAGAGCGTGCCGCCCTCCGCGGCCGCGATCCGTCCCCGGCGGTCCCGCACGGCGTCGGTGAAGGCGCCGGCCCGGTATCCGAAGAGTTCCGATTCGAGCAGGGTCTCGGGCAGCGCCCCGCAGTTGACCGTGACGTAGGGCTTGCGCCGGCGCGGGCTCAGGTTGTGGATGGCCTTGGCGATGAGGTTCTTGCCTGTGCCCGTCTCGCCGTGGACGAGGACGCTGCTGTCGCTGTTGGCGATCGTGGGCAGGATCTCGAAGATGTGCCGCATGTGCGCGTCCTCGGTCACGATGGAGGCGAAGGGATGCTGGTGATCGACCTCCTCCACCAGCTTGCGCACCCAGTTCAGGTTCCGGAAGGTCTCCACGCCGCCGATCACCCGACCGTTCCTGTCGCGCAGGACGTTGCAGGAGATGGCGACCGGCACGCGCCGGTCTTCGGCGTCGCGCAGGTCGACGGCCATGTCGATGACCGGCTCGCCCGTCTCCATGGCGTAGCGCAGGGCGCAGCATTCGCGGCAGATGTTGGCGCGCAGCACCCGGTGGCAGGGCTTGCCGATGACCTCGGCCCGCGCGACGCCCAGGGTCCGCTCGGCCGAACCGTTGATGGCGATGAGCCGGTAGTCGGCGTCGATGGCGAAGATCCCGTCGGAGGTGCTGTCGAACATGAGCTCGATGAGTTCGGGCGATACGCTGTCCGTGATGTGTGATCCGTCGATGCGGTTTCCGTGCGGGTTCTCGCTCATGGCGCCTCGCTTCGTCCGGGGTCGGCGGGGAGATCGGCCATGCATTAATGAAGCGCATTTGCAGCGTTTAATCAAGGATGATGATGCGTTTATGCTGCACAGCGGATCCTTTGCGCTCGGTTTCGGATAATGAATCCCTTGTCTTGTAATGAGTTATGGAATCTGCGCTCGGGTCGATTCCGGGAACAGGTTATGCCCCGACATGAGTGGACGAATCGAAGTATCACCAGGGGGAAGAAAGGAGTCGCCGGCGTGGCCGGAAGCGATTCGAGCAAAGCGACGAGCGGGGGAGAGGCGGCCGCCGGGCCTCTCTCCTTCGCCACCGATCGACAGCTGAAGGTCGTGAAGGACTCGTCCGGTCGGCTCTGGATCTGCCCCGCGGATGTGGATGAACAGGGGGATCTCGAGGCGCAGGGTTGCTGGCGCTGCGGGGATCCGACACGAAAGAACGCGAGGAGAGGACATGAGTGAGGTCCTGATCGAGGTGTTGTCGGAGCACGACGAACTGCTCGTGGAGAACGTCGTGCGACAGCTGGACGTCAACAGCGCGTCCCGATACCACGAGCTGGGGACCGGTCGCCTGAGGGACCGCGTGAACGCGCTGGCCGGGGCGTTCCGGAAGGCGCTGGCTTCGCGACCGGGCGCCTTCGTGAGCTACATCGAGGGCGTCGCCCGGGAGAGGAACTCGGAGGGCTTCGTGCTCGGCGAGGTCCAGCGGGCGTTGCGCGTCTTCGAGGAGGGGGTCTGGCGGCTGGTGGCCGTGCACGTGCCGCGCGAGGAGCAGATCGATTGCCTGGCCCGCGTCACGGGCATCATCGGCGCCGCCAAGGATCAACTCGCCTGGGTCTACCTGCAGCTCCTGGAAGAGGCCCGGGATCCCGCGCGGCGGGCGCAGGGAAGCGACGACCGCATCATGAGCGGGACCGACTCGCCGCCCATCACGGAGGAGGACCGGCCGCCGGTCGACGGTCTCGCACGGCACGTCGCCTTCTCCCGTTCATTCGGACGCCATGGGCAGAGCACAACCTGAGGAAGGGGGTTCGGACATGAAACACGCAGACGTGATCATCGTCGGGGGCAGCGCCGCCGGCATCGAGGCGGCCCGCACGGCCCGGCAGTTCTATCCCGAGAAGAGCGTCGCCGTCATCAGACGAGAGCGGCGAACCCTCGTCCCCTGCGGCATTCCCTACGTGATGGGCACCCTCGACTCCATCGAGAAGGACGTCATGCCGGACGGCCTGCTCGGCGACGCCGAATTGGTCCTGGGCGACGTGGTCGCCCTCGACCGCGACGCCAGGACGCTGCAGCTCGCCGGCGGGCGGACCATGGGATACGAAAAACTGATCCTGGCGACGGGTTCGCGGCCGCTCGTGCCGCCGATTCCCGGCGTGGACCTGGAAAACGTGTTCACGGTGCGCAAGGATATGCAGTACCTGGAAACGCTAAGGTCCGCCCTGGCGCGGGCGCGATCCGTCGTCATCGTCGGGGGCGGTTTCATCGGCGCCGAGTTCGCCGACGAGTGCCACAAGATGGGACTCGACGTCACGATCGTGGAACTGCTCGAGCACTGCCTGTACATGAACTGCGACGTCGAGAGCTGCATCGAGCTCGAGGACAGGTTGAAGGAGACGGGCGTGCACGTGAACACGGACTCGCGCGTGCAGGCGATCGTCGGCGACGGCACGGTCACCCACGTGGAATGTATCGACGGGCGTCGCCTCGATGCCGACGTCGTCATCCTCGCCGTCGGCGTGAAGCCCAACACGGAACTGGCGACCGACAGCGGCCTGCGGACCGGCGACTGCGGTGGCATCGTCGTGGACCAGTTCATGCGCACCGCAGATCCCGACGTCTTCGCGATCGGCGACTGCGCGGAGAAGCACTGCTTCTTCACGAACGAGAGCGTGCCCATCTGGCTCGCCTCGGTGGCCACCCGCGAGGCGCGCATCGCCGC
>Ga0180429_10003473_pt1 | contig 12726 bp, 13 predicted proteins | sample SS_ome_FD_132428 | JGI IMG/M metagenome (GOLD analysis project Ga0180429, IMG submission 132428) | Hypersaline lake sediment archaeal communities from the Salton Sea, California, USA - SS_1_S_1 metaG | ecosystem: Environmental > Aquatic > Non-marine Saline and Alkaline > Hypersaline > Sediment ... | reverse complement strand
CGGCTGAGACTTTCCAGCACCGCCAGCCGGTAGCGACCCGGGAAGCGACCTCCCCAGTCGACGTTGAAGGTGCCGAAGCCGACGATGGAGTCGGCCAGGTCAGCAGGCTCCAGCGCAGGCTGCTCGATACCGTTGACATACAGCGGTCCGCCCACCACGGCGGTATAGCGCTGATTGGTGAACGGCAGCCAGGTCAGCCCGGCCACCGGTTCACCGTCGCGCAGCAGGCCGAGCAGAATGGCCGCCATCGGCGAGCCGGCCGCATAGTTGAAGGTGCCGTCGATCGGGTCGAGCACCCACACCAGGGACGCCTCGAGGTCCGCGCCGCCGAATTCCTCACCATGCACGCCGATTCCGGTGGCCGACAACAGGTCGGCACCGATCTGCCGTTCCAGCGCGAGGTCGACTTCGGTGGCGAAGTCGTTGCCCTTCTTGGCCACCGCCGAGTCCGCGCGGTGCCCGGCGACGAACGGCACCGCTGCCCGGTCCAGGATCGCTGCGGCTTCGGCGACCAGCGCCTCCAGATCACCCACCTCAGCGGCTCACCGCGGCCAGCGCCTCGGGCAGGGTGAAGCGGCCGGCATAGAGCGCCTTACCGACGATCGCGCCCTCGACGCCGCTGCCGGTGAGGGTGGCAATCGCCCGCAGATCCTCCAGGCTGGACACCCCGCCGGAAGCGATCACCGGAGCGTCGGTGCACTCCGCGACCCCCTCGAGCAGGTCCAGGTTGGGCCCGGTGAGGGTGCCGTCCTTGGTGACGTCGGTGACCACGAACCGCGAACAGCCCTCACTGTCAAGGCGTTCCAGCACGAGCCACAGATCGCCGCCGTCGGTCTCCCAGCCGCGCCCGCGCAGCCGGTGCTCGCCATCGATCACCTGAACGTCCAGACCGACGGCGACCCGGTCGCCGTGTTCGGCGATCGCGCGGGCGCACCACTGCGGGTTCTCCAGTGCCGCGGTGCCGATGTTGACCCGGGTACATCCGGTGGCCAGCGCCGCCCGTAGCGACTCGTCGTCGCGGATGCCGCCGGACAACTCGACATTGACCTCCAGCGTCCGCACCACCTCGGCCAGCAGTTCGGCATTGCTGCCGCGGCCGAACGCCGCGTCCAGGTCAACCAGGTGGATCCACTCGGCGCCGTCACGCTGCCAGGTCAGGGCGGCCTCCAGCGCCGAGCCGTACTCGGTCTCACTGCCGGCCTTGCCCTGCACCAGGCGCACCGCGCGACCGTCGACCACGTCGACGGCAGGAAGCAAAATCAATGGCGTGCCATCGGTCAGTTTCTGTGTCACAGTCCCTCAACCCAATTCGCGAGCAGCGCCGCACCGGCGTCACCGCTCTTCTCCGGATGAAATTGTGTCGCCGCCAGCGGCCCGTCCTCGACGGCGGCGAGAAAGCGCGTGTGGTGGGTGGCCCAGGTCAGCAGCGCGTCGGGGCTGCCCTCCCACACCTGGGCGGCGTAGGAGTGCACGAAGTAGAACCGGGTGTCTGGGTCGATACCCTTGAACAGCCTGCTTCCGGGCGCGGCATCGACGACATTCCAGCCCATGTGCGGGATGACCGGGGCGTCCAGTCGGGTCACCGAACCCGGCCACAGCGCGGTGCCGGGGGTATCGACGCCGAACTCCACACCGTGGGCAAACAGGATCTGCATCCCGACACAGACACCGAGCACCGGCCGGCCGGCCGCGACCCGGTCGGCAATGATGTCCTCGCCGCTGATCGCCCGTAGTCCGGCCATGCAGGCTTCGAACGCGCCCACTCCGGGAACCACCAGTCCGTCGGCGGCCAGTGCCGCCGACCGGTCCGCGGTCACCGTGACATCGGCGCCGACCCGCTCCAGCGCACGCGCAGCCGACCGGAGGTTGCCCGAACCGTAGTCCAGAACAACGATTGAACGTGCTGTCACAGAACACCTTTGGTGGAGGGCACGCCCACCGCCCGCGGATCGGGCTCGACGGCCGCCCGCAGGGCCCGGGCCACCGCCTTGTACTGGGCCTCGGTGATGTGGTGCGGGTCGCGGCCGTAGAGGGTCCGCACATGCAGGGCGATACGGGCGTTGGCAGCCAGCGATTCGAAGACGTGCCGGTTGATGACGGTGTGGTAAGGCACACCGGATCCGGCGATGGTGAAATCCACCAGATAGTCCGGTTCGCCGGTGTGCACGAAGTACGGCCGGCCCGATACGTCCACGGCGGCGTGCGCCAGGGTCTCGTCCATCGGGATGAACGCGTCGCCGAAGCGGCGGATCCCCCTTTTGTCCCCGAGTGCCTGTCCCAGCGCGGTTCCCAGCACGATGGCGGTGTCCTCGACGGTGTGGTGCCCTTCGATCTCGACGTCCCCGCGCGCGGTCACCATCAGATCGAAGCTGGCGTGGCTGCCCAGTGCGGTCAGCATATGGTCGAAGAACGGCACTCCGGTGTCGATCGCGACCTTGCCGGTGCCGTCGAGGTCGATCTCGACGACGATGTCGGACTCGCGGGTCTTACGTTCCACCCGGGCACGGCGGGATGTGCTGTCGGTCATGACGCTCCTAAGGGCTGGACAAGCTGCGTAGCGGACAGTTTCCGACTGGCCGCCAGGAAGGCGTCGTTCTCGTCCGGCAGACCGATGGTCACCCGCAGGTGGCCGGGGATGCCGACGTCGCGGATCAGCACCCTGTCAGCCAGGTAACGCTCCCAGGCCGCCGGCGCATCGCCGAACAGGCCGAACAGCACGAAGTTAGCGTCGCTCGGGATCACCCGGAATCCCATGCCGTCCAGAGCGGCACTGACCCGGATTCGTTCGGCCACCAACGCCGCCACCGACGCCAGCGTGTCGTCGGCGTGGCGCAGTACCGCCCGAGCGGCCGCCTGGGTGAGCGCCGAGAGGTGATACGGCAGCCGCACCAGCAGGAGCGCCTCGATCACCGCCGGGGCGGCCACCAGATAGCCCAGCCGGCCGCCGGCGAAGGCGAATGCCTTGCTCATGGTGCGGCTGACGATCAGCCGGGCCGGGTAGTCCTCGAGTAACACGATGGCGCTGGGCTGGGCCGAGAATTCGCCGTAGGCCTCGTCGACGACAAGCATCCCGCCGGTCATCGCATCCAGTAACCGGCGCAGGTCGGCCAGGGCAATGCTCTGTCCGGTCGGGTTGTTCGGGCTCGTGACGAAGACGACGTCGGGCCTGGCGCTGCGGATCTCGTCGACGGCGATGTCCACATCGAGGTTGAAGTCGGGCGCCCGGGCCGCTTCGATCCAGCTGGTCTGGGTACCGTCGGCGATGATCGGGTGCATCGAGTAGGACGGCACGAAACCGATCGCGGCCCGGCCGGGCCCGCCGAAGGCCTGCAGCAGTTGCTGCAGAATTTCGTTGGACCCGTTTGCCGCCCAGACGTTCTCGACACCCACGTGCGCGCCGGTGCGGTCGGCCAGATAGCCGGCCAGATCGCGGCGCAGTGCGACCGCGTCCCGGTCCGGATAGCGGTGCAGGTGCGCCGCGGCGGCCCGCACCGATTCGGCGACGTCGTCGACCAGTGCCCGGCTCGGCGGGTGCGGATTCTCGTTGGTGTTCAGCCGCACCGGGACGTCGAGTTGCGGGGCTCCGTAAGCCGACTTGCCGCGCAGGTTCTCCCGCAACGGCAGGTCGCCCAGACCCACCTGCTGACCTACTGTCACCGTTCAAACCTCCGGCGCACTGCCTCGCCGTGGGCGGGCAGGTCTTCGGCCTTGGCTAGGGTGATGACATGCCCGGCAACGTCTTTGAGTGCCGCTTCGGTGTAGTCCACGACGTGAATGCCGCGCAGGAAGGTCTGCACCGACAGCCCGCTGGAGTGCCGCGCGCACCCGGCGGTCGGCAGCACGTGATTTGATCCGGCGCAGTAGTCCCCCAGGCTCACCGGTGTCCACGGACCGACGAAGATCGCTCCGGCGGCACGGATCCGGGAAGCCACCCCGGCGGCGTCGGCGGTCTGGATCTCCAGGTGCTCGGCGGCGTAGGCGTTGACCACCCGCACGCCGGTGTCGATGTCATCGACCAGCACGATGGCCGACTGGGGGCCGCCGAGGGCCTCGGTGACCCGCTCCCGGTGCTTGGTGGTCTGCAACTGCACGGCCAACTCGGCATCAGTGACATCCGACAGTTCGAGGCTGTCGGTGACCAGCACGCTGGCGGCCATCACGTCGTGCTCGGCCTGGCTGATCAGATCAGCAGCCACGTGCACGGGGTCGGCGGTGTGATCGGCCAGGATGGCGATCTCGGTGGGCCCGGCCTCGGAGTCGATGCCGACCTGCGAGCGGCAGATCCGTTTGGCGGCAGTCACATAGATGTTGCCCGGACCGGTGATCATGTCCACCGGCGCCAACTCCGCCCCGTCGGTGTCGGTCCCTCCGTAAGCCATCAGGGCAACAGCCTGCGCCCCGCCGACCGCCCACACCTCCTCCACACCGAGCAGGGCAGCGGCGGCCAGGATCGTCGGGTGCGGCAGCCCACCGAAACCGGCCTGCGGCGGGCTGGCGACCACCAGCGACTCCACCCCGGCGGTCTGGGCGGGCACCACGTTCATCACCACGCTGGAGGGATAGACCGCGGTGCCGCCCGGCACGTATAGGCCGACGCGCTCCACCGGTACCCAGCGCTCGGTGACCGCGGCTCCGGAGCCGAACAGCGTGGTGGTGTCGGTGCGGCGTTGGTCGGCGTGCACGGCGCGGGTGCGCTCGATGGCGACCTCGAGAGCGGCTCGGATGTCGGGATCCAGCCGCATCAGCGCACGCTCGAGCTCGGCAACAGGGACCCGCACGGTGTCCGGGCGGACGCCGTCGAACCGCGCGCCGTACTCCAGGGCGGCGACAGCGCCGCGCTCGGCGACCTCATCGACGATCGGCCGGACGGTGGGCACTACCGCGTCGACGTCCACCCCGCCGCGGGGCAGCGCCCTGCGCAACTGCGCCGCGGACATGGTGCGGCCGCGCAGGTCGATCCGGGACATCGCGAAGCTGGTCATTCCCGCAATTGTCCCTGATCGGTCCAGCGATAAGAAAATCAAGTCCGCATCGATGTGGTGTGGCTGGATAAGGCCGGGTTGCGGTGGGATATCTGGCTGGCGTTCATCGGCGGGTCCGGCCCGATCAGCATCTCGCCTGGAGCCGGCGCGGTTCAGTCGCTGGCGACCCCTGACCCACGGCCTGCGTGGCGGCTGCTGGAGTGTCGCCGTGGCGGTTCCCTGCGGGCGTTCACGGCGCTCAGGTGGCGCCACCGCGTCCCAGGTTCCCCATGTGATTTTTGCCCACCTTGGAGCGACAATCCCTGACCTAGGGTGCCCTTTGTCGCACGGGGTGGGCACCAGCACTTGTGGTCCCGGGAACTGGCAAGCAGGATGCGATCCATGTCCACGAGGGATCACAGAAAAGATCACCCCAACGATGCTCCCGGCGTACCGATGAAGTTTCCGGTGTGGTTCGAGAACTTCCAGATCCGCTACATCAACCCGGTTGTGATTCGGCTGGCTCCTTTCACCCCCGGAGTCACCCTGATCTCCCACCGCGGGCGCAAGTCCGGACGCCGATTGACGACCGCGGTGTCGGCCTTCCGCAAGGGCGGCACGGTGGCGATCATGCTGGCGCACGGCAAAACCAACTGGGTGAAGAACATCCTGGCCGCCGGCGAGGCCGACATCCGACTGGGCAGGCACGATGTGCATCTGGTGAACCCGCGCATCATGGAGGCTGGGACCGACGACCCGTCGCTGCCCGGTATGGCGAGAACGGCTACTCGGCGTGGCGTGGGCGTTTTCGTCGCCGACATCGCCGGCTAAAGGTCCAAGCCGATGTCCAGCACCCGAACCGAGTGGGTGAGCGATCCGACCGCGAGGTAGTCCACTCCAGTGCCGGCGTACTCGGCGGCGGTGTCGAGAGAGAGCCCGCCGGAGGACTCCAATAACACGCCGGGCGCACGCGCAGCGCGGCGTTGGACCGCGATCTGGGTCTGCCAGACCGGAAAGTTGTCCAGCAGGACCAGCTGCACGTCCTCGGCCAGCACCTCGTCGAGCTGCTCGAGGGTGTCCACCTCGACCTCGCACGACACCCCGGGAGCGGCGGCTCGGACAGCGCGCAACGCGGCCACCACCGAACCGGCCGCCGCGACATGGTTGTCCTTGATCAGCGCCGCATCCCCCAGACCCATCCGGTGGTTGACTCCACCGCCGACCCGCACCGCGTACTTCTGCAGCACCCGCAGACCGGGCAGCGTCTTTCGGGTGTCACGGATTTTCGCTTTGGTGCCCTCGACCGCCGCCACCCACGAGGCCGTCGCGGTGGCGATGCCGGACAGGTGGCAGACCAGGTTCAGCAGGGTTCGCTCCGCGGTGAGCAGTCCCCGGGTGTCGGCTTGCACCCGAAGCAACGGCTGCCCGGGCTGCAACCCGGCGCCGTCCTCGACACGGTCGAGCACCCGGTAGTCGCCGGCACCCAGCACCTCGTCGAGCACCAGCAGGGCGATGTCCACCCCGGCGGCCACCCCGGGTTCGCGAGCGACCAGCGCCGCCTCGGTGGTCGCCTCGGCGGGGACCGTTGCCAGGGTGGTCACATCGGGGCCGTACCGCAGGTCTTCGTCCAGGCCACGGCGGATGACCGCAAGCGCCTCGGCCTGCTCCTCAGATGTGAGCTTCATCGCGCGACGGCGGCCGGCCGGCTGTCCATCGTGCGACTGACCGCCTGGCCGGGATCGGTGTCCGGGTAGTCGCTGCGGTGGTGACACCCGCGGCTCTCGGTGCGGGCCAGCGCCGCGGCGGCCACTGCCCGGGCTGTGGCCGTCAGCGCGATGTCCTCGAAGTCGGCCCGAGACGACATCGGCCGCGTCGGCACGTCCCCGAGCACGGCGGCGAGACCCCCCCGCAGCCCGTCGCCGTCCCGGACCACCGATGCCCACCGTGTCATCGCCTGTTGCAGCGTTCGGCGATCAAGCGCATCGTGTTGTTCCACAACGGCTTTCGCCATCGGCGCACCAGCCACACGGGCATGTTCGACGGCAACGCGCCCGGCCCGGCCGCCAACCACGAGCCCCTCGAGCAGGCTGTTGGAGGCCAGTCGGTTGGCACCGTGCATACCGGTCCGCGCCACTTCCCCGGCGGCCAACAGGCCCGGTAAATCGGTGCGCCCATGCACATCGGTGCCGACTCCCCCGCAGCTGTAGTGGGCGCCGGGCACCACCGGAATCGCCTCGCGGGCCGGCTCGATACCGGCCCGCCGGCAGGCCTCGGTCACCGTCGGGAAGCGCTGCTCAAGGCGTTCGACACCGCGCGCATCAAGGTAGACGCAGGCGTCGCCGGTCTCCCGCAGTCGCGCGTCGATGGCGGCGGCCACCACGTCACGCGGAGCCAGGTCACCCATCGGGTGCGCCCCGGCGGTCACCGAGTCGCCCCGGGCGTCGCGCAGCACCGCGCCCTCCCCGCGCAGCGCCTCGGTGATCAACGGCCGACGGCCGGTGCCCAGCGGGTCGAACAGCATGGTCGGGTGGAACTGGATGAATTCCAGATCGGTGACGCCCACGCCGGCCCACAGCGCCAGCGCGATCCCATCGCCGGTGGAACCCTCCGGGTTCGTGGTGGCGCTGTAGAGGTGGCCCAGACCGCCGGTCGCGACGATCACCGACGGGGCGTGGACCACGCCCAGTCCGTCGCAACTACGCACCAGCACCCCGGTGACCTGCGATCCGTCGTGCAGCACCTGGAGGGCGGTGTGGTTGCGGCGGATGTCGAGGCCGGCCGCGGCCCGATCCATGGCGCGCTGAACCTCCGCGCCGGTGGCATCCCCGCCGGCGTGCATGATGCGCCGGCGGGAGTGTCCGCCCTCCCGGGTCAGCGCCCAATGCCCCGGCGAGCGTTCGTCGAAGCGGGCGCCGTCCGCGATCAGGTCGGCCACCGCCGAATACCCGTCGGCCACGATCGAGCCCACTGCGTCGGGATCGCACAAACCGGCCCCCGCGACCAGGGTGTCCCGTACGTGCGACTCGATACTGTCATCGGTGCGCGGCAGCACTACCGCGATACCGCCCTGAGCGTAGAAGGTGGCGGTCGCCCCTTCCGGCTCCGCGGCCTTGCTCAGAACGACCGTGCGAGCACCCCGGCGGGCGGCCGCGAGGCCGGCGGCGAGGCCCGCGACCCCGGTACCGATCACCACGACGTCGGCGCGCTGCTGCCAATCCAGACCCAACCTGCCGCCACAGCCGAAGCCGGATGTCATTCCCCGCCGCCCGGATTACCGATCTCGATCATCCGCTGGACGCTGGCCCGGGCCTCGGCCGAAATCCGGGGATCGACATCGACTTCGTCGACCTCGTCGACCAGACAGCGAAGTAGCGCGGCCGGGGTGATCATCTTCATGTACCGACAGGAGGCCCGGTCGTTGACCGCCCGGAAGTCGACGCCCGGCGCAGCCTTGCGCAACTGATGCAGCATCCCGACCTCGGTGGCGACCAGCACCTGCTCGGCGCGGGAGGCCCGGGCGGCCTCAAGCATGCCCCCGGTGGAGAGGATCTTCACCCGGTCCGCCGGGACGGCGCCCTCACCGGCCAGGTACAGCGCCGAGGTGGCGCAACCGCATTCGGGGTGGACGTACAGCTCCGCGTCGGGATGGTTGCGGGCCTGGGCGGCTAGTTCGTCTCCGTTGATACCGGCGTGGACATGGCATTCGCCCGCCCAGATGTGCATATTCGTCCTACCTGTCACCCGGCGGACATGGGCGCCGAGGAACTGATCGGGACAGAACAGCACCGGCCGGTCGGCGGGGATCGAGGCGACCACCTCCACGGCATTGGATGAAGTGCAGCAGATGTCGGTGAGCGCCTTCACCGCAGCGGTGGTGTTGACATAGGACACGACGACCGCGCCCGGATGGTCGTCTTTCCAGGCCTGCAACTCCTCCGCGGTGATGGAGTCGGCCAGCGAACAGCCGGCCCGCCGATCCGGGATCAGGACCGTCTTGTCGGGGCTGAGGATCTTGGCGGTCTCGGCCATGAAGTGAACCCCGCAGAACACAATGGTGTCCTCGGCCGCCTCGGCCGCGATCCGAGACAGGGCCAGTGAATCGCCCACATGGTCGGCGATGTCCTGGATCTCCGGAAGCTGATAATTGTGCGCGAGGATGGTCGCGTTGCGCAGGGTGGCCAACCGTCGGACCTCGGCAGCCCACCGCCGGTCACCGTCGATGCCGGTGTAGCCGCCGGGACTGTCGACGATACGGTCGGCCAGGTCGTCCACCCGGGCATGAAACGGATCCACGACGGTCATCGCGGGCTCCTACCTTTCCAGGGTTTTCGACTTATAATCGAAAACATGCCCAATGATAGCACTGCGCACGAGGTGCTGGCCGTCGTATTCCAGGTGCGCGAGCCGGCTTCCGGCAAACCCGACCTCAACGTGCTGCTGTGGCAGCGGGCACTGGCCCCCGAGCGGGGTCGCTGGTCGCTGCCCGGCGGGCGCCTCGGCGCCGACGAGGACCTCAGCACGTCGGTGCGCCGTCAGCTCGCGGAGAAGGTCGACCTGCGCGAAGTGGCACATCTGGAACAGTTGGCCGCCTTCTCCGACCCGGCCAGGATGCCCGGCGCCCGAACCATCGCCTCGACCTTTCTGGGCCTGGTGCCCTCCCCCGCCACCCCGGCACTACCGCAGGACACCCGCTGGCACCCCGTCGACGATCTGCCCCCGATGGCGTTCGACCACGCCCCGATGGTGGCCTACGCCCATTCCCGGCTGGCCGCCAAGCTGTCTTATACGAATATCGGATTTGGTCTGGCCCCAGCGGATTTCGCGGTATCGACACTTCGGGACATCTACGGCGCGGCCCTGGGCCATCAGGTGGACGCAACCAATCTTCAGCGGGTACTGACCCGCCGCGGAGTGATCGTGCCGACCGGAACGACCGCCCATCCGGGCCGCAACGGCGGACGGCCGGCCGCCCTCTATCGCTTCACCGAATCCCGATTGCGGGTCACCGACGAATTCGCGGCGCTCAGGCCACCCGAGTGCGCCACTAGAATCTTAGACCCCTCTTAAGGTACAACTGACGTGATGACAAGCGCAGAAGGGGCGGTAAGCCCCGAGTGGATTGGCCAGCCACCGCATGATGAGGTGCGGCGAGGCAGCCGGCCGGTGTTGCCGTCGGATGATCCGTTCTACGACCCGCCCGCCGGCTTCCAGCATGCGGAACCGGGCACGGTGCTGCGATCCCGCGACGTTGAGATGGGTTTCCTAGGGCTGGTTCCGCAGAAGGTGCGCGCCACCCAACTGCTCTACCGCACCACCAACCGAAAAGGCGAGCCGGAAGCCACCGTCACCACCGTGCTGGTGCCGGCCGGACACACCCGAAGCCAGCCCCGCCACGTGGTGTCCTACCAGTGCGCAATCGATGCCGTCACGTCACGCTGTTTCCCCTCCTACGCGCTGCGCCGGCGGGCCCGGGCGGCCGGTGCGCTCTCGCAGTTCGAGTATCTGCTGATGGCGGCCGCGGTCGCCGAGGGCTGGGTGGTCTCGGTCCCCGACCACGAGGGTCGCGATGGGATGTGGGGAACCCCGCACGAGCCCGGATACCGGGTGCTCGACGGGCTCCGCGCCACCCTGAACTTCGAGCGGTTCGGCCTTGCCACCGACAGCCGGATCGGACTGTGGGGATACTCCGGGGGCGGTCTGGCCAGCGCCTGGGCGGCCGAGGTGCACGACGACTACGCACCCGAGCTCAATATCGTCGGCGCCGTGCTGGGGTCGCCGGTAGGCAACCTCGGCAACACCTTCCGCCGACTCAACGGCACCAAGTTCGCCGCCCTGCCCGCCCTGGTGGTGGCGGCCCTGGCCAAGACCTATCCAGATCTGAACCGGGTCATCGAGGAGAACGCCACCGACTCCGGTCGGGCGCTGCTGCGACGACTGGAGCACCTGACCACCGGCGAGGCCTTGATCAGGCATTTCAGGCATGACATGGATCGCTGGGTACATCCTCCGCTGGAGGAGGTGCTGGCGATGCCGGAGGTACAGGACGTCTTCGAGGCGATTCGGCTGGGGAACACCGTGCCGAGTCCCCCGGTGCTGATCGTGCAGGCCGTGCACGACTCGGTTATCGCGGTCGACGATATCGACGAGCTGGCCCACCTCTACTCCTCCGGCGGCGCCCAACTCACCTACCACCGGGACCGGTTCAGCGAACATATGCTGCTGCATCCGATGTCGGCGCCGATGACGCTGCGCTGGCTGACCGATCGGTTCGCCGGCCGACCGGTGGACGCCCATCTGGTCCGGACGACGTGGCCGACGCTGCTCAACCCGATCACCTACGCCGGTATGTGGCGTCTCGGGGGGATCGTCACGCGCGTCATGCTGGGTGGCCGGGTGCCCTTTCGCCCGCTGTAGGCCCAGCCCGCTGTAAGCCGATGCCGGGTTGGTGGGCCGGACCAACGGCCACCGCCCCCTCCGGCGGCCACGCCTCCAGATCGTCCCGCGGGGTGGCCACCGCCAGCAATGCGTAGGTCAGGGACGCCAGCGCCGCGGGCAGCAGCAGAGTCAGAGCGATCTGAAACGGGCCGTGCCCGAGAAAGACCCCGGGCCCTTCGGTGAAATAGTGCACCCGGTTATCCGGGCTCAGCGGCACGCCCTGATGATCGGGTGTGCCGTAGCGCCAGTGCACCAGCACCGCACCGACACCGGCCGCGGCGGCCCCCGCCGCCACCTGCCCGATCCACAGCGCGGTGACCAGCATCGGCCCGCGGTGCGGCCGCCACTGCCACACCAGAACCGCCGAGACGATCGCCAACATCGTCAGCAATCCGATCAGCATCGCCGCGGCGACGAAGAGGTTGTCGGATTCGGTTCCGAGGTACGCATCCACCCGATCACCGGACCTGGTAAGCACGGTCACCGTGTGGATCGACGGTGCCATCCGGGACCACAGCGCGCCGAGTCCCGCACCGCAAACGGCAAGCAGCACAATGACGGCCAGCGCGGCTGAGCGTCGGGACCGACGCGGTGACGGCATCACCTCTCGGCTTCCAGGTCGGTCGAGTCCACCCGTCCGTGCCGGGAGCACTCGGCCCACCATCCGTCCGGGCGCACCTGCACCACCATCCGCCGGCCACACCCGGAGCAGAACCGGGGCGGTTCCAGCCCCAGCGAGGGGGCCGCCGGGGCGGCACCGCCGAGTGCAACCCCGGTATGGACGTCGTACCCGCCGGCAGCCACGGGTTCGGGCAGTTGGTGCGCCATCCTTAGATGGTGGCGTTGAGGGCCTTGATCGGCATCTGCAGGTCCCCGAGCAGTTCCAGATCGGACTCGGCCGGCCGGCCCAGCGTGGTCAGGTAGTTGCCGACGATCACCGCGTTGATACCGCCGAGAATGCCCTGTTTGGCCCCGAGGTCGCCGAGGGTGATCTCCCGGCCGCCGGCGAAGCGCAGCATGGTCCGCGGCAGCGCCAACCGGAAGGCCGCGACCGCCTTGAGCGCTTCGGCGGCCGGCATGACCGCGAGGTCACCGAACGGCGTTCCGGGCCGGGGGTTGAGGAAGTTCAGCGGAACCTCGTGCGGATCGAGTTCGGCCAACTCGACGGCGAACTCGGCGCGCTGCTCCAGCGTCTCCCCCATCCCGAGGATGCCGCCGCAGCACACCTGCATATCGGCCTCGCGCACCATCTGCAGGGTGTCCCGGCGTTCCTCCCAGGTGTGGGTGCTGACAACGTTCGGGAAGAACGACCGCGCGGTCTCGAGGTTGT
>Ga0180429_10003471_pt1 | contig 12727 bp, 5 predicted proteins | sample SS_ome_FD_132428 | JGI IMG/M metagenome (GOLD analysis project Ga0180429, IMG submission 132428) | Hypersaline lake sediment archaeal communities from the Salton Sea, California, USA - SS_1_S_1 metaG | ecosystem: Environmental > Aquatic > Non-marine Saline and Alkaline > Hypersaline > Sediment ... | reverse complement strand
ATGCACTGGTCGGCGAGCAGGGCGAGTTGCGATGCTATGTAAGTCCCGCGCCGGGCATGCATTTGCGTCACTACCTGGGCCGGCGGATCGGCATCAACGGCACCCGCGGCTACATGCCCGAACAACGCGCAAATCACGTCATGGCCCGGCATGTGAGTCTGCTCGAAGGGCGGCGGTTTCAGTAGTCCCGCAGCGATCCGCTGAGCGGGTCTTGCGGCGACATGATGTCGTAACTCGTTGCCACGGCAAGTTTTACGTCACTGCGATCCGCCATGGAGTTGCCCCGCGACCACCGATTTGGTAGACTTGGGTGGTCTTGTGACGTTCCTATCCGGGTTGTTCCCATTCGGCGACACTAGTTCTCCGTGGTTTGAGGCGTGTCAGGCGTCGCGGGGGAAAGGAAACACAATGAGTAACGAACCGGCCAAATTGATATTGAGAGACAAGGAGTTCGATCTACCCGTTTTGGTGGGCACGGAGGGCGAACGCGTTATCGACATCGCGAAGCTGCGCAGCGAAACAGGACACATCACTCTCGACGACGGCTACTCGAACACGGGCGCAACGACCAGTTCGATCACGTACATCGACGGCGAAAAGGGCGTCCTTCGCTACCGGGGCTACCCGATCGAAGAGATCGCCGAGCGCTGCGATTTCACCGAAACGGCCTACCTGCTGATTTACGGGGAATTGCCCGCCGCCGACGAGTTGGAGCTTTTCCGCGGAAACGTCCGGCAACACACCATGTTGCACGAGGGGATGAAGAACATCTTCCGTGGTTTTCCGCCCGACGCCCACCCGATGCCCATTCTCTCTTCGGTGGTGGGGGCGCTGGCGATATACTGCCACGACTCGCTCGCCCCGAGCAGGCCGGACCAGATGGCGCTGGCCATCTATCGGATGTTGGCCAAGATGCCGACGATCGCCGCGTTCAGCTTCAAGCAGTCGATCGGCCAACCGTTCATCTACCCCGAGAACCGGCTGACCTACTGCCAGAACTTCCTGCAAATGATGTTTGCCGTTCCCAGCGAACGGTATGAGATGGACCCCGACTTCGTCGACGCCTTGAACCTGCTGTTGATCCTGCACGCCGATCACGGTCAGAACTGCAGCACTTCGACCGTGCGGATGGTAGGTTCGAGCACGGTGAACCTGTTTTCGAGCGTCTCGGCCGGCATTTGCGCCTTGTGGGGAGCACTACACGGCGGCGCCAACGAGGCCTGCATCAACATGCTCGAGGCCATCCACGCCGACGACGACAACCTCGGCAAGTACATTGACCGCGCCAAGGACCCCAACGACGATTACCGCTTGATGGGTTTCGGCCACCGGGTCTACAAGAACTACGACCCTCGGGCAAAGATCATCAAGGGAATGTGCGACCGCCTGCTGACGAAGTACGCCGAGCGGAGCCCCATCTTCGAACTCGCCAAGGAACTCGAAGAGGTGGCCTTGTCCGACTCGTACTTCATCGATCGGAAGCTCTACCCCAACGTCGACTTCTACTCGGGTATAATCTACAGCGTGATGGGCATTCCCAAGCAGATGTTTACGGCGCTGTTCGCTTTGGGCCGCCTGCCGGGCTGGATCGCCCACTGGCGCGAGATGCACGAGGCCGCCGGCGGCATGCGGATCCACCGCCCCCGGCAACTCTACACCGGCTTGGCCCAACGGAAGTTCGTGCCGTTGATTAAGCGGTAATCGGCCTCACGGCGCGGCCACAAGAATGCCGTAACCGATACATCTTATCTCGCCCGCATCTTGCCGAAACTTCCCCTAGGGCAATCGTCCCTTTCGGTCGATGTCTAGAACGGGGGATATTCTGCGCAGTGTCGAACGGAGGTTCGGCTCATGCACTGACTTCGCTGTCAAATTCAGGTGAGAAAAAATGTCGAAATCATGGTTTCCCGTCCTGCTGGTAGTGGCCCTGATCGGGGCTCCCGCGGCACCCGGCGTGGCTCAATCGGTTGCCGTGCTCCAGCCCAGCCGGGTGATTGCCTTGGAGGCAAAGGCCCCGGCCGATGAGCCGGCGATCGTCTACGATGTGTCGCTCGATCCTACCGGAAGACTACTCGCCGTTGCCGGAGACGACCACCTGGTGCGAATCTTCGACGCCGACGACGCCACATTGTTGCACGAACTATCGGGCCATACCGATTGGGTTCGCGCGGCCGTGTTCCGCAACGACGGCAAGTTGCTGGCCTCGGCCGGCGACGACCGGCGGATTCGACTCTGGAACGTCGGTTCCAGAGAGACACCCATCAGCACGCCGCAACAGCCGCAGGTGATTTACGTGCTGGCCTGTAGCCCCGACGGCCGAATGTTGGCCGCCGCCGGGTTCGGCGACAAGGTGCGAATTTTCGACGGCAGCGACGGCAGCCAACTACGGACGCTCGACGCCCCGGGCGGCGACATCCGCACGGTGATCTTCTCGCCCGGCGGCAAGTATCTGGCCGCCGCGGGACGCGACGGTACGATCCGAATTTGGGATGCCGTCACCGGACAGATGCTCGGCGACTTGACCGGCCCACGCCGCCGGATTCACGCCTTGGCCTATTCGGCCGACGGAAAGCTGTTGGCCGCGGCCGGCGAGGGTCGCACGATTCGCGTCTGGAACGTGACCACCGGCACCCCGGACAGTGAATTGCCCGAACGACCCGGCAGCGTCTTCTCGTTGGTCTTTTGCGGGCCGCGCACCCTGGCCGCCGGCGGGAGCGACAACCTGATCCGGCTGTGGGACCTGACCACCAACCAAGAGCAGAGCCAGTTGGCCGGACACACCGGCACGGTCACCACGTTGGTGTTCAATCCGGCGACGGGTGTGCTGGTATCCGGCAGTTTCGACACCACCGTACGGATCTGGCGGCTGGGAGATTCCGACGGTGAAAACATCTCGCGGCGCTACGGCGGCTGGACCGTCACGCAGTAGCCGAACCGGTTTCTTCAAGGAGTTGCCTCCCAAATCGGCGACGACTGTCGCCACCCAACACGAATCAACAAGGAGGTTGTCGTGGGCCTGATAAGGAGAGTTCTCAAATCCGCCGACCGGCGCAGCCGGAGAGGATCCTATTCACGTTCGACCGGCACGCGTTCGATCGGCCGAGGCAGTTCCTTTCGGATGTGCCGCTTCGAACAGATGGAACCGCGCCGCCTGTTGGCGGTCGGTATCGAGCCCATCCAAGTCGGAGCCGTCTACTTCGAAGACAAAAGCGGCGCCGACCAAACGGGCGAGATCATCGAAATTACCTGGAACGGCGGAGCGCCGGGCACGCAGTTGACCAGCCTGACCATCGAAGGCGACAAGCTCGACGACGGACCCAACGGCGGCGACGCCTTCTTCGACACCGCGCCGGGCGGGTTGGGAGAGTACGGCGCCGTGCCGCTGTCGATACTCGATAGCACGGGCATCGACTCCGTTGAGGCCGTCGTGCTGGCCGACGGCGGAAGCACCTTGACGTTCGCTTTCACCGGCTTCGACCCCGGCGAGAGGTTGGTCTTCACCATCGACGTCGACGAACACGGATTCAACCCCAACTTCGCACAAGACGGCTACGGCGGCCCCAACGCGTTCATCGAGGGCAAGGAGTTCGAGGGCTCTCTGCTGAAGGCCACCTTCAAGGCCGAGCACTACTACGACGCTACGGGCGAAGACGTGTTCCTCGACGACTACGACCCGAAACTGCAAACCTCGGGCCTGGATCTCCCGCCGAACGACTACATGCCACCCGACGTGGAGCCGCGACCCGTGCAGACGGCCGGTGCGATCTTCCCGGTCACCCAGGAACCGCTGCCGGTCTCCATTGCCGGAACCGTGTTCGAGAGCTTCGATCTCGACGTCGTGCAAGACGACGACGATCTGCCGATTGAGAACGTCGAATTGGCTCTGTACCGCGTGGGAGACCAAGGCGAAGAGATCGATACGCACAAGAGGGCCAAAACGGACGAAGACGGCGACTACCTCTTCGAAGGAGAGGACCTCCTGCCCGGTGTGTACAAAGTTGTCGAGGCGCAGCCGGATGGATACTTCAGTGTGGGAGCGGTTGCCGGCAAGGTCAACGGTGAAACGCGCGGCTTCGCCTCGAATTTCGACGTAATCACCAGCATCGAGTTGAATGCCGACGAACACAGCATCGACAACGATTTCGCCGAAACCAAGCCGGTAAGCCTCAGCGGACACGTCTATCACGACGCAAACAACGACCACCGTTTCGATCCCGACAACGAGGATGGAATCGGCAACGCGCTGATCCGCGTGCCCGACCTGATGCGATATCCGACGGTCATGCCGCCGATGCTTCCGCTGCAAACCCGAACCGACGATACCGGTTTCTGGCAGTTCGAGAACCTGTTTCCAGGCGAGTACTGGATCGAGGAAGTCCAGCCCGGCGGTTATCTCGACGGGTTCGACACGGCCGGCACAGTCAAGGACGTTCGCGTCGGCTCGGCGCACAACCCGGGCGACCGCATGGACGGCGTGAAGCTCATCAGCGGTCAATCGGGCGTGGACTACGACTTCGGCGAACTGAAGCCGGTGAGTCTCTCCGGATACGTCTATTCCGACGACAACAACGACGGCTTTTTCGATAAGGACGGCATTTTCGGTACGCCCGAAGAGGGCATCCCCGGCGCCCACCTCGCCTTGCTCGACGCCGACGGAATACCGACCGGAAAGACCACCGTTACCAACGCCGACGGATACTACATCTTCGAGGGAGAAGACATGACGCCGGGTACCTACGGCGTCGACGAAGCCCAGCCCGAGGGATACAAAGACGGGTTCGATACGGCCGGCACCGTCGGCGTCGGCGTCGCCATCGTGGGAACCGCTCACAACCCGGGTGATCGCATCGACGGCGTGCGGCTGCCCAGCGGACAGAAAGGCATTAACTACAACTTCGGCGAGATCAAGCCGTCGAGCATCTCCGGATACGTCTACGTCGACGCCAACGGCGATCTCATTCTCAACGACGGCGATATACCGCTGTCGAAGGTGATCGTCCACTTGTTGAACGAGTCGGGCGAGATCCTCAAAACCAAGGAGACCAACGACGAGGGCTATTACAAATTCGACGACTTGGAACCGGGTACCTACGGCGTCGAGGAAGTGCAGCCGGAGGACTATTTCGATGGAATCGACACCGCCGGTTCGGCCGACGGAACGGTGCTCCAGCCCGACTCGATCATCGACGTCACCTTGTCGCCGGGCACCAACGCCACGCACTACGACTTCCGCGAGATCCTGCCGGCAAGCCTCTCCGGATACGTCTACGTCGATCTCAGCAACGACGGTATCTTCGATCCCACCGAAGCGCCGATCGGGGGCGTGAAGCTCACACTGCTCGGACCGACCGGAAAGACCACTGTCACCGATGAAGACGGATACTACATATTCGAGGGTCTCGAACCGGGGACCTATCGCGTGCAAGAGACGCAGCCCGACGGCTACTACGACGGGCTCGACACACCCGGCAACTTCAGCGGAACCGCCGAGTTGCCGCCGGGCGACCTGATCTCCGACGTATTGCTGAAGGGCGGGGCCAAGGCCGTCGAGTACAACTTCGGCGAACTGCCGCCGGCAAGCATCAGCGGACGCGTGTTCGCCGACATCGGGACCCGAAACTGCTTCTACGATTCGGGTGAACCGCTGCTGGGTGGCGTAACCGTCTACCTGCTGGACGCCGCCGGCAATCGGATCAAGAAGATGGCCACCAACGACGATGGCGAGTATCGTTTCGACAATCTGAAGCCCGGCACCTACGGCGTCGAGGAGATCCAGCCCGACGGATATCTACAAGGCAACGCCCTGCCCGGCACGGTCGAAGGCGAAAAAAGCGGGTACATTGAAGGATTCGACAAGATTCTGGCCGCCCAACTCGGTCCCGGGACCGATGGCATTCGTTACGACTTCTGCGAGATCGTCCCGGCGAGCATCTCGGGATACGTGTTCCAGGACGGCCCGTCGATCAAGGTCAAAGCGTTCGCCGAGGCCCCCGATCCGGCCACCGTGCGCGACGGCCGGCGCACGGCCGACGACAAACCGATCGCCGGCGTGGTGCTCCGGTTGGGTAACGTCGTGGGGGCGCCGGTTCTCGATGCAAACGGGCAAGAGATTACGGCGGTCAGCGACCTGTCGGGCTACTACGAGTTCGGCGGTCTGTGGCCCGGCGTGTATACGGTCTACGAAGTCCATCCCGGCGGATTCACCGACAGTATCGACAGCCCGGGTTCCAACGGCGGAGATGCCTTCAACCCGCACGATCCGCCCTCTCCGGACGTGCTGATCGGTTTCACGGGCGATCACGGCAACGACGCGATCATGCGGGTGAAGGTCGACGCGGGCGACGCGGCGACGGAGTACAACTTCAGCGAGGTGCGCTATCACACGAAGCCACCGTGGTTCCCCGATCCGGACCCGAAGCCGGACCCGAAACGGCCCAATCCACCCATGGATTCACCCATACCGAGAATGGGATACCTGGCCTCGCCGCCGCAGATCGTCATCCGGCCGATGTTCGGCGGTTCGAGTGGTCCGGGCGGATACACCTGGCACCTGAGCGTAATCAACGGCGGAAGCCCCCGAAGCGATCCCAACGACTCCGAAGCGTTTACCAACCCGGCCAATCGCTACTTCGATCCGGTCACCTGGACCGGCGTCAACCCGGAGGTGTCGCTGTGGATGCTCGGCGATGAAGGCGGCTCCCCACGAAGGAAGGTGCGTTTCGGGCTACCCGGTGCGATTCCGGTACCCGGCGATTTCAACGGCGACGGTATTGCCGAGGTCGCGGTGTTCATCGACGGGATTTGGTTCATCGATCTCAACGGCAACGGGCGCTGGGACGAAGGCGACCTGTGGGCCAAGCTGGGCGAAGCCGGCGACCTGCCCGTGGTCGACGATTGGGACGGCGACGGCAAGGACGACATCGGCATCTTCGGCCCCGCCTGGATCGGCGACGGCAAGGCGATCACCGCCGAGCCCGGTCTGCCCGAGGCCGGCAACGAGCTTACGGGCCGCTACAAGAACGTGCCGCCCGACCCGGCCGAAGCCGCCATCGGCTATCGGTCCATGAAGCGGACCTCGCGGGGTCAGGTTCGCGCCGACCTGATCGATCACGTCTTCAAGTACGGCAGCCGGGGCGACAAACCGGTAGCCGGCGACTTCAACGGTGACGGCATCGGCACGATCGGTGTCTTCCGCGAGGGGACCTGGTACCTTGACGTCGACGGCAACGGCCGCTGGAGCCAAGACGACGTGCAGGCCAAGTTCGGCGATCCGGGCGACGTACCGGTCGTTGGCGACTTCAACGGCGACGGCAAGGACGACATCGGCGTGTATCGCGCCGGTCGCTGGTATCTCGATACCAACAACAACCGCCGGCTCGATGCGTTGGACAAAGTGTTCAATATGGGTGGCCCCCACGACAAACCGGCCGTCGGCGATTTCGACGGCGACGGCGTCGACGAACCGGCCGTCTATCAAGACGATGCGCCGCCCGCCGCCGAAGAGATGTCGCTGTAGTACGCGATTGAACGAGTGGATCTGGCTCGCACACGATTCCTTGTACCATTCGATTCTTAACCACGTCTGTTCATAGCCGATCGTCTTGGCTTTCTCCCGACTCATCGGCCGGTCTTGTTCCCCTGGGACAAGTCTTTCAGGAGTCATATGTGGGAAACCAGGCAAGATAGGACGCCTAACGCGGATGTGAGTGGCCGGCTGGACTTGCATAACCGGCACTTCCGATACAAGAAGAGCATCCGGTACTTTCAGAATTCCTTCCAACATGGACTGTAGCAAGATGGTGTCTCCATGCAGAGTCGGTCTGGTCTTTTTCGAGTCTCTTGTGTTGTTGGCGACTTTGACCTGCCAAGTCGCTCTGGCTGATGGGCGCGGCAATACGCTCACCTTCTCCCATGCAGAGCAAGTCTCGGCTCGGGCCGGCATGGATCGGGCCGGCATGGATCGGGGCGGTATGGATCGGGCCGGCATGGATCGGGCCGGCATGGCTCGGGCCGGCATGGATCGGGCCGGTATGGCTCGGGCCGGTATGGATCGGGATCGCCGGGGACCACCGCCGGTCATGCGGCTTGCCGTCGCGCAGCCTGAACCCATCATGCCCGGCCTCGTGATCCCCCAGGAAGATTACGGGCCGCCGACATTGCGTCTGGAAGATCTGGAGCAGATCGCCTTGCGACACAACCCCACGCTGTCCCAGGCCGGCATGACGGTGCGGGCGGCCCAAGGTGAATACCTTCAGGTGGGCCTCTACCCGAACCCGTCGCTCGGCTATGCGGCGGCCGATGTGGGCATCGAGGGGACCGCCGGGCAGCAGGGCATGGTCTTCGGCCAGGAGATCGTCACCAGCGGCAAGCTCCGGCTGGGACGCAACGTGGCCGGCCACGAGGTCCAGCAGGCACGACGGGGCAGGGACATGCAGCAACGCCGGGTGCTCAACGACGTCCGGGCGAGCTACTACGAGGTCCTGATGGCACAGCGGATGATCGACGTCAACCGGGAGTTGGTCCACATCGGAGAGGAAGGCTTGAAGACGAACAGGCAACTCAGGGCCGCCGAGGAAGTCAGCGAAGCCAGCGTGCTGCAGGCCCGGATCGAGGCCCGCGTGGCCGACGTCAGCCTGTACGAAGCCCAAAACCGTCACGATGCGGCCTGGCAACGGCTGGCCGGACTGCTGGGAAGACCGATGATGACGCCGGCTCCGCTGGCCGGCGATATCGACGCGCAACTGCCCAAACTGGAATGGGAGGCTACTCTCGAGTATCTCTGGGCCCAGAGCCCCGAGCTTGCGCAGGCTTGGGCCGGCGTGCGGCGCGCGGAGTGCAACCTGGCGCTTCAGCGCGCCGAGCGAATGCCGAATCTCGAGGTAGAACTGGGCGCCAAGTGGGACCCCACCACCGAAGAGGCCCTGGCCGACGTGGGCGTCGGGATAGCGCTGCCGTTGTTCAATCGCAACCAGGGCAACATCACCAAGGCACACGCCGAGTTGATCGTCGCCCGAAACGAGGTGCGCCGGGTCGAACTCGACCTGCGCGACCGGCTGGTGGCCGCTTTCGAGCAATACGCCAACGCCCGGCGAAGGGTCGAGACCTACAAGGCGTCGATCCTTCCCGACGCCCAGCAGTCGCGGGACATGATCAGTGCCCATTACCCCGACCAATTCGATTACTTGACGCTGCTGACCGCGCAGCGGACCTTTTTCGCCGTCAGTCTCGAATACATCGAGGCCCTGGGAAGACTATGGGCGAGCAGCGTCGAGATCGATGGTCTAACGCTCAGCGGCGGACTAGAAGCGGTGGGCGAGTAGCGTGTGAAGGTCAATTCGCTCGTTTAGCCCCGGCGGACACGCCGCGAAATCGAGGAAGAGAGTGATTGAAGTCGGGCCTCGTGTTGCATGGTTGCCAAGCGGGAGCTTGGGAACCAGGAGACTTGCCCAATGGGCCAGACACCCGCCAATCGGCTCATTACCGGCCCATTCACCCACCGGCAGAAGGGGCTTTGGGCTCGCAATGGCGTCGCCGTGTCACGAAGTTCCTTGTCTGCGGCAGGTTCAGCAGCGGTAGGCTGAACTTGGCCGGGCGGTGCCGGCGAGATACGATGAAGGCGTTGTGGGAGAGGTGAATATGACGCATATCGAAATCAAATCGAAAGTCGGCCCGGACGGCGTTCTGAAGCTTGCCGTTCCGGTGGGGATGGGGAAGGCCAACTCGTCGCGCACAACGCTGGTGAGTTTGGGCGCGTGGACAGGTTGAGAATCGAGGATTGGGAGGTTTCGTAGCGGACTCTGGGCGTACAAGTCACGAACGTTGATCTCGTACCTCGACCCACCCTACGACTCTACTAGGCTTCGGACGCTTCGACGTCGAAACGGTCCTTCTTCAGCCGGGTGAACATTTCGTACAAGATGGGCAGGACGATCTGCTCGAAGAAGATGGCCACCACGAAGCCGCCGATATAGACCACGGCCAAGGGGCGGTGCATCTCGGAGCCGGAAGTCGTCCCCAGTGCCAGCGGCAATACGCCCAGGATGAGGATCAGTTCGGTCATCAGAATCGGCCGGAACCGTCTCACGGAACCTTGGACCACGGCCTCGTGGAGTTCGAGCCCCTGCCCGCGCAGGTCGTTGATCTTTCCGACCAGGATCACGCCGTTTTGCAGGGCGATTCCGAACAGGGCGATGCAGCCGATCAGCGACGAGACGTTCAAGGTCTGATTGGTCAGGTAGAGGGCAAGGATACCGCCGGAAAGGGTCATGGGGATGTTCAACAGCAAGAGCACCGACTGACGGAACGATCCCAACGAGGCGAACAGCACGACCAGCACGCTGAGTCCCACGACCAGCATCATCCACATGAGTTGTTTCTGGGTCCGTTGCTGGGTTTCGAATTGACCGCCGAACTTGAAGAAGTAGCCCGGGTCAAGCTTGACCCGGCGCTTGATTTCGGCGGTGGCCTCCTCGACGAAGCGGCCGATGTCGCGGTCGACGACGTTGCAGAGGATGATCTTCCGTCTCAAAAGATTCTCCCGGAAGATGGTCTGCGGCCCGTCGTCGCTGCGAATGTAGGCCAGGTCCGACAGCGGCACGGTATATCCGTCGGGGGTGTCTACCAGCAGGTCTTTAATCGCTTCGTCGTCGCGGCGGTACTTCTCGGGCAGCCTCAACAACACGGATGTCATCCGCTCCGGTTCGATCACGTCGGTGACCTCGACGCCGTTTAGGGCCGTTTCGACCAGGTCGGCGACGTCGGCCACGGAGATGCCGTATCGCGCCAGGCGATCACGTCTGAGTTCGACCAAAACCAACGGAATCCCCGTGGTCTGCTCGACTTGCAGGTCGGCGATACCCGGTATGCCTTCCATAACGTGGCCGATCTCTTCGGCCTTGCGGTCCAAAACTTCCAGTTCCGTCCCAAAGACCCTCAACGAGATCTCGCCTTCGGCGCCGGTGAGCATCTCGGCCATCTTGTTGGCGATGGGCTGCTCGAAGATGTAATGGATCCCCGGGAGTTGCTCGAGCCGTTGGCGCATCTGGGCGGTCAAATCGGCGTACCCCAGTTCTCTTTCCTCGAGCGGCTTCAGTTGCATGATGTAGTGGCTGTGATTGACCGGGTGGACGTGTTCGCTTCCTTCGGCCGACCCGGTGGTCCGGCAGACGGACACCACGTCGGGAAAGGAGAGGAAGATCTCTTCGACCATCTTGCCGACCCGGACCGATTCCTCCAGCGACGTTTCCGGCAGCATCACCGTCGAGGCTATCACCGATCCTTCATCGAGAAAGGGGACGAATTCGCTCCCTAGTTGCTGATAGCAGTGTCCGGCCACGCCGAGTACGCCCAGTGCACCGAGCAGGACGATCCACTTGAGGCGGAAACACAGCCGCAGGACGGCCGCGTACACGGCGGTGGCAAACGTCATGACGAAGTTCTCTTTCGGGCGGCGGCCCGTCTTTCTGAAGCAATACGACATCAGCACCGGCTTGAGCGTGATGTTTATGATCAACGATCCCAGCAACGCGGCCACCAGGGCATACACGGTCGGCCGGAACATCCGCCCGGCGACTCCCCCCAGGGCCAGCAGCGGCAGGAAGACCAGAATGATGATCAGATTTGCCGAGAACAAGTAGGGGCCAATCTCCTTGGCGCCATCGGCGGCGAGTTGCAGGGGCGACGCACCCGTCTTGTCGGTCTGATAGAACTTGTAGATGTTCTCGACCATGATCACCGAGCCGCCGGCCGTCTTTCCGATCCCGATCGCCAGCCCGCCCAAGGCCATCACCGTCAGCGAGACTCCGCCGAGATGCATCAAGATCAACGCGAACAGAATGGAAATTGGAATCGTCAGCGCGGCAATCAAGGAAGCCCGCACGCTGGTCAAAAACAGCAGGATCACCACCAGTACCAACACGCCGCCCTCGAGCATGGAGATCTCCACGTGACGCAGCGCGCTGAGGATCAATTCCGACTGGTCGTAGTAGATGACCGTATCGACTTCCGGGGGCAAGTCCTTGTCGACCTGATCGAGAAACTCCTTGACGTTGTCGATGGTCCCGACGGTGTCTCCGCCGTACTGCTTCTGGACGCAGACCGACACGGCCTCCTTTCCATTGAAGCCGGCGTTGCCCCGGGGGAACGTTTCGCCCACCTTGACGTCGGCGACCTGTTTGACGTAGACGGGAACGTTGTCGCGCGAGGTGATGACCGTGTTCTCGATGTGTTCGATCGACTCGATTCTGCCCAGTCCCTTGATGAGAAACTCCTGGTTCTTCTTGACGATGATTCCGCCGGAGAAGTTGCGATTGCTCTTTTCGATGGCTTCCTTGACTTCGGCAATGGTGATTCCGAATTGGCGGAGCACCTCGGGTTTGAGGAACACCTGGTACTGGCGCACGAACCCGCCGAGGTTCAACGCAAACGACACACCGTCGACCCCCAGCAGCCGGTATCGAATGGTCCAGTCGGCGACGCTGCGCAACTCCATCGGATCGACGCCGTCACCCACCACGGCGAACTCGAAGATCTCACCCATCCGCGACGAGACGGGCCCCATCACCGGCTCGGACGCCTCGGCGGGAAGGCCCTCGGCAACGATGTCGAGTTTCCCGGACACGATATTCCGGGCAGTGTAGATGTCCAATCCCCAGTCGAACTCGACCGTGACGACCGATTCTCCGGTGGTCGACTCAGAGCGGACCCGGGTCACGTGCGGGCTGCCGTT
>Ga0180429_10003469_pt1 | contig 12730 bp, 10 predicted proteins | sample SS_ome_FD_132428 | JGI IMG/M metagenome (GOLD analysis project Ga0180429, IMG submission 132428) | Hypersaline lake sediment archaeal communities from the Salton Sea, California, USA - SS_1_S_1 metaG | ecosystem: Environmental > Aquatic > Non-marine Saline and Alkaline > Hypersaline > Sediment ... | reverse complement strand
GGCGGCACAAAAAAATCGTCGACGCAGTACCGACAGGGAAAATGCCGAACCTGTTCAGGTTGCTACTCGACAGGACGTGATTACGGCTATTGATGATGACTCAATTGCCATAGATGCACCTATTCCTGATGTGGGTGTCCGCCAGGAAGCTGTCAAACGCGTTCAGGTTGATGCCCACCTGATCGTTAATATTAACGAAACACTGAAAAAACAACGTGACCTGATCAAAAAACTGGTGGGTAAGGATCGCGTCCCATCTGAAGATGAAGATGTCATTGATATTGTCGGGCTCGTGTTTGAAATGATGCTCAATGACAAGGAGCTGTGCAACGAGGTTAAAACCCTGCTCAGTCACCTGCACACGCCTTACCTTAAAATTGCCGTCAGTGATGCTTCTTTTCTCACTGAACATGAACACCCTGCCAGGCGCTTGTTCGAATTAATGATTGCCACCGGCCGTGACTGGGTTGATCCAGGCGATTTGACCAAAGGCATTTACCCTCATATTCAGCGAACAGTGAATACCTTGCTGAAAAACGCACAGTATGATGAACAGGTTTTTAACAAGCTGGCGATGGAATTAACAGAGGCACATGCCCATTTATCCAACAAACAGAGAATTTCCGAAGAACGCACCGTTGAGGTTGAAAAAGGCCGGGCAAAACTGAACCAGGCCAAGGATATTGCTGCTACAAAAACTGCAGAATTGATGCAGCATAAAATTCTTATCCGCGATGCCGAACATTTTCTTCATGGGCCATGGCTGGATTATTTAACGCTGGTACTCTTGCGATCAGACTTCAATCAGGAATCTGAGTCCTGGCTTCAGGCATTATCACTGTGCAAAAAACTGATCCAGTTTTCACTGTCATCTGAAGACCCCAATGGCGGAATGCCATCTTCCCAGGCGATTGCTGACCTTTCCAGTGAAATGAAAGAGATTGTTGGCAGCCTTATCCCACATTACCAGGCGGAAATTGAAAGTTTCCTCACTGCACTTGGAAATTCAAGCAAACGTGAAACCAGTTATATCGCTCCTGCAATCGATGAGGATGAAGTCTCTGACCAGGCCCACGATAGTGAAGCCATTGAAGAGCAAATCAACAAATTACGCGAAGTGGCTCCGGGCACCTGGTTTAACCTGATAAATGAAGAAGGCGAAACCATCAAGGTCAAGATGTCTTGGTTTAACCCTGTCACGGCCAACTTTTTGTTTGTAAACCAGACCGGTGTAAAAACTGCGGTTAAAAGCATCCGTCAACTAGCTATTGAAATCATTGAAGAAAAGGCCGAAGTGCTTGAGCGTTCTAGCATACCATTTATTGACCGCTCGTTCCGGGCTATCAAGTCATTGCTTGAAAAGTCCATACACTAGGAAGAGGAAAAATAACCTTGAGCGAAGAAAGACGAATTGCAAAACGTGTTGATACACAGCCAGGATCCATCGTGGTGCTTGATCGAATCAGTCAAACCAGCCTGGGAACCATAGCCAATATTTCTTCTACCGGTTTTATGCTTGTCACCGATCGCTTTATTGAAATTGATTCTGTTTTTCAGCTAAACCTCGCAAGTGACGGCCTTGATACTTCTTTTGACATCGGTGCCGTGTGTCTGTGGACAACTGAAGCGAGCTCTGCAGATTCCTTCTGGTCGGGGTTTCATATCATTGATATTTCTGATTCCGCCCAGGCTGATCTCGATATTGTCGTAAAAAAAATATCTGCCTGATTGATCGTTATTTTTTTCCTGACAGCGTATTCACAAAAGCGATGAATTTCAGTGAATTTTTCTCATTCAATTGAAATTTTTCACCATACATCCGGCACAGGGTATCTTTACCGCATTTTGCCTGGTTTTCAGACAGGCTCTGCATTTTTTTCTGCAGCAGTTCACTGGGCTCACGGCTCGGTGCCTGCTGATGAATCAGCCCACTTGAAGTCACCGGGAAAAACATCCACAACCCAATAACAATGTAACCCAATGGCAGTAGATTATTTATTTTCCTGATCATATAAACCTCCTCAACTGGCTTATGAGGAATCCATTCCGCTGCTTCCTGTTATTCATTCTGATGCTTAACTCAGGATTTACTAGGGTTGCAGCTTCGTATTTCTTGGTTTTGAGTAAAGCTGTACAGTTCCTGTGTGATACAGCTCACTCTTTGGATAAACGCGCATCACAGGATATAATCGCGTAAATTTTTATCGTGGGGTTTTTCGCCTTGTCTCAATCTGAAAACGATGTGTCGACCTTTCAGGGTCTAATCCAGAAACTACAACAATTCTGGGCTTCCAGAGGCTGTGTCATTCTCCAGCCTTATGACATGGAAATGGGTGCCGGTACTTTCCATACGGCCACTTTTTTACGTTCCATCGGTCCGGAACCCTGGTATACCGCCTATGTGCAGCCATCACGACGCCCCACTGATGGACGCTACGGCGAAAACCCGAACCGTTTACAGCACTATTACCAGTTTCAGGTTGCACTAAAGCCTTCCCCTCCTGATATTCAGGATCTGTATCTTCAGTCATTGAAAGAACTGGGTTTTGATCCACTTGAGCACGATATCCGCTTTGTTGAAGACAACTGGGAGTCTCCTTCTCTTGGCGCCTGGGGCCTGGGCTGGGAAGTCTGGCTTAATGGTATGGAAGTCACCCAGTTTACTTATTTCCAGCAGGTAGGCGGGCTTGAATGTAAACCGGTCACTGGTGAAATCACTTATGGACTTGAGCGACTGGCAATGTACCTGCAAGGCGTTCAAAGCGTTTACGATCTGGTCTGGACCAATGGCCCGGATGGACCTGTTACCTATGGTGATGTTTTCCACCAGAATGAAGTGGAACAATCCCATTATAATTTCGAACATGCCGATGTTGATTATCTGTTCGGCTTTTTCGACCAATGTGAAAAACAGAGTAATCAACTGATAGAAAACGGCCTCGCCCTGCCCGCTTATGAACAGGTGCTCAAGGCTTCGCACGCCTTCAACCTGCTGGATGCGCGTCACGCCATATCTGTCACCGAGCGCCAGCGATATATTCTTCGATTACGAACCCTTTCCAGAGAAGTTGCCCAGGCTTATTACGATTCTCGTGAAAAACTTGGCTTTCCCATGTTGAACAGCGGAGATAAAGCCAATGACTGAAACTGCTGATTTACTTTTTGAACTTGGTACGGAAGAACTGCCACCAACTGCGTTAAGTACGCTTTCTACCTCTTTCACCAACGAATTTGTCCGCGGGCTTAAAGAGGCCAATATTTCTTTTGGCGAGGTCAGTCAATTTGCTACTCCACGTCGTCTTGGTCTGTTAATCAAAAACTGCGCAATCAATCAACCTGATCAGAAAATTGAAAAAAGAGGACCTGCTGTTAAAGCAGCCTTTGATGCCGATGGTAATCCGACCAAGGCCGCTATGGGTTTTGCCTCATCCTGCTCAACTACTGTTGACCAGCTTGGCCGAATTTCAACCGCCAAGGGAGAATGGCTCGCTTACCAACTTATTGAAAAAGGCAAACCCACGGCGTCACTGCTTGAAGATATTGCAAAATCAGCTCTCGACAAACTGCCTATACCCAAGCGTATGCGCTGGGGGTCTTCTGACGTCATGTTTGTTCGTCCTGCTCACTGGATCCTGTTTTTACTTGGCAACAATATTGTTCCTTGTGAACTGCTTGATTTGAAAAGCAGCAACAAGACCTTCGGACATCGTTTTCATCACCCGGATGAAATCCTGATTAATTCACCTGATGACTACCAGAAATCACTGCTCGAACAGGGAAAAGTCATCCCTGACTTCAATCAGCGAAATAATCGTATCAGGGAACTGGTTGAAGAAGCAGCTGCATCAATCAATGGGCACGTTCCAATCGATGAAAAGCTTCTGGATGAAGTCACCGCACTGGTGGAATGGCCTGTAGCGATCGTTGGCGGCTTTGACAAAGAATATCTTGAAGTACCACACGAAGCACTGATTCTGACGATGAAAAAGAATCAGAAATATTTCCCGGTCTTTGATCAAAATGAAAATCTCAATAATCATTTCATTACGATTTCAAATATTGAAAGCAAGAATCCGCAAACCATTCGTGACGGCAATGAACGTGTTGTTCGTCCTCGGCTTTCGGATGCAAAGTTTTTCTGGGAACAGGATGGAAAACAGACCCTGGAAAATCGCCTGGATCATTTAAAGGAAATCGTCTTCCAGAAAGAGCTTGGCTCAATCTATGATAAATCCAGCCGTGTCTCTTCGCTGGGTTCATCAATTGCTGAACGGATTGGTGGCGATAGCGGACTGGCTCAAAGAGCGGGCTTATTATCCCGTTGTGATCTGGTAACCGAAATGGTTTATGAATTTGCCGATATGCAGGGCATTATGGGACGTTACCAGGCCAAGCGTGATGGCGAACCTGATGAACTGGCCGCTGCCATGGAAGAAATCTATCTTCCACGTTTTTCCGGTGACAAATTACCAGAAAGCAAAACAGGTATCGCAATCGCTCTGGCCGATCGACTGGATACCTTAACGGGTATTTTTGGAATCGGTTTAAAGCCCAGTGGCACAAAAGACCCGTTCGCATTGCGACGTGCTTCGCTGGGTATAATAAGAATCTTACGTAAGCACTCACTTACTTTGAATATACCGGAATTGATTGATAGCGCCTGTAAACTTCATGGAAATGCCATTACCAGCAACAATGTTCAAAACGAAGTAAACACTTACATCATGGAGCGTCTCAAAGGTGAATTTACTGATGAGGGTTATTCTGTGGGACTGGTAAATTCTGTTGCCAGTGTTCAGCCTGCTTCACTTCCTGATTTTGTTCAGCGCATTGAAGCTGTCTCCGATTTCAGCAAACTTGAAGAAGCTGAAAACCTGGCTGCCGCCAATAAAAGAATTCATAACATCTTACGCAAAAACACTGAAGCCCTGCCTGATATAACTGATCCTGGTTTATTCGAAAATTCAGCCGAAAATGATCTTTTCACCGCTGTTACTGAAAAAGAATCGATCATCAAACCTCTGATTGAAAATAACGATTACAAGGGTATCCTTTCGACACTTGCCACACTTAAAGAACCAGTCGATACCTTTTTTGATGATGTCATGGTAATGGCAGATGACAACAGGATTCGTCTGAACCGGCTTTCACTACTGGAAAGGGTCACGCGATTGTTCCTGCTGGTTGCGGATGTTTCTGTCCTTCAGGATAGCTGATATGACAGACAAGAATTCCTGGACCGAGATGATGGCAGCTGTTCAGGCTTTTCATGACAAGCATAATTTCAGGAATAATGGTGGTGAAGAGCTAAATTACCGCATTGCCCTGATGACAGAAGAACTCGGCGAAATTTCCTCTTGTGTCACCAAGGGCAAAAGTAAGGACTTACTATCTGAAGAAGTTGCTGACTTACTTATCCTTTTACTGGGAACAGGTATAGCTGCCGATTTTGATCTGAATGAAGCTTTCTGGAAAAAGATGGATAAACTCATGCAACGTGATTCACGTATGGTCAACGGTAAAATACGTGTTTCTGAGTTCCGGGATATGGAATGAAACTGGTAATTCTTGATCGTGATGGCGTCATCAATCACGACAGTGACGACTACATAAAATCACCTGATGAATGGATTCCGATAGCAGGTAGTCCCGAGGCTATAGCCCGACTCAATTATGCAGGTTATAGCGTCGTAATTGCCACCAACCAGTCCGGCATTGCGCGTGGTTATTTTGATATATCTACCCTTAATGCCATGCATGACAAACTTCATTCGGTTATTAACGATGCCGGTGGCCAGATCGATGGAATATTCTACTGCCCGCATTCTCCTACAGATAACTGTAACTGTAGAAAACCCTTACCCGGATTGTTGCAGCAAATTGAAGACAGGTTTTCCTTATCCGTTAAAGATGTTCCCTTTATTGGTGATAGCATTTCAGATATTGAATGTGCCCGTGCAACCAGTGCCCTCCCCCTTCTGGTTAGAACCGGCAAGGGTAAAAAAACGGAACAAAAAATTAAAGCCTCAGAAAATATCCAGGTTTTCGATAATCTTTCTGAGGCTGTTAATTATCTTCTGGATAGCTAGAATCAGATCATGATGATTACGCTTCGCTCCTCTCTTTATTTCATTCTACTGGTTTTAAGTACGGTTTTTTTCGGCTTGATCATGGCTGTTTTTGGCTGGTTTCTACCATTTATCGTTAACTCAAAAATTGCCAATGCCTGGGGAATCATCAACAGTTTCTTCTTAAAAACCGTCTGCGGGCTGACATACAGTATCGAAGGGCTGGAAAATCTTCCGCAAGACCAGGCATGCATTATCATGTCAAAACACCAGTCTGCCTGGGAAACTATTACTTTTCGGGGTATTTTCCCTGCTAACCAGGCCTGGGTTCTAAAGCGTGAACTGATGTTCGTGCCAGTGTTCGGATGGGCTCTGGCTGTTGTTCAGCCTATCGCAATTAATCGCAAAGCCGGAAGAGCCGCCATGAAACAGGTTGTTGAACAGGGTTTATTGCGTTTATCCCAAAATCGTAACGTTATCATTTTCCCGGAAGGAACTCGCGTTGCACCCGGAGAACGACAACGGTATGGCATTGGTGGTGGTTTGTTGGCAGAAAAAGCAAATGTTCCAGTAATACCTGTCGCTCATAATGCCGGCGTATTTTGGAAACGACGTGGATTAAAAAAATATCCAGGTAATATCCAGGTGGTGATCGGACCGCCTATCCATACCACTGGTTTAAGTGCTGCTGAAATAACCCGCAAAGTTGAGGCATGGATCGAATCTGAAATGGAAAAACTTCCATCCCAGATTCCATAATTTTCTAGATATCAAGATTCTCGACTGTAAGAGCATTCTTTTCGATAAAGTCTCTTCTGGGTTCAACTTCATCGCCCATGAGAGTGGTAAATATTTCATCAGAACCAATAGCATCTTCAATACGTACCCTGAGCAAGCGTCGTGTCTCCGGATTCATCGTGGTATCCCACAATTGTTCCGGATTCATTTCACCCAGTCCTTTATAACGTTGAATATGCTGTCCGCGTTTGGCCTCATCCATCAACCATTCAAGAGCCACTTTAAAATCACTGACTTCTTTGGTTTTCTCACCTTTTTGAATATAGGCCTCATCTGTCAACAGACCATCAAGCTTTTCACCCATGGTAATAATCTTCTTGTAGTCCGAACTGTCAAAGAACGAAATCGGTAAAGTCTTTTCATTGGATATGCCATGAACCTTACGATCAACCAGAATGGAACAGTCAATTAATTCAACCGTTTCATCGTCACACTGTTCTATTGAAATAGCATAGCGATCAGATGGGCCCATATCGGCATTTAACCTTTTTTCAAGTTCTGATAGCCAATCAGTCAAGGCCTGTCTTGTAAGTAAGTCATTACTTACACGAGGCATGAACATAATATTTTCTATCAGATTCGCATCGTATTTTTTCGACAGTCTATGGCTAATATCCCTGGCAGCAATAAACTCCACTGACAAATCATAGAGAGAGGCTTCCTTGATAGGCGGCGTCTCTTTTGAAACATAAAGTGCTGCATTATCCAGTGCCGTTGTCAGCAGGTACTGGTTTAATTCAATGTCATCTTTAAGATAAGTTTCCTGTTTTCCTTTCTTAATTTTATATAGCGGTGGCTGAGCAATATAGACATAGCCCTTCTCAATCAGCTCTGCCATTTGACGATAAAAGAATGTCAGTAACAATGTACGAATATGTGCACCATCTACATCCGCATCTGTCATGATGATAATACGATGGTATCTGAGTTTTTCAGGATTAAATTCTTCGCGACCGATTCCACAACCCAGTGCTGTAATCAGTGTGCCAACCTCTGCTGAAGAAAGCATCTTGTCAAAGCGAGCTTTTTCAACATTCAGGATTTTTCCTTTTAAAGGCAAGATTGCCTGGGTACGACGATCTCTTCCCTGCTTTGCTGAACCGCCAGCAGAATCACCCTCCACCAGATAGAGCTCAGATTGCGATGGATCTTTTTCCTGGCAATCAGCCAGTTTTCCGGGAAGTCCTGCAATATCCAGAACACCTTTACGACGAGTCATTTCCCTGGCTTTCCTGGCCGCTTCTCTGGCTCTTGCAGCTTCTACCATTTTGCCGGCAATTATTTTTCCTTCAGTCGGGGTTTCTTGTAGAAACTCGCCAAATTTTTCATTGACCAGGCTTTCAACAATACTTTTTACTTCAGAAGAAACCAGTTTGTCTTTAGTCTGTGAAGAAAATTTGGGATCCGGTACTTTCACAGACAATACAGCGGTTAAACCTTCCCTGGCATCATCACCAGTGGTGTTAACTTTCTGTTTTTTTGATAAACCGGCTTCTTCGATATAATTATTCAGGGTTCGAGTTAATCCACTTCTGAAACCGGCAAGGTGAGTACCACCATCTTTTTGAGGAATATTATTGGTAAAACAGAAAATATTTTCCTGATACGACTCATTCCACTGCATTGCCAATTCAACAACCACCCCTTCTTTTTCAGAGGTAAAATAAACCACCGTCTCATTTAACGGCGTCTTATTTTTATTCAAATGCTCAACAAACGCCTTGATACCACCTTCGTATTCAAAAACATCTTCTTTGCTTGATCTTAAATCCCTTAGAACAATACGAACACCTGAATTCAGGAACGATAGTTCTCTCAAGCGCTTCATGAGAATATCGTAATGAAATTCAATATCGGTAAATATCGTTTTGCTTGGAAGAAATCTGACCTTGGTACCTGTTTTATCGGAATCACTAACAGCCTTAAGCGGTGCTTGTGGTTCACCCATTTTATAAAGTTGTTCGTGCTTTTTTCCTTCTCGATAGACGGTAAGTTCAAGTTCTTCTGATAGAGCATTTACCACAGAGATCCCTACACCATGAAGTCCACCAGAGACTTTATAGGAATCATCATCAAACTTTCCGCCTGCATGAAGCACGGTCATAATAACTTCAGCTGCTGATCGGTTCTCTTCTTCATGCAAGCCAACCGGAATTCCACGTCCGTTATCAGAAACACTAACAGAATTATCTTCATTAATAGTGACCTTGATTTCAGAGCAATGTCCTGCCAGTGCCTCATCGATGGAGTTATCGACAACCTCAAAAACCATATGATGAAGCCCAGTACCATCATCGGTATCACCAATATACATTCCAGGCCTTTTCCTGACTGCATCCAGACCTTTTAATACTTTAATTGCTGAGGAATTGTAATCGTCAGACATTCATGAATCTCCTTTGCTGTATCCAGTCCATTATACAGGCATCACTGTTTTTTAGTTAATTATCTTGCTCATGTTCCACGTGGAACATATTAGAAACCAGTTTGGAATTAATACTTTTTTCATCAATAGTCGATATGATTGATTGAAGCTTGAGATTACTAACTGTAGTCACTAATCGATTAAGAAAATTACAATCTAGTTCACTCGATATATCATCAATCAGAACAATAGGTGTTAAACCGGTTTTGTTCATTAAATGAAGACACTGAGACAGTTGCAATGAAAAAACCAACATTTTTTGCTGACCTCTAGAAAGGACGTTTCTTTTAGAATTATCAAATCTGAATTTAATATCGGCTTTATGCGGACCATGGTGAGTAAAGCCTCGGGAAAGATCATTGTGAAGTGATCTTTTCAGTTCACCCTTCAATCCTCTGGATTTGTTCCAGCCAACATAAAAATCAATTCCGGCATATTGCTGACCGAGTAACTGTTTCTGAAGCTCTACAAAGTAACTGGATAATTCTTGAAAATAGTTTTCCTGGTAATGACTTAAGCGTTCAGAGAATTCAAAAAATTGTTCATTCCAACTTGAAAGATCGCTACCATCATTTTTTAAAACCTGGTTTCTTTGTTTCAGTACACGTCGAAATTGACTCCATACATTTCGATAGGAATGTTCCACGTGGAACAACCCCCAATCGATAAACTTTCGTCTGTTTGCAGGACCACTATCAACAAGCTGATGAGAAACAGGTGTAATTATCTGTAACGGTAGAAAATCGAGAAGTGAAACTCTGGATTTAAGTTTTTCATTATTTAATTTCACTGCAAGAGTAGAAGCAGTGACCTGACAACCAATTTGAAACTGGCGATCAGATTGTTCACCTTGTAGAAAAATTATTGCGCTATTGTCTTTACGATGAATCAGGTCAGAAAGAAAATTCGTTCGAAAAGACCTCGCTCGGCCTGCAAGATAGATGGCTTCAAGTATGGAAGTTTTACCACTGCCGTTAAAACCATGAACAAGGTTAATACCAGAAGTGAAGGAAAGATCCAGATCCGGAAAACAACGAAAGTGCTGTAATGCAAGATTATGAATCATGGAAGGGAATTACAGGAAACAGTTTTTTCTGTTTCCTGCAAGAAGAAGATCATAACCTCATTGGCATAACGACATATTGAGAATCATCACTGTCTTGGGCTGTAACCAGACAACTACTATTGGAATCAACCAGTGCAATTTCAACGACATCGGTATCGATCACATTTAATACATCAGTAAGATAACCAACATTAAAACCGATAGTCATTTCAGGTCCATCGTAATTAACCTCGATAACTTCTTCAGCTTCTTCCTGTTCAGGATTATGGGCCAGTAGTTCAAGACTGTTGGTCAATATTTTGAAACGGATGCCACGATATTTTTCGTTGGAAAGAATCGAGGCTCTTAATAAAGCCTGCTTTAATTCCTGTCTGTCAGCCAATGCTATCTGGGTTTGCCCGCTTGGCATTACACGTTGGTAATCAGGGAAACGGCCGTCAATGAGTTTTGAGATAAAAACTACACCATTGGAAAAATTCATGCGGATATGGTTGCTGCCTATTTCAATCACCAGGTCTTCATCTGAATCCGTAAGAATGCGTGATAATTCAATAATCGCTTTTCTGGGAAGTATTATCTGCGTAGAGATATCTTCGTCCAGATCTATTTTCATTTGTGACAGCGCCAGTCGGTGACCATCCGTAGCAACAGTACGCAAGATAGTTTTACTTAAATCAAATAACATCCCGTTCAGATAATAGCGAACGTCCTGTTGAGCCATTGCAAACTGGGTTTTATCAATCAGATATTTCAGAGTCTTTTCCTTGACAGTAATTCGATCGCCCAATGTACTGGGTTCAACACTTGGAAAATCTTGTGCAGGCAGAGTGCCCAGGGTATATCGACCTCTGCCTGATTTTAAAGTGATGTTCTGGTCTTCTACCGTCAAAGTAATACTGGCACCATCGGGTAACGCTTTGCAGATGTCATGAAGTTTCCGCGCAGGAATAGTGATATCAATATCTTCTTCTGACTGCACTTCTGTCTGGGTTTTTAATTCAACTTCAAGATCTGTAGCCGTGACAAATAAAATACTGTTGCGAATGTTAAATAACACATTAGCGAGTATTGGCAACGTTTGTCTTCTTTCAACAACACCTGAAACCTGTTGAAGAGATTTAAGTAGATCATCACGATTGATGTTAATGACCATTTTTTCCACCCTGTATAATAATTAATATATTTATTTAAAAGATTATTGTTATTATTAAGCAATCAGTTTTCTGTTAAGAAAAATATTTTTTTTAATATTTTCAATAAGTTATAAGTTATTTTCCAGCTGTGTAACTACTGTATTATCATGCAAAACCTTGTCAGTGGATTGTGGATAACTTCTGGGTTCATTTATCTTCACTGGTAATAAACAGTTTATCCACAATTAACTACTGAGAATTCTTAGCAAGTTTGCATAATCTTCATCTATGCGTTTATCTGAATCTTTGAGTTCAGCAATTTTTCGTGTCGCATACAAAACAGTCGTATGATCACGTCCACCAAAAGCATCACCAATTTCGGGTAAACTGTGATTGGTTAATTCCTTTGCCAGTGTCATGGCAATCTGCCGTGGCCTGGCAATGGTACGGCTGCGCTTTGCTGAAATCAGGTCAGATGTTCGTATATTAAAGTATTCTGCAGCGACTTTCTGAATATTCTCAATCGTGACCAGTTTGTCCTGAGCTGCGATCATATCCTTTAACGCATCTTTGGCAAAATCGATGGTAATTTCATGACCGGTAAATTGTGCCATGGCCATCGTTGATCTTAATGCGCCTTCCAATTCGCGGATATTCGATCTGACGCGTTTTCCGATAAAGAAAGCCACGTCATCAGGAAGTTCTTTGTGAAAGAGCTGGATCGATTTGGATTTTAATATGGCGACTCTGGTTTCCAGATCGGCAGGTTCAATGGCAACGGTTAATCCCCATCCAAAACGGGATTTCAGACGTTCTTCCAGGTTCAGTTCCTTGGGAAAACTGTCACTGGTCATAATGATCTGTTGTTGTGACTCGAACAAGGCATTGAAAGTATGGAAAAACTCTTCCTGGGAACGCTCCTTGCCAGCAAAAAACTGGATATCGTCAATTAATAATGCGTTAAGGGAACGATAACGTCTTTTGAAGTCATCCATTGTGCCGTGTTGCAAGGCTTTGACCATTTCAGCAACAAAACCTTCGGAATGTATGTACAAGACGCGGGCCCCCGGATTATTTTGCAGAATCATATTACCGACGGCATGCATCAAATGAGTTTTACCCAGACCTACTCCACCGTAGATAAATAAAGGGTTGTAAACTTTGCCGGGGTTTTCGCCGATTTGTAAAGAAGCCGCACGCGCCAACTGGTTGGATTTACCCTGAACAAATGTTTCAAAGG
>Ga0180429_10003467_pt1 | contig 12731 bp, 11 predicted proteins | sample SS_ome_FD_132428 | JGI IMG/M metagenome (GOLD analysis project Ga0180429, IMG submission 132428) | Hypersaline lake sediment archaeal communities from the Salton Sea, California, USA - SS_1_S_1 metaG | ecosystem: Environmental > Aquatic > Non-marine Saline and Alkaline > Hypersaline > Sediment ... | reverse complement strand
TGCCGTCACCCGACCGCAGCCGGGCAGCATCTCCACCATCCGCCGCTGCAGGTCGGGCAGAGCCACGGCCTTGCGCTTGGGAACGAGCGAGATCTCGGGGACCCCGTGCTGCGCCTGCCGCGCCATCATTGCCAGCAGCGAGGCCGTCTCATCGGCATCGCGAGACCAGATCACGTTGACGCCGTACTCCAGCACCAAGGCCGAGAGCGCACCCCGCAGCGCCTGTGGGGTGAATCCAGTGTGTGGCCCCAACACATCACCCTCCAGCAGAAACAGAGGCGTCTCGTAGGTCTCCCGCAGGAAGATGGCCGACAGGAAGAGCGACTTATCCTGGATGCCCAGCGCGAACTGCATTCCGGCGCGCCGTTCGACGGCGACCTGCGGGCCGAAGACGTAGCGGTCGACGTTGCCCAGGTCTTCTTCGATCGCGCGAATCTCGACATCTTCCGCGGAGAGCAATTGGGCGACCTCGCTCCTCGGCTTGGTGACCCAAACGCTCAGCGGGGCGATCTCTCCGTCCATTCAGCCTCCAGCGGTGGTGACCTCACAACACCTGTATGATAGACCATAAGTTCTAGATACACAAGACGGACACGCGGATGCTGCAAGATCACCGCCGAGACTTGACTGGGCACCCACGTGGCCTAGGATACGCGGACCAAGGAGACCTGCGCTGTTGGCCCCAAAAGCCCGCGGGATACCACGCGAAATGTCTATCTCAAACCCTGTTCCAGCGATCCGCCCCCGCACGTGGCAGCGCATCTTGCTGCTGTTGGCGCTGCTGGTCGGCGTCGCTCTGCGAACGTCGGGCGTCAACGAGATACCTCCCGGCCTCTACCGGGACGAGGCCTACACGGGCATGGATGGATTGGCGACCTTGGACGAAGGCCCCCGCCTGTTCTATCCCATCGCCTTCGGACGCGAGCCGCTCTTCACGTGGCTGGTGGCCGGATCCATCGGCCTCTGGGGACCCACCCCGTTTGCCATCCGGTTCCCGTCGATGGTATCCGGCCTCCTCACGCTTGTCGCGCTCTACCTGGCAGCCCGCGAGCTATGGGGGACACGCATCGCCACGCTGTCCGTTGCCGTGCTGTCAGTCACGCTCTGGCATGTGCTGATCAGCCGCGTCGGCTTCCGCGCCGTTCTGGTGCCGCTGGTCTCTGCCCTCGGCGTCTGGCAGGTGGCTCGCGGTGTCAGGACCGGTCGACAACGGCACTGGATCTGCGGCGGACTGGCAGCGGGCGCGCTGCTGTACACCTATATGCCCGCCCGCTTTGCCGCGCTACCCGCGATGCTGATGTTGGCTGTCGCGTGGCGCCGCAGTGGGCGCAGCGGCCTGCCGTCCTGGCGTCACCTTGCCGCTTTCGCGATGGCCGCTGCGGCCGTGATGACGCCCTTCGTGGTCTATGCCGTTGCCCACCCCGACGAGGTCCTCCTCCGCACAGCTACGGTTGCCAGCGTCTTCAACAGCGACACCCCGTGGGTGATGCTGTGGGACAACGTGAAGGGCGCGGCCGGGATGTTCCTGGTCCGCGGGGATTACCTATCCAGACACAACCTACCCCTCCGTCCCGTCTTCGATCCGGCCTTGGGCATCGTCGCCCTGCTGGGCGCCGGCATCGTCCTGCGTCGCTCCCGACGCGATGTCGCGGCGGCATTTCTGGTCCTCTGGACCGCTTGCCTGCTCCTTCCGATGGTGCTGGCAGAGAAGGCACCACACTTCCTTCGCGGAATTGGCGTCCTCCCGTTCCTGGCCGTCTTCCCCGCCATCGGCTTGGATTGGCTCTGGGGAATCTTGCGACGGCGGTCACACGCCCTGGCGACAGCGGCCGTCGCGCTGCCGCTTCTGGTCGGCTTCGCATCCACGACCCGAGCCTATTTCCGCCGGTACCCGCAGGTGGATGATCTCTGTTTCCGCTTCGAGTGCGCGGGGACACAGTTGGCCTCCGAGGTCAACGGCCTCCTGGGCCAGGGGTGGACCCGAGGCGCGCGGTCGGCGGCACCTGGCCCGGCCCGCACGGACGCCCAGGTGGTCGTCCAGCATCAGCTGTGGAAGGACGTCGTCAACGCCCACTACCTGATCCCCGACACCGAAGCCTTCAGCGTGCCCGGATCGGGATCGATCGTATCGTCCGTGCCGGCCCCCGATCTCCCGTTGGTCTACTACGGCTGGCACAACCGACACTATCCGGACTACTGGCGGGAGGAGCTCAGCGCATGGCTGCCCCCCCAGGCCCGAATCGAGCTGGTTGAGGGTCCACTCGCTATTACAGCACAGGACAAGACACCACACCCGGCCTATCTCAGGTTCACGGCTGTGCCGGCCGACCTTGCCGACGAGCGGATCGCGGACCTGGCCCACGATCTCAGCCTGGTGGCGAGCTGCATCGGCAACACCGGTCCTGATGTCATTGTACGACTCGTGTGGTATGCAGGCACCGTACCGCCGCCGAACCACTCGGTCTTCCTCCACTTCGAACGCAACGGCGAGGTCATCGCCCAGGCCGATGGCGAGCCTGGGTTGGGATACTATCCTATGACGACGTGGCGGCCCGGCGACCAATTCGTCGATGAGCGCACGCTGCCAAACGTGGCGCTACAGCCCGGTGATGCGCTCTATGTGGGACTCTACAACTACCTGACCGGTGATCGGGTCCCGGTACTTGCCGCCACCACCGAGTCCAGCGGCAATCGCGTACGGCTGGCGGTGTCCAACTGCACACCCGGCACTGAGATCAATCCCTGAGTCATATCAGTTCACGAGGACACTATGAAATCATCTACGAAGAGGCTTCCGGCCATCAGGATCACCATCGTGCTCGTTGCGCTAGGCTTGCTGATCGCGTCGATCCGCGTGGTCGTCGGCGCGCCTGCCCCCAGACCCACCATCAGGGCCGCGGCAGCGCCTCCATCAGAAGAGGTGCTCGTGCCCGAGGGAGAGTTTCTGATGGGCTGTGCATCCGACATCTGGCACAAATGCGACCTGGACACGCAACCCATCCATGGCGTCTACCTCGATGCCTTCTACATCGACAAGACCGAGGTGACGGTCTCGCAGTACTGGGACTGTGTAAATGCCGGGGCGTGCCCGCCCCCGGACACAGCTCATGCCCAGGCCATGGCCCCCGCCGCCACCACGATCGACAATCACCCCATCACCTACGTTACCTGGGAGCACGCGGACGCCTACTGCCGATGGCAGGGAAAGCGCGTGCCCACCGAGGCAGAGTGGGAAAAGGCCGCGCACGGCCCAGGTTGGAAGACCTACCCGTGGGGCAACGAAGCGCCCACCTGCGATCGGCTGAACTTCGACCAGTGCATCGGTGGCATCACACCCGTCGGCAGTTATCCCCAGGGCGCCAGTCCCTATGGCGCTTTGGACATGGCGGGCAACGTCCGCGAGTGGGTGAACGACTGGTATCTCAAGCCCTACTACGCCAGGTCACCCTACTACAATCCCCAGGGTCCGCCCGAGGAGGACACGGTGGGCGAGCACTCGCTGAGAGGGGGTTCCTGGAAGGATGACTTCGGCGGCGTCACCACATGGATCAGACTGGACGAGGCCGAGACCCACTACATCTACAAGGCCGGCATCCGGTGTGTGCGATCAGCCGCCGGCGGGTTGCCCACGCCGACCCCGACGGTCGAGCCAACGCCCTTCGCAGAGCAGAGCATTGATGGCGAGGGCGCGGCTCTGTGGCTCGCCAAGCCACAGCACCTCACTCTGGTACAGATGCCCACAGGGTCGTTCACCGCGACGACGGTGGTCACGCTGACCTACACCGAGGCACCGGTCGCGGCCCCTCTGAGCAGCGTTGGCGCCATCCTCCGTATCGAGACACTCTCTGACGGCAATGCCTTCACCGGCACGCTCACGCAACCTGCGGAGATCGCCCTGGTTTTCCCAATGCACACACACGCCATCTCTGGGACGCTCGACCTCTATCGTCTCGACCACGGCACGTGGATCACCGAGGGGATCACCACGACGCAGTGGGGCGCCAACTACGTCAACGCCCTGGTCCGGTACCCTGGGATATATGGTCTGCTGGGGGAGACCAACAGCGTCTACCTGCCGATGACGATCCGCTAGAGGGGAGAGCCCTACAGGTCGCGGCGGCCGAAGGACCGCAGTGCCAGGAGCAGAGCCACCACCGCGTAGGCGATGGCGTAGCCTATCATTGCGCCGCTCGGCACGGAGTAGCCTGACGTGAACGGAGAGAAGCCCAGCATGTCCACTACCGGCGACCGCATCTCGTAGGCCGCTCGCTTCCACAGCGCCTCGCTGGGCAAGATCAGGCTGGAGACGACGCCCACGTTGACCGCCGTTGGGCTCTTCAGGAAGGCGCCAATCTGCTCTACCCAGCCCCCGATGACGGCCATGCCGTAGCCGGCAAACGCGACCACGCCGTTTGCCAGCGTCGACAGCCGCGTCCCGCCCAACAAGCTGATGCTGAGTAGGAGGATGCCGTTCAGCCAGATGAGCGGCAGGCCACGCCCCACGTTGGGTAGATTGTAGGGCGTCAACGTGTTGCCTAGCGTCAAGACGCCCCCGGCCATCAGCGCCAGATAGAGCGTCATCATGACCACGAGGCCCAGCCACTTCCCCAGAAGAAGCTGCCAGCGGGGCACGGGTTTGGCCGCCAGCGACTGGATCGTGCCGGATGCGATCTCTCCGGCGACAGTGTCCACCGAGGTCAGGACGGCCATTGCTGCATAGAGGAAGTTCACGACGTACATGCCACTGAGCATCATGAAGTTGTAGATCTGGTTCCGGACCAGCGTGTTGGCGAATTCCCCCGTCTTCATGAGTTCCAGATGTATGTAGTGCAACCCGACGCCGTATACACTGAGAAAAGCCACGCTCAGCAGGATCGCCGCCAGCAGGATCTTGCGGCGGGCAGCTTCCCTTAGGGTGAGTTTCGCGACAATCCAGATCGGTCGCATGTCAGCCCGTCTCCCCGCCCACGATCTCGACAAAGAGCTCCTCTAGCGAGACACGCTGTGGCGAGAGCTCATACAGATCAAACCCCCGGCCGATGAGGTACCGCGCGATTTCCGGCAGGTCCGCCTCACCGTGCGCTGTCAGCGTGATTCGGTCCCCTTCTGCCCGAACATTGTCACCCCACGCCGCCAGGCCTACGAGCACATCCGGCGGGATCCGTGGTCGCTGGGGCCCAACACGCAGTCGGACCACCAGCTCACCATTGACCAGATCCTCCAGCGCGCTGATGCGCACCAACTCTCCTCGGCGGATAAAGGCCACACGGTCACACGTGATCTCCACCTCACTCAGGAGATGCGAGTTGAGGAAGACCGTTGTTCCGCGCTCCCGCAGTGTGTGGATGATGTCACGCACCAGACGCCGGCCCATCGGATCCAGCCCGGAGGTTGGCTCATCCAGGAAGACCAACTCGGGATCGTTGAGGAGCGTCTGGGCCAGACCTATGCGCTGCAGCATACCCTTGGAGAAGGCACGCAGCTTCTTGTCCGCGTGGGCCGAAAGGTCCACCAGCGCCAGCAGCTCGGGAATGCGCTGTCGGCTGACCTTGGCGGGTACACCGTACAAATCAGCGTGTAGCTTGAGGAACTCCGAGGCCTTGAGCCAGTCGTGGAACCTGAAGTGCTCCGGCAGGAACCCAACCCTGGCACGACCCGCGGGGTCCCCGAGAGGCCGGTCCAGCACAAGCGCCTCACCTGCAGTTGGCGCGACCAGCCCCAACAGCATCTTCACAGCCGTGGTCTTGCCTGCTCCGTTGGGCCCGAGGAAGCCGAAGACCTCGCCGCGTGGGACGGTGAGCGTCAGATCGGCGACCGCCGTCTGCTCGCCGTAGACCTTGCGGAGGCCCTGTGTCTCGACTGCGTTGGTGCCTGCCATATCTCCCATTCTACACACTTCCGTGGTGAGATGCCGAACCGCCGGGGTGTGTGCATCTGATACGCCGACCCTGCCCCCTTGTCGGGGCGTGCCGGCGGCGCGTCCGCCCCGCGCAGCAGGACGACCCACCGGTCACCCGGCGGGCCGTCTGATGCTCCCAACTCAGTCGAGCGAATTGGCGATCTGGACGGCAGCCGTTCCGCTGCCGATGCCGCTGAGTCCGTACACGATGTCGTCCTTGACCCACATCAGGACGTACTCATCTTCCGGTAGCCGGTTGTGGGTCGGTCGGATCAGCACACCCGTGACGCCATCCACCGTCAGCTCATCATAGCTGACCTCGGTCCTGGGCAACGGAAGGACCAGTGTAGCGGTCCAGTCGAGGTGCTCGCTGAAGCGCTGTGCCTCGCCGGCGCTCATCCCCAGCAGCTGCAGGTAGGCCTGGCCCAGCTGGTCGACATCCAGCCCCGCCGGCCCGCTCACGGTAGGACTGCGCATCTGCATCAGCACCGTACACGGACCGTCGAAGTCGCTGGTGCCGTGCGCACCTGCCCAGGCTTCCGTATTTGGCTCGCACATACCGTAGGCCGCGACCACCAGGGGGTTGAGAGCCACCGCCACGTCTGCCCCATCCAGAGACTCGGGCAGATCCACGTCCTCGTAGCCCAGCTCAAGCAAGAGCGCCTGGATTCGCGGCAGATCGACTTGAACCGAGATAGCCGCTGCCGGCTGCAGAACGTAGTGCGGCTCACCCTCGATCCCCTGGGGTAGCCGCACCCGGATCGACGAGAGACCGCGCAGCGTGCCCTCATCCACAGTCTGAGGCTCGCCGCTCAAGGAGACGGTCACTTGCTCGTCCATCACTGTCTCCAGCGATGACATCGCCGACTCGAATCCTCCCTCTCCCAGCACCGCAACCGGGTCGAACGCCACGACTTCGATCTTCTGGACACGGAACAGGTTGAGGAAGTTGCCCGCCAATGCCCGGACGGGCGGACTTAGCAGGCTCAGTCCGAGGACCATCACAATGACCAGCGCAGCCCACGCAGGGCGGTAGCGCTTTGAGAACCACGTCTTGAGCAAAGGCATCCCAGCCTCCCTAGACTCCTGTGCCTCAAGTGCACCCAGACGACGGCGTGCCGCCTGCGGTGACACGGGGCGATGGGCGACCTGCGACGCATCCGACAGGCTCTGCATCCTGGATGCTATGCTCGCACGCCGATCGGTCAGCACCATCAGTACCCTCGCGCACCTGTCGCAGCTCTGCACGTGCCGTCGCACGCGTTCGACGTCGCCTGCTGCGAGGGCATCGTCCGCATACGTCATAAGCTGACCTTCACTTGGGTGTCGCATCTTTGTCCTCCACCGCACGGTACCGGCGCTCGAACGCTCTCTCAGCTCGGGCGAGCATCGTGCCGACAGACCCTGGGGCCATCTCCAGGACGCGTGCTAGCTCCGCGTAGGAGAGCCCGAGATAGCGCAGGAAGAGCAGCTGTGCCTGACGTGGACGCATCGCGGCGAGAACTGCACGGACCTGGGCTTGATCCTGTCGCCGCTCCAGTTCGGTGACGGGATCGATCGGGTCCTGCTGCTGGAGTGTCCACTGGCCTGCCGCGGTCTCATAGCTCTGTCTTCGCTTCCGCGCACGCAGCGCGTTGAGCCCAGCGTTGGAGGCCACGCGATAGAGCCATGCACTGACCCGTTCCAGGTCACGTGGGGGATGGTGGTGCAGCCGCAGGAAGACCTCAATAGCGAGGTCCTCAGCCTCGCTCCAGTCACCGACTAGGTGGTAGAGCGTTCTGCAGACCCTGGCCCAGTGTTGCTCCAGGGCCTCCTGCAGCAGCTCCTCAGCCAGGTACTGGTCCGAAGCTGGCGCACCGGTCCCCGCAGCCGTCGCGATCGTCCGTCTCCACGTTGTCGTCATCTTGTCCCTGCGCTTCATAGTATAGACACCGCTCAACGTGGTTGTGTGACAGGTAGGGGCGACTAGGTCTCCAGTCGTCGGCCAATGGCTGCAGCCCTGTCCGGATCCAGTCTCTGAAGTCGCTTCTTCCTGAGGTTCTGCCGGACAATCCAGGTGACGTCACGGTCGTTGACACCGGCCAGTGCCTCCAGGTATGCGAAGCCCGCATCCGGCACACCGCACGCGACAACGCTTATCGCGAAAGCCAAGCCCTTTCTCAGAACCCTGAAGGGCTCGGTTCGGCGGTCAGCCTTGGGGATCGCCGCGAGCTGATCGAGGATGCTCCTATGGAGCGTCAATGCCCGCAGTGCGAAAGTCGCATCCCTGAGCAGGGGCGGGTGCGCCACTGCGACGGCTGCCGCACGCATCTCCAGCAGATCTCCATCACCCCCCCATGTCTCCAGGGCGGTGAGTGTTGCATCGGACTCGGCCTGCAGCAGACGCTGTAGCCCGAAAGCCACCGACTCCCGAACGCGCCATCGGGGATCGCGGGCAAGCACGCGTAGCCGCAGGAGCGCCCGTGTGATATACACAGCGCTGACGCTGCCGATCGCGCCGATGGCTACAGCACCCGCATAGACAAGAAACGAGGCCGGGTCATTGACATCGGCCTCGTCGGGGGACACGTCAGCTAGCTCAGCGCTGAGCGCCCATAGACGCGCCATCGAGCTGGGCTGAGCCTTTGCGACAGCATCGCCCAAGGCGGTGAGTAGTTCCAGGTTTCCCCGCCGACCCGGCAGGTTGCTGTTGGCAACGAGATAGTCCCGGAGTGGTCGCTGGTCACCTGCCGTGAGGAATCTAGCCAGTAGCGGTTCGAGGTCGGCGCAGTGACGGTCGACCTTGCCCATCATCTCCCCGCGAAAAACGCGTCGAGCGAGACGACCGGCTCGTCGTTGATGATCTGCTTGCGCGTGGTACGAATCCACCGCCGCTGCCAGGACGACACGTCCGGGCCTCCCCAGCTATCGGTGAAGACGGTGAAGAGCAAGAGCTGTCGGTACTTGGCGAAGGTCGGGAGCTCGCGCAGCCAGCTGTCTGCAAGGTGGTTCTCGCCCTCGTAGCCCCTCAAGAAGCTGGTTAGGAAATCCTCGGCGAATCGCTCCCGACGGACGGGCTCGTCCAGGGGAACGCCCCACAGGGCGTGGAAGAGAGCGATGCCCAGATCCACCATGAACCAGTGCTGGTGACACACATCGAAATCGAAGACTGTGATCTCGCCGTCCTGGAGCATAAAGTTGTGAAAGTGGAGATCGTTGTGGACCACGCCATAGCAGTCGCCGTCCGTGGGCAGCGTCTCCAGGTGCACGCGCATCCTGTGCCAGAACGGCTGCACGTCAGGGTCCTTGCACCAGTCGATGAAGGAATCGACCTCGTCGTGCCAGTGGTCAAAGGCCCGCGCGCCGGGGTAGGTCTTGGTCAGCCGGTGCATCTGTCCGACGACGCGCCCCCACTTCCGGAAAAGGTCAGCGTTCCACTCACTTGGCCGCCCAGGGTTGGGGTGGCGTCCCGGTGCCTTGGTCACTTTGCTGGCGACGACGACCAGCCCTCCCTTGTCGACGACCTCGAGCATCGCACCGCTCGGCGACGGGATAGGCCGCGCGATGCGCACGCCGCCATCGCTCAAGTACCGCGCGAAGTCAAGCCGCGCCCTGGCTTTGGCGACGCCGTCGGCACCCGACGGAACCAGCTTGAAGATGAAAGGCCCGTCTGCGTCCCGGCCCTCGTAGACATCGCCGTCCTCCCCGCCCAGGAAGCGCAGATCGTCCAGGGCCAGGTTGTAGAGCGCTGCCCCCTGTTGTGACAGTTCCCCAGAGACTCTCATCGCTGCCCCTCGGCGATCGCGAGCACCTCGCGCAGATCGTCGATCTCATACTGCAGGGTCACTGCGGGATCGCGTTCCTTGTGCTTCGGGTTGTACCAGCAGGCGTCCACGCCGTAGAGATTGGCGCCGCGCATGTCAGACGTGAGGCTATCGCCGATGACCAGGGCAGATTCCCGAGGCGGACGTCCCATTCGCTCGAAGACGATGTCGAAGTATCCGGGATCCGGCTTGGCCACGCCCTCCTCTTCGGAGATGACCAGCACCTCGAAGTACTGATCCATGCCAGACTTCTGCAGCCGCGAGCGCTGCACGGCAGAGAGACCGTTGGTGATCAGCGCGAGCCGTGCCAGGTCACGCGCCTCCCGAACCACGTCTTCGGCGCCCGCGATCATGTGCGGGCTGTCCCCCAAGTTGAGCAGATACTGCGCGCTGACCGCCGCGGGATCGGGGGTCTCCGGGAACGGCAACGTGGCCATCAGGGAGGCGAAGCGATCCACCTTCACCTGATCGGGCGTGGCACGCCCCTCTTCCAGCGCTCGCCAGGCGAGGTCATTGACGACCCGGTAGTCCGCCAGCACCCGGGGCGTGTAGGGCAGCGCGAACTGCTCGAAGGTCCGCTGAAGCGCCGATTGTTCGGCAGCATCGTAATCGAAAAGGGTGCCATCTGCGTCAAAAAGCAGCCAGTCGTAGCGCATCGTCACTCCTGTGTGATGTGGATATCACCGGCAAACGACCGTAGCTTCACCAGCGACCCATAGCCCGTGCCGAGGGCGCCAACCAGCAGCGAGGCCGTGCGCTGGCTCGTCTTGACCGGCAGAGCGCAATGGACCGTGCCATCGTCCGTGCCTGCGTCGAGCATACCCGAGGCGTCGGACGGCAGCCGCACCCTGACCTCGCCGTCAGATGACTCCGCCTCCAGATAGCCGCGCAGGGCCGCGACCCTCACATCCACGGAACCTGTCCGCGCCAGGAAGCTGCTGGGCGACACCAAATTGGTCATGGTCGCGAGCACATCGCCACTGTCGGTCTCCAGCTCGGCGCCGCCGGTGCCGCCGTCCAATCGTATCGCACCCTGGTAGCTTCTGGCCCGGACGGCCCCGTCAAAGCCGTCAATCCCAATGTCTCCCCGCGTCGTCCGTATCTGCGCGCGCCCGCTGCAACCCTTCAGTGAGACACGACCCCGGCCGTTATCCACTTGCAGCGCCCCGTCAACACCTGACGCGGTGATATGGCCACTTGCGGTATGCGCCGTCGCGGGACCGGACGTATCGGCTAGCTCGATGTTGCCCGTCCGCGTCTCCGCCTGGACCGCGCCCTCGACACCCGATACCACGATACCGCCGCTCTGCGTGAAGAGATCGACATCGACAGCCCAGGGGAGGAAGATCTCATAGCGCACAAAGACCGAGCAGCCTAAGGGGGGACGCGGGTAGAGCGTTTGCGCACGCACGCTGCCGGCGTGGTGACTGATCCGGGCGTCCACACGGCCCGTGAACCATTCGGCCAACTGGTCCGTCGGACCGTGGACTGTCTTCAGGGCCCGGACCAGCACACCGTCGTGATCGCCGCAGTGTACGACGATCGATCCATGCACGGCACGGACCCTGAGCAGATCGATGGGGCCATCGATCGACCAACTCACAGGTTCACTGTGCTCGGACCATGGTCCGAACAGGGCCATCATGCCCTTTGTGACACTATCAAACAGCGTGTTGAAGGCGCTCATTGTTTCGCGGTGGCCCAACTCCGTCAGGTCGCCGCAACCCGATCAGGTTGCGGCGACGTAGTGGTACTACGTTGCTTGGAAGATGGTCACACGGAGACCATCGGGGTCCTCGACCGTGAAGGCACGGTGGCCCCAAGGTTTGTCCTCGAGCGCGTCCACGACACTGATGCCTTTCTTCCGCAGCCGGTCGTGCCACTGATCGACGTTGCGCACCTCGAGGTTGAGGTCAAGGCCGACGGGGCTACCACGCGGCGCCCTGTGGGCCTTGGAGTCCAGTATCTCGACCACCATTTGCCCCATCGCCTTGCCCGGCGAGAGCAGAGCGCCAGTGCTCTCCTTGCGCTTCCAGCTGCTGATCGAGCGCATCTCCAGCACATCCCGGTAGAAGTGCATCATCTTGTCGAACTTCCGCGTGTGCCGCACCACCCGCACCGATAGAACCTGCATACTGCCCCTCCAGCTATGCGCGATTACGAAGTCAGAAAGTCGATCAGAAGCCGATTGATGCGGTCAGGCTGCTCGAGATGGGGCACGTGACCGGCACCGTGGATCGCGTGGAAGACCGCCGTGGGTAGGGTGGCCCTCGCCGTCTCGCTGAGCTCGAACGGCACGGTCTTGTCCTCCGTACCCCACACCAGCAACACCGGTCGCGCATGCCGGCCCACTCGCTCGTAGGCGTCCGCCATCGTCTGCAGCGGACCGTGCCGGATAGTAGAGAGAAGGGCCCGCAGAAAGCCCGGATACCGCATCTGCGCCCTGTACTTGCGCGACAGTTCGGGTAGCTGGGCCGGATCGTGGAAGTCGCCCGTCAGCCCGGCGACCATCAAACGCTTGCCCACCGTAGCCATCACTATCTCACCCAGCACAGGCACCTTTAAGATACCAGGTCCCGTGGTGCCTGGCATCGGCAAGCCGGCAGGGTCGAGAAGCACAAGACGGCGCACCAATGCCGGATGACGATCGGCGAAGCCGACCGCGATGGCGCCGCCCATCGAGAGCCCCACAAAGTCCACCGGCTCTGGCAGCCCAAGGGTCCGGATCAGCTGCACCAACTGCCGGTCGTAGAGGTCGATATCGTATCGGGCGCGTGGTCGGTCGGAATAGCCACGACCGAAGAGATCGTAGCGAAGGACCGGGAGACCCGCAGCTGTCAGACCGGCGAACGTCGGGTCCCACACGAAGAAGGGCACAGAAAAGCCATGGACGAGCACCACCGGCGTCGCCCGGTCGGCAGAGCCACCGCCGATCTGATAGTGCGTCACCCCGTCCGACAATGTCACGAAGTCGCCGGGAGCAGCTGCGCGTGCGGCGGCATCCAGTCTCGGCACGGGTGAGCCTCCGG
>Ga0180429_10003464_pt1 | contig 12735 bp, 7 predicted proteins | sample SS_ome_FD_132428 | JGI IMG/M metagenome (GOLD analysis project Ga0180429, IMG submission 132428) | Hypersaline lake sediment archaeal communities from the Salton Sea, California, USA - SS_1_S_1 metaG | ecosystem: Environmental > Aquatic > Non-marine Saline and Alkaline > Hypersaline > Sediment ... | reverse complement strand
GTCATTAGACACCGCCGCGCCATAGCCCGATTGGCCGGCCACGGCATATAGGCTGTGCATACCCAGGCGCTCCACGCGACCGTCCGCCACCCGCCGGTCGAAGCGCGGCACGAAAAGCGCCCCGTGTTCGTATCGCAGGGGGGCTCCGGTGCGGATACCGAACAGGCGGGCCACTTCCAGATAGGGGGCCTCGTTGCGCAGGACCTGTTCGTTGCGCAACTCGCTGCGACGCCCGCGGGGGAATTTGACCAGCCAGAAAGCCTTGATCCTGTCGTCGGCCAGCGCGCCCTCGGCGTGAAACATGCCGGCGTGGTCCTCGACCAGCAAATACTTGGGTGCCTCCCCCTGTACGCTGGAGGCCCAGGCCACATGGGCCCCGCGTTCTTCGGCGTAATCCAGGAACCGCTCCCCCTGTTCTATGATGTCCTGGCGGGGAAACCCGATTTTGAAATGGTCCGGGGGCGGCGGCCGGACCGCTTCGGCAATCCGCAGATGGCCCGGCGGACTGCCGGCGCCCCGGGTGAGCAAGTGCCAATCCGCGTGCGGGCCGTCCCTTTCCACCTGCATGCGCCGGAGCCAGGCCCGGCGTCCGGCACCCGAAGGCATCACATCGACCAGGAACGGCGGCCATTGGTCGAACCGGAACAGTTCGAAGCCGACCGGCAGCCCGGGCACCAACTCAGCCGCCTTCTCCCCCAAATGGTCGATGGCATAATCGGTGTCGTATTGCAGCCGCCCCCCTCCGGCAATGCCTCGGTCCAGGGTCTGCGGATCAGGCTCGAACACCGCCGCCGTTTGCCAGCGGTCGTCCAGAAATATCTGAATCGTACACTTCATAGTTCACTTTATAACACCAAAAATATAGATTACAACAATATTAGATCACTATAGTGGTCATTAATATAAATTTTACAGAATTACATGTCAACCATGGTTCATTTTAATGAATGGAATTATCGGTAAGGCTCGTGCTTATTTTGATGCAAAAGCGCTCACCACGAAGATCACGATGAACACGAAGGAATTCCGGTCAAATCCGCCACCCTGTCTCTGACCCAATCGAACCCCACCCGTTCTTGTTCGAACCGCAGCTGTTCACCCAACCGATTGTAGCGTAGATCGTCATACAAGGCTTGCTCCTCGGGATCCAAGCGCGGCAGATCCCGGATTTCCTGACGCGGTTCGCGCCCCCAGAGGCTCTTGTGGGCCATGAGGGTGTCGCGGTCCATGAGGAAGGACCGCGCGTGCGGGAAATGGTTGCGCAACTGATCGAGGATGGCGAACCCGTGAGTGTCGATGTCACCCCAGTAAAAAAGACGCCGGCCTTGCAGCCAGCGGGCCCTGGCGAACATTTCGAACCCGTAGCCCGCGCCGAAGACGACCATGCTCCGCGCAGCCCGCGGAAAGGCTAAAAAGTTGATCTCGTTTTCGGTAATGAAGACGTTTTCGACCGGGAGGTCGAGGCCGGCGAAGGTGTCGTGGGAGACCGCGATGTCTTGATCCGTGCCGGTTAAAAAGACCGCGCAAGCGTCGTCCAGAATGCGAAACCGCACGCGTACCGGCTTGTCCCGAAACCCATACCGTTGGCCGAACCCGGCCACGCCGCCGGCCCCCCTGTCCACCGCCTCCTCGGGCAACACCAGGTCGAACAGCTCCTTCAGGACGGATCGGTGGCCTTCGATGAACTTGCTGTGGACACCGGGGAGGTCCACCTGGCGTAGGTAAAGGCCCGGACGCGGGTGTCCTCGCATCCAGGCCACGATGTCGAGCAGGAGGGACCAGTCGTCCGCCAGGGCCAGCGCTCGCAAGGGCCGTTTGCGGAGCCAGGGCGTGAGATCGGGCATCCGCGCTTCGGTCACGGCCACCAACTCTATAAACCGCTCGGCCTCCCGCCGCCGGTCGATAAACGCCAGGGCGTCGTCCAGGGTGTCGATCCAGATTTCGTCCGGCAGGTCGTTGGCGCCCAGGACTCTGTGGTTCACGTGCCGCCAGACGATGCGGTAGTGCTTGGCCTGGCGTTCGAGCTGGGCGATCCAGCGGCGCACCTCATCAAAGTTTTGGGTGAGCTCGGTGGAAGTAGGCCCCTTGAGCGGCAGCCGCTTGGGGAAAAGGGATTCGCCGCCGGCCAGGGCGGTCAGCAAGGATCCTCGCTCCCACAAACGCTGGACCGTTTTCCGAAGGTCGCCGGGCCGGGTCCAGTTCACGTCTGCTGCCTCCGTTTTTCCTCCCGGTACTCCTCGATGGTCAGGTTGCGCAGGCAGGCGGTTTTGCCGTCCTCGCTGTGCACGAACCCCACGGCGGAAACATAGGGCTCAATGACGTGGATCTTCTGCAGGGGTGTGACGATCAGCAGCTGCAGGTTCAACTGGTTGAAGAGCTTCAACCCGTAGTGGGCCGACTCGTCCGAACCGCGGCCGAAGGCCTCGTCGATCACCACGAACCGGAACGAGCGGGAGCGAACTTCGTCCCACTTCAAGCCGAATTGGTAGGCCAGGCTGGCCGCCAGCACGGTGTAGGCCAGCTTCTCCTTCTGTCCGCCGGACTTGCCGCCCGAGTCGGTGTAGTGCTCGTATTCCTTGTCGTCCTCGCGCCAGCGCTCGCTGGCGGCAAACACGAACCAGTTGCGCACGTCGGTCACCTTGGCGGTCCAGCGGCGGTCCTGCTCGGAGCGTCCTTCCCGGCCTTGAAATTTTTCGATGATCCGGCGCACCTGCAAAAACTTGGCTTCGGAATACTGATCGTCGTCCGAGCCGGTGAGGGCGCCTTCGGTGCAGGCTCGTAACTCACGCTGGAAATCCCGCACATCGGCGTCCGTACCGGTTTCCGCCTCCAGCACGATGTAGCGCCCCGGGTTGTAATCGATCTGGGCGAGTGAGGTGTTGATGCTCTTGATGCGCTCTTTGATGGTCTCGCGCTCCCGCGCCAGCTGTGACTGGAAATTGGCCACTTCGCGGATGGTGTTTTCGTTTAGCAGCTCCTTGAAGCGCGCCTCGAAGCGCGGCAGATCGTCGGCCTGAAGCTGCTGCAGCATTTCCCGGTACTCGCCCGCCGCCTCGACCGCGGTGTCAACCTCCTGGGTTTCCAGAGGGTAGGCCGTGTTATAGCCGTGCATGGCCTCGATGATCTTGTCCCGCAGCCGGGCGAGCTTTTTGTCCTCGGCGTCGATTTTGGTTTGCAGCCACTCGCGGAGCTTGCGTTCCGACGGGTCGCAGGATTCGACCGTCAGGACGGCAGTGTTCAGGATGTCGTCTTTCAATTCGGCCAGCCGTTCGAAATAGTCGACGTGGGCCGGGTCGGTGTCTTTAAGCACCCTGCGCACATCCTGCCGCATGGTTTCCGTGTCACTTTTCCTCTGCTCCAGCTTTGCGCACTGACGCTTGACCTGGTCGAGCTGATTTTCGTTTTCATCAATGGATTTCTCGACTTTTTCGACCTCTGCGTTGAGCGTCTGCAGGATGTCGGAGGCAGCCTCCAGGCGTTGTTTTTCGTCCCGCAGGTCGGCGATCTGCGTTACCAGGGACCGCCAGTCCAGTTCCCGGAAATCGCGGTATTCGCCCAATCTGGACAGGGTGGTGAGACGATCCTTGAGAGCCTGCTGCGCTTGCTGGCGTTCGGCAATCTGACCGCCCATTTCACCGAGAAGCTTTTCCAGCCGCCCGGCCCTTTCCTCCAGTACGGCAATCTTGTCCGTGTTGCTCCACCCCAGCACGTAGCGGCTGCGATCGTCGATGCGGTGCCGGTCGTCCTTTTCGTGACGTTCGCCGGGCATCTTGATCTGACCGGTCTTGGTGACGGCCTTAGGCTCGCGCCGGAACTGGTCCTGGGTCTCGCAGCAAGCCACGTCGAAGCGTTTGGCGATTTCCCACTCCAGCCAGTCGTAGTAGGCCGAGTCGGGTTTGACGGCCAGCTTGTGCCCCAGGGCATCCGGGCCCAAAGACGGCAGGCTGCCCTTTTTTGATGGGCGCACGCGAAAATAGACCAGACGCCCCTTGAGGTGCGTTTTGTCCACCCAGGCGGCGACCCGGGCGTAGTGTTCGTCCGGCACCAGCATCGAAAGGGCGAAATTGCGCAGCATGCGTTCGATGGCCCCCTCCCAGTCGCGCTCCTCGTCGCGCACCTGGATCAACTCACCGGCAAATGGCATGTCGTCTTCGGGCAAGCCCAAGGCCTTGCGGATGGTGCGGCGCATGACCACCTGCTTTTCGTCGATGTTGCTGCGCCGCGCTTTGAGGCCGGCGATTTCCGCCTCCAGTTGCGCGTGCTCGCTGCGCTTTTGGGAAAAGGCCACCATTCTCTCGTTCAGGTCGTTTTGAAACTGTGCCTCGCGCTGCTCCGTTTGTTCGTGCAGGGCGGCGCAAGCTCGCATTTGGGATAGAAAAGCCTCTTCCGAGTCGGCCGGCGTCAAATCAAGGGGCTCGATTAATTCGGCATAGCGATCGGCTTTGCTTTTTCTGCGCTGATGCTCGGTTTCCTTGGTGCGGATTTCCTCGCCGATGCGCTCGATGCGGTCGCCGCCGTTCTTGGCGATGTTTTCCCGCAACTGGCGTTCTTTGAGCTGCAACGAAAGCCGTTGCTCCGACAGACGTTCAATGTTGGCCTGGTGCCGGCCGATCTTTTCATCCAGAGTGCCCAGCCGTTGTTCCAGCAACGCCACTTTCAATCCCGCAAACCAGGCCGCCAGTGCCTCCCGACAAGCGCGCAGTTCCTCGGTGCTTTCCGCCAGGCCGGCGTGGCGGTCACAGTCGGCCACCAGAGGCTTGAGCCGCTCGATCTGCTTCTTGGCCTTGAGCACGGCGGCGTGGGCCTGAGTGAGATCTTGGAAATGCTTGATCAGCGCATCGATTCTGGGGGCCACGTCAAAGGGCTCGAGCATGTGCGAGCGCACAAAATCCGTGAGATTGCCCACGGATTTCAGCGAGACGGTCTGATTGAAGAGATCCAAGGCCTGTTCATTGGCGATCCCGAAGCGTCTCCGGAACCAGGCGCCGTAAGGCGGGAAACTGTCCCAAACCGTGACGCCCGATTTCCGCAGGCGCTTGCGAAGCTGGTTGATGTCGCTGCCGAATTTGGCGAAATCAGCAGCGATGGAAAGATCGCGTTCGCAAGCCGTGTAGAAGCGGGCGGGTTGCCCCTGGGGGTCTTTGATCCAAAAGACCTGGGCCAGGGTCACCGTTTTGAGATAACCCGCGTTGTGGAACACCCCCAGGATGACGGCGTATTGGTTGTGGTCGCGCAGGGCCACGGGCTTGGCGCGGCTGCCGACGTCGTTGCGCTCGGACTTGTAGTGGCCCATCACATAGGAACGCAGGGTGCGTTCGCGGGCCCCGGCCCCGGCCGCTTTGTTGTAGGTGATGCGCTGCTGGGGTACCAGGAGTGTGGTGAGAGCGTCCACCAGGGTGGATTTGCCGGACCCGATGTCACCGGTCAGCAGGGCGTTGCGGCCGTCTAAATGCAGCGTCCACACGCTTTGGTCAAACGTCCCCCAGTTGTAGATTTCCAGCCGTTGCAGGCGAAAGCCGGCGAGGCGGTCGCTGCTGACGAACGACAATTCCAGGATCTCAGCCATCGGTCGTGTCTCCCTGCTGGGCCAAGTGGTGCCGATATTCCGCCAGGCGCTGATCGAATTCCGCCAGCCACTGGGCATCCACAAACGCCTTGAGGATGCGCCGGACCTCAAACACTTCTGTCTGCCCCCGCATACGACGAACGAATCCAAGGCCGGCGACTTTGTTCAAATGCGTCCCCACCTGGTCGATCAAGCGTGTTTCGTTGGTCCCCTCCGGCAAAAAGACCCGGATCATTTCCACCACCTCGTCGCGCGAAAGGATCAGCCGCGTGTCGCCGCCTCGCGCGTCGAACTCCGCAAGCTTTTTGCGAAGGAGGGCCAGCAGAAGACTGACCGGAAAGGAGAGCTGTCGGCGGGCGATGAGGCGCGGCCGTTTGGGGATGTCCGGCTCGTCGTCCTCCTGAATGGACTGCAGGAAGGCGTAGCCTTCCGCCTCGTCCAACATCAACTCCAGACCGAGCACGGCGACGTAATCGCGCACACGGGCCTGCAGCTTCAACAGGGTGCTCCACTGGGTCGGGTTCTCCTCCATGTAGAGCACCCCCTTGAGAAGAGGGACAACCACCTCGGAAAGGTTGGGATCGTCGTTCAGAGGGGCTTCGGGTCCGATATCGACATGTTCCATGGTTAATCCTTGACGAAGATGACCCGCGGTAACGAAGCGCGCCTTACGGTGTTGTCTTCCAGCCGCCACTCGATGCGCGATCGTGTCTCTTCGTTCACGACTGTTTGGGGCCGCTCGCTGGCCAGCTGCAGGTAGGCGATCAATTCCGCCAGGCCCTGTCGGAGGGGGCGTTCGGCCACCAGTTCTTCGAGGCTCACTTGTGAGCGCGACTGCAAAGCCTGGCGGATGTGCCGGGCGAGCGCTTCCCGATCGACTACCACCTGGGCAAACAGCGCCGCAGCGTCCAGGTCGGCTTCGCCCTGTTCCAGTATGACGTCGGCAATCTGCGGGCGGATCGGCGGTCGGAAGAGGGGCCGTTCCAGCGGCAGGTCAACATCGACGGCACTGGCGTTCAACAACATGAACTCACCGGAAGGCGGCATTTCGCGGACCTCCAGGGACTTGGCTTCGATGCCGTGCAGGATGTCCATGATGCGCCGGTTCTCCAACCAGGCCTTGTCGTCGAGAAACCGCCGGAGCTGCTGGGACAAGCTTGCCACCGTGCGCTGGGTGTACTCACCGGCCTCGAGCCAGTCGTAGTGGACCCGGCGCAGCCGCGGGTCGGGGTTCAACTCGGCCACCGGCGGAAGGGCCAAAACATCTTCCAGCAGATGGGTCAGCTCGTCCTGACGGCGCTGGGACATAAGAAAATCCCAGAAGGCGCGAAAGCTCTTCCCCTGATCGGAATCGGCGATGGCATCGCGCTCGCCCATGATGTCATCGAGCAGTTCCCCCTTGCTGCCGTCCCACAGCGCGATGCGCTCGCGCACCTTTCGATCGAGAACGCGGAAGTTGTGCTCTACCTCGCGGAAGTCGGCCAACAACTCGCGAGACATATACAGGAACTGTTGAAACCGTTCTTTGAGGGCCGTGTCGTTCAGCACGGGAACGTCGCCGGCTTTGATCCTGGTGATGTCGTCGTCGATCTCTTCACGCCGCTTGGTCAACTCGGCGATGCGCGTATCCGGATCGGTCTCGGTGCCTTCGCGCATCTGCCGCAGGAGTTCGAACAAGGTCAACAAGCGCGATTCCGTCCCCACGAAGGCGCGCTCGGTCAGGCTCGCCAGCCAGGTAATCGCCTTTTCGGTGGAGGGGGTCAGGTCGAAATGGGGTTCGTCCGATCCGGAGGGATAAAACTTGCGCAACCACCCTTTTTCGTCGTGCGCCCAGTCGTTGAGGTATTGCTGGGCCGATTTGGGGAATGCGTCGGCCCCCAAGTGCTCCCGCAGGGCGAACAGTTCATCCTCCAGCGCTTCCACCAGGTCGGCTTGTGAGATCGACCGCACATTGGCGTCGACAAACACGCGCTGGAAAAAGCTGACCACCAACGGCGCGTGATCCGACCGCAGCAGGCGCCACGCCGGGTTGTTGCGGCGAAGCAGATCGAGGGTGGTGTAGTCGAGGGGCACGGCGTATTCAGTCCTTACCTAAATCATTAGGAAAATGCCTTTTCGCCTCTAAAAAGCAATGCAGCATCGATGGTACCAGCCCCTTCCTAATAGGCGAAATTGTCAGATGAGGTCAAAGTTGAGCGTCATGCCACAAAAAACCCGGTGGCCAATCAAAACCCCGGGTTTCGAATTCATCCCTCGGCAACCCGGCTATCCCCTTCGGAGCCGTGGCGTTCCGTCCCCGGCTCTCACCGGGTTTGGCATTTTATTATGCGTCGTTGGTAATAAAAAGGCAGCATGATGTCAATCAGTTGTGACGAAGGACTTGAATATCGCAGCCACACATATGTAGATGAATATCTATTGCTTTTACCGGTAGCGTACCGAAGCCCAGGTTTGGCAGAATACAAGGTCTGACGTCTGCGTGTTCAGCGCCTCGCGTATCCTTCCCGGACGGCGTTTTCCATGCGGGCCAGTTCATCGTCGGTTAGAACGGCGAAATGCGATTCCCTCTTCCTCGCTGATAGACGACCATTGTTTTGCAGGCAGAGCTGAATGAAAAGATCGATGAGGCGGTCAGGCATATCAACGATTTCCTGAACGGCCTGCTTGGTCCGGTCGTATTTCGATAGAAAATCGAGTTCTTCCACCAGTTCGTAATCGATGGTGAGCTTGACAAAATCGTACAACGCCTCCGCCTGGGCGGACATGTCGATATACCGGTACAGACGGCCGGTCTCACCCGGTACGGTCATCTCGCCGAGATGGTCCAGATCGTATTCAACCCGTCTCATAAGCGGGTTTGAGAAGGCCTCCAGGGATTGATCGTAAAGTGCCGGGTTTTTGAGCATGGCGGCCGATACCGGGAACATGAGCCCTTTGGGGATCGCCCCGCGCAGAGACAGGATGTTGTGAATAAGAAAACGGTGAATGCGGCCGTTGCCATCCTCGAAGGGATGCATGAAGACGAAGCCGTAAGAGACGGCTGCGGCATGGATGACGGTGGGGACCGCGCCTTCCTTCATTGTCTGGTGGGCGGTGATCAGTCCCGCCATCAGTTCGGGGAGATCGCAGGGTTTCGGGCAGACATAATGAACAAGCTGTTTCCGGAAGGCAATCGCCTGACCGACGTAGTTCTGGTTGGAGCGGTAGTCCGTGTCCCGGAACCGGGGATCGACGATGAGGTTCTGCACGTCGATCAGGAGAGGTTTCGCGCAAAAGTCTTTGTGCGCGGCCATCTCAAGCAAGCCGATAAATTTCTCCGTCCGGGAGGCACTTGGCTTTATGTTTTCGATCTCGAAAGAGGATTTGGTCTCTTTGCTGTAGAGATAGCTCAGGGCCCGCCTGAGAAGCTCCGGTGGATAGGCGTTCACGACCGCTTCGCTCTCTTCCCGCAGGTCGATTCTCTCCATGGCAACAAGTTTTTCGGTGCGCCGGATGATGGGACAAAAATCCGCCCCGCCAAGCAGATTGTCGATGACCCTCTGACGCCGCACGCGATGACCGGGCGCTGCGGTGTAGTAGCGGTCCGCCTCCAGCAGCGCGACGTAATTCCCTTTGGTCAGGTCCGGCAGGGGAAGTTCCCGTCCGGACAGGAATTCATACAGGAACCAAATCCTGCGAGCGTATTTTCCGGTCGGTTTCGAACTGATCCAAGCCGCTATCTTGTCTGCCGAGGCTGCATCGAACAGGGCCGACAAAATGCCTAGATTGACGCCATCATATTTGAGGGCGAACTCCAGATGATCTCCTGTTCCGTCTCCAGGCCAATAAGACGGGGGATAGATGGATGCCACCTGCCCATTCTGAATGGTCGAACGCAGTATCCCTGTAGGGCTGACGGAGGATGTGTGCCAGTTCGGCAGAGCACTCAGTTCGTAATGCTCAATCAGAAACGCGTAGCCGGCCGGCCGGTTCTGTGTGGCGCCCAATGTTGTCGCACCTCAAAAAATCGTTATAAAACTCTAAATTTGATGATTTTTAAGCCATTTACGATTAAAATAGTTAAAAAATAACAATATATCAAGAATTTTGTTTTTTAAATGAAATGAGTTCGAAAATGGAGATTTTCATCAAAAAACGTATTCACGGCTTAATAAACATTTAAAAATAGGCATTTGTATAAAAAAACAGTTGCGGAAGCCATCGGGATACCGCCATTTACGGTTAGTGATTCAGCGGCAGACTTAAATCTTGCGTTCACATTCATGGGCAATAAATCCTGCAATGTCCAGGTTTCTGGACGGTATGTTTCTTTCTTGCATCTGTGTCATTTTTGGCTAATGTTGACTTAATGTCCATTATTATTTACCTTATAGTTCTTTAAGACCATTATATTGGACGTTAAAATGACTACACACCAGACATCATCGAAACTGCCCTTGCCGGTTCAGCGCGCTTTGCGCAAGCTGGGCGGGGACATCCGTGATGCCCGCCTGCGGCGGCGCATCCCCACGAAAATCATGGCTGATCGTGCGTCAATCAGCCGGACGACCCTCAACAAGGTCGAGAAAGGCGAGCCCGGCGTGTCGCTGGGGATTTATGCGACCGTCCTCTTCGTACTGGGGCTGCACGACCGGCTGGCCGAGCTTGCCGATATCAAGACCGACACGGTGGGGCTTGAACTGGAAGAGGAAAACCTGCCGCAACGCATACGGCGCTCTAAAAAGTCAAGACCCTCGAGGACCGGCAAGAAAGGCAACGCGTGATGGATACTGAAGTCCTGGTCTATGTGGACCTTGAAGGCGAGCCGGTTATAGTTGGACGATTATGGTCTCGCATGCGGAAGAGGCGAGATAGTGCGACCTTCGAATACGATGAAGACTGGCTTGGACGCCAAGATCGTTTTGCGCTTGAGCCCGCGTTGCAACTTGGTCCTGGCCCGTTTCACACATCGCCCGACAAGCCAATCTTCGGCGCAATCGGCGACTCTGCACCGGATCGGTGGGGCCGTGTGCTCATGCGGCGTGCCGAACGCCGCCGCGCCGAGCGAGCCGGGGAGACACCGCGCACGCTACGTGAAATCGACTACCTGCTCATGGTCAATGACGAGGCGCGTCAAGGCGCTTTGCGTTTTGCACTGGAACCCGGCGGACCGTTCCTTGCCGCCGATGACGTGACGCCGATTCCGCCGCTGGTCGAACTGCCGCGGCTGCTCTCGGCCGCCGAAAATGTTGTCGGCAACTCCGACAGCGACGAAGACTTACGTTTGCTGCTGGCACCTGGTTCATCGCTGGGCGGCGCACGCCCCAAGGCATCGGTCATGGATCGCGACGGCTCGCTCGTAATCGCGAAGTTTCCGCACAAGGATGATGAAATCGACATCGTGCGCTGGGAAGCCGTCGCCCTGAGCCTTGCGGATAAAGCGGGCATTCCCGTACCTGACTGGCGCATGGAAGAATTCGGGGGCAAGTCCATCGTCCTGCTACGCCGTTTCGACCGGGCAAACGGTCAACGGATACCGTTCCTATCCGCCATGAGCATGCTTGGCGCAACTGACAACGAAACACGGAGTTATCTCGAATTCGTCGATGCACTTCGCCAGCAGGGTGCTGCCCCGAAGGAGGATATGCACCTGCTCTGGCGGCGCATTGTGTTCAGTGTTCTGATCTCCAACACGGACGACCATCTTCGTAATCACGGGTTTCTCTATGACGGTCCGGACGGCTGGCGCCTTGCGCCTGCCTATGATCTCAACCCCGTACCGGTGGATATCAGTCCGAGGGTGCTGGCAACGGCTATCGACTTCGATGACAGTACGGCATCACTGGACATAGCCTTAAGCGTAGCCCCTTACTTCGAACTGGAGGACACCGAGGCACTGAGGATCGCAAGCGAGGTTGGAAAGGCCGTTCGCGGCTGGCGCCAAGAGGCCGCTCGAGCCGGTCTGGCGGCAGGACAGATCGACCGCATGGCGTCCGCGTTCGAGCATGATGATCTCCGCAAGGCTCTCGATCTCTGACATGGTCTGGTCCTGGAACAGGGAGATGCTGGCTTAATGATCCCTGAATTTCAACGCGGATTAAATTGCTCGGTCTTAGGTTGGAACGACGCCAGAAAGTTGGCGTTTGAGGGACCGAATCGTATCTGGTTAAACAACTTAAAAAGGGTTCAATTCTACATTTGACCTTTAATCAGGAAGTCGGCAGTTCGAATATCCTGTTTTTGATGAATTGAATATCCTTGCGGATTTTTCTGTTCTTTGCTTTCAGATGAGTCGTTTTTTGAACGATGCTGCTCACCGTGCTGTAAGTCTTGATCTGAAATGCATCTTTTATGCTGTTTAGATCATCGCCCCGGAGGCTGCGAAACAGGTAGATCGCAACATTGCGTGGTATATTTAAATGCCCCCGGCGTGAAATCAATAAATCGCCAAAGCCGACGTTGTAATAGTCGCAAACGGCACGGATGATCGTATCGGGGTCGGGTGCCAGTCGCCTGGATTCCGGAACTTCGTAGCTGCTTTTCCTGAGATAATACCGCTCTCTAATGTGAGCGATAAAATTCTCGGGGCCAAATAGAGACGGCAAGTTCTTTTTGGAAAATAACCGGGTGACCTCCGCTGTATCTTCCTGCTGCATAAACGCTATGAATGCTTTCCGCCGGTCCCGCTTTTTTGGAGTAATCATATTAAAAATGGTGTCTTTGTGCAGCCAATCCCACTTTTTAGCATAAGATAGATAGCCGTTGTAACTGCTCCAAGGGTATTTTCGCATGTCACTGGCAATGTCGGCACGCAAGGGATTGCGATGGATGTACCTTACCACCTGGAGCAGATAGCCGTCGTCGGAAACGAGGATCGACTTATAACGGCCTCGAAAAAGAGACCCGTCGTATTTATGGCTTCGATTGTACCTCTGGGTATACACGCTGTTCAGGTGTCGCATGCATCTGGAAATGTTGCCATCGGGGGTCTGGACAAGGAGATGATAATGATTGGGCATCAGACAAAAAGCGGCGATGCGTGCGTTCCACATTTCTGATATTTCGATCAGAAGATCGATGAAAAGCACGTAGTCCCGGTCATCTGAAAAAATAGACTCGAACCGTCGGCCCCTGTTCATAACATGATACCAAGCGCCAGGATATTCTATCCGAAGGGGTCGTGACATGGC
>Ga0180429_10003463_pt1 | contig 12735 bp, 13 predicted proteins | sample SS_ome_FD_132428 | JGI IMG/M metagenome (GOLD analysis project Ga0180429, IMG submission 132428) | Hypersaline lake sediment archaeal communities from the Salton Sea, California, USA - SS_1_S_1 metaG | ecosystem: Environmental > Aquatic > Non-marine Saline and Alkaline > Hypersaline > Sediment ... | reverse complement strand
GAGTAACTGGTATTGCCGGGTGAGTTGCTTCCGAAAGATCACTTCGTTGTGATCGATGAACTGTTTCAACTCCTCGGGGCGCCCTCCTTTCCCATAGGCTTGCAGGAAAACGTCGCGATGCTGCTGGATGTTCCGCGGTTGCTCACCCTCGAAGAAGCGCCCGAACACCGAGTCGATCCGTTCGAGATCGCGACCGTCCACGAAGTGTTCCCGTGGGATACCCTGGTAGGTCTTCTGTCCCTCCGGGATCACCTCGTTGGGCAGGCAGAGCGCCTTGGCGACAGGGCGCCATCCCGGTTGGACCTCCTCCAGCGCCTTGAGGACCCCGGCGAATTCCTGGTCGAGCTGGAACAGGGGGTGATCTCCGTCCTTCGTCGGATCGCCTTCCCACTTCCCGGTCGGGGCGAAGCCACGTAGACGGAATCCCTTTACCTCCAGGACGAGCAGCCCGTGGAGCGGATCGAAGATCAGGAAATCGCCTTCGCGACGCACGCCCCGGTTGTCCTCGTAGTAGAAGCCCCATCGAATCGTCCAGCGCTTGCTGAGGCGACGGAGCCTGGTGGCGACCTTCACCTCGGACTCGTCGCAACACTCCGAGGGGCGATTGTAGAACCAGCGGGCCATGGGGAGAAGAGGGGGGGGCGGGGGAGCACTGGGTCAGCCGACATCGAATCGAAGCACCGCGTGGTCCGACACCGGCTTCTTGCTCTTCTCGCCGGCAAGGAAGCGACCCCGAATCCAGTCGAGGTATTCGACATTCTCGATTGCCACCGAGGGAGTGTGAATCACGTGGTCTATCTTGAAGCCGTTTCCATTGTGGTGAAGGTAGCTCCATTTTCCCTTCGGATTGGGAATCTGATAGGTTTCGCAGAGATGAAAGGGAACGGTCTCGGCTTGGGGCTGTTTCGCCTTCTCGAACGGGTCGTAGTTTACGTCCCCAGCGAAGAGAATGGGGCGGTCCTTGGCTGACTCCATGATCTCGGCAAGCTCGTCCCAGTAGGCGTGCTTGTCGGCCGCCTTCTCGTAGGCCGGCGCGCGCAGGCCCACCATCTCGACGGGAAAGTCCGCGAAACGGAGGTGGAGGAAATTGGAAATCGCCGATCCATCGCATTGCGGCGGCCGGATATCTCCCACCTCGAAGGCATGGCGGGACGCGGCAAAGATCTGGTTGTGAACGTCCGGGGTGGGAGAAACGGCCTGGTGCTCGAATCCCACCTCGCGCATCGCCGTCTTGAAGGAGTCGCGATTCTCGCCATCGACATATTCGTTGAAGAGAACGGTGTCGGCTTCCAGGTCGAGGATCACATCGACGAGGTAGTCGGGAATGTGGCGTCTCCGGACTTGGTGGGCGAGATTCCAGGCGATGACTTTCATGAGGCGTGACCTGTAGCGGCGAAATTGGTTTTTCCTTCTCCCTTGAACGAGACCTCGACAGAAACCCCATCGTGGTCGGACATCTTCTTTCCATCGCTCTCCCCACTCCATGAGGCAACGTCGCCACACTGGAGAGAGGGTGAGATCGCCACGTGATCGATCAGCATTCGGCCGGTTTCCCGGCGTTCGCCCGACGAAGGAATCGCAAAATTGCTGAAGGTCTCTTCGAGTAGGTCCGCCACTGTCCGGGGCTGGCGGCTTCGAGGGATCCGCTGATTGAAATCCCCCGCGACGAGACAGGGACCTTGGACCGCTTCGCGAAGGACAGGGGATAGCGCCCGCAGGAAGGCGCGATGGTCCTCCCAGTTCTTCGCAGCCCCACCCTTGACCCGGGAGGCGAACCACGGAATGCAGACGCCGATCACCGTGAGAATTCCTCCCGGAGTCTCGATTGCAGCCGAAACGAACCGGCCGGCCGTCGGGACATCGAGATCCGTCCTGACTTCGGTGAGGGGCCAGCGGCTGGCGATCACGACTTTTCGTTCTTCTTCATCCAGGAAAGGGATTCCCGTCGGGCCCGCGTCTGCGTGTTGGAAGTCGGGACCGAGGTGATCCACCCACGCTTCGGTAAGGATCGCGATATCGGGTGAGACGGAACGAAGAAAGTCCACCGCGACTCTCCCGTTGAGTGACGCGGGGCGTTTCCGTTGGAGGTTCCAGGTGGCAATGCGCATGCGTGGAGAGGATCGAAGCAGACCGGGGCGATCTAGTTCAAGTGCGAACGCGTCATGCGGAACCGAGTAAGATCACTATCCGTTCTCAGGTGCATGGCCCCCGGAAGGCAGGGACCCCAGACGACGGAACTCGGCAAAACCCTCCGCGAGTTCGGCCAGTTCCTCCCGCTTCACCAATACCTCGCGCCATTCGCGAGGAATGTCCTCCTCCCCGTGGAGCAACCCGGCCAGTCCACCCGCCACGCAGCCGGTGGTGTCGGTGTCTACCCCGAGATTCACGGCGGCGAGCACGGCATCCGCGAAGGAGTCGTGGTGTCCGTTTACCCAGAGCGCGGCCTCGAGGGTATCGACAACGTGACCGGTCCCGTGGATTTCCGAGATGTCCCGGAACAAGAGCCGATCCGGGTGCCAGGAATCGAAGCGATCCCGTTCCGCCTCGGAAAACTCCCAGCGGGAATCCAGGGCCTCCCACGCGAAAGCGACCGCCTTCGCGAGATCGCGATCGTGCAGCAGTTCGCTCGCGACGAGGCAGTAGAAGGCGCACGCCAACCGCGAACGCTCGTGAGCGTGCGTCAGAGCGCTCATCTCGGATGCTTTTTCCAGCAGCTCCGGATCGTTGGCGAAGGCCAGGGCCACCGGCAGGATTCGCATGAGTGATCCGTTTCCGTTCGACCATTCATCCGTCCCTCCACAAGCTGTTGCGGGAGTGCCCGACCGATGGCGGACGATCGCCTCGCGGGTCGCATTTCCGATGTCGAAGACGACTCCGTGGGGCGTGTGTTTCGCCTTGTCCTCCCAGGCGGAAAATTCGCTCAAGACCGCCTCTGGAGAATAGCCGTCCGCCTCGAGAAGGCCCGTCATCGTAGCGACGATCATCGCGGTGTCGTCCGACCAGGTGCCGGCGGGTTGGTGGTGGGTGCCCCACTCTCGCATTCCGGTCACCGGATCGACCTCTCTCGTTTTCCGCGACTGGAACTCCACCGGGACTCCGAGGGCGTCTCCGACTGCCGCACCGAGGAGGGAACCGCGGGTCAGATCTTTCCGCGAAGCAACAGGGTCGAACGAGCGAACGAACCCCCTCTGCTCCTCCGTTTCCGGGCTCTCGGACCATTCCGACTTGGCGCAGGCTCTCCATCGCTCGGCGAGTCTTTCCAAAGCCGTCTCTCCATCGAATCCGAAGAGATCCCGTAGTAGGCAACCCGCCACTGTGCCGGTTCGTCCACGCCCGCCCCAGCAGTGGAGGTAGACCGTCTCGTGTCGATGCCGGGCCAGGCGAAGGGTCCGGAGGATGTCCTGCATTTCCGCGGTGCTGTTCGGAACGGAAATATCCCGGATCGGATGGCGATGGAACTCGAGTTCACCCGGGTCAATGTGGAGTTCGAGGGCCGTTGCGAGCGCGAGGGCCGAGTAGGGCTTCAACTCTCCTTCCTCGGTCAGGTCCACGAAAACCCGGGCGCCGGCCTCAAGAATCGCGGTCATGCCCTCGTGATCTTCCAGGTCGTCAAAGTCACGCGGATACTCGCCACAGAGGATTCGTCCCGGTTCGAGCCAGTAGCTGTTGGGGAAGGGAGGGGTCATGAGAGGCATGGAGCAAGGTGATCGGGTTATTCGAACCAGATCAGGTGGGCGCCCGGATTGTGGCGGTCCGGCACCACCTTTGCTCCGAAATGGGCGGCGGCTCGTCTCATCGCCGCCACGATGTGGGGTTTGAGGCGGCCCCTGCCGGTGGAAGCACCGTGCCCGTGGATTACTTTGACACCGCGAAAGTTGCCGCGAATGGAAGCATCGATCGCGCGCTCCAGTTTTCGCAAGGCCATGTCGAGGTCTTCGCCATTGTGCGCCACGTCCACCTGATGGAGCCTGCCATTGGTGCGGGCACGGACGGGGGCTTCGCACTTCGGGCAGTGAGAAAGGGAAGGAGGATCGATCTCGAGACCGCAGGAGGGACATTCCGGATTCATGGGAGGTGTGATTCTCGTTTGGCGATACCGGGTCCGGAGTCACTGGTCATAGTGGCGTCGCGCTTCCTCCAGGGCATCTGCGATCGCGTCCCGCAGCACCTCCGGCTCCAGCACCTCCACCTGCGGTCCCCAGCTCAGGATCCAACGGCTGATCTCCTCGAACCCGGACAGTTCGAGCACGATTTCCAGCGTGTCCTTCTCCTTTCCTATCCACCGGATCTCCTGGCTCGGATGCCACCGTCGCTCCGACACCATCCGCGCGGCCCAGCCGGTAAAACGCAGGCGAATGCGGTGGCGTTTCCCCTTGTCCTCGGGCCGGTGCCAGACACCGAAGCTCCCTCCGAGGTGATCGCTCAGGCTGAAGTCCGCCGGCCGGGCGAAGCGTGTCTGCAACACCCGAACCGCCTTCATGCGTTGCAGGGCGAAAGTGCGCCGTGCCTTGCGATCGAGATCGTGCCCGATCACATACCAGCCGCCCTCGAAGTCGGCGAGGTGAAAGGGACGGAGCCGTCTGGGCTCCCACCCGGCGGAGTCGATCTTGCGGTAGTCGAAGCGGATCTCCCGGCACTCGAGCACGGCCCGGGCCAGCTTTTCGAAGAGCCGCACGTCGGCCGGAACGACTCCCGCATCCTTCACCGAGAAGGCCTCGTCGAGATCGGACCAGCGGCAGGAAATCTCCCCCTGCAGCGCCCCGGAGAGCCGCTTGAAGCTGTCGCGCAGGGTCGCCTCCAGGGCGGTTCCCTGGAGAGGCTCCACCGCCTTCCGTGCGAGGAACAGGGCCACGACGTCCTCGACGCTGTAGCGCATCAGGGGAAATTCGTGCACGGGCCGCTCGTAGTGGTAGCCGTGCCTGCCACGGTCGTAGCGCAGGGGGAGGCCCAGTTCGTTCTGCATGAAGGTGATGTCCCGCTGGATCGTCTTCTGCGTCACTTCGATCTGCTCGGCGAGCTGGCGGCAGTTGGGAAACCGTCCCCGTTGCACGGCCTCGTGGATTGCGAAGATCCGTTCGAGCGGGCGGCGCGTCTGTCCCGAGCGGTGGTCGTGGGCGGCCTTGCGTGAAGCGCGGCCTTCCGATGAGGACGATTCCGGCATGGTGAGGCCATGATAGCACAGGTATCCCCCCGAGGCGGTCCGATGGGCCTGCGAGATAGGGAGACGGACCTCGACAACGCAGAACGATTTAGGCAGGGTAGGCCCGTCAATCGTTGCTGTCTCAACATGATCGACCAGGACCAATCGCAGCTTCCGTTCGAGGGCCTCCAGGGAATGGAGTTCCTCCCCCGGTGCGAGGTCACGGGCCAGAACGCCGACCTGCATCTCGTCGTCTACCGATCCGGGGAGAAGGGCGGTCTCGTGGCGAAGATCCTGACCGAACAGGCGCGCCATCTTCGCCTGAAGTCGACCCGGCTGAGTGTGCCCCTGTGGATGATCACGCTGGAAAACCTGGAGCGCCTCGAGCAGAGAGGAGACATTCCCCGGGGGTCACCGGCGGCAGCCACCATACGGCGCTACCTCGCCCACGACCGGGACGCCACGTGGAAAGCGCTCTTTCAAGCCGAGCCGAACATCCATCAGCGGCAACTGGCGCTCGATGACGAGTCGCAGCTTCCGCTCGGGGATGGAGGTGACTGATTCGGTCCTTCGCGCACGGCATCCGGCAACCTGGCGCTGGGGCAACCAGAAAACCCTCTCATCGCCCGGGATTGCCACGACTCACCCCGCGGTTGTCCCACCCCCTGTGACAGGGTGGGAGCATGAGCACGAACATCACTCCTCCCGCTGTCACCGAAATCGCCTTCATCCTCGACCGCTCCGGTTCGATGAAGCCTCACGCCGAAGCCGCCGTGGCCGGCTTCAACGATTTCCTGCGCGAACAGCAGGCCGTCGAGGGCATCGCCCGCCTCACCCTGGTCCTTTTCGACGACCGCCACGAGGTTCCGGTCGACAACCTGCCCGTCAGCGAGATCGTCGATCTCGACCAGGAAACCTACACCCCGCGCGGAACCACCGCCCTGCTCGACGCAATCGGGCGGACGATCCGGGACTTCCGCAAGCGGATCAAGAAGCTCCCCGAGGAGGAACGCCCCGGCAAGGTCATCTTCGCGATCTTCACCGACGGTCTCGAGAACGCCTCGCGCGACTACGACTGGGCGACGATCGCCGACAAGATCCGCAAGCGGCAGGACAGGGACGGCTGGGAATTCCTCTTCCTCGCCGCGGGACAGGACGCCATCGCGACGGCGGCGCAGATCAATATCGGCGCCCACAACGCCGCCACCGCCGCCGTGGGGGAGATGGGCATCCGCACCTCGTCGCGCGCGTTCTCGCGGAAGGTGAAGGCGATGCGAGAGATGAAGGGAGATGCGACGGATCTCTTTTCGCCGCTGGACGACATCCTCCGGGACGAGGAGGAGAAGGAGTGATTCGTTGCATCGACAGGGGCCCCATTCCGATGAAATCGGTCAAGAGTACGGAGAACGAGAGCGTTGTCTCCTGCATGTTGCTTCGACGCGAACCAAGAACCGTTCGCTGGTGACGCCGGATTCGGAGCCATTTCTCCGAGACGGGTGCGGCGAATCTCCTGTTGGGCGATCACCCCGCTAGACTCTTGCGAGCCTATACTGCGGATCATCGTCGGCGACTTCGATTTCGACCAGCGTGCCCGCGTCTTTGAGTAACTTCTGACATTCCGGGCTGAGGTGTCGCAGGCGGACGCGTTTTCCCGACTTCTTGTATCTCTCGGTTACACTGCTGAGCATTTCGAGACTGGAGAAGTCACAGACGCGGGCGTCTTTGAAATCGATGATGACTTCATCCGGATCCTTCGCGGGTGAGAGGCGCTAGGCGAATTCGCGGACGGAACCAAAGTAGAGCAGCCCCTGCAGGTTGTAGACGCGACTGCCGTCTTCGAGATCGGTCGGGAGAAGCCGTACATGCTGCGCACTCTCCCACGCAAAGACCAGGGCAGACAGGATCACGCCGACGAAGACGGCGAGGGCCAGATTGTGCATGAAGACCGTGATCAACGTCACCGAGAGAATGATGAATATCTCCGACTTGGGCACCCGGCCGACGGTCTTGAAGGTCGACCATTCGAAGGTGCCGATGACGACCATGAACATCACACCGACGAGGGCGGCGACGGGGATCTGGCCAATCACCGGGCCGCCCACCATGATGAAAACGGCGAGTGAGACGGCAGCCGTGATGCCGGAGGTGCGACCGCGGCCGCCGGACTTGATGTTGATGAGGCTCTGCCCGATCATGGCACAGCCTCCCATTCCGCCGAACAGGCCGGAGAGAAAGTTGGCGGCGCCCTGAGCCACGCATTCCCGGTTTCCGCGCCCCCGGGTTTCGGTGAGGTCGTCGATGAGCTGCAGGGTCATGAGCGATTCGATGATTCCGACCATGGCCACGGTGAACGCCGCGCCGCCGATGACCTTGATGGCTTCCAGGTTCCAGACGATGTCCGTCGGAAGTTGGGGCAGGGGAAAAGCGCCGTTGAGAACGCCGCTGCCGGTACCTTCCAGGAGAACGTCGGAGACTGTTTTCGTGTCCGTCCAGAAATAGTTCAGCAATCCCACGGTGATGATGGCGACGAGGGTGGAGGGAAGAGCCTTGGTCAGCCGGGGAAACAACTGGATGATCAACATCGTGAGAAGGACGAGTGCTCCCATGATCAACAGGTCGCTCCGGGCCATCCAACTGCCGTCGGGAGTGCGGAAGGATCCGAACTGGGCCAGCAGGATCACGATGGCAAGTCCATTGACGAAACCCATCATGACCGGGTGAGGGACGAGTCGAATGAAGCGTCCCAGTTTCAGCATACCCACCAGAATCTGGAAGACTCCCGCCAGCATGATCGTGGCGAAGAGGTACTGGAGCCCCAATCCCTCTCCCTGTGCCTCGCCGTAGACCACGGTCTTTCCAATCACGATCGCGATGGCTCCGGTGGCCCCGGAGATCATCCCCGGACGTCCGCCCCACGCGGCCGTGACGAAGCCCATGAACACGGCGGCCCACAGTCCCACGAGCGGTGGTACTCCGGCGGCGAAGGAAAAGGCGATCGCTTCGGGTACGAGGGCCAGGGCCACTGTCAATCCGGAAAGGAGATCGTCTTTCCAATTTCCGCGTTTCTTTGAGACGAGATCGAACATGCAAGAGGGGAGTGAGGTAGAAAAGAAAACCCTCCGGTAAGGAGGGTGGGCGCGGACGTAGGTGCAGGCGGCTGTCTTGGCAAGCTGAATTCCGTGTTTTCCCGGGAAATGGAGAAAAGCGGCCGGGACGACTGGACTGCCCGGCGCCCAGGGACTTCGCCACTCAAGGCGAGCCTCGCTTCGCTCGGGGAATGGCGGGCGCGATGCGCGCCGTGGCGAGCGAACCTGCTTCGCTGGTTCGAACCCAGTCGTCCGGATGGATGGACGATGCCGGTGGATGAAAAGTGGTCGGGACGACTGGATTGCGGGAACCTCCTCGGTTGACCCGCATTCGCGGCGAGCCTCGCTTCGCTCGGGGAATGGCGGGCGCGATGCGCGCCGTGGCGAGCGAACCTGCTTCGCTGGTTCGAACCCAGTCGTCCGGATGGATGGACGAGCCGGTGGATGAAAAGTGGTCGGGACGACTGGATTCGAACCAGCGACCCCCACAACCCCATTGTGGTGCGCTACCAAACTGCGCCACGTCCCGGTCACTTTTCCCACTCCGCCGGGTGGCCGACGAATCGAGTGGGTAGTGTCGACGAAATTCCCGAAAGCGCAAGACCCGGAGGGGCGAAATTTGGTGCAATTTCGCGGCAACAATTCCGGGCAAGGCGGGAAAGGTATGCCATGGTTCCCTCCCCATGGGGATTCTCGAAACACACCGTGTCGCCGTTGTCGGAGCGAGCGGCTATACCGGCCAGGAGCTCCTCCGATTCCTCCTCGTGCACCCCGGGATCGAGCTGACAGCGGTCACCTCCCGGCAGGAGGCGGGGCGTAGCCTCGCCGAGGCGTTTCCGCGTTTTGCGGCGGCTCCCCGTGCCCGCGATCTGCAGTTCGTGGAACCGGATGTGGGCGCAATCTCCGCGACCGGGGCAACGATCGCGTTTCTCGCCCTGCCGCACGGTGTCGCGCACGACTACGCCGGACCGCTCCTCGAGGCGGGACTTCGGGTGATCGACCTCAGTGCCGATTTCCGACTCCGCGATGCGGACGTCTACGAGGAGTTTTATGGCCATGCGCATCCCGCGCCGGAGTGGCTCGAGGAAGCCGTCTACGGCCTGCCGGAGATCCATCGCGACCGCATCGTCGAGGCGCGACTCGTGGCCTCGCCCGGCTGCTACCCGACCAGTATTCTCCTGCCCTTGATCCCCCTCCTCGAAGACGAACTGGTCGATGCGGGTTCACTCGTCGCATCTTCCGCCAGCGGGGCGAGTGGAGCGGGGAAGAAGGCCGATCCCTCTCTCTTGTTCGTCGAGGTCAACGAGAGCTTTCGTGCCTACGGTGCCCCGAAACACCGCCATCTCAGCGAGATCGAGCAGGAATTGAATGCGGCGGCGGGGGCTCCGGTCCGACTGACCTTCGTGCCGCACCTCCTGCCGCTCCGGGCCGGTATCGGAACGACCATCGTCGCGGATCTCAACGTGACGCCCGAGGAGGCCCGGGATCGCATCCCCGCGGTCTACGGAGAGCGGTACGGCGAGGCTCCCTTCGTGCGAATTCTCGGCGAAGGAGCTTTCGGCGACACGAAACACGTGGCGGGGACCAATTTTCTCGACATCGGGTGGGCGATCGACGAGCGGGCCGGGCGGCTCCTCGTCTTTTCCGCGGAGGACAATCTCGGGAAGGGAGCCGCGGGTCAGGCGGTGCAGAGTTTTAATCTCATGACGGGCTTGCCGGAGACGACCGGACTTCCTACTCTTTGACGCAATCGCCTGTTTTCGCACCATGGGAGCCAAACTCGAAAAAATTCGGGCCGGAGGAGTTTGTACGCCGAAGGGTTTCCGCTGCTCCGCCGTGAGCTGTGGAATCAAGACGCCCGATTCGGACAAGCTCGATCTCGCGCTGATCGTCTCGAAACATCGCACCGTGGGAACTGCTGTCTACACGCAGAACGAGGTCGCGGCAGCGCCGGTCCGGCTTTCCCTGCAGTATCTCAAGACGACGGAACCACGCGCGGTGATCGTGAACAGCGGGAACGCGAACGCCTGCACGGGTCCCGCCGGAATCGAACATGCCCGGAAGATGGCTTCGGCCACGGCGCAGGCACTCGGCATCAACCGGCGAGAAGTGCAGGTCTGTTCGACAGGAATCATCGGCGTCCCCCTGCCGATCGACCGGATCCTCCCGCGCATCCCGGAATTGTCCGAAAAACTCAGCGAGGGCTCCGACGACGCGGCGCGAGCGATCATGACGAGCGATACGAAGCCGAAGTCGATCGCCGTGAAACTGACCGTGGGGGGGGAATCGGTGCGGATCGGTGCGATCGCCAAGGGCGCGGGGATGATCAATCCTCAGATGGCGACGATGCTCTGCTTCGTGACCACCGATGCGGCCGTGAGCAAGGCGGAGTTGGTCGCGGCGACCCGTGAAGCGGTCGATCTCTCCTTCAACCGCATCTCGGTCGATGGAGACATGAGCACGAACGACACGGTCGTCGTGATGGCGAACGGGCGGGCCGAGAACAAGCCCATCACGCGGAATGGCGAGGGCAGCCGCGCGTTTCGCGATGCCCTGAATTTCGTGATGCTGAGCCTTGCGAAGAAGATCGTTTCCGATGGCGAGCGCGTGACCAAGATGGTGGAAGTGCAGATCCGGGGGGCCGGCTCGCAGATCGATGCGGAGCGGATTGCGCGGGCGGTGGCAAACTCCAAACTCGTGAAGTGCTCGTGGAACGGGGAGGATCCCAACTGGGGCCGGATCATTCATGCGGTCGGGTATTCCGGTGCCCGGGTAAAGGAGGAGATGGTGGATATCTACTTCGACGGGGTCGCGGCGGCTAAAAACGGGATCTCGACCAATGCGGCGATCGGTGACCTTCTCCAGGTCGTGAGGAAGCGAGAGTTCACCGTGGGCATCGACCTGAACATCGGCAAGGGAGCCTACCATGTCTACACCTCGGATCTCTCCCCGGAGTATGTGGAATTCAACCGGGCGGAATACGCCGCCCACCGTCAGAAATGACCGGCGTGTCGCCGTGACGCGAGGACGTCTCGCCTCTTCGCGCCGCCGGCCGGATCATGCCGCCGCAGTCAGGGGTCCGGATCTGTCCGGGATCTTCACGGATTCTTTTCTTGCCCGCGTGACCTTTCCCCACAAGGTTACCGTTTTTCCTTTCCGATGGTTTCGCCCTTCCAGCAGCAAATCGAAAAGGCGGCGGTGTTGCTCGAGGCTCTGCCGTATTTCCAGGAGTTCCGCGGGCACACGATCCTGATCAAGTTCGGCGGAAGCGCGATGGATGATCCCGAGCGAGTGCGCGCTCTCCTGCGGGACATCGTCTTCCTCGAGATCGTCGGGATGAATCCGGTGCTCGTTCACGGAGGTGGCAAGGCGATCTCGAAGGCGATGGACGCCGCGGGTCTCGAGGCGACCTTTACCGGCGGCCTTCGGATCACGACGGACGCGGCGATGGAGATCGTCGAGGAGACCCTGAACCGGACGATCAATCCCTCCCTCGTCGAGGCGATCAACGAGTTCGGTGGCAGGGCGATCGGGGTTCCGGGAAACGGGGCGTTCGTCGGCGAACGGATGCGGCAGTGGTCGGCCGAGCGGGAGGAGGAGGTCGAACTGGGACGTGTCGGAAAGGTGGTGGGTTTCGATCTCGACCGGATTCGATCGGCCCTCGCCACCGAAAGGGTGCCCGTGGTGTCGCCGGTGGCATCGGAACGGGGCACGAAGCTGAGTCTCAACGTCAATGCCGATCTCGCGGCGAGTGCGCTGGCTTCCGAGTTGAAGGCGAGCAAGCTGGTGTTCCTGAGCGACGTGATGGGCCTGATGGAGGATCCCTCGGACGAGTCGACCCTGATCGGTACGGTGCGGGTGTCCGAGGTGGAAGCCCTGATCGAAAAGGGAACGATCGGTGGCGGAATGATTCCCAAGGTGCGATCGGCGGTCGATGCGCTTCGTGCCGGTGTGGGCAAGGTGCACATGATCGACGGGAGGATCCGGCACTCGCTCCTCCTCGAGATCTTCACGAACCAGGGAATCGGAACGGAGATCGTGCCATGACGACCGCCGAACTCACGGAGCGCTACCTGCTGGGAAACTACGCGCGCTTTCCGCTGGCCTTTTCGCGGGGAGAGGGAAGTCGCATCTGGACGGAAGACGGGGACGAATACCTCGACTTCGCCACCGGAATCGCGGTCTGTGCCCTTGGGCACTGTCCCCCTGCGATGAGTGAGGCGATCGCGGAACAGGCTCGCCGGTTGATCCACTGCTCGAATCTCTATCACATACGCGAACAGGCTGAACTGGCGCGATTCGTCGTCGAGACGATCCTGGAACGGGCGGGGCGGGTGTTCTTCTGCAACAGCGGGGCGGAAGCGAACGATGCCCTGATCAAGCTGGCCCGGAAGCGCGCCTACGATCGTGCCGGCGCGACGGCTTCGCGGGGCGGGCAGGTGGTGACCTGCCAACGTTCCTTCCACGGGCGCACCCTCGGGGGCATCGCCGCGACGGGCCAGGAGAAGG
>Ga0180429_10003461_pt1 | contig 12739 bp, 8 predicted proteins | sample SS_ome_FD_132428 | JGI IMG/M metagenome (GOLD analysis project Ga0180429, IMG submission 132428) | Hypersaline lake sediment archaeal communities from the Salton Sea, California, USA - SS_1_S_1 metaG | ecosystem: Environmental > Aquatic > Non-marine Saline and Alkaline > Hypersaline > Sediment ... | reverse complement strand
GTCTGCGGGGACGTCTTCCCCGTCTGCGGGGACGTCTTCCCCGTCTGCGGGGACGTCTTCCCCGTCTGCGGGGACGTCTTCCCCGTCTGCGGGGACGTCTTCCCCGTCTGCGGGGACGATTTCATCAGTGAGCGGATCGTCGGCGTTGAGCACGGCCGCCTCGGCCTTGTTGAAGATCTGCGCCTTGGCAGCCACGTAGTTTTCGAAAGTCTTGTGCCTGTCGAGGTGGTTGGGCGTGATATTGGTCACCACCGCCACGCGCGGACCGAGTCCCGCAGCGCCCAGCGTTTCGAGCTGGAACGAGGAGAGCTCGAGGACCACCACATCGCCTTCGCCGATCTCGTCGAGCGCTGGAAGCAGCGATCGGCCCATGTTCCCACCGAGCCACGCGCGGCGGCCGCAGGCCTCGACCATGCGGTGCGTCAGATGGGAGGTGGTCGTCTTGCCGTTGGAGCCGGTGATCCCCACGATGCGGGACGTGGGCAGGAAACGAAAGGTGAGGTTGATTTCCGAATCAACGGCCACACCCGCCTCGCGCGCCGCGGTCAGGTAAGGCGAATCGGGAGGCACTCCCGGATTGGCCACCACGAGATCGGTGTCGACAAAATCGGCCGCACAGTGCTTGCCGAGGACGAAGCGCAGGGGGAGGTCCTCGAGACGGGCGAGACTCTTGGCCAGAAGAGACTCTTCGCGCAGGTCGGTGACCGTCACGCGCGCCCCGCGGGAAACCAGAAACCGCGCCACCCCCACCCCGCCGCCGAAGAGTCCCAGTCCCATCACCGTGACCTTGAGCTGGTCGAGGTCGCCCGGCGCCTGCAGATCGTTCGTATAGAAACCGCCCTTCATGGGAGTCACGTGCTCTCCCTCATGGCGCGCGCCCTCTCGAGGATCTCGTCCTGGTCCTCGAAGGCATCGTTTGGAATCTCTTCCAGTTCGATCTCGAAGGGGTGCGAGTCGACAAAGGTAAAGGGGATCAAAACCTCGCTGAAAAAATCGAGGGGGAAGATCATGTACCAGGGGGGATTGAGATCGATCTGCTGGCGATGGACCCTGTGGTCGGCGAGCCTGAGCTCGATCTTTCTCTCCCCGTAAAAGTCGAAGGGCAGCGACAGGGGCGTGGTCTCGCGCGCCACGCCGTCGACGAACACCATGGCGCCCGGCGGATCGGAATCAATGAAAAGCTCCCTCTCCACGCAACCTGGAAGGGCCACGCAGCCCAGGAGAATCAGGACGGCAAAGGCCGGCAGTCTGTTTGAATTCATAGGATTCTCTCGCCTTCGATCCCAGCGGTCAGGCGGCCCGCCATCGTCCGCCTCGAGAGAGATCATAAGGCATGGGAGCCCGATGCAAAAGCGGGGGGATAAAAAAACGGCCCGGCTTTCAGTAGGCCGGACCGCTTGGATTCAACTGGCGGAGAGGGCGGGATTCGAACCCGCGGAAGGGCTAAATTACCCTTCAACAGATTAGCAATCTGCCGCATTCGACCACTCTGCCACCTCTCCGCTCGTGTGGCTGTAAATCGAGGCAGAACAGTCTAACCTCGGCCGTGTCCGGAGGTCAACCTTGGAGAATTGGGGCGTATTAATATTTTTCCTCCCGGGCAGGGAGGGGAGGAAGATACGGAGGTGGGTCCGCCACGGCGGGGGATGGAGGTATTTTTCGGCCTTCTCTACAATCTCTGGGAGCGAAACCTCCCCGGGGGAGAATTGCCCTTCTGATCATTCTTCCTGAAAAAGAAAGGGTACGCTATCGATGTAGAATTAATTCTCCCCCGGGGAGTTTTCGGCTCCCGCCGCTGTCATGAGGCCGAAAAACACCTCCACCCCCCGCCAGACTCGACCGTACTCTTTCTGCCCGCGCCCGAAAAAGATAAAACCGACACAGCCGCACCACGCGTCACCTCGAGACACGCCCACCCCCAAAACACTCGCGCCTCGGTTTCACCCTCCTCTCGCTGCATAAGTAAAAAAGTATCTGGTAGGAATGATCCCCATGTTGGGCCTACTTCGATTTTTTTCGTCCCGGGTCATCGCAATTTCTTGGTGGGCGGTCTGTTCACAACTCGGGAATGGTCTCCGAGTGGGTGAGGTTCGTACGACTTTTTTCGCAACCTTTCAGGACCGTCTTCCCTCTTCGGTCCTGCCAGGTTGCGAAAAATGTTGTACGAACCTCACAGTGCCCGCAGAATCTCTTCTCTCAGCTCTTGAACACAACGGCCACCAATCCAACCGCACCCCACAAGACAAAAAAAAAGGCGGACTCGCGTCCGCCCAAGGGTTATTTCTGGCGGAGGGAGTAGGATTCGAACCCACGGACTCTCTAAAGAGTCAACGGCTTTCAAGGCCGCCGCAATCGACCACTCTGCCATCCCTCCGGATGTGTTTGTTTTCAAAGAGAGCCGAAGGGGTCCTCGTCGTCGGCCCCCTCCTCGACCTTGCCGACCTGGTCCATCACGTGTTCTTCCACGAAGATCGGTGTCTGCAGCGCCGACGCCAGGGCGATGGCGTCGCTCGGACGGCAGTCGACGAGCTGCTCGTCGCCGTTGCGCCGCAGGTAGAGCTTCGCGTAAAAAGTACCACCCTGTAAATCATTGATCACGATCTTGTCGAGCTCCACGTCGAGCGCCTCGAGGATGTTGCGAATCAGATCGTGGGTCATCGGCCGAAAGGACTTGGACCGCGACACCTTGCGATTGATTTCCAGCGCCTCGAAGATACCGATGATGATGGGAAAGGAACGGTTGCCGTCCGTTTCAGTGAGACAGATGAACTGCTGATCGCTTCGTTCATGAATCACGATCCTCGACAGTTCCACGGCGATCATTCTCGTCTCCATCGGTCAGGGCAGCCCGTGAGCCGCCGGGACGGCTTGGGGGCACCGCGTCGGGTGTACTTTCCGGTGATCATACTCGATCGCGCCCCACTTTTCCCGGTAGCGCGGTTTTTTTTTGCAGCCCGCACGGGGATGGCGTTTAATGCCCGGGTTGTCTGTCACCAAAGCTCCGAGAGAGGAGAGTCGAGTCCCATGAAACTTCCTGCCATCCCAACCCGTTCCGAAGAGGCTCACAAGGGCGACTTCGGCAAGATCCTGATCGTGGGCGGTTCGTGCGCCATGCCCGGTGCGGCGGCACTGGCGGGCGCGGCGGCTCTTCGAGCGGGCGCGGGCCTGGTCAAGATCGCCCTTCCCCGATCGGCAGCGACGTCGGTGGCGGCATTTTGCCCCTGCTACACGCTCCTGCCCTGCGCCGAAACCGATGAGGGAACCCTCTCGGGCGACGCCCTCGCCAAGATTCTCGAAGGGGCAGAGGATTCGGACATTCTGGCCCTCGGACCGGGCCTCTCGACGAGCCCCGAAACGGCGCGGCTCGCCCTCAAGATCATCCATTTCTCGTCCCTTCCCATGGTGATCGACGCCGACGGCCTCAACGCTCTCGCCCTCGAACCGTCGGTCATTCGAAAGCGGAAGGCACCGTCGGTGCTCACCCCCCATCCGGGCGAGTTCGCCCGGCTGGCGAAAACGCGAACGCCGCCGCCGCAAGACAAGCGGCTCCATGCCGCGCGGGAACTGGCGACCCGCCTGAATGCCACAGTGCTCCTCAAGGGCCACAAGACGGTGGTCACCGACGGCAAAGACCATCACGTGGTCGACAAGGGCAACCCGGGCATGGCCACGGCTGGAAGCGGCGATGTTCTGACCGGAACGATCGCCGCCCTGCTCCACGTCATCGACCGCCCCCTCGAGGCAGCGGCCCTCGCCGCCGACACCCACGCCGAAGCGGGCGATCTGGCCGCGGAAACCTTCGGCCAGATTTCCATGACCGCAGCCGATATTCTCGACCAATTGCCACGGGCTTTCGGATCAGGACGTTGAGCTTACGCAGCACTTTCGAGATCTCGCGCGGCCTTCTCTTCACGATTCTGCTCTGGGCCGGGTTCGCTCCCGGAACGGACACCCGTCCACTGGAGGACTCACCCGCCGGGGGGCTCCAGGATCTCCCATCCGACCTGGCCGCCCGCATCGGCACCCGATCGACCCATCTGGAAAACGAAAAAGCGATCGCCATCTTGAGCGGTCTCGGGAACGCCGCAACGGGCGCGATCGAAGATCTGGCGCGATCCGCCGAGAGCCGCCGGCGCCTTGCGGCGGTGAAGGTGCTCGCCGGGCGCGGCGCGGCGGCCGATCTCTTGGCCTTTCTGGGCGACAGGAGCCACGCCGTGCGCCGCGCGGCGCTCGACGGCCTGGAAGCCAATTTTGGTTGCGGCCTCGAGAGTCTGCTCTGCGCCGACGCCAACAGTGTCGACGCGATCGTGCCCCTTCTCGGCGATCCCTTCTGGCCGGTGCGCCGCGCGGCGGTCGCCGCGCTCTGTGCGTCCCGGAATCCCCGCGCCGCGCCCGGCGTGCTGCGTGCGCTCCACGATCGGGAGCCCGAAGTGCGGCGGACGGCGCTCCTTCATCTCGGCGACCTCGCGGCCGATCTCTCGATCGCCGATCTCGAGGCGGCCGCCGCAGGACTGAGCGAAGGGGAAGTGGTTCAGCTTCTCAGAAGCGTCCTCCCTCTCGCCCGCCCCGATAACGCTCCTTTTTTCCGCGAACTCGCCCTGTCCACGAAAAAGAATACCATCGCGCTCGTCGCATTCATGGCCGCCGTGGCCGCCGGCGATCGGCCTGCGCGCGCCGAAATTGCCGGACCGAGGATGAGCTGGGTGATCGAACAGTCGATCGAGAGGAGCGGCGTGGCCGAGGATGCGGCCGACACCCTCGTCGGCTGGCTGGCCGAGAACGAGGAGGCGCCTTTTGTTGCGGCGATCGAGAATGCTCTCGCCGACGACCGGCTGCCTCCCGCCGCGGTCACGAAACTTCTCTGGGACGCCCTCGGCCAAAAGGCGATCCCGGTCCTCGAAGGGTGGGCTCACAAATACATCGGCCGCGCCGCGATCGTCGCTCATTGCCTCACCCACCTCGACACGGGAGGAACGGACGAAGGGGCCGCCGCCCTGGCTCGGCTCCTTCCAAAACTCGACGGCGCAGCGCGCGAGCGGGCCGTCAAAAAGGCGGTCAACTACATGGAGATCCTCGATCGAGGAGAGGGTCACCCCGGACTCGAATCGCTCCGCCACGAACTGACGCGTATCGCGCTCAACGATCCGCCACAAACAGGCCTGGGCGCCTTCGGCGCCGTCTGCCGTTTCGATGACCTTTCGGCCCCGCTTGCCGAGAAACTCTTCGAACGATTCCGGAACGAGGAGCGGAGGGGTGTACGGGAGTCGCTCCTCCGGCGACTGGCCGAAGCGGGCGACGGCCCCCACCGCGCGGCGCTCGCCCGCCTGTTCATCGACGAGATCGCCGGGGGGCGGCCGGCGGCGATCATCGCGGCGGCGACCATTCACAGGGTCATCGGGAAGGGCAGCGATTCGGGCGACGCAGCAGGCGCGATCATTGCGCTCTGCGATCGGACCGCCGACGCCGTGCAGCGCGAGGTGCTCCTCCTCGCGCTGGTTGGGCTCAACGATCGAACAACCGATTCCTATGTAGCCCGCCACGTGGAGGATCTCTGGTCGAGCGAGGGGCTCGGCGGCGTGGGGCGCCTCGCCACCGCCCTCGGAAGATTCGACGGTCCCCTGACCGCCGACGTGCTGCGACGCATGGCGCGCCCCCGTCGCGAGGCGCCCGGGGAAGAGCTCGATCTCGCCAGACGCGCCCTGAACGCGCTCGTGACCCGACGCGATCGGTCGGCGATCGCCATCGTCGACGAGGTTTTCGATCGTCTTTCGAGCGGCAGCCGGATCGATCTCGTCGACAGGATCAAAAGGCACAGCCTCGACGGGGACGCTCTCCGCTTTCTCGAAAAAATCATCGACACGGAACAGGACAGCGACATTCTGGCCATGGCGATCGAATCGATCGATGAGTCGACGATCCGTTCGCGGAGGCAGACGCTGCTCGAGATCGCCGAGGACGCCACGGGCGCCGCGGGAAGGGCCGCGTCGGGCGCGGCCATCTTGGCCCTCGGTCGCATCGGCGACGAGGAAGCACTCCGTCTCTTCAAGCAGTGGGCGGCGGCCTTTCTGGAAGAAGGCGAGGCGGCGCCGCCCGCCTTTTTCGATCTCCTCTACGATCGGCCGAATCGGATTCTTCTCGCCCTCCGCGCCCTCGGCATCAATGGCGACGGCGACGCGCCCGACCTTCTCGCCGGGCTCCTCCTGCAGCATCAGCGCGCCCTCTCCGACGCGACCATCCTCGAAAGCTGGGAAGCCCGTGCCGGAGGCTCGGAAGAGCGCCCCGATCACTCGTGGCCGGCCAACGTGCTAAAGACGCTGCTGATCTATGACGATTCCGTGGTGGAGCAGGCCCTCTTCGACAGGCTCGAAAAGATGGAACGCTCGGGAGATCTCTTTCTCCTCGGCGATGCGATCTTTAGCGTCCTCCACTTCGAGCTCGCCAAACGGAAACGCTGCCCCGCCCTGCGGGAGAGGTTCGGCGCCCTCGTTTTCGCCTGCCGTCCCGACCATTCGCCGGCCGAGTTCCGGCTGAGCGTCGACCGTGGAGAGAGGGCGGCGGCGGCCGGCCGGAGTAGGCGCGCCGCCGAGCACTATTTGCGCGCCTACCACATTCTTCGCTATCATACGCCGGCGAAGGAAGTGGTGCGCCAACTGCTCGCCGACAGCGATTCGTTCGCCGGGTACGCGCCGGCGCCGTCGCTGATCTCAGAGGTTCACGCCCTTCTGGCCGACGCCATGGTGGCCGAAGGCGACGACGGCGCCGCGGCGCGTCTGGCGCGCCGAGCGCGGGAGCTGTCACCCTTCGCCAGGCGGGTCAGCGGCGGGCCGCCGCTCTCGAGACCGCCCGAAATGGAGGAGAAAAATCGTGACCGCTAGACCAGATCCGAGTGCCGACCAGCCACCGGCCGACGGCGACTTCGGCCGCAAGGAGTGGATCCTCTTCGCCGCGATCATCGTGGGAGCTTTCGTGCTCCGCCTGGTCTACATCATGTTCATGCGGGCCAATCCCACCTTCGAAAATCCGATCATGGACCCGCTCTACCACGCGGAGTGGGCGCGCGCCTTCGTGCGCGGCGAGAGCTTCATGGAAGGCCAGCCCTATTTTCGCGCGCCCCTCTATCCCTGGTTTCTCGGGATCTGTTTCGAGCTTTTCGGCGAGAACTTTCTCGTGCCGCGGATCATCCAGGCCGCCATGGGCGCCGTGAGCTGCGGTTTGATCTTTCTCATCGGCCGCCGCGTCTTCGGCACGGCGACCGGCGCGGCGGCGGGGATCGTGGCCGCCACCTACTGGATCTTCCTCTATTTCGACGCCGAGCTCCTCATCGTTCCCCTCATCGTGCTCCTCGACCTCGTTGCCCTCTGGCTCCTCCTGCGCGCCGACGCGACGCCTTGCGTCGACGCGACGCCTTGCGCCGACGCGACGCGCAAATGGGGCAACTATGTTTTGAGCGGACTCGCCATCGGGCTCTCGGCCATTGCGCGGCCCAATGTGCTCCTCTTCGGACTCGCCGTCTGTCTCTGGATCGTCGTCCGGCAGAGGCGCGAATGGCACCGCAGGCTGCTGCACGCCTTCCTTTTCGGGCTCGCCTGCCTCGTGCCGATCTTGCCGATCACCGTGCGCAACTACACGGTGGGCGACGACCTCGTGCTCATCTCTTCCCAGGGGGGAGTCAACTTCTACATCGGCAACAATCCCCAATCGGACGGCACGCGCGCCGTGGTGCCCGGCACGCGGCCCGACTGGTGGGGCGGCTACCACGACACGATCGCCATGGCCGAACAAGCGGCCGGACAGCCGCTCAAGCCGTCGGAAGTGTCGCAGTACTTCTTTGAAAAGTCCTTCGACTTCATCACCGAAGAGACGGGTGAATGGCTCGATCTCACGGGCAGAAAATTCCGCTACTACTGGAACGCCCAGGAGATCAACAACAACAAGCCGATCGGTTTCTTTGCCGAACGCTACGGCGGCATCGTCAAGTTCCTGCCCATCGGCGCGGGGCTGATTTTGCCCCTCGGCTTGCTCGGCCTCTTTCTCTGTTTCAGGAGACCGGGCCGGCTCTTTCCCCTCTGGGGATTCGTCCTGATCTACTCGGGCACGGTGATCGCCTTCTTCGTCTGCACCCGGTTCAGGGTGCCCGCCATGGTGATCCTCGTGATCCTCGCCTGCGAGGGGGCGCGGTGGTGGCTCACCGCACTCACCAGGAAACAGTGGCCGGCCGTGATTGTTGCGGCGGCTCTCGTCGCACCGCTCGCCTGGTGGGTCAACGACGTGCCCGACAATGTGGTCGATCCCGACTTCCAGGGCTACGAGATCGTGGGCGACCTCAAGATCAGACAGAACGATCCCGACGGCGCTATCGCGCTGCTGCGCGAGGGGCTCGCGCTGCAAAAAGACTTTTGCGGCCTCTACGTCACCCTCGGCCGGGCGCTGATCAAAAAAGGCGAAACCGAGCAGGCCATTCTCGAGGGCCAGGGCCGCAAGGCCGAGGCGCTCCGGGCACGGGACAAATGGTTCGCCCAGGCCGCCAAGGAGCTGGAGACGGCGGGCCGGATCAGAAGCCCCCGCTCCGAGGATTGGTGGGGAAAAGCCGCCTACTGGCGCGGATACATTTTTGCCAATCAGGAACTCTTCGACGAGGCGATCGGCGCGTTCAGGCTGGCAATTCAGCTCGAGCCCCGCTCGGCCGAGTCCCACTACTATCTCGGATTTCTCCTGGCGCGTTTCAATCAGATCGACGCGGCGATCAACCACTTCAAGACCGCCATCGACTGCATGCCCGAATACGTCGATCCCCACGTGGCCCTCGGCCGGGCCTTTGCCATCAAGGGCCAAAAACAGGACGCCATCAAGGCGATCAAGGAAGCGCTGCGCGTCGATCCGTCCAACAAGGAAGCCAACGACCTTCTCCGCCGGTTGAGATCGCGGCCGTGATCAGAGACCGATCTGTCACCGTTCGGTCTTGATCCACTTTTCGGTCGCCTTGGAGACGCTCCCCTTGAGGATGATGTTCATGCGCCAGATGATGAAGAAGGGGGCGTAGAGGAGGTTGCGATAAATGCGCCAGCTCGCCTTGGCCACGATCAGGCCGAGAAAAACGTAGGCGATCGACGCGCCCAGCCCGGCGGCCCAGACCGCGAAGAGCTCGTCGAAACCATACATGAATGAAAAGGCAAGGGATCCCACAAAGAGCAGAAAAGAAAACCCCCAGAGGATCGAGTAGGGCGGGATGCAGAGCTCGATCGCTCTGTCGAAGCAGTTCACGCTGAAACGGCTGATCGCTCTCATCAGAAGGCGGGGCACGTACTTGTTGCGGATCTGGAACTTGCCCAGATCCCAGCGGCTACGCTGCGTGGTCGATTGCTCGAAAGTCTCGGGCATCTCGGCGAAGATGCGCGCCTCGGGCGCAAAACTCACAGGGATTCCATCGAGGTTGAGGATGATCTCGAATTCGAGGTCCTCCACCACCGAGCTCGCCGGCCAACCGTACTTGTCGGTAATCGCGCGGGTGAAGCACATGCCGTTACCGAGCAGATTGCTCGAGCCGCCGAGCCGGGTGCGGCCCGTGTAGCGCAGGTTGCGATTGAGGACGAATCCGAGGTAGGAGAGGCTCGACATGGGCGATCCTTCCGGATCGATCACGTCGTAGTAGCCTTGAATCGCCTGTTCTCCTGCCTGCACCCTGACGTCGCAGTGGGTGAGAAAATCGGGCGCCACGATCGTGTCGGCGTCGACGATCACCGCCGCCTCGAAAGGATTTTTCTCGAGCTTCTTGAAGACCCAGTCGAGGGCGAAGCCCTTGCCGCGATTGGCGTCGTCTTCTCTCTCGAAAACGGTGGCGCCGCAGGCGCGCGCGATCCGGGCCGTGTCATCGGTACAATTGTCGGCGATGACGACGATCTCGTGGAGCTCGCCCGGGTAGTCGATCTCCCCCAGGCTCTTCATGGTGCGCTCGATCACCTTCGACTCGTCGTGGGCGGGCACGATAATCGCGAACCGCGTGCGCGGCGCGCCGCCCCGGGCGCGCTTTCTTTCGGGCAAAAAGCTCGCACAGCCGAGAAACCAGAGATAGACGTTGATGGAGAGGAAGAGGATCCCCAAGATGAAAAGCACATACCAGATCAGAATCATCAGCTTCGCTTGCCCGCCAATTTATGTGAGACGACGAGATAGATAAATTTCAAGTTGCCGAATATAAATCGGCGCCAGAGCCGTCGCGGCTCGACAAAAAGTCGGCAGAGCCACTCGAATCCATGGTCGACGAGGAAACGCGGACCGCGCGCCAGATCGCCCGAGATGAAGTTGAAAAGCGCCCCCACGCTCCACACCACGGGGATATCGAGGGAAGCAAAATTCTTCTCCACCCAGTTTTCCTGCAAGGGAACGCCCATCCCCACGATGAGGATGTCGGGCTTGGCCGCCGTGATCGCGGCCACGAGCTCTGCGTCGTCCACATCGGCGAGGTAGCCGTGGTGGGTGCCGACCACTTTGAGGTCTGGAATCCTTTCCTCAAGCTTCTCCGCGGCGCTGGCAGCCACGCCCGGCTCGGCACCGAGAAAGAAAAGCTTGTGGCCCCTCTTGGCGAAACCCTCGCAGAAATGGGGAAGGAAATCGGCGCCCGTCGATCGGCACGGAAGGCCCGGACCAAAGAGCTTCGATGCCCACACCACTCCCTGTCCATCAGCGTACACGAGGTCGTGGTTGTTGAGCGCCCCCTTATAGGCCGGGTCATTCATGGCCATAACAGTGCAATGGGCGTTGAGATAAGTCACCTTGCGCGGCGTGCGCGCCTCGACGAAGTCGACGATGCGATTGAAGAGCCCCTCCGTATCGACCACATCGACGGTGATCCCCAGGAAATCGATGGTTCTTCGCATGAAGACGGTTTTCCTTGATGAATGGCAATTAGTTACGCGGCGCTTGACACGAACCTAGACAATTATTGCCTGAGTTCTCATAATCCTGGCCTGATCCTGCGCTATAGTGTCTGTGTACGCATTCTGTAGGCGTACCGGGCGCTCAAAAGGCGCATTGTAAGCCGCCCATCGCGCTTTCGCAATTGATGTGTACAAAAGGATTCACGAACAGCGTTCCCGCACTCCGTGGGATCGGATCTTGGGAAGAGGGGATATTTGAGCGATATCCGAAGCCGAGCGCCCAAACACCGTTAAATTGTATGAAGAATGCGATCTGAATTTCCGATTCAACAGTAGATGAGCTTTTGAAAAACCTGAACTGGGAACCAATGAAAGCAGTTCTGCTGGCCGGGGGTGAGGAGTCTCTTCAAAATCCCCTGAGTAAATTTTCCGTCAAGGCGCTGCTGCCGGTGGGAAACCGTCCGGTGCTGTGGTACCTCCTCCGTCTGCTGCAAAAGCACGCGATCAGCGACATCCTCGTCTCGGCGGGACCTTCGGCTCCGCTCATCGAAAAGGAGTTCGGCCACGGCGCCGATCTGGGAGTCAACCTCAGATTCCTCGAGGACGACTTTCCCCGCGGGCCGGCCGGGTGCCTCGTCCCCCACCGGGAATTTCTCAGGGACTGTTCCTTTGTGGTTCTCAGCCCTGTCTTCCCCGGCAACATGGATCTTTCGAACCTGCTCACACGGCACAAGGAATCGGGCAACATGGCCACCGTGGCGGTGTCGCGCCTCAAAGAGGGCGCCCGCGGCTGTTTCGAGACCGACTCGTCGATGCGGATCGTGGGATATGTCGATTCCCCGTCGCCCAAGGAGCAAAAGTCGCTGTTCCAACCGCTGGGAATGTACGTTTTCGAGCCCGACGTTCTCGACTTTATCAGCGAAGAGAGCTACATGGACATCAAGGAGCAGCTCATTCCCACGCTGATCGAGGAAAATCAGACGGTCAGGGCCTGCCTCGTGGCCGAGGACGTGAACCGGTTGGAGAACGTGAGCGAGTATTTCGCCGCCAACCAGGCCCTCTTCAACGGGCAAAACGGAATGTCGCCTCAGGGCGTCGAATTCTCGCCAGGTGTCTTCGTTCGCGGCGAAGCGACGATCGCGCCCGGCGCAGACCTCACCGGGCCGCTGCTCATCGGTGAGGGGACCACCATCGAAGAGGATTCGAAGCTCCAGGGACCGGCGGTGATCGGCGACAACTGCCTGATCGCCAAGGGGAGCCAGATCAAGGAATCGATCCTCTGGTCGGGAACCCATCTCGGAGCGGGTGCGGCGATGGATCATTCGATCTCGTGCAGAAACACGCACATCCGCCCCGGGGCGTCGATCCGCAACACCCTGGTCAATGGAAAAAAACTCCATTTCGGCGAGCTGGCACTGGCAGGCACCTATTTCGCCCCGCTCAAGCTCGAGAGCCACGACAAGGGCCGCGGCCGGATCTATGGATTCCTGAACAGTTTCTGCAAGAGGGCGATGGACCTCATCATCTCGGCCGTGGGCCTGCTCCTCTGCGCCATACCGCTCCTCTTGATCGCGATAGCCGTCAAGCTCGACTCGCCCGGGCCGATCGTCTACAGCCAGACGCGGCGCACCAAGGGGGGGCGAAAATTTTCCATGCTCAAATTCCGGTCGATGGTGATCGACGCCGACAAGATGCTCGACAAGATGCAAGACATCAATCAGAGCGACGGGCCCATGTTCAAGATCAAAAAAGACCCCCGCCTGACGCGGGTGGGAAAATTTTTGCGGCAGACGAGCCTCGACGAGCTCCCCCAGCTCTTTAATGTCCTCAAGGGCGACATGAGTCTCGTCGGACCGCGGCCGCTG
>Ga0180429_10003459_pt1 | contig 12740 bp, 6 predicted proteins | sample SS_ome_FD_132428 | JGI IMG/M metagenome (GOLD analysis project Ga0180429, IMG submission 132428) | Hypersaline lake sediment archaeal communities from the Salton Sea, California, USA - SS_1_S_1 metaG | ecosystem: Environmental > Aquatic > Non-marine Saline and Alkaline > Hypersaline > Sediment ... | reverse complement strand
TATTCATTGACGCTACCGGGGACGGCGACCTTTCCAAGGACGTAGGCATTCCGTTCACCATCCGCGACGGGCTACAACCGCCATCAACTTGCGCCGACATTCAGGGCCTGCCTGGAAACATCCAAGCGTTGATCAATACGCACCGGGAGGAGTTTGGATTGGCTCAAGATCGAGGATGGGGCAGTAATATTCCCGGTACAAAGGACGTTCGCATGTGCGCTTTCACGCATGTTTTCAACACGAACGCTTCCGAGGCGAGGCAACTGACCGCCGCCGAAATTGAAGGACGCCGCCAAGTCCGCGCCTATATGAATATCGCGAGAAAATACGGAGGCGAGAAAGATAATCCTGCGCTCCTGGATTTGGGTTCGTCCATAGGTATTCGAGAAACAAGATCGTTCAAAGCCAACTACACCCTAACAGAGGAGGATGTCTTATCCTGCAAGCGTTTCCCGGATGCCATCGCGAATTGTTCGTATCATATTGATGTACACGATCCCCAAACAGGTCAATTCAAATTCCAGGAACCTCGCGGCGAGTTTTATCAGATTCCACTCTCAACCATGGTCAGCAGCCAGGCCGACAATCTAGTCATGGCGGGACGGCTCATATCGACAGATCGCGCTGCCTTTGGCGGTATCCGGGTCATGGTGAACCTCAACCAGGTAGGCGAAGCTGCAGGCGTAACGGCGGCCATGGCGGCATCAGGAGAAAAAGCGGTCTCCACAGTTGATGCCGCATCCGTACGCGACCAGCTTTCAAAGCTTGGGGCAGTGATTATCTGACACGATGAGAGAGGATCATACAGCTAGGAAATCCATCGTACCAATTGGCCGCGCGGCGCGCTGTCCTGTCTCCAAATGGAATCGCCTGCATCGCAAACGGAAACGACTGGACAACGCTCAAGAAGCCCAGGCCGGAAAGAATGGCAGACTGGACTCGCTTTTCTCACGACGCCACGGGCAACATGCTCGGACCGGACAGGTTGGTGGGTCCTCCGCGTCATCTGCAATGGATAGCCGTCGCCTGCATCCGTCTTGTTGGTCATTGTGGTCCTGGGTCGGGAATAGTCGTGGCGTTTCGTCTGCTGCCTGCCGTTATCCGCCATGAAGATGATGACGGTATTATCCAAGGCCTCCTGTCTCTTCAGTTCCTCTACCACCAGACCGACATAGCCAGCCTTCTTCAGTTCCAATGGAAACATGAGCTGCCCCTCGGGTAACGGCTGATGCAATTCAGGAGCGCCCGTGTTATGCGGGTAGCGCCCCGAGATCACACTGCATCGGGTAGGGCTGCACTGACTGGTTGTCAAGTAGGCGTTGCTGAAGCGGATGCCATTGGCGGCAAGTTCGTCAACGTTGGGAGTCCGGATGTTCGGGTGTCCGTAGCAACCGAAGTCATCTTCTGAGATGTCGTCTCCGATAATGAGCACGAAATTAAGTTTCCGGGGGGTGGATGACTCTGCGATGCACTGCTGCAGAGCCAGGGCGGTGATTACTGCGACGATGCCATGCAAGAAATGGCAACGTGTTCTATCGATTCTGATCATTGCTGTTTCTCTCCTGGACCGAACGACTTGGATGAGGCTCAAAATAATCCGTGTCAACGCGGATCATTTTGTAGTTCTCCATCCATTTGTTGGCATATTTCTTCTATTTCGAATCGCTCTGTAACGCCTTCTTGCTATTCACCCAGACAGACAACGGAACCATCAAGCGTACTCATGAAGAGGCGTCCTTGCGCCGCGATAAGACCATCCCAGACGGGAGCGAAATCAAGGCTGCGACTGGACAATATACTGCCGCTTTTCGGGTCTATTGTCAGCAACGAGCTTCCTTTCTCCCCTGCCCATGCAGCTTCTTGATCTGCAGCCGCTTTGCGGACATCCGGGTCTTGCGGGGAAACGATAGATTTCCGCTCGTCGAGGATACGCGGCGGCCCGGCCACAAAGAGCCTGTCGCCGGCCAACACCAGGCCGCGGGCAAGACAGGGGATCTGGCGGGTCCATGTATACTTCACCCATTTCCTGGCCGGGTTATTCACGATGTGAACGGTGTCGGGCTTAGGCGCAGGGCCCATCAACGGCGACCGCTTCATCCCAAACAGTTGATACTCGTACCAGGTCATCGTCCAACCTCGATACAGATGAGGCGGCTTCGCGGCGAAGCCATAGACGTTTTCGTCGTCCATCACCAGTATGCGACCGGCCGGCGCCCTGCTCGCTGGCGCCTTGTAGCCCGTCCCGTACCCAAAGGTCTTGTCATACACCCAATAAGTTCGGTGCCACCAGGCCCCGCCGTCCATGAACCCCGTGGCACTGAACAGGTGCGGGGTCTTGCTGTTCATGATGCGCTTGCCCTGCAAATCGAACACCTGTGAACGCATGAAGATGTTTCTGCCGTCGCACGAGAGGACGTCCGGCATCGTGACCGGCAGGTTTGGCCAGCGGATATCAGCATCAAGCTCCTTTCCAGTCGCGGGATTGCGGTCGTCCATAATCTCCTCGCCCAGCAGTGTGCCCGTCGTGGCGTCCAACTTCAGGTAGCGCAGCCCTCCGTCCAGGAACATTGAGCGGCCGGAGACACAGTGCACTACGCCATCACGAATCAACACGCTGCCATGAATCGGCCACTGGGATTCCAATTGCCCGAAGGCGACGATGCGCCGATCTGCCGGCACGGCTCGGAAACGCCAGGCCAATATGCCGTCAGAGGCACGCAGAGCATATACACAACCGTCGGCGGAACCGAAAACAACCAGGCCACGCCACACGGTCGGCGGCGAATCGATGCGACCACCGGCAACGAAATGCCACAACTCAGTTCCCGACTTTGTATTCAGGGCGTGGAGCGTGTGCGTATCGACAGAGGCGACAAATAGACGTTCACCCGAGACAACGGGACTGGAGAGGCGACCGCGCAGTTTGGTGGTCCACTTCGGTTTCGGTTCTGCCGGCACTTCGGTGGCGACCGAGCCTGTGCGCGCCTGGTTCTGGCGGTATGTCGGCCAGTCGTTGGGATCAGGGTTCTTCGCGCTACGCTTCGAATCGAAAGCCGCTCCTTTCAGCCAACGCCCACTCTCCACTCCCGGCTTGCGTGCGATTTCCGGGCTGCGTGACGCAGTCATTGCACACATGCCATCCAACTTCGATTCAACGTAGCACGAGCAACTGTGAGGCCCGGCGTACACAAGGCCGTTCGCAGGAATGATACCGATCTGGCAGGATCCACGCACCCAGTCGTTACGATCCCAGTGCTTCTTGACCGGATCGACGAATTCGATGCCCGTCCTCGACATCAGGAAGAAGCGCTCCGTCGCCTTTGCGCGATGGCAGCGATGATGCGGCATGTGCTTTCCATCGTTCCCAGGGAAGCTCATGCGGACTTCCCCCGTTTTCAGGTCGCGGGCCGTAAACGTTCCGGAGTTTCCGCGGCTGGTCGATTCCGACGTCCACACTAAACCCTTGATAACGAACGTATCTTCCGGCGATGCATAGCCTGACGGCGGGTGAGGTGCACTCCACAGCTTCTTCCCCGTTTCGGCCGACAATGCTGTCAAAGTGTCCAGGGCGCCGCGAGCGTACGTCCAATTCTCGACATTGGCAAAGAGGACCACGTCGTCCTGTATGACCATGGTGGGACCGAATGCTTCGTTCATACGAGTGTTTGCCGCCACGGGCTCGGATTGCCAAAGCGTTTTGCCATTCTTGCGGTCCAGACAGACCACGCTCTTACCGTCGTGAAAGAACACGCCCTTTTTGCCTGCGGTGAGCGTCAGTTTCAACGGTGTCGTCTCAACCTTCCATTTCACGCGTCCCGTCGCAGTATCAACCGCCATCACCTGACGCTTCTGCGCTCCGGTCTTGTCAGGATGAACCCACGGCTTACGGGATGGGACCGGATAGTTCTTCCCAATCCAACTCGTGGCGGCAGTTGGTGACTGCGTGTCATGAATAAACCCTGGGAACGACCGGGTCGGATAACTTGCCGGTGCCTTGTTGACCACGAGAAACAGCGTCCCGTCCGCGAAGAGAATTTCTTCGGTTGCTGCGGTCTCATTGTATGTTCGGATCGTTTTCCCCGTGACTGCGTCCAAAGCGCTCACGGGTGATTCGATCCCAAGCGTTACGAACACTCGATCACTGTTGGCAACCAGACGCCGCGGCAGACGCGCGGGACCAAACTTACCGGGCCAGACCGACGGGTGCCATTTCTCGATGCGCCGTTTCCAGAGAACCGTGCCGTTGAACGCGTCGCGAGCGATCACGGCCCAGCGTTCCGGGAACTGCATTGATGCGGTGTTGCCTTCATCGAAAATGTAGAAGAGCCGGCCACCCGCCGAGACCTGAGCCATCAAGCTCGACATGTGATCGTGATGCCGGACCCAACGCGGACCGCCCACCCAACGCAACTGGCGCGGCGACGCAACCAACTCGTCGGAGGAGACGGCGTTGTTTCCGGCAGCGTGTAAGTAGTGCGTCCACTCGTCCATTTTCGGATTGGTGGGTTTCGTTTCTTTTTCCCACCGACCGTCACGACGTACGTAGGCGACACCTCTTGGAACGAGCACGCGCATGATCTCCTGCATCGAAACTAGAGCGGCGTCCTCAACAACAACCAGATTGATCATGTTGTCTTCGTATGGAAGGACCTCACCGGACCAGAGTTCAACGGAGACCGGACCGTACAGGCTCATGGAGCGGATGTTTTCGCGAGCCTTTTTGACATTGGCAGGTGAACGATCCAGCCCGTGGACGAGGTAGCTCTCGCTACCCCGCAATGACGCGGTCAATCTTCCGTCGCCGCAACCCACGTGAACCACGACTCCGCCCTCGCTCCCCGTAGCTTTCAGGATGGCATTCCCATCGGGTGCATCCGCGGCCAGGCAGACCGCCAGCAGCGCGACAATGGAGAGAGCAAGCAACGTCGGTGTGCCGATGGCCTTCAAGGTACTTCCTCCATTACTCATTTCGTTCTCGCATTCTTCACCCGAGCACGGCGATTTGACCTCCGCTCGGCGAGCAACACTTGCTCTAAGACAGTATTTCCCATTTGGATCGGGCTTGAAACCGATTTCAGGCCAACTCCTGAGACGATTATAGCAGAGCTCCTTTTGGGTTGCTTCCGTCACATGGTGTTTTCTTGACTGGGGCAGGCGATTCTCCATCACGAGACTGCGCCAGCACCTTCCCTGCCCCCGCACTGGTCTGAACGAAGCGACGTCGCGAGATGATGTCTTTGGAGAGATTCGTCGTGCGATAGGACTCGTTGCCGGCCTTTTTACGACGCGTCTGAATGCGCGTCGGTAGAATCGACCGCGGCGGCGAAGGAGCACGGTGCCTGTCGGTCCCTTATGACCCGAATAGGGGGCTGCGCGGCCTTCCACTCGTAGAAGCGCGAAGCAGAAGGCACACAATTATTGGGCTTCACAGAAATCGGGCAATTCCCCCATAATTGCGATATCGGCTTTGCTGCGGCTGGCCGAATGGTGGGAAACTCGCCAAGCTCTTTCCTCAGGAGGAGAGTCATATCAGGACAAGGAAGACTATTTTTCCCCCCCACGCCGTGCAGGAAAGGGAGCCATCCCGCTCGACCGCCGAGCGATGATGATCACACCCGACGGGACGAACGCCGTAACCGGTTTCGAGACGATCGTCGGCCAGGCCAGCAACGGCGGTTACGACAAGGTGAAGCTGTACGACTCGCCGAGTGACGACACGTTCGTGACCGTTCCCAGCTACGGACTGCTGCTCGGCGACGGCTACTCCCTGCAGGGCATCTCCTTCGATGAAGTACACGCGTTCGACACCGCCTATCTGCACGATTCGGCTGGCGACGATGTCTTCTGGACCACGCCTAAACACCGCGCATCTCCAGCCGCCCCATTTCTTCTCTATTCCCTTGGCCTTGAAGTTGCAATCTTGGAAGCGGGCGTAGTCCGGAGATCACGCAAACAAGCCGTGCAAGGAGGGCATCCCGCGATGGTTCAAGCCTGTCCCACCGGACCACTGGGCACAGGTCACCTCGGGTGAAGTGGTGGTCGGCTTTTTCCGGTACAAAGACGGCGCCGACGCGGTGTTTGTGGCCAACCACAACGCCTTCGCTTCACAGAAGATGACGATTTCGCTCAAAGCGGCCTGCGGGAAGACACCGAGCGTTCAGATGTTCAATCGTGCCAAGGGCGGTTGGCAATCGCTGGAGGTTCACGGGATCTCCGTCTCTTTCGACCTCACCCCCGGGGCCGGAGAGTTACTGAAGATCACCGGCGCCGCGTCGCGGTAGATCGCTGCCTTTCCGGCCTGTCGCAGCGGCTTTGTGAGTTGAGACGTGTGACTATTTGTGGTAGAAACACACGAACGATGTTCTGGTGCCGTTGTGCGCCAGGGCGGAAGACACCGAACTGTGGAAAGGCGCCAAGTGAGAAAGTCCTGTCTCATATCCTTGCGATGGATACCTGCACTGAACGTCGTTCTGGCCGCTGGCACCTTGGCCGCTCAGGAGCCCCCGATTGCTTCCAGCGATCCGGCGAAGATTCCGCTGTCCCAGGAAGATCTGCAAATTGCCCGGTCCGCACAGGGGAAGGCGCTGGCCAAGGAGCTGCGCGATTACTTCCAGGCGGCGCCCGAGGCGCGTCGGCGGAAGACCTTTTCCACCGAGTCGAACACGCTGCTGGCAAGGCATCCGGCCACCGCGCGAAAGCTGGCATGGTCCGCTTACCGTAGCGGCTGGCGGCGCAAACAGCTAATCAGTGACATCCGGGCCTCGAAGGTCGCCTGGAAACATCTTTCGATGCCTTATGCGGTTCGGTCTGTGGGCAAGATGCCCGAGGGCGGCTGGCCGTTGTTCATCGCCATGCACGGCGGCGGTGGCGCGCCCAAACACGTGAACGATTCGCAATGGGCGGTGATGCAGCGCTACTTCAATGACCATCCCGAACGGGGCGGCTACCTTTATTTGGCCCCGCGGGCGCCGACCGACGCGTGGAATGGTTTCTATACCGACTATAACGTGCCGATGTTCGCCACGTTGATCAGGCAGTTGCACTTGGTCTCCAACGTGAATCCCGACAAAGTTTATCTGATGGGGGTCTCGCACGGCGGCTACGGCGCGTTTTACTTGGGAATGAAAATGGCCGATCGTTTCGCCGCGATCCACGCTTCGGCCGCCGCCCCGCCGGGAAACTGGCGAGATTGTGTCAATCTTCGAAACACGGTCTTTTCGTGCATGGTCGGCGAACATGATACCGCGCACGGACGCGTCAACATGGTCCGCGGCTTTATGGAGGGAAAAATTCGACTGCGGGGCGACAACCGCGACACCTACCGGGGCGAAGTCACGATTGTCAAAGACCGCGGTCATACGGGCATGCCGGCTCGCGACAAGATCGCCGACATGTATTCTGAGGTTCGCAACCCGATACCCCGCCACGTCAAGTGGGCCGTCGATCCACTGATCGAGACATTCTATTGGCTGCGAGTGCAAACGCCCACAAGAGACGCCGAGGTCGAGGCCGTTTGTGAAGACAACGTCGTAACACTCACGAGCGGGAATCTCCAATCGATCGGCGTCTATCTGGATGAGCGGCTGATCGACCTTGCCAAGCCGGTAAAGATCGTGGCCAACGATCGGGAAACGCCCCACAAAGCCACTCCCACAATGCTTACCCTCTGCGAAACGTTGGCCGAACGAGGCGACCCCGAATACATGTTCACCGCGAGGATTTCAGTGGAGCTTGAAAAGTAGTTCGTGGTATACTCGCACTATGTCCACTGCCATCATACCTACAGGAGACTCGTAATGAGAGCTGCAGTGATAACTCTAATGGTTCTGGCTGTTTCAGCGGCTGTTCGGGCGGAGTTGCCCGATGCGACGGAACTGATGGAAGGAGACAAAACACTCGTCGCCTGGGTGGCGTCTGCCAACTTGACGCAACGGAACGTCGGCGTGCTGACAATGGACAACATGGCCGGCAATTTTGACGGGATTATCTTCGGCGAGCTGTTTCCAGAGAAATGGATGGCGGGTAGCGACTGGTTCCGACGAACCGAGCGCAACCAGCAGGCCTGGCCGGTCGAGACGGCCGACGCGAAGACGTTTGTCCAAATCGCCATTGTCTATAAGGGAAACCAGATCACCCTTTACCGAAACGGCAAGCAGTATGCTCAATACGTGACCAAGGGGGACCCACTGGCGTTCGGCGTAGCCGGTGTGGTGGTCATCGGGCGGCACAATGCCGATCCTCGGGCCCGATATTTTTCCGGGCAGATCGACGACGCGCGCGTCTACGACGTGGCGCTCTCCGCTGCGCAGGTCGCGGCGCTGAAGCCGGATCAGCCGTCCGTCCCCAAGCCTTGGGCATGGTGGACCTTTGACGATGCGGCGGCGAAAGATCGCACGGGCCGGTTCGAGAGCGAATTGACCGGAGGCGCACGGATTGCCAGCGGCAAGTTGCTGCTGGACGGCAAGGACGATTCGATTCTCGCCGTTCGGGCCGGCACGAATACCGGTCCGCTGAAGGCGCCGCCCGCACCGAAAGAGTTCGCCAATGTGTTCTCGGTGGGTTACGGTACGGTGGACCACTTTCCCAAAAACACGGCAGAATTCGAGAAGCTCCTGGTGAATCTCAAGGGCGCCGGCTACAACACGATCCACTGCGTCTATAGTGACGAGCGTCTGGAACTGTGCCGCAAGCATGGTATGAAGATCATGATCGACGTGCTGGCCTGGCAGGAAGGCGCCGAGACCGACATTCGCAGACCCCGGCAGCAGGGAAAGATCCAGGCCATCTGCAAGAAGGTGCAAAATGACGACGCAGTGTGGGGCTACAACCTTTGGAATGAACGCCTCGACAAGTTCAGCCCGGGCGGGATCGATGCGTGCAACCGTCTGCTCTACATGCTCCGAAAATGGGACCCTACGCACCCGGTTTGGATTGGGACCTATCTGAATTACTTCTCCGGCAGTCTGACGACCAACCCCGGCTGTTACGGCTACTACGACTACCATTGGCAACGCGGCATGCAATGGCACTTCGGGTTACTCAAAGGATGGAAACCGCACGTCGAGAAGCAGGATGCCTATCTGGGGCGGTGGCTTCTGAGAACCGACCACAACCGGTGCATGTATACATTGAACACGTCAATTGCCTACGGATTGAAGACGTGCATTTGGTTCATCTGCGGTCCGTGGCATCCGGCAAACCCGAAATGGGACGGCAAGCACTTCCTTTGCCAAATCGGCCGTGAAATGCACACGCTCTGGCCGGAACTGGGAAGGATCGGCCGTCCGCTCGCCGTCTATACCACACCGACGACGAAGACGCCGGGGAACGAGGGTAAGGAGAAGGGAAACCCGGCGGGCATCGCCGGCATCCCCGAGGACTTCTGGATGCAGGTCAAGGGCGGTGAAGTCCTCGTGGGACATTTCAAGTACGACAACGAACACGACGCCCTCTACGTGGCCAACCACAATGCCATGGCCGGGCAGAAAATCGTGATGGATTTTCAAGGCAACCACAGCGGCAAACCGTCGAAGGTAGAATTGTTCGATCGAAAGGCCGGCCAGTTTGTCGAGTTGAAACTCAGCGGCCGCGCGGCCACGCTCGATCTGGGCCCCGGCGGCGGCGAACTGCTGAGGATTTCTGGAAGAACGACGAAGTAGTCTGGAATCCACTTGCACGGGCCGATAGTGCGTGAATCGGAGACGGAACACATAAGCATCAAACGACGGGCGTTTCTCGACTCAGTAAGGACACTGGTACTGCAGGAGAGTAGGTTATGGTTCACCGGGCACTATTGCAAATGGCCTGCTGTGTTATGTGTTGTACCGTTGCCGGCGAATTCGGTCTAATCCCGGATGCGCGTGCCGAAGATCGGTCGACGGCCGCGTACTTTCGTAGCGATCCGGCGGGCCGTCTAATCCACCGGCTTAAACCGATGGCCGGTCGCACCGCGCTTCCGCCCGAACTGGTGCTTGTCCAGAAGCGGCAATGGTTCCCCGAAGTTCGAGTGCTGGTGATCGATACCCAACTGGTCCATCAAGGCAAGAAGGCCGTGACCATCAAGCGGATTCCTGCCGCCCAGTGGAACTTTCCCGCCATCGAAGAGCAGGCCGGACCGGACTACCGGCCGCTGACGTATCTGAACGACAAGTGGTACGGCTCGACTTTCTGGACCGGACCCGACTGGACGCGTGTTGGCAAAGACTGGCACCATCCGGGAATCAACACACCGAGCATCCGCAGTTTTCAGACGCCGCGCGACGGCCGTGTGTCGATTACCGGACGCCTCTACAAGCTCGATCCGTCCGGAGACGGTGTTCGGGCAAGTGTGCGCCACGGCCGACGGACCGTTTGGATGACCGAAATTGCAGGCAACGATACGAAGGGAACCGATTTGAATCTGACGCTCGACGTCCGCAAGGGTGAGCGAATTCGGTTTGTCGTCCACAAACGCAAAAAGATCGAATACGATACGACTCGTTTCGACCCGATCGTCACCTATCCCGACGGCGAACGCTATCAGGCCTCGAGGGGGTTTTCGACGAGCAAGCAGGGTGATGGCGGCTGGTCCTACGAAATGGAGATGGCGCCCCGCGACGAACGGGGGCCGCCTCATGTGTACGGATTCACGCCCGAGATGGACTTTCGCGACGAGACGCTCGGCGTCGGCGGGCCGGTCACGCTTCGCAGCGAGGACCTGTTGCCGGCTGTGGTCGTTGCAGACGAAGTTAACCGCAGCGGCATTGTCCTTGGCATCGACGCAACCGACGGTTGGCAGATGACCTGTGATCAAACCGAGGACGAGACGTTCCAATTGAACGTGATCGGCGGCGGCGATAGCACACCTCGGATGTTGCAGCCGGGACAATCGATTCAACTGCCGCGTATTGCACTGGCATCGTACGGCGGTCCCTGGCAGGAGGGCCTGGCGAAGCTCCAGGAGATGTTGGATTCGAAGGACGACCGGTTGGGAATGATCCGGCTCAACCTGCATTTCGCCGCGACAGGCGGGTGCGACCTAGCGCTGTGCGCCATGGTCCACGCCGAGTGGGCCAGAGAGGACCAGCTCATCGAGACTGCTGAATCTTACGCCGCGGCCACTGCCCGACATCTGGGCAAAGCTCGGCTGCTTCTGGACGATCTGCGACGAAATCAAGCGGAGCACTTCTTGGCCGCCGAGGCCCGAGAACTTCAGCAGTTGACGGCCCAGGCGAAAACACTGGGCGGGGGCAAGCCGAACACCGGCGCCATCGATCTCCGGCCGCAGCGGTCGCTCTATCGGCGCGTCCGCTCCCTGAAACGCGAAATCGCGCTGGCCAATCCCCTGATGCAGTTCGGCCCGATGATGTTCTGCAAGCGGGTTCCGACGTCGTACAGCCATCTGGTGATGCAATACTTCGGCTGGCGGGCCCGGGCCGGCGGCGGCCTGTTCGTTCTCGAGAGTCCCGGCCGTTCGCTACGGTGCCGTGATATCACTGGCGGCGCGCTCGCCGAGGGCTGCGTGCTCGAACCCCGATTGTCCTACGACGGCCGGCGCATCGTCTTCTCCTACGTTCGATGCAAGGACAAGGAACTCGCGCCGGGGCAAATCGACAACGAAAACGGCGAGGGACACTATCACGTCTACGAAGTGAACATCGACGGAACCGCCCTGCGCCGGCTGACGGACGGTCCCTATGACGACCTGATGCCCACGTATCTTCCCGACGGCGGCATCGTGTTCAGTTCCACGCGGCGGCGCGGATACGCCCGTTGTTTCGGCGGTCAGTTCAGTCGGCGCTGGCACATCTACACGCTGCATCGCATGGACGGCGACGGCAAGAACCTTCGCATGCTCTCGTGCCACGACACGAACGAATGGTTTCCCGAGGTGGCCAACGACGGCCGAATCATTTATGCCCGGTGGGACTATATCGACCGCGACGCGGTGACGCACCAGAACCTCTGGGCGATGCGGCCCGACGGCACCAATCCGACGACCGTCTGGGGCAACGCCACAACGAGCCCGCACTGTTCGTTCCAGGCCAAATCGATCAACGGCACCAAGAAGTTCGTCTTTGCCGCTTCGGCGCACCATTCGATCACGGCCGGCTCCATCGCGATCGTCGACCCAACGATCGACTATGACGGTCAAGACGCAATCACTCGAATCACCCCCGAGGTCCGTTTTCCCGAGGCCGAGGACCGAAACATCCGCGAGTACTACGCCTCGCCGTGGCCGCTGTCGGAAAAGTATTTTCTCGTTGCCTACAGCTCGATGCCGCTGGTCTGGGAGCCGGGAGCGAATCCGGCCAACGCAATGGGAATCTACCTCCTGGACAAGTTCGGCAACCGCGAGTTGATCTATCGCGATCCGGAAATTGGAAGCACGAATCCGACTCCGCTTGTGCCCCGGCCGTTGCCGTCGGTGGTGTCAAGCAACCTGTTTGGCTCCTGGCACGAGGCCAGATCCTCCACGACCGGCGAGATGCTCCTGGCCGACGTCTATCAGGGACTCGGGGACGTTCCGCGCGGAAGCATCAGGCAATTGCGCATCATCCAGATCTTTCCAAAGACAACCAATCTGGCCAACAATCCGCACATGGGGATCGCCGGCGAAGAAAACGGGCGGGCGATCCTCGGAACGGTGCCGGTCGAGCCGGACGGCTCCGCACGATTGATTCTGCCCGCCATGAAGCCAGTGTTGTTCCAGGCGCTCGACAAGGACGGTTTCGCCTATCAAACCATGCGAACACTCACCT
>Ga0180429_10003458_pt1 | contig 12741 bp, 7 predicted proteins | sample SS_ome_FD_132428 | JGI IMG/M metagenome (GOLD analysis project Ga0180429, IMG submission 132428) | Hypersaline lake sediment archaeal communities from the Salton Sea, California, USA - SS_1_S_1 metaG | ecosystem: Environmental > Aquatic > Non-marine Saline and Alkaline > Hypersaline > Sediment ... | reverse complement strand
TTCGGGCGGCGGTTTGCCACCTACAAGCGGGCCGACCTAGTGCTGTCCGATTTGGATCAGATAGTATCGCTACTGAACGATCCGGACCGGCCCGTGCAATTGATCTTCGCCGGCAAGGCCCATCCGGCCGACGAGGCGGGAAAGCAGCTAATCAAGAAGGTCGCCAATTTGCGACACGATCCTCGCTTTGCCGGGCGGGTCGCATTTGTGGAAGACTACGACATCAACGTTGCCCGACACATGATTCAGGGCGTCGACGTCTGGTTGAACAACCCTCGCCGCCCTCTGGAAGCTTCCGGAACCAGCGGCCAGAAGGCGGTGCTCAACGGCGCATTGAATCTGTCCGTTCTCGATGGTTGGTGGGCGGAAGCCTACGACGGCTCCAATGGGTTCTCCATCGGCAAGGGAAGCCATCACGTGGACGATGCGATCACCGACGCTCGCGACGCGGCCGACCTGCAGCGGGTGCTGCAAGAGGAGGTCATCCCGTTGTACTACGACCGGGACATCGACGGACTGCCGCGGCAATGGATCAAGCGAATGATGAACTCGATCAGTTCACTGGCCTGGCGTTTCAGTGCCCACCGCATGGTGGCCGACTATGTTCGCCACGCCTACATACCGGCGGCCGGCGGCCTGAGTTGCGACATGAAGGCCCGCTGATTGGCACCAGGCCGCACCGCCCCCACCGGGGCGCGACGGCCGGAAGCTACATCTTCGAGAAGACGGGCGAGGGTTTCGGTACGATGGTCTGCAAGGCGCCGACCCACCTGGAGCCCCTTCTTCTCGTTATCCTTTGGCGCAATCGACCGTGACGGGCACCTCTTCTTCTTCCACCGTGTCGGTGGCCTGTGTTTCGATTCCCCGGTCCGCGACCAGGCGAAACGGATCTTCGTCCGGCAACGAGTCCCCGAAGCTGATGCCCAACGCCCGGGCGGCTTGCACGGCGGCGCCTTCCGGATCGACACTCGACAACTCGTTCACCGCTTCGATGATCGGCACGTCGTGGATCGACGGCGGATGGTAACAGACCATCTTGCCGAAGTGGCGTTGAACGACCAGTCGGACGGCATGGGCACCGAACTGGGTGGCCAACACCCGGTCGAAGGTCGTCGGCGGGCCGCCGCGTTGTAAGTGTCCCAGCACCACGACCCGCGTTTCGCGCAACAGCCGTTTCTCAATTTCTTCGCCCACCAGGTTGCCGATGCCTCCCAAACGCGTCTGCCGGTCGTCCGCGTTCTCTCCCCGCGTGAGCAGTTCGCCGCCGGGCGATTCGGCGCCCTCGGCGACAACGACCAAAGTAAAGTGTTTCCCCCTGCTTTCGCGTTCGAGGATCTTCTGGCAGACGTTTTCAAAGGTCCAGGAGATTTCGGGGATGAGGATCACGTCGCCGCCGCCGGCGATACCGGCGTGCAACGCGATCCAGCCGGCGTGCCGGCCCATCACTTCCAGCACCATTGTCCGCCCGTGACTGGCGGCCGTTGTGTGCAATCGGTCCAGCGCGTCGGTGGCGCAGGCCACCGCGCTGTCGAAGCCAAACGTGAATGCCGTGGCCGACAGGTCGTTGTCGATTGTTTTTGGCACGCCAACCACCGGAAGGCCGTATTCGTGGAATTGTTGTGCAATGGCCAACGTGCCGTCACCGCCGACGCAGATCAGGCCGCAAAGTCCCAACTGCTCCATCGTCACTTGCGTGCCAGCAAGCAGTTCCGGCGGGATTTCCACCCGCTGCGAGATGCCGACCGTCGCGGTGAAACGGCCCTTGTTCGTCGAGCCCAGGATGGTGCCGCCCTGGTGAAGGATGCCGCTGGTGTTCTTGCGGTTCAACGGCTTGTAGACAACCGGGTCCACCAGCCCCTCGAAACCGTTGAGAAATCCGACCACGTCGTATCCCAACCTGTCGGCACTCTTGACGGCCCCGCGGATCACGGCGTTGAGCCCCGGGCAGTCACCACCGCCAGTGAGAATTCCAATACGCTTGCCATTTTTCGACATGGTGATCTCCTGATCTGTCCAACTGGATTCAGGCAGATGCCGCGGAAAGAGCTTACGCGTCGCGTACACACGCGGCACTCCTCAGAAGCATAGCTTGCGTGAGGGGATCTTGCGTCAGTTATCGGAGTTCCACAAGAGGTTGGGAGTGTCGAGCTGGTGCTCCGTCAATCTTCGTTTGACGGGTTCGTAGGACAGGTTGCATCCTGTCCTACCTGCCACGACATCTGTGATGGTGTGCTAGCGGACCACTGCTGGAGGGGTAAGGACAGCACGATACCCGTCTCAACTTGCTCGTGACGGGCCAATCCACCCGAAGGAAGGGTTAGGCCACAACCATACCGCGAATCGTACACATGAACCGATTGGCTGCCCGTCACCTCCCGCCATTGCCTTCAAGCACCGCTTGAGCGTGTCGGGCGAGATGGCCGCGGAGGTCTTTCGTGTAGGCCTGAAGGACCCGACGGCCCAGGCCCTGGTGGTCACCGCAACGGTACAGCGCCCGGGCCAGCATTAACTCGCGCAACGATTCGCGACGGGTGGTTTCCGCGTTGGTGCCGCCGGGGGCACCGAGTTCACGGGCGACATCGATCGTCTCGTGAACGTAGCCCGTCATGCCCGGCTTCGAGAGCAAATCGGCAATCGGCTTGGCGGCCGATTTGTCGCCGATCAACTCCAACGCCAATCCGACCGCCCGATGATGCGAGAAGTCGTGTGCGGCGGTTAGCAGTTCCATCTTCTGAAGGATGATTGGCAGGGCACTTTTCTCGCGGGTGAGTCCGGCGAAGATGATCAGTGTATCGGTGGGGCTCAGCGCGGAGCCGAACTGTCCCATGCCGCGATAGTTCCAGCCGCGATCCCACTCGGCCGTCGCCCCGAGCTTGGAGAGCAGGGCCTCCAGACCGGTCGCGTCGCCGAGTGTCGCCAGCAATCGGGCATAGGCCAGCCGGGCGTCGCCGTCGGCCTTCCGGTACGCCTCTTGCAGCATGGGCAAGGCCCTTTCCGGTTCGGCCAGCACAACCGACGCGCCCCGGCCGCCGGTCTTGATCGCTTCGACGGCCGCGGCGATCTTGGCGTCGGATATGGGGTACGAGTCTTTGTGTTCCAGCACGTCGGCCGAGATGTTGCCGGCCTCGATCAGGTGCTTCTGCAGCGCTCGAACGTCGATGTTGTGCGTCAGCGAACCCGACTCGGCGGCCATTGCGGCGGCCACTCCGGCGGCGTAGCCACCGTTCTGGATATCGGGCTGCATGCGGATCATCGGCACCGCGTCGCGATGGGCACTGAGCCCCAGCCCGGCTACCAGGATCCCGTCGAACTCCTTCGGCAACATGCAGCGATAGGGTATGTTGATCTTGAAGCCGCCGTGCCCTGGATGCTCGATCATGCAATAAGGATCGATTGTGAAGCCGTGCGTGTCGAAGTTGCTATAGCTCTGCACGACCGTGTCGGGGTAGGTGCGGCCGTTGACCTGGTCGAGCAGCGTGATCGTATGATCGCCGACGATCCGCCGCCGCTCGCGGGTGTCGATCAGGCGGCCGTGGTCGAAGGCCTCGGGGTACTTGTCTTTCGAGAAGACGAACATCCGCCAGACGTCGAGCATGTCGGTCTCGTCGACGATGGTGAAGTCGGTGTTATTGTAGGTTCCGCCCAGCCGGCGTCCCGGCAGCCCGGTGCCCTGCATGCCGAACTCGGAAGCGTCGGTGTAGCTGCACTCCGCTCCGGCGGCGGCGGCCACGTCGGAGTTGCCCGTGGCGTCAATAACCACCTTGGCCAGCACGACGCCGCGCCCCTGAGGTGTGGCGACGACGGCACCGGTCACCTGTCGGTTTTCGACCAGCGCTCCGCAGCCGATGGTGCCGAACCAGACGTCGGCCCCCGCCTTGAGCAGTTCCGAGCGGTACCACTCCATCTTCTGTTCAATCACCCAGGAACCGGTGCCCGGTACGGTGGCAGTGAAGCCGACGCGGTTACCCCAGTAGTATTTCGAGATCGCCCCCTCGGTGCCGACGCCGCCGAGGCCGTGCAGATACTCAACGACCAGCGTCTTGGCCCCCTTTCGCGCAGCGGCAATACCGGCCGGGGCTCCGGCGGTTCCGCCGCCGATGACCACCACATCGTAGTGTCCCAACACGGGAAGCGCCCGGCTTTGTTGCGGGATCGTCGGCAACTTCTGCGTGGGACGCACGCCCCGCAGCGTTTCGCGGACATCACCGCCGGCGGCCGGCGCGTCGGTCTCCTCGCCGGGCAGGTTCACGCCCCGGGGCCTCGGCAGCGCCGCGGCTTCGGCGGCCGCGCCCACGCCGATCTTCGTTCCCAGGTCGATCAACGCCAACGGTCGCAGCAACTCGGCGGCTTCCTCGCGCGGTACGTCGGCACAACCGCCGAGGACCCATAAACGCTCCTGATCAGCCGGCCGAAACTCGCCAAGCGGGGCGTCTTTGCGCCCGTTCATCGGGTCGGGTGGAACCTCGAAGAGCACGTCGGAGGTGAACTGCTGCTGGGCGTCGTAAGTCATGGTGCGCGCCTGCTGTTCGGCCGCCGCCAGCGAAGCGTAGCGGTCGTCGTTGATCGGCAGTTGCAGCGTGTACTCGATCACCTTGAACGTGCCGCTGGAAGTCTTCGCCCGATTCGGATGCGCGCCCGTGAAGGGCGGATCGATCACCCGCGCCGAGATTCCCTTGCCCTCAGCCACCTCGCCGCCGATGACGGTTCGTTGCATGGCGCGGACCCCGGCCGGATAGGGTTTAAACCTCACGCCGGCCATTCGAGCCACGGTGGCCCGATCGGTGGCGTCGATGATCGTTTTGGCGATCACGGCCTGGCGTCCCGCCCGATTGGCCATCACGATGCCGCAGGGTTTGCCGTCCGCGTCGCGCAGCACGTCGGTCGCGTAGCAGCTATAGAGGAAGTCGACGCCCGCCGCCAGCAATGCGGCGTCGAGTGTGATCTTCACGTGCATCGGGCGCGGCATGGGCGGCCGCACGGGAGGCTTGGGAGCGGGCGACGACGACGCCTGAATGATCTCGACCTCACCCAGCAGGATCCGCTCGACGTCGTCGGTCTTCTTGATCGCCAGTTTCACGTACCGTGCCTTCGCCGCAACCGGCAGCGAGAGCGTGAGTGCAGCGTCGGGCGTTGCCGGTTGCCCTGCTTTATCGCGTTGAAGCTGCGGGTTCTTCAGTGTGCCCAGTTCTTTCCAGGTTGTTTTGTCATCGCCGGCGAAGATAGTGACGCTTGCCACCTTGAAATTGGTTCCGTCCTCGCCGTTTGCCCGATGGTAGACGACCAGCCGCACCTCGCGAATATCTTGCGGCTGCTTCAGATCGGCCGTGACGTTGACGTCGCCACCGTACTGAACACTCTGGGTGGCCGCGGCGCCCCAGATGCCGTCGGCAAGATTCTTCGGCGGCGATGTGTCTTTGTGGACGCCGTCGCTGGGCCGATCGGTTTCGTAGCTGATAGCAACGCGGTTGGGGTCGGGCCGTCCGGCGGCACTCTTCGCGTCGTTGAAGATCAGCTTCGCCAGCGGAGAGCCTGGCACCTCGCCCTCTTCGAGCCACAACCGCAGCGTGGCGGTCACGTCGTCGCCCAGATAGGGATGCGGCGCGGCCAAGAATACTTTCGCCCCGCTCCCGGCGGCGGCGATCGCCGCCGCCGCGGCACCCGTGCCACCGCCGACGACCGCTACGTCGACCTCGTACGCAACGGGGATATCCCGGGCCGATTCGTTGACCATCGGCCGGGCGCCACTGGCCGGTGCGGCGATCAGGGAAAGGATCGAGAACAGCATCGCAAATCGTCGGACAAACATGGCATGGCTCCTCGCGTCGGGATTCCGGACGTTGTCGACTGCCATTATAAACTACGGATTACGGGAAATACAGGTGGGCATGGCACCCGGCCGGCGGGATTAGTTGACGACGCACGCGCCGCGAACGATACTGGTGGTACTTTGGCACCAATGGAAAACACTCATCCTTCAACCGGGAGCACAAACCTCATGCGACACTTTCTGACAACTCTGCTCGTGGTCCTGGCACCGCTTGTAACGCCGACAATGGCCCAACAGGAAGCTCCTTCGCCGCCGGGTCCAATCCAGCAAGGCGAAGGACATCCCTTCGTCTGCGGCGACTATACTCAAGGAAAGGTCTTTGTCGTCTCGGCCGAGGGCGAGGTGGAATTCGAGTTCCCCGCCCCTCACTGCAACGATATTTGGGCGCTTCCCAGCGGGAACCTGCTGTTCGTCACCGGGCACGGCGTGAAGGAAGTCACCCGCGACCGACGCGTCGTCTTCTCTTACGAATCGAAGAGCGAAATATACGCCTGCCAGCGCCTGAAAAACGGAAACACGTTCATCGGCGAGTGCAACACCGGACGCCTGCTGGAAGTCGATCCCGCGGGAGAGATCGTCAGACAGTTGCGACTGCTACCGGAGGGCAAACAAGGCGGACATACCTACATGCGCAACGCCCGGTGCCTGAAGAACGGGAACTACCTGGTGGCCCACTACGGACTGAGTATCGTGCGGGAGTACGACCCGCTGGGCGAAGTGGTGTTGGAGATCGCCGCCCCCGGCGGGCCGCATAGCGTCGTGCGACTGCCCAACGGCAACACGCTGATTGCTTGCGGCGACAAGGGCCAGCAGGGCGCGACCGTCTTCGAGGCCGACGGCGACGGCAAGACCGTTTGGCAGATTACCCGGGACGAACTGCCCGGTATCCGGCTGGCGTTAATGACCGGACTGCAGCGGTTACCCAACGGCAATACGGTGATGTCGAACTGGCTGGGGCACGGTCAAATCGGCAAGGGGCCACACCTGATCGAGGTCACGCCCGACAAAAAAGTAGTCTGGACTTTCTTCGACCACAAGACGATGAAGACGATTTCAAGCGTTCAACTGCTGGACGTTCCCGGCGACGTTACGCGGGGAGAGATTTTGCATTAGAATCTTACTTCCAAACAAACGCGGGCACCGCCGAAAAGAGTTTGATGCTGTCCCGCTGGTTCTGCTGCTTTGGGCCGGGCGTGCTGCGGCCTTGTTCGATCTGTTCTTCCAAGAGCCTTAACAGGGCACGCACTTTCTCCGGGTGTTCGGCGGCCAGGTTTTTCGACTCGCCGGGATCGTCGCGCAGATTGAATAGCTGAACGAACGGGGCCTGTGCCAACTCGGCGTGCGACTTTGGGCGGCGGCCGAAGGCGTCTTTTGCCGCGCGCCAGGCATTCTCGCGCGTGGGCGTATTGCCCCAGCGGCCTTCACAGCCGCTGCCGGGACAGAGTGCCAGTTTCCAATCGCCCGATCGCACGGCCCTCGCACGCGTTGCCTCCAGTAGCATCGAATTGCGAGACGGGCCAGCGGTGGGTTCTTTCAGCAACGGCAAGAAGCTGATGGAATCCGGCCCCTCGGCGGCGGCGAGCTTCGTGCCGGTTATGTCGGCCAGCGTGGCCATCAAGTCGTGCAGGCCGATGAGCCGCTCGCAGGTCGTGCCGGGTGGAACAACGGCGGGCCACCGCGCCACAAACGGGACGCGGAATCCGCCTTCGTAAACGGAGAACTTGTAGCCGCGAAACGGGCCGTTGCTGCGGTGGCCTTCCCTTTCCAATTCCGCCAGTTGCAGGAACGTCGCTTCCCGCTTGCGCCCCGCGTAGGGAGCGGGGCCGTGGTCGGACGTAGCGATCACCAGCGTGTTGCGATCAACGCCCTCGGCGGCCAGGGCGTGCAGAACTCGGCGGATGCAGTCGTCCGTTTCCATGACAAAGTCGCCATAGATGCCGAGCCGACTCCGGCCCGCAAACTTCGCGCTGGGGCTGACCGGCGTATGGGGCGCGGTCAGCGCCAGGTAGAGAAAGAACGGCTGGCCCTGCTTGACCGCCGGAGCCCGTTCGGCGATGAACCGTTCTGCTTCGGCGGCAAACGTATCGAGGACCTTGGTGTCTTCAAAATCGACAGCCGCCGGGCCAACCCGATGAAAGGCGCTCCAGCCTTTCTGCGCGGTGACTTCTCCAACCCAGTGGTTGTTGCGGACGAATGCGTAAGGGTACATGTCCAACGAACCGGGCAAGATGAAGCTCTCGTCGAAGCCATATTGCGGCGGTCCGATATCGAGCGGTTGTCTGTAATCGACGTTGTTCGGTCCCTGCGGTTTGCCGTCCGTGGTGCGCATCAACGTTCCGAGATGCCATTTGCCGATGTAACCCGTGCGGTATCCGGCCGATTTCATCAGGCGGCCGAGCGTGTGTTGATTCGTTGGCAGACGCGTCCCCAGGAAACCCCACGGTCCGCCGGGCCCCGGGCGGCCAAACCGCCAGGGATACCTGCCGGTCATGACGGCAACCCGCGTGGGAACGCAAACCGATGCGTTCGCATGCGCATCGGCAAACCGCATTCCCTCTCGCGCCAGTCGATCGAAAGCCGGCGTCTCGATCTGACAGCGGTCAGTGCCGAAACACTCGACATCACCGTAACCCAGGTCATCCGCGAGGATGAAAACAACGTTGGGCCTGGTATTCGAGTTGGCCCACGAGTGTTTCGACGCCGAGGAGAGCATCGCCAGGAGGTTGGCAACCAGGGCAAGCGCAAAGAAGATTCGCTTCATGGGATCGTTCGGTCCTTCCATTTCCAATTGGGTCCTAGTGGACAGACCACTACGGCAACTCGCGGATCCGCAGGTTCTTGAAGTCGATTGGCGAGCCCTCGGACTCCAGTGCCAAGTATCCGGTGCGGGGGTCGCACTCGGTGCCGCCGGAAACTTCCTCGCCGTTGACCCAAAGGCGGACCTCGCCGTTAATCGCGCGGATGTAGTAGTGGTTCCACTGGTTGATGCCTTTGCTGAGGTTTTTCGATGGGAAGCTGCGGCTCCCGTTGGGCGAAACGGGCGGGAATGGCGTCATCTTCACGCCAACGGGGAAAACGTCACCGTGAGAGGTGTACCAATCGGCCTTGTTCTTGCCGCCATATTCCAGATCGAGCACCTGGACCTCGATGCCGCGGGGTAGACCGGGCTTGCCGGCCTTGGCCAGCCGATCAATTGACTCGTCGGTTGTCCAGACAAAGATGCCGCTGTTGCCTGAACCACGCAGGTGCATCCACTGGCACACGAACTCGAAATTGGTGTACCGCTTTGCCGTCCGCAGCACGCCGGTGGGCTTGCCCGTGCAGTGGATGGCACCGTCCTTCCAAGTCCATGTATCGGCCGCGCAGTTGACGTTGACAAAGTCATCTTCTCCCATCGCCCGCCAGTCGTCGCCGGTGCCGTCGACGAACGCTTTCGGCAAGGTCAGTGCCGGCTTTTCCTCTTCGTCGGCACAAGCGGCACCGAACGTGATGATCGCGGCCGCGATCGTGGCGAGGCTCCTGCCCATAATGATGCAGCGTGAATTGCGGTGGCTTCGTGATGATTTCATTAGTCGGACTCCTGGATCAAGTGATTGAAAGTGCGGAAAAGGGGTCAGGACCCTATTTGGCATTATGGGCAACATTTCATAGCCGGCCGATGCCCTGCATCATGGGTGGAGTGGACTTTCGCGGACGCTCAAATAGCCTGTCTTTCCAAATAGGGTCCTGGCCCCTTTGGGGCCCGTAGTATTGCTCCCAGTGTCGTGTTGATTGTGCAACGTTCGAGTACCATGGATTATCGCATTTCGCGTTGTCAAAGGGTAGTCCGTGAGGGTGTGGCATCCGAACTTCTTCGTTTAACCCTAAGCCGAAGGCGACGGTTGTTTCGTGCAGGAGCCGGGCAGTCAACAGCCTGCGCCTGCGACTACGGGTTAAACGGCCTGATAGTCGAAAAAAGGGGACTCAGCGGTGTACTCCTTCTGCGAACCTTCGAGCGCACTCACAAGAGAAACACGACTACCGATACGATGCCCTTTCACGGCCCAGGACGGTTGGTGTCGGACAAAACTGGCGCTTCCGTCATCCGCCGTCTGGCTCATACGGAGGTGGAATCTCAGGGGATAGCGATGCCGTACTGACGCATCTTCCGCCACAGGGTTGATCTGTGCATACCGAGTTCGCGGGCCGCCTTGCCCCGCTCCCCGTCGTTGCGGGCGAGGCATTCTCGGATCACGGCTTCGGTAGACGAATCGCCGAATCGTGTCAGCGAACTCCCGTGTTTACGTGCTTCCGTGGCGATCCTTTCCGGCAGGTGCTCGACCTCAATGACGTCACCACGGCAGAGGACGAAGGCGTGCTCGACGGCGTTCTCGAGCTCGCGGATGTTACCCGGCCAATCGTATCGCCGCAGCAACGCAATCACGTCGTCGGAGACGTGGGCAATAGGCTTTCGTCGCTTCCCTCGGAATTGCTCGATGAAGTGATTGACCAGCCGGGGCAGGTCTTCCAGCCTTTCGCGAAGCGGCGGGACCTTGAGGTTGACCACGTTGATGCGGTAATAGAGGTCTTCTCGAAAGGCGCCCTCCTCCACCATGGTTTCGATGTCGCGGTTGGTGGACGTGACGATACGAGCGTCCGTGTGCAGTGTCTTGGTCGAACCCAGCGGCTGGAACTCACCGTTGTTTAGCACGCGTAGGAGCTTGACTTGCAGCGACGGCGGCATCTCGGCAATCTCGTCCAGCAGGAGCGTGCCTCCGGAGGCAACCTGGAACTGCCCGGGTTTGTCGCGTTTAGCATCCGTGAAGGCCCCTTTAGCGTAGCCGAACAGCTCGGACTCCAGCAGCGTTTGTGGGAGCGCGGCGCAGTTCACTCGGATGTACGGCCCATGTCGCCGCGGACTGAGGTTGTGGATCGCTTGGGCGACCAGTTCCTTGCCGGTGCCGCTGGAACCGTGAATGAGGACGTTGCACTCGGCGGCAGCCACTTCAGGCAGCAAGTTCAGCATACGCTGCATTCGGTCATTGTTGCTCCGCAAGTTCGCAAAGGCGTCCATTCGGCTAAGCCGTTCCCGCAGCGCCTCCTCCACGGATAGGTCGCGAAAAAACTCCACGGCCCCGACGACCTTTCCACGCTTGTCCCGGAGAATCGTGGTACTTACGCTGATGGGGAGCGGCCGGCCGTCGCGGGTCATGATAGTAACGTGAACGTTCGAAATGGGCTTCCCGTCCGCCAGCGTGTGGCGTAGGGCGCAGCGGGTCTGGCAGATCTCGGTTCGGAAGATGTCAAAGCAATACCGACCGACCGCCTGCTCGCGGGTGAAGCCGGTCATCTGCTCGGCGGCGTGGTTGAATGAGGTGATGCGGCAGTCGTGATCGGTGGTGAAGACACCTTCCGTGATGCTGTCAAAGATGATGGCCGCAATCTTGCGGGTGGTCGCTTCCATGTTATCACTCGGATCGCCTTGACGGGTGCAGTTGGCAAGACGGGCAACGGCTTCACGCTCGGCCTTCCGACCGGGGACAGCCGGAATGGCGAAGGTCCCCCGTCGCTCGACTCGATCATTTCCCACTATTATTCTACCGTAATCCGGCTTACCAAGCCAGGGCGTCGCCGGGCCCGCCACTGCACCATCTCCCCGGCGGGCCGGTTCGCGATCCAATTCGGCCGTGCGGTTCATCGCGGGGCTCCGACCTCAGCAGGCGGCGCAAGGGGCGTGCAACCGTCCTCCGAAAGGCCAAGCCGCCAACTGACGAGCTGGGCGGGCGGATTGAGGTAGAGTTGGTCCGGTCGGTCGGGTCCGACGAGCATGATAGGGCCGTTGAACCGGTACGCGAAAGCCTCGATAGAGTCGTCACCGAATCTCGCTCCATAGCCGAGATACGCCAGCACCATCACCTGATACTCTCGGCGGAACAGGCAGCGGCGCAATTCGTTGTCCATCAGGTCCTCGCAGACGCGGAACCCGACTTCTACAAAGTCTCCCAACTTGTCGTCGTAGTACTCTCGAACTCGGCGATCCAAGGCGATAAGCTCATCCTCCCCCAACTTGCCGATTGGCCGGTTTGAGGATGGCCAGTCCAGCCGTGGGAAGTAAAAAATATTGAGCCGGTTCTTTAGCCGTCTGGCCAGAGATAGGGCGAACTCGAACGCCCAGTCTCCTTGACGCGAGAAGTGGGCGCAGAACCCAACATCCTTCGTAGCCATAGTTGTCATGGTTCAACTCCTTGCCATGTTGGAGGAAACGACGAAGCATTCGCGGGACGTGTCCCGTCTGCAAGCTCCGTCAAATAGTAGTCTGAATACAGGGCCCCCACGGGGTTGTTCGCCAACGATCGGTCCTTCACGAACAGCGTTGTCACCGGGGCCCTGCTATGCCGGGCGAAGACCAGGTCACAACCGATGCACAGACCGACGATTGCGTTGATGTCCGTGCCGCGGCGGTTCAACTCCGCGGCCTGCGCGGCTGGGTTGCAGGCAATGTGGCACGGGCGGCCGGGAACCTCCTCCTCCGAGATCCGCCGCCCACCGATCTTGCAGCAGACTGGCGTGACGCGGAGAAAACGTCGAAACAAGTGGGCAAGGATCTGGGTCTCCCGGTACAACTCGACGCAAAACGCTATCCCCACGTGTTGATAGCCCATTCCGTGGCAGAAGTGAACGAACTCCGCGACACGACACAACCTTCGCTCGGTCTCACACGCAATGTCCGTTGCCACCTCCAGCAGTCCCGCTTGATCAGGATCCGGCGTTTGGCAGTGCACCTCGGGAACCAGGCCTGGGCAAGGCTGGCCGTCCAAGCACACCCGATCACGGCACCGTAGGCAGTCTATGGCCTCATTGCACGGCGCCGCCCCCGAAATCCCTCCGTACGTCCCGTAGCCGGGCTGGAGGTCCCCGCTCGCCAACCCGGCCAG
>Ga0180429_10003457_pt1 | contig 12741 bp, 9 predicted proteins | sample SS_ome_FD_132428 | JGI IMG/M metagenome (GOLD analysis project Ga0180429, IMG submission 132428) | Hypersaline lake sediment archaeal communities from the Salton Sea, California, USA - SS_1_S_1 metaG | ecosystem: Environmental > Aquatic > Non-marine Saline and Alkaline > Hypersaline > Sediment ... | reverse complement strand
ATCCGTGCCTTCGCCACCGAGCTCCGAGCGGCGTACCCCAGTCTCGACGTCCTGATCAACAACGCCGGCGTCTTCAGCACCTCGCGTGAGGAGACGTCGGACGGCTTCGAGCTGACGATGGGGACCAACCACCTGGGCCCCTTCCTGCTGACCCACCTTTTGCTCCCCTCGCTCAAGAACGCACCCGCCGCGCGCATCGTCAACGTCGCCTCTGAGGCCGCTTTCTACGGCAAGATCGACCTCGACGATCTGCAGATGACGCGATCCTATGGGATGGCCGGCTTCAGCGCTTACGCGGCCTCCAAGCTGGCCAACGTGCTCTTCACCCAGGAGCTGGGCGAGCGGCTGGTCGACACGCCCATCACGGTCAACGCTGTGCACCCTGGCGAGGTCAACACGAACATCTGGCCCGATCACAACCGTTTCTGGCGGTTCCTCAACCGGGTCCAGAAGCCGTTCCGCCGCAGTGCCAAGACAGCCGCTCGGGACGTGATCGATGCCGCCACGGCACCGGGGCTGAAGCGGGTGACGGGGAGCTTTCTGTCGAACGGACAGGTTAAGGCCGTCCGAGGCGCCTGCCTTGATGTCCAGCTGCAGAAGGGGCTCTGGGCGGAGAGCCAGCGACTCACGGGACTGGCTAAGTCACCGTAAGTCGCTGTTTGGGAGGAGAGGACGGCCTCAGGCGGTGCGCCTAAGCGCTTTGATCCAGTCGATTTCCAGCTCGAAGGTCCCGGTCTTCTTGTCCGCGATCATCAGGCCGATCTGCCTGATCTGCGAGCCATCCAGATCCGGCACGTTGCGCAACCTGCGGCCACGGAACGTCGGGGTCATCTGGCTGAAAGGCAAGTCTGCTGTGGTCCATTTGCCTGCCTCGGTCTCAAACTCCGCCTCGTAAGCCGGACCGTCAAAGGTCCCGCCTGTGCGCACCCGCAGCTTGTACTTGCGCCCATCCCCTCTGACACGAAGGCGGAAAGCGGCATAGTCGTCTAGCTGCAATGCGCCTGGGTAGGTTCTCACCGAGGCGAAGCCGCCGTTGTTTTCTAGGGACAGGGTGCCACGGAAGATGGCGGTGGCCTCCTCAGATAGCGCGAAGTTGCTGTCCGAGATGCCGCCCATCACACCGTCGTTGACGATCATCCACCTGCCCGATGTCTCCGGGGATGCGAAATCGAATACTGTCAGTCCGCCGATCTCCTCTTCCATAGTATCTCCTCTTGTAAGTGTGGTTTGCAGGATCGGTGTCATCTCGGACACATCCGCGGCGGTGTCCGGCTCGAAGCCCAGCGCGATGGAGTTCATGCAGTATCGCAGGCCCGTGGGCTCAGGTCCGTCACTGAAGACGTGTCCAAGGTGGGAGCCACATCGCGCGCAGAGGATCTCGGTTCGATTCATCCCCAACGATTGGTCTTTCTCTTCGACCACCGCTGTCTCTGCGATGGGCGCCCAGTAGCTGGGCCAGCCGGTACCTGAGTCGTACTTGGTGGCGGAGCTGAAGAGGGGATTGCCGCACCCGGCGCAATGGTAGGTCCCCTGGTCCTTGTGATCGTTGTAGATGCCGGAGTAGGCGCGCTCCGTGCCCTTCTCCCGCATCACTCGGTACTGGAAGGGTGAGAGCAGGTCGCGCCACTCCTGTTCGCTCCTGATGATCTGTGTTCCGTCGACTTCTTCTAGCGAGAGGCCGGGCGCCCGGTATGGCCCGTCGTCGCTGTCCGACGCCGACACCGCCGGAAGCGACGGTAACGAGCAGCCTACCAGTCCGGCCGCAGCCCCCAGTGCCATCCCAAGAAACGCTCGTCTCGATATCTGTCTAGCCATTCTGTTTCTCCATTGTCTTATTTATGAACAATTATATTATACAAAATCTGCGAAGTCAAGGGGAACCGGGACGGCTAGAGGCTAGGCCGCCTCTAGCCGTCCCGGTTCACTGGGTGCAGCTTCGCCGCCGGCGGTGCCGGATCTGCTGGGGCGCTGTCGTTGCGGAGGATGGGTGTGGGCGTAGAATCGGAACCGGAAGCCAGATACTCCTTGCTACCGGCTGTGGGTATCTCGCTGAGAGCGCGTGGGCTGACCCACGTTGGCTGTCCTGTGGCTCGTCACTCATCACTCGTGGTTCGGGATTCGTGATGCGAGGTTCGCGATTTGGGATTCGAGACTCCCTTTCCACTAGTCTTAGGCATTGATGCGAGCACGACGGCGTGCAAGGCTGTTGTCTGGGACGTCGCCGGGCGTGCTGTGGCGGAGGGCCGGGCGCCGCTACAGCTGCTGACGCCGAGGCCTCTGTGGCACGAGCAGCGCGCGGAGGACTGGTGGATCGCGTCGGTCACGGCCGTCCAGAGTGCGATCCGAGGCAGCTCCGGCCTCGTTGACCGGATCGTGGCGCTCTGCATCGCCCCACAGCGTGAGACGTTCGTGCCGGTCGATGTCAATGGCGTTCCACTACGGAACGCGATTGTTTGGATGGACGAGCGTGCGCGCGACCTCTTGCCCGAGATCGCAGCCGATCTGGACGAGACGGCGTTTCACCAGTCCACCGGCAAGCCACTCTCGGGTAACCTGGCCGTGGGCAAGATCCGCTGGCTGGCGCGGCACGAGCCGGATGTCTTCGCTCGGACGGAGAGGTACCTCGACGTCGCCGGCTTCCTCGTCCACCGGCTGACGGGCTTGTTTCGCACGGGCTGGGGGTGTGCCGATCCCCTGGGCCTCTTCGACCTGCGCGATAACACCTGGGCTGGGAGGGTTCTGGACACCCTCTGCATTCGTCCCGATCAGCTGCCGGAGGTGCATCGCACTGGTGCCGTGATTGGTGAGGTGTCCCAGGCCGCTGCGCAGGCCACAGGCCTGCGGCCCGGGACGCCGGTGGTGGCGGGCGTGGGCGATGGACAGGCGGGAGGCCTAGGAGCGGGCGTCACCGGGCCGGGCGCAGCCTATCTCAATCTGGGCACCGCGGTCGTTTCGGGGGCGCACGCCGATGCCTATCTGGCGGACCGCGCCTTCCGCACCATGACGGGCGGCGTACCGCGGACCTACAGCCTCGAGACGGTGTTGCTGGGCGGCACTTACACCGTGGACTGGTTCCTTGACCGGATCGCCGGGTGCGCGGATGCCGCGGAGCGCGCGACGGCGCTGGCACGCTATGACGCGGCGCTGGACACGATCCCCCTCGGAGCCGAGGGCCTGCTGTTGGTGCCCTACCTGAACTCTGCGATGAACCCCTACTGGGACGCCGGTGCCAGCGGCATCACCGTGGGGTGGCGTGGCATCCACACCCTCGAGCATCTCTACCGGGCGATCCTGGAGGGCATCGCCTTCGAGCAGCGATTGCACACCGAGGGCGTCGAGGCCGCGCTGGGGCAGCCGGTGGAGCACTACGTGGCGATGGGCGGCGGCGCCAGGAGCGATCGCTGGTGCCGGATCATCGCCGACGTGACCGGGCGGCCCGTCGCACGGGCTGTGGCGCCAGAGGCGGCTGCGTTGGGCGCCGGCATCCTTGCGGCCTATGGGGGCGGGCTATACTCATCGGTACAGGATGCCGCTGCCGCGATGACGGGTCTGGGCCCGAGAGTCTTCGGCCCCGACCGTGGTCGTCACGAGCAGTATGATCTTCTCTACGATGAGGTCTACCGCGGCCTTTTTCCCGCGCTCCAGGATGCATTGGGGCGGCTGACGACGCTGGCTGAGGTTAAGACGGCGGTGTGAGTTTTTGGTGCGTCGACGACGGCTTGCTCACCTTGAGGGCAGCAGAGTGATGGCAAACGATACAGAAACGGTGCGGGTCCAGTACTTCAGCCCAGACGGGCAGCGGCAGCGTGACCTTTCGGTGGACGACATCGGCAGCATCTTGCGCGCTCAGAAAGGCGTTCTCTGGGTAGACTTCGCGGAAACACCGCCTGAGTATGCGCGTCCCATCTTGGAGGATCTGTTCGGCCTCCACCCCCTGGCGGTTGAGGACGCCCTAGAGGAGAAGCACACCGCGAAGGTCGATGACTGGGGTGAGTATCTGTGCCTCGTCTTCAAGGCTGTGGCGCTTGAGGAGGACCAGGATCCCGAGCTCCGGCTGTTGGAGCTAGACTGCTTCCTGATGCCTCGTTGCCTTGTGACCTATCAGGCGCGTAGGGGAGCCACGGTTGACCGCTGTTGGGACACAATCCGCGCGGATTCCCTACTCCTCGAACGTGGGGCTCCCTATCTGTTGTACCAGCTGCTGGATAGGCTGATGGATGATTACATGGCGACGTTGGACGCCCTTGACGGCCAGGCCGACGCAATTGAAGACCAGCTGTTTGCCAAACCCACGGAGGCGCTGTTGGAGGAGATCTTTGGACTCAAGCGGACCCTCTTGAGACTCCGCAAGTCCTTGGGCGCCCAACGTGAGGTGCTGAGCAAGCTCACGCGCAGCAACTACGCTGTGATTGACCGAGCCGACGTACTCTACTACCGGGACATATACGACCATCTCGTTCGTCTACACGACATCGCTGATACGATGCGAGAGCTTGCCGGCAGTGCCCTGGACATGTACCTGTCCGTGGTCAACAACCGCATGAACGATGTGATGAAGACGCTGACGGTGATCACCACGCTCTTCATGCCGTTGTCGTTCTTGGTTGGTTTCTTTGGGATGAACTTCTTCCAGCCCTCTGCCACCATGCCCGCGTGGACAGGTACAGTGTCATTCGGGCTGACGGTCGGCGCGATGGTCGTGATGCCGTTGTTGATGTTCTGGTGGATGCGCCGCCGCGGGTTGATCTGAGCGAGCTGCTATCGAGAGCATAGACCCTGCCGCGAGGTCGTGCTAGGTGCTCTGGACCGAGTGCCTCGAAGAGCCTCCCGGACTGGCCAACCCAACTGACTGGCGTTGGCCCGGAGGAACTCAATGCGATTGCATCCTCTGCTAGATAGACCATGGCAGATCCTGTCTGGTGGCGCGATGATCATGCGAAGCAGACATCGTTGATGATTACATCACTTAAGAACGCCAAAGTGCGGCTGATCCGCGACGTCGCGGCCAACCGCCGCCGGCGGACGCAGGAGAAGGTTTCCTTCGTCGAGGGCGTCCACGCGCTCACGGCAGCCTACCGCCACGGGTGGGACATCCGGCATCTGATCTACAGCCCCGAGACGCTGCGGACGGATTGGGCACGGGAAATCGTTGAGAAGACGCCCGTGGCGTCCCGTGTCGAGGTGAACGCCTACGTCCAGGGTGAGCTGAGCGACCGGGCGTCCCCATCGGAGCTGATGGCGCTGGTGGAACAGCGTCCGGACGATCCAGGACGGATCCCCGTGAGCGACGACCTCCTGGTGCTGATTATGGACCGGCCCAGTAGCCCCGGCAACATCGGCAGCGTGATGCGCTCTGCCGACGCGCTGGGCGCGCACGGGGTGATCATCACCGGGCACGCCGCCGATCCCTACGATCCCAAGGCCGTGCGCGCCAGCATGGGCTCACTCTTTGCGCTGCCCGTGGTGCGCGTCCAGGCGCACGAGGCGCTGGAGGCGTGGATTGCGCAGGTCCGCGCGGTATTGGGCGCCTTCCAGGTTGTGGCGACCAGTGCCCACACGTCGAACGTGGCCTACGAACACGACCTTGTCGGGCCCACCGCCCTGGTCATCGGGAATGAGGCCCGCGGCATCAGCGCCTACTTCGAGACCCTGTGTGACCACTTCGTCACCATCCCCATGGCGTCCGGGGTGGCCACCTCGTTCAACGCATCAGTAGCTGCGTCGATCCTGCTCTACGAGGCGTCGCGCCAGCGCGCCGGCAAGCGACAGAAGACCTGAGTGATGACCAAGGACCTAGGCCCGAATCTGCTCTACATCCATTCTGACCAGCACAATCCCTACGTGACCGGGTGCTACGGCGACGGCGTCGTGCAGACCCCGGCGCTGGACCGGCTGGCGGCGGAGGGCGCGCTCTTCTCCAACGCCTACTGCCCATCGCCCATCTGTGTGCCGTCGCGAATGTCCACGCTGGCGGGCCAGCATCCACATCGCACGCACGTGTGGACCAACGACCACTGCCTGAGCAGCGGCATACCCACGTTTGCGCACGCGTTGGGCGCCGCAGGGTACCGGCCCGTCCTCATCGGCCGCATGCACGCTATGGGGCCGGATCAGCTGCACGGCTACGCGGAGCGATTGGTGGGCGACCACAGCACGAACTATGTCGGCGGCACTGGTGTGCGGCGCGGGCTGCCGCCGGGCACCGCGGGGCCGCATCGCATCAGCTTGGAGGCATCCGGCGCTGGGCGGAGCGGCTACCAGGTCCACGACGAGGCCGTCATCGCCAGCGCTCTGGCGTTCATCGACGGACAGGGCCGTGCCGCAGGCAACGATCCCGGGCGCGCGCCTTTCTGCCTTACGGTGGGGTTGATGCTGCCGCATCCTCCGTACGTGGCCGAGCCGGCGGACTTCCGGCTTTACGAGGGCCGCGTGCCGCCGCCGCGGATCCCCGCGCCGCCGCTAGAGACGCTCCACCCACACATCCGCTGGCGGATGGCACGCGGCGAGATCCTGGAGACCGATCCGGACGACGTGGCCCGTGCGCGGGCCGCGTACTGGGCGCTGGTGAGCCGGATGGACCGGATGATCGGGCAACTGCTGGACGCCCTCGATGCCAACGGCCTGGCGCAGAACACACTGGTCGTCTATTCCTCCGATCACGGCGACTCGTTGGGTGAGCGCGGCCTTTGGTGGAAGCACACGTTCTATGAGGAGTCGGTCAAGGTGCCGCTCATCGCTCGCTGGCCTGGGCGGATCGCGCCGGGGCAGCAGTCGGACCGTGTGGTGAGCTCGCTGGACCTTACCGCGACCCTCGTTGATGCCCTGGAGGCACCGGCGTTGCCCAACACGCAGGGGCGCAGCCTGCTCCCGCTGCTCGAAGGCGTAGAGGACGCCGATTGGGACGACCTGGCGTTCTCCGAGTACTGCGACGACCTGTTCGGCCCGCCCGGCGGCTGCTACCAGCGGATGGTGCGGCGCGGCGACTGGAAGCTGATCGTCTACCATGGCGAGCCATCCCAGCTCTTCAACCTAGCCGAGGACCCCGACGAGGTTCACGATCGCGCTGCAGATCCCGCGTGCCGCGACATCGTGGAGGAACTTGCGCACTCGGTGCACGCCGACTGGGACCCGATCCAGGTCATCGCCGAGATGCGGCGGATACGCGCGGACAACAAGGTCCTCGCTGACTGGACGAAAGCTGTCCAGCCGGTTGAGCAGATTCGCTGGGAGCTGACGCCGGAGATGGAGTATCTCGCGAGTGAGATGTGAGTGCTGAAGCTCCGTCCACCGCGAACCTTGAGTCTCGTATCTTGTGTCATAACGCTTGGAACAGGAGGACGCACTGATCGTGGACCCCAATCACCAACCCATAGATACACTTCGTATCGGCTTCGTCGGCGTCGGCGGCATGGGCACACACCACGTCAAGAACCTGGTGCGCATGCCCGGTGTGCGGATCTCGGCCCTTTGTGACATCCGCGAAGATCACGCGGAGCGTGCCGCCGGGATTGTCCGGGAGGCAGGGCAGCCTGCGCCCACGCTCTACACGCGCGGAGAGCGCGACTTCGAGCGTCTCTGCGCTGAGGCCGATGTGCACCTGGTGTACACGGCGACCCCGTGGGAGTGGCACACGCCGGTGTGCCTGACCGCGATGGAGAACGGCAAGCACGCGGCAACTGAGGTGCCGGCCGCGGTCACGCTGGAGGAGTGCTGGCAGCTGGTGGACACGGCGGAGCGCACCGGTCAGACCTGCTTTATAGCCGAGAACTGCTGCTATGACCGCACGGAGATGATGATCCTGAACATGGTGCGTCAGGGCGTGCTGGGCGAGCTGCTGCACGCCGAGTGCGGTTATCTGCACGATTTGCGCAGCCTTCTATTCACGAAGGGGGGCGAGTCCCTCTGGCGCCTGGCCCACGTCAGGGAGCGCGACGGTGACCTGTATCCGACGCACGGGGTCGGCCCGGTTGCGCAGTGGCTGGACATCAACCGTGGCAACCGGTTCACGCGGCTGGTCTCGATGGGCACGCAGTCCAGAGGACTCGGCCTCTACGCCGGACGCCAGTTCGGCGCGGAGTGTGCAGAGGCCGCTGCGCGGTATGCCAAGAGCGACATCGTGACCTCGCTGATACAGACTGCGGCGGGGCAGACCGTCCAGGTGCGGCACGACACGCTCTCGCCGCGTCCCTACAGCCGGGGCATCGTTCTGCAGGGCACCGGCGGCATCGTCCGCAAGTACCCTGAGGAGAAGATCCACCTGGAGACCAGGTCCGAGCCGGAGGCGTGGGAGGATTTGGCGGACTACCAGGACGCGTACGAGCATCCGCTGTGGCAGGCGACGATGTCGACGCTCAAGGACGTCGGCGGCCACGGCAACATGGACTACCTGGTGGACTACCGGCTGACCCAGTGCCTGCGAGCCGGGATCGCGCCCGACATCGACGTCTATGACGCGGCGACTTGGAGCGCTATCTCGGCGCTCAGCGAGCAGTCCATCGCAGGCGGCAGCGAGCCTGTTGAGTTCCCCGACTTCACGCGAGGTCGATGGCGCGAGCGCCCGCCGCTGGGCATTGTGACCGTCTAGCTGTCAGCAAGGGAGGAGTTTCCGTGTCTACCATCCACGAAGTGATCGACACCATACTGGACCAGATCCAGCGGGGGCGGCTTGAGGAGACCGTGGACACGGTCAAGTGCGGTGACCCATCCCAGCAGGTGACGGGGATCGTGACGACGTTCCTCGCCAGCTGCGAGGTCATCGAGAGGGCCGTGTCGCTGGGCGCAAACTTCATCATCACCCACGAGCCGACATTCTACGGTCACCTTGACGAGACCGACTGGCTGGCGGAGCACGAGATCTACAAGGCCAAGCGTCGGCTGCTGGATGACAACGGCATCGTCGTGTGGCGATTCCACGATCACTGGCACCGCCATGTCCCCGATGGCATCGTCACAGGTGTCACCGCGGCGTTGGGCTGGGAGGGCTACCTCAGGCCGGGGAAGGGCGCGCTATTCACGATGCCTGAGACGACGGTAGGGGCACTGGCCGGCGAGGCCAAGGCCAAGTTGGAGATCGACACAGTGCGCGTGGTCGGTGATCTGGAGATGGCGTGCACGGGTGTTGCCCTGGCGGTGGGGGCGCCGCGGGCAATGCACCAGATGGCGCTGTTGGCGCGGGACGACGTGGACGTCCTGCTGACCGGCGAGCTGAACGAGTGGGAGACTTCGGAATACGCACGCGATGCCGTTGCGCAAGGTCGCAGCAAAGCCGTCATCGTGCTGGGCCACGCTCAGAGTGAGGAGCCCGGGATGGCCTATCTGGCAGCGTGGCTACGCCCGTTGGTGAAGGACGTGCCGATCACGCACGTGCCGGTGGGGGACGCGTTCACGTACGTGTAGGGCTGCTGGTGTGTTGTCGCTGGATCGATAGGAGGTGTACGCGGTGAGTACGAATGACTTCTTCCGTGAGATCGAGCATGCCGAAGTACCCTGGCGGGACTACAAGCTGCACGTGCCGGTGTTCTATCCGGATATCATGTTCATGACGGCGTCGATATTGGCGCCACTCGAGGGGATCCGGGCGATTCTGCCCTCGACGCGACTGAAGCCTTACCGGATCACCCCTTGGCATGGTGCTGTGTCTCTCACGGCCTACTGCTATCGGGAATCCGATATCGGGCCGTACAACGAATTCCTCATCGGCGTGCCGGTGACCATTGATCGGGAGACACCGATCTTCACCGGGATCCTCAGGAGGACGCCGGCGATGTCGATGAGCTACATCCACTGTCTGCCGGTGACCACGGAGATTGCGCGCGTGGTCGGCGCCGAGTTCGCCGGATACCCCAAGTTCGTTGCCGACATTGAATTTAGTGAGAGTGGCGCTTGGCTGACCTGTGAGCTAGGTGTCGATGGCCGGCACATCCTCACGATGCGTGGCCGGAAGCTGCCGACCGTGGAGGTCCCCAGGTACCGTGCTAACCCGCTCACGTTCCGCAACGGCACCATCCTGCGCAGCCAGCTGATGCTCAGCGAGCGCGAGATGGGCATGTCACGGAGCGGTGACGATGTGACCCTGGAGTTGGGTGACCATGAGATCTCCGAGGAGCTCAGGGGGCTGAATCTCGGTCGGGTGCTGATGTGCGGCTATTGCCCGCACGCGCAGGGTATCCTGACGCCGGTTATCGAGAGCTTCGCCGGCTGACGCGAGCAGCGTGGCCTTTGGGTTGTCCTCCTGACGGCGCTGCGGGATCTGTGGCCTCCAACGCGCACGCCGCCGCGGCCTGAGACCCCTCCCTCTCAGAGCTGCCCGTCGCCGTTACCCGTCCGACCTGGTCGGGATGACAGCGACGGAGAGAATGTCTGAGCGTGCGGCCATCCTCGGTTGTCGGTGGGCGCGCCCAAGCTACAATCGACAGATACAGGCACTGCCAGGAGATGACAATGACACCGACGCCCGCTGTTGACGATCCCAATAACACCGTGTTCTTCGATCCAGACCGTACCATCGAGGAACGCGTGGACGACCTCGTCTCCCGCATGACGCGGGAGGAGAAGGTCTCGCAGATGATACACGGCGCGCCCGGCATCGAGCGGCTGGGCATCCCCGCCTACAATTGGTGGAACGAGTGCCTGCACGGCGTCGGACGCGCGGGCATCGCCACCGTCTTCCCACAGGCCATCGGGATGGCCGCCTCGTGGAATCTCGACCTGATGCACCGCACGGCGGTCGCCATCTCCGACGAGGCGCGCGCCAAACACCATGACGCGATCCAGGAGGATGGCAGTACTGACTGGTACTATGGCCTGACTTTCTGGACGCCCAACATCAACATCTTCCGCGATCCGCGGTGGGGACGCGGTCAGGAGACCTACGGTGAGGATCCCTATCTGACGGCGCGCATGGCTGTGGCCTTCATCAAGGGGCTGCAGGGCGATGACCCAACTTACCTCAAGCTGGTGGCAACCGCCAAACACTACGCGGTGCACAGCGGGCCGGAGCACGAGCGCCATGAGTTTGACGCCGTGGTCAGCGAGCGAGATCTGCGCGAGACCTACCTGCCTGCATTCGAAGCGACTGTGAAGGAGGCCGGCGTCTATTCGTTCATGGGCGCGTATAATCGCGTCTACGGCGCGCCTGCCTGTGCCAGCAAGCTGCTGCTCCAGGACATCCTGCGTGACGAATGGGGCTTCGAGGGCTACGTCGTCTCGGACTGCGGCGCCATCCGCGATATCCACGCCAACCACAAGGTGGTGGACACGCCCGCGGAGGCCGCCGCTGTGGCGATCACCAATGGATGCGATCTGAACTGCGGCGAGACATACAAGTCGACGCTCGTCGCGCTGGAGAAGGGGCTGATCGACGGTGCGACCATCGACGTCGCCGTCAAGCGGCTCTTCACCGCGCGGCTCAAGCTGGGCATGTTCGATCCGCCCGACCGTGTGCCCTGGGCGCAGATTCGCATCGAGGTCAACGACTGCGCCGAACACCGCGCGCTCGCGCTGAAGATGGCGCAGGAATCCATCGTGCTGCTCAAGAACACGGATGGCTTCCTCCCACTGGCCAAGGGCTTGAAGAAGATCGCTGTGATCGGCCCCAACGCCGACTACCCGCTGGTTCTGCTGGGCAACTACAATGGGTTCCCCTCCAGTTCGGTCACGCCGCTGGCGGGTATCAAGGCTAAGGTTGGGCCGGAGACCGAGGTCGCCTACGCCAAGGGCTGTACGGTCCGCGGCGCCGACGCCTCTGGCTTCGATCTGGCGCTGGCTGCCGCTGACGGTGCGGACATGGTGATCGCCGTGATGGGGATCTCACAGGCGATCGAGGGTGAGGAAGGCCAGATGGAAGGCGTCGACGACGGCGGCAGCAGCACGGGCGACCGGACCGAGATCGGGCTGCCCGGCGTGCAGGAGGACTTGCTCAAGGCTGTCGCAGAGACCGGCGTGCCTATCGTGGTCGTGCTACAGAACGGCAGTGCGGTGGCGGTCAACTGGGCCGAGCAGCATGCTGCCGCCATCGTAGAGCTGTGGTATCCCGGCGAGGAGGGCGGGACGGCCCTGGCCGATGTGCTCTTTGGGGACGTCAATCCGGGCGGGCGCTTGCCGGTGACCTTCTACACCTCGGCGGATCAGCTACCGCCTTTCCGCGACTACGACATGGAGGGGCACACCTATCGCTACTTCCGTGGCGAGCCACTCTATCCCTTCGGCTTCGGGCTTAGCTACACGACGTTCGACTACAGCGATCTGGAGCTGAGCGCGACGCGCCTCGCACAAGGCGCGCCGCTGGAGATGTCGGTGACGGTCACCAACACCGGCAACGTGGCCGGCGACGAGGTCGTCCAGGTCTATGTGACGGATGTCGAGGCCGGCGTGCCGGTGCCGATCCGGCAGCTCGTCGGCTTCGACCGCGTGCACCTTGCGCCGGGCGAATCCAAGCGTGCGGCCTTCACGGTCACCCCCAGGCAACTGAGTCTGATCCTCGACGACGGAAGTCGCGCGGTCGAGCCAGGGACGTTCGATCTTTTTGTCGGTGGTGGGCAGCCGGGCACGGGCGCATCTGGCACTGCCGGCGGATTCGAGGTGGTCGGCGACGTCTGGGCGGTGCCTGCCGACTGACGTAGTCGTGGACCACCCTCTTGGGCCGGGGCGAGACCACTCGCCTCGGCCCTTTCTTTGACATCCCACAGAGCAGTGTTTACAATGGGTGTGACCCTTGGACATCGCAAGCGTCCGTTGGGCCGT
>Ga0180429_10003454_pt1 | contig 12744 bp, 10 predicted proteins | sample SS_ome_FD_132428 | JGI IMG/M metagenome (GOLD analysis project Ga0180429, IMG submission 132428) | Hypersaline lake sediment archaeal communities from the Salton Sea, California, USA - SS_1_S_1 metaG | ecosystem: Environmental > Aquatic > Non-marine Saline and Alkaline > Hypersaline > Sediment ... | reverse complement strand
GTAGTGTGAAACCGAACGATCCGCCGGACGAGCCGGCGGGATTTGCTTGGGGTGGAGCCGGCCTTGATGTAGTGTGAAACCGAACGATCCGCCGGACGAGCCGGCGGGATTTGTGTATTTCCGGTGTCCCAACAATATACTGAAAGGCGACTGCCAGGCACTTTGCACCATTGCTGTACGGTGACTTGTGCGCTAGAATGACCGGCATCGTGAGGGACCTTATTCGGCAGCGGCGTCCGCATTCGCATCCTCGGGTTGTTCAATGAAGGCTAGTTGGACGAGAGTTCATTAACTGGGAGAAGTGATGTTGGGACGAACCTCATTGGCATTCGGCGGCGCGATATCTCTGGCTGGGGCTATTGGCTTGTATGGTCACGGCACCACCACGATTCGTTGCTACGAAGTCATGGCATGGCCGTTCGATGCGCCAGAGCCGCCGCCAAAGCTATCGATTCCGCCATTTGCCTCCGCAAGCCCCGCACTCTTCGCAGTTGGGATGGTGATGTTCGCCATAGGGCTTGGCTGTGTCTTGAAGCAGGGCGGTGCAACTGGTCTCGGGCGGACCTTACTGACTCTTGGGGGAATCGGCACCGTGGCTGCGTCCACGTTGATTGGGTGGAGCTTGCTTGAGCAGCGCGATTGCTTTGCTGAAATTGCGAGTTCCGCGCGAATGCCGGATTTCGATCGTCTTGAGAGTCATATCAGGACGGCGGGACAATCAGCAAACCTTGGCCGGAGCTGTTTGATTGCGGCCCTGGCAGCGATTCTGATCGCAGGGCTTGTTCTGCCGAAGAGACGACTGACCACCGACAGTCCACGCTCGCTCTCCAGATTGGGACAATTGCTGCTGATTGGCACAGGACTGCTGGCCGTGTCGTTCGGAGTGCTGGTGTGCTGGGCCTGGTGGAACTACGGCGCCGCACTTGCCGCATCAGCCGCAGCGCATGTAAGCCCGAGACCTGCCGAGCTTGCAGCCGTCATTGTGTCGACCATAACCTACCTACTCGCATCATTCCTAGTGCTCTTGCTGTGTGGACTGTTTCAAATCGCAGACGGAGCTTTTCTCTGTGGTGAAAACCAAACAACCCAATAGACAAAACAGGACCAACTTATGAGCATTGCGGAAACCATGGAAAAACGTGCCCGGGAGTTCGTCGATCGCTATGCGGCGGTGCGCGAACAAATCGGCCGGGTAATAGTAGGTCACGACGAGATCGTTCACGGCGTGCTGACCTGCCTGTTCGTCGGAGGGCATTGCCTGTTGGAGGGCGTGCCGGGGCTCGGTAAGACGCTGTTGGTGCGCACGCTGGCAAAGGCGCTCGATCTCCAGTTCTCGCGGATTCAGTTCACCCCCGACCTGATGCCGGCCGACATCCTCGGCACCAACATGGTGCTGGAAACCGTAGAAGGAAAACGGTCGTTCGAGTTCCAGAAAGGGCCCATCTTCACGCAAATCTGCCTGGCCGACGAAATCAATCGGGCAACGCCCAAAACGCAGTCGGCAATGCTCGAAACCATGCAGGAAGGCACCGTCACCGTGGCCGGCACCCGATATCCGCTCACCCAACCGTTCCTGGTCATGGCCACGCAGAACCCGATCGAACAGGAAGGCACCTATCCGCTGCCCGAGGCCCAACTCGACCGCTTCCTGGTGAAACTGGTCGTCGGATACTCCGACCGCAATCAGTTGGGCACCATCATCGACCGCACCACTCGGAGCGAGTTGATCGAGCCGGCCCAGGTGATGGACGGCCCGGAAATCATCAAGTGGCAGGAGTTGGTCCGCGAGGTGATCCTGGCCTCGCACGTGCAAGACTACATCGTGCGGCTCGTGCTGGCGACCCACCCCGAAGGCGAACTCGCGCTGCCGATTACGAATCAGTACATCCGCTGGGGCGCCAGTCCGCGCGGCGCCCAAACGCTTGCGCTGACCGCCAAAGTCCGGGCGTTGTTGGACGGCCGTTACAACGTCAGTTTCGAGGACGTGCGGCGCGTCTACCTGCCCTCGTTGCGACACCGAATCATCGTCAACTTCGAAGCCCAGGCCGAGGGGATCGAGGCCGACCAGGTGCTATTGGAGTTGCTCGAGAAGGTGCCGGAGAAGGACGAGTAGGGAAAAAGGTGTCAGGGACCTTTTCTGCGCCGCATCCTTTGGTTCATGCCCAAAGAGGTTCCCGGCACCTTTTATCTGCGTTTGACGCGGAGGTAGCGTGGCGACGGTTCTAGCGGTCTGGTATACTAAGACTCCAGCGAGACGACGCCTCCACAGTTTGAATCACAGAGTCCCACCCCGGAGCGTACTGCCATGAAAAGCCTTCTTCGCATCTTCCCGTCGCTGTTTCTCGGATCGATCTTCTTGTTAACACTGGCTGCCGCGGCGGCGCAGGAGAAGAGCGTCAAGCCGGGAATCAACAAGCACTACGGGGCCGTCGCCGTCGAAAACAAAGTCAAGCAGTTCGAGAACGAGCAGCGTGACGTAGTCAAGCGGCTCGACGAGATCATCGACTTCTGCGAGTTGAAGCCCGGCATGGACGTTGCGGACGTCGGGGCGGGTACGGGTTTGTTCACACGGCCTTTCGCCGCGAAGGTCGCACCCGGCGGAAAGGTCTTTGCCGTCGATGTCACGGAGAAGTTTCTCGACCACGTGGAGGAATCTTGCCGAAAACAGAACATCGACAACGTGGTATGCGTGCTCTGCACGCAAGAGTCGACCGAACTGGCGACCGCGTCGGTCGACCGCGTCTTTATCTGCGACACCTACCATCACATGGAGTATCCCTACAAGGTACTCGAATCGATCCATCGGGCGATGCGCGGCGGGGGGCGATTGATAATCGTCGACTTTAAGAAGGAGGAAGGCGTCAGCCCCAACTGGGTCAAGGGGCACGTTCGGGCCGACAAGAAGACCGTCATCGACGAAGTCACCAATGCCGGCTTCAAATTCCTCGACGAGGCCGGCCTGATGAAGATCCAATATGTGATCCGTTTCGAGAAGGTCCAGTGACCCGGCCGCGGGTCGTCTCGAGAAGGACTATCGAAAGAACCGTTGTAACCGGCAGCGGCACCCAAATCCTCACAACCCTACTTCTCCAACTTAATGGCAGGGGGTTGTAATTCTGCGGCGGAAGTGTATCTTCAAGGGGTTGTGTTGGAAGGTCGTCTCGCGGATCTTTCCGCAGGAGGCCCTGCTGGCGGTGAAACGGTGGTGCAGCGTGACGGTGACAGTGTGACAGTGCAACCACCTCGGGCAAGTGAGAGCCGATGCAAGATATTCTCTTTGAATACGAGATGCACCCAACGACCTGGGTGTACGTGTCGGCCTTGATGACGATCGGCATCTACTTCAAGTTCCGCCGTTTCTGGAGCGTGCGGAACCTGGATCTGATCGGGCTGGTGGCCTTCGCGCCGGGTTTGTTGCTCGTCTCGCATCAGCAAGAGCAGTTGGGCTTTCTCTGGCTGTTCATCGTAACCGGGTTCTTTCTCGTTCGCCTGCTGCTCGACCCGGTGATGGTTCGCCGCCCGCTGTTGGAACCCAACCTCTCGGCCAGTGGGCTGACGTTCATGGGCGCGGCCCTGTTGGTCTTTCTCTTCGCCAACGTGATTACGAACAAGGTACCCAGCAGCATACCCAGCGGCACCGAACAGGCCCAAGCAGCACACGGCAACGCCGACGCGCCCGGTCATCCGTGGTTCCACGCGATTGTCGATTTCGCCCGCGAGGAAGTCGCATCGGACAACGGCGACCGGCAAGACCTTTCTCGCCGCTCGCTGGTTCGGCAGGCGACCGTCAGAACGGCTGCCATCATAGCGCACCTGGCGGTGGTCATCGGCATGGTGATGATCGGTTATTGGCATTTCGACAACATCCACACCGGCGTGGCGGCCGCTTCGCTCTACTTGCTGTTGCCGTACACCGCGCAGATGACCGGTCACGTCGATCACGTGGTTCCGGCTGCGTTACTGACCTGGGCGGTAGCCGCCTATCGGCGACCGCTGGCGGCGGGTGTGCTGATCGCCTTGGCTGCCGGGACTATCTTCTATCCGTGGTTTCTGCTGCCGTTGTGGTTGGGGTTCTATTGGCGCAGGGGGTTGGTGCGATTCAGCATCGGCGTGACGGCGGCTCTGCTGGTGTTGGTGATCTCGCTGATGTTCGCCGCCACCGAATCGGCGCCGCTGTCGACCCAATTGCAGGAGATGTTCGGCTGCACGAGCCTGCTGCCGCGCAATATGTCGGGCTTCTGGGAGGACCACGACACGGCGTTCCGCATACCGGTGCTGGCGGCGTACGTAGCCTTGTGTGCCTCGCTCGCATTGTGGCCGGCACATAAGAACCTCGGCACGCTGTTGAGTTGTTCGGCGGTGGTGATGGTTGCCGCCCAGTTCTGGCACGCCACCGGCGGCGGACTCTTCATGGCCTGGTACTTGCCGCTGCTGATCCTGACTATCTTCCGCCCCAACCTGGAAGACCGCGTCGCATTGACCGCACTCACCACCGGCTGGATCCCCTGGCGAAAACCGATCGCCGGCATGGAAGGCGGTTAAGGGGCGAAAGTAGGCATCTCGCTCTGCGGGATGAGGCTTCGTCTCTCGGCACGAGACGGCTACTACTGACCAGCGTGCCAGAGCCGAACCGTTCGGTCTTCGCTTGCGGTGGCGATCCACTCGCCGTCTGCACTGAACGTCACGTGTGCCACGGGGCCCGTGTGTCCGCGCAGCGTCTGAACCGTACCGCCGGTCGCCACGTCCCAGATCGTCACAATGTCGTTGTGGCATGGCGAGGCCAGCCACTTGCCGTCGGGGCTGAACGCGAGCATCCCGCGCTGCCCCGTATCCGGATCGATTGTGCCGATCTTTTCACCGGTGGCAACGTTCCACATCTTGATTGGTTCGTATCTGTTCGTCGAGACGATCAGTTTGCCGTCAGGACTGAAGGCGACATGGGACACGGAATGGGTGTGTCCGAGGAGCGTTTTCACCAGCTTACCCGTGGCAACGTCGTGAATATTCAAGGGATAGCCCGATACTTCGGCTCCGTAGGCAATCGACTTGCCGTCGGGACTGAACGTCACGCCGTATAGAGACGCTGCCGGCGTCTGCAAAGTCTGCATCAACTTGCCCGTGCCGGCGTCCCAGATTCTCACGGGCTCTCGATGCGATCCGGCGGATTCTCTTACTATGGCCCAGCTATCCGCAAGTTGCGTCCGGTCGGCACTGAACACGAACCTGCGCTTGCTCATAAAGGTACCGCTGAGCGTGCATATCTCGGTGCCCTTGATCACGTTCACGAGCCTCACTATTGTGCCCGCTTTCACTGCGCCGATCAACTTGCCGTCGGGTCGAAAGGTCATCCCGCCGTTCCACCTGCCTGCTGCCCGTGGAAAGAGGACTGGCAACTCCTTGCCCGAAACACCGTCCCAGAACTTCACGTTCCGGTCGATATCCATCGACACGATCTGCCGGTCGTCGGGACTGAACGCCACGTGGAAAACGGCGGCGGCGTGTCCGCGCAGCGTGGAAGGCAACATGTCCTTTCGCAGTTTGGCTTCCCGTTTCATTGTCTCCGATTCGATTTCCGTCAGCTTGGCCTCCGTCGCCTTCAACTTTTCCAGTTTTTCGTCGAGTTCGTCCTGCTTGTCGCTCAGTTTCGATTCCAGTTTCCTCAGTCCGACCAGTTCTGTTTCCAGGGTCGCCGTCCGCTGCGTGGCGTTTTGGGCCGCCAACTCCGCGAAGGCCCTTTTTCTCGCGGCATCTTCCGCGTGCTGCTGTGCCGCGGTCTTTTCGCTTACGGCATCTAGTGCCCGCTGTTGTGCGGTTGTCGCCGCCTGCTGTGCGAAGGCTTTCTGGCGTAGTGCTTGCTCGGCGCGGATTCGCTCGGTGTTTGCGATGGCCAATGCCCGTGACGTCTTCACGTAGGCCAGGCTGGCGACCACGGTGATACTCAGCAAGAGTATCACCGCGGTTGCCGATAAGGCCGCCAGCGATGGATTGTGCCGGCACCAGCGTCCGGCATGTTCGATCGAACTGAGTGTTCGCGCCCTGATCGGCTCATCATCGAGCCACCGGCGCAGATCGCGGCCCATCTCGCCGCAACTGCCGTAGCGTTCGCCGGGGCGTTTGCCCATCGCCTTCAGGCAGATCGTCTCCAGGTCGCGCGGTACCTCGACGTTGCGGCTGCGGGGTGACTCGGGTTCCTGGTGCAAGGTGTTGAACAACAGCACGGTCGGCGGGCCGCTGAACGGCGTCTCGCCACAAAGAAGCTCGTACAGCACCACGCCGAGGCTGTATTGATCGCTGGCCGGTCCGACTTCGCCCAGCGAACCGTCGGCCTGCTCGGGCGCCATGTAGGCCGGCGTGCCCATCAAAGTGCCGTCCTGCGTGAGCTTCTCCTCCGACTGCTCGAGCCTCGCAAGGCCGAAGTCCATCAGCATGGCCTCGCCGCGCTCGTCGATCATCACGTTGGACGGCTTCACGTCGCGATGCACCACGCCCATGCCGTGAGCGTAGTCGAGCGCCTCGGCCAGATGGCGGACGACCTCGGCCGCGCGGCGGAAGTCGGTCGGATCGTTGTCGATCACCGATTCCAGTGTCCGCCCTTCGATGTAGGCGGAAGTGATGTAATAGTGCTCGCCCTCGCTGCCCGCATCGAAGACGGGCACGATGTGCGGATGCCGCAGTTGTGCGGCCGCTTTCGGCTCGCGAAGAAAGCGTGCCCGAGCCTGAGGGTTCTGAAGCGCGACCGCCCGGGGAACCTTCAGCGCCACCTCTCGTTCCAACAGCGGATCGTAGGCACGATAGACGGCCCCGAACGCCCCGGCGCCGATTTGCGAACGGACAATGAAACGGTCCAGCTTCTTGGGAAGTTTGCCGGCCCATGAGGTCGACCGGCCGGCGGCCGTAACGGCGATCGTTCCCGACTGGTTGGTCGCCAACGGCGTCTCGCGTCGTGGGCCGCTGAGCTTGAACTTGCACCCGCACTGTTTGCAGATGGTATCGCGTCCCACCTGCGTGTCGTCGACCTTGTATCTCTGCTTGCAATCCGGGTTGGGGCAGTACACTCTTACGATCATGATGCGTCGGCTGCCATGCTTTTTGGAGTGGCATTATTCTAGGTGCCGCATCGCTTGATTCTAGGTGCCGCATCGTTTGTGCGTCAAGCACTGGTGTCATGCACCGGGATTCGATTATTCCGATTATACGGAATAGCTTGAGTTTGCCGGTTAGGCGGCCGATATTGGGTCTAAGCCCCGAGCGATTACGGGTGTCGCTGCGCCATGCTTGACCAAGTCTGAGCGGGCGGTTTTTTTCGTTAGTACCTGTCGACAAAGGACTTACGGAAAAAGGCATTCGGCGGCACCGAGTTCGGAACGGCTAAGATCTTTGACAATCAGCACTTACGACGATTCGGCCGGTTTACCTGAACCGGTCGAATATATGGCGTGAACGGCCGTAATACCGGGTTTCGGTCTCCATAGCAATCGATTGGCCTTGACTTTAGTCGTTATGGGGCCTAGAGTTGCAACGTATTCGGGCTGCTCAGCAGGACATTCGTTTCTCCTGCGACGGCCTCTTCCTCGAGGAGAATCAAGTTCCTTCAGGAGAATCGAGTCGTGACCAAAAAAGAGATCGTTCGGACCATTTCCGAGGAAATCGGGCTTACGCAACTGCAGACGAAAGAGATCGTCCAGAAGACGTTCGATGCTATCGTGGAGACGCTTGTTGCCGAGGGGCGAATTGAACTCCGCAACTTCGGTGTCTTCGAGGTCAAGCGAAGGGCTGCACGAATGGCGCGCAACCCTAAGACCTGCGAGCCGGTCCCCGTGCCGGAGAAATGCGTCGTCACGTTCAAGCCGGGCAAAGAGATGGAAGAGCGTGTCCGGCAATACGAGCGTCGGGTCGTTGCCGAAACCGAAGCGACCGGCGAAAGCCCTCCGCAAGAGGCCGTGGCACAAACCTAGGCTCGCCGATAGACCAGCATCCTGACGGTCCCGATCTCCTGTCTTGCCAACGGGTTGCGTTCAGCCCAATGGGTGCCTGCCCTGCGGGTGCCACTGCCGGCTTGCCCGACAGTGCATAACGTACTCCTCGGAAAAAACACCGCCGGACGAACCAGCAGTGGCACCCCGACCAATCCCGGTGCATTTCGGCCTTCTGCCACGATGCTTTTCGGCGGCCGAGTATTCGCTCGACCCAGCTTAGCTGATCTCGGTGCCGCGAGTCATCCTCGCGAGTCTCTCCCGCCGCCATCAACCGAATCAATTTGTCGTTTCACGGAGGAATTGTCGTATGCGCAGACTACTACTGTCTTTAGCGTTTGGCTTACTGGTTAGCACGACGGCCGGATGCATTATTCCGGCCTACTCGGCCGACCCGATTCGGCGGACGCAACAACTGATTTTCACGTCGGAGAACCTGCGCCACATCCTCGACGAGTGGGAGCGGATATGGTTTCTCGATCAGCCCGACCACATGACGCCCTATCGGACGCACGGTGGACTGATCTGAGCGGCCGTGTATCGCGCGCCTGCGCCAGCGGCGTTCCGCCGTGCGCAGGCAAGCCCGCCGTGGGGGGCCGACGGTGGTTTGGCGCCGCACGGCAGCCATGCGCGCCGCCGGATGCAGAAGGAGACGACCCCGAGACTCTCTTGCGCGCTGCTTGACGCTTTGCCTGCATCGTTGTAGCTGTCCGCTGCATGGCGGACCCGGTCGAGAGCAAATTGACAGCGGCAGGTTCGATGGCTAAACTGGGTGTTTCTCAGGAAAGACACTGCTTTGCAAGCAAGCAGTGGCACGGGAAGCGTCTCCGAATCTTGCATGGCCATTTAGATGCGGCTTCTTGACCTTCAGGCGATCGAACCGACGTGAATTCCAGTTCTGCCTCTGAATCTGCCCGGCTCGGCGTCCGGCTTGGACGGCTCAAGTTGGATAACCCAATCACCGTCGCTTCGGGGACATTTGGATACGCTCGGGAAATGGCCGGTCTGGTCGACCTTTCCAGACTGGGTGGCATCCTGCCGAAGACGATCACCCAGGAGCCCCGGCCGGGGAATCCGCCGCCGAGGACCATCGAGACCACCGCGGGAATGCTCAACTCGATCGGGTTGGACAACGACGGGGTCGAGGCCTTCATCGAGCGACAGTTGCCCTATTTGGCCTCGCTGGGGCCGGCCACGATCGTGAGCATTGCCGGCCGCACACGGGAGGAATTCGTGCGGTTGGCTATCCGCTTGGAAGAGGCCGCGGGCGTCGACGCATTGGAGTTGAACGTCTCGTGTCCCAACGTCAGCGGCGGCGTCGATTTCGGGACCGATCCGGCGCGTTGCGAGCAGGTGGTGGCCGGCGTCCGCGGGGCCTGCTCGCTGCCGGTGTTGACCAAGTTGACCCCAAACGTCACCGACGTGACGGCGATCGCCAAAGCGGCGGAGTCGGGCGGGGCGGATGCCGTCTCGCTGATCAATACCTGCCTGGGGATGGCCGTCGATTGGCGTCGGCGGCGTCCGATCCTGGGCAACAAGCTGGGCGGCCTCAGCGGCCCGGCCATTAAACCGATCGCCCTGCGGAGCGTCTATCAGGTTGCCGCCGCGGTTGACGTGCCGGTCGTGGGTATCGGCGGCATTGCCACCATCGACGACGTGATGGAGTTCTTCGTAGCCGGCGCCACGGCCGTTCAGATCGGCACGGCGAACTTCTACAACCCGGCCGTGTCTATCGAAACACTCGACGCCTTGCCCGACGCGCTGGCCCAACTAGGCGCAACGTGCGTTGCAGACGTTGTGGGAACGATTGATCGAGAATAGTAACATGCGAGTTTTGTCCGGTATTCAACCGACGGGGAGATTTCACTGGGGTAACTACTTCGGTGCGATCCGGCAGTACATCGATCTGCAGGACGACGCCGAGGACGCCTTCTATTTCATTGCCAACCTACACGCGCTTACCACCGTGCGCGATCCGCAGCAGCTCCGGCAATTGACGCTCGACGCGGCGATCGACTTGCTGGCGCTGGGGCTCGACCCCGATCGGGCGACGCTCTTTGTGCAGTCGGACGTGCCACAGGTGAGCGAACTGTGTTGGCTGTTGATGACCGGCGCTTCGATGGGTCTGTTGGAACGCTGCCACGCCTACAAGGACAAGAAAGCCCGCGGGCTGTCGACCGACGCCGGGTTGTTCGCCTATCCGGTGTTGCAGGCGGCCGACATCCTGGCCTACGACAGCGACACCGTCCCGGTTGGCGAGGATCAGGTGCAGCACATTGAGGTCTGCCGCGACCTGGCCGCGAGTTTCAACCACCACTTCGGTGAGACGTTCACAATGCCGCGGGCGACGGTAATCGACACCTCGGCCCGGGTGCCCGGCACCGACGGCGAGAAGATGTCGAAGAGCTACGGCAACACGCTCGAAGTTTTCGAGAAGCCTGGGCCGCTGAAGAAGCAGATCATGCGGATCGTGACCGATTCGCGTCCCATGGAGGAACCGAAGCAACCGGAGACGGACCACCTGTTTCAACTCTTCTCGCTGCTGGCCGACGACGCGGCCCGCGAAGAGATGGCGGCCACGTATCGCGCCGGCGGGTTCGGCTACGGCCGGGTGAAGAAGGCGCTGGCCGCGTTGGCCGAAGAGTATTTCGCCGAGCCGCGCGCGCGTCGCGAGGAGTTGGAAGCCCATCCGCGGCGAGTTCGCGAGGTGCTCGGAGACGGTGCGGCAAAGGCCAGAAAAAAGGCCGCCGAAGTACTGTTGCGCGCCCAGAGCGCCTGTGGAGTGAAAGTCGAGTGAGGGGCGATCCAAATGCCTGACATCATCGGTATCGGCACCGACATCACCGAGTGCCTGCGGATCGCGCGAATGATCGAACGGCACGGCGAGTTGTTCATTTCGCGCGTCTACACGCTCGAGGAGATCCGCTACTGCCAAAGCCGGGCACAAGCCACGCAGCACTTCACCGGCCGTTGGGCTGCCAAAGAAGCGGTGCTCAAGGCCTTGGGCACCGGCTGGCGAAAAGGCATCTCCTGGCGCGACGTCGAGATCCGCAACGAGCCCGGCGGCAAACCGGTCGTCGCCATGCGGGGCGGCGCCAAAGACGTCGTCGAGCAGTTGGGAATCGCCAAGATGTTGGTGAGCATCTCACACTGTCGCACGCATGCTACTGCGCAGGCGATTGCGGTCGGTAGAAGTACGGGGGAAGGGGCGAAGGCGGAAGGGGGAAAGGGGAAAGGCGAGGAGTGAGGGGCGATTGCGCATCGGGGCGTCGGCCTCGACATCCTGCACTTTCGGCCACGACGACCGAATGTTAAACTCTCCCGCACAAAGGCTTTGCGAAGACGTACGAGAGGGCATGTGGTGTATTATGCGCGTCGTTGTCTCGCTACGTGCAAAACAGTCTCGCCTGGTGGTTGCTCCAATTCTCAAACCTCTAATGCGTACGGTCATTTCGGCCATTCCTTTCGTCTCAAGGCCGCTGACCCACGCAGGTTGCAGCCGGGCTCCGAAGCTGGTGGCTCGCTCCGAGAAATCGGTCGATATTTGACGTGTCCGAGAAATCAAATCGGGCTTCTGACGGGTATCCGAGACGCCTCAAAGCCTCCTCCGCTATTCCCTACCCGTGCCATGTGTTTTGCTGGTGAACGCTTTCGGACGGCCCCCTCCGGTTGACAGTCTCGTTTCACTGCACATTTCGCAGGTCGGCGGTCATTGCGCTGAAAGGGCCGTGCCCGAGCGCTAGACACGGAAGAAACGCGAAGTTAGAGTAGTCTTCACCATGAACCTGGATCGCCTTCAGGTCCACCGTACATGGGGAATCTCGGCAAACAGGATTCCTCCAATCGGAGTAGCGATGAAGAAGCCTGCCCTATTCATTTGGTTTGCCGCAATCCTCGCAATTGGCGTCGATGGTGCGCTCGCGGGGGACGAACCGGGGCCGCATTTCACAATGGAGAACGAGCCCTCGGGTGAACCGTATGACTGGCAGACAACCAGGCTCCCGGAGAAGCCCTGGAAGCGACCCTATAACGAAATCATTACAACCAAACTTCTCCTGTGCAAAAGGGATCGTGACGGCGGTATGGGCGAAATCCTCTTTACGTTCGAGCAGGCACTTGAGGTAATCAGGAGAGTGCACCGTATCACTCCGGAACTTGACAAGGTGATCTATCTCGTCGGCTGGCAGTACAACGGCCATGACTCGAAGTACCCGGCGTGGCATCAGGTCAACCGAGCGCTCAAACGGCCACAGGACAAGGATGCGCTAACCAGTCTGCGATGGCTCTTCAAGGAGGCAAAGGACAAGTACCGGACCTACTTGAGTTTTCACATCAACATGCTTGACGCGTACCCGGACAGCCCGTTGTGGAATACCTATGTCGAGAATGACATTATTGCAAAGAGAAAGGACGGCTCGATCCGCTGGAGCGTCGAATGGGACGGGATGAGAGCGGCGACCATCAGTTATGTTCAGGAGTGGAAACTCGGCTATGCGCAAAAGCGTATTGATGATCTGGTCGAGATGTTCCCCGAGTTGAAGGAGACCGGATCAATCCATATCGATGCGTTTCAGGTTCACGACAAAGCCAACCCCGCGGTGAGCGAAGTCCTTGACCACACCCTCGAAGATGAAGCTCGAACGATGCGCAAGATTTACCGCTACTGGCGCGATAAACACGGCATTGACGTCACCGCCGAGGGAACGACCCATAAGCGAAATTACACGACGATAGTCGACGGAAAGCGTACGGGGGTTCAGGATGACTTTGT
>Ga0180429_10003449_pt1 | contig 12753 bp, 13 predicted proteins | sample SS_ome_FD_132428 | JGI IMG/M metagenome (GOLD analysis project Ga0180429, IMG submission 132428) | Hypersaline lake sediment archaeal communities from the Salton Sea, California, USA - SS_1_S_1 metaG | ecosystem: Environmental > Aquatic > Non-marine Saline and Alkaline > Hypersaline > Sediment ... | reverse complement strand
GCTGCTGTTCATCGATAATATCTTCCGGTTCAGCCAGGCGGGCTCTGAGGTTTCTGCACTGCTGGGACGCATGCCGTCAGCCGTAGGATACCAACCGACCCTCGCTACGGAAATGGGTGAACTTCAGGAACGCATCACATCCACGCGGAACGGCGCCATTACGTCCGTACAGGCGGTCTACGTGCCCGCCGACGACATGACCGATCCCGCTCCCGCCGCCGCGGTTACCCACCTCGACGCGTTTATCGTGCTCGACAGGTCGATCGTCGAAAAGGGCATCTACCCCGCGGTCGATCCACTGGCCAGTTCGTCGCGAATCCTCGACCCGCAGATCGTCGGCGCCGAACACTATAATACCGCCAGGCGCGTGCAGCAGATCCTCCAGAGATATCGTGATCTTCAGGATCTGATAGCTATACTGGGCATAGATGAATTGTCCGAGGAAGACAAGCGAATTGTCGCTCGGGCAAGACGCATAGAGCGATTCCTGTCTCAACCGTTTTATACGGCAGAGGTGTTCACCGGAAAGCCCGGCGACTTCACCCCGCTCCAAGAGACAATCAGGTGCTTCAAAGAAATATGCGACGGGAAGTGGGACCACTTGCCCGAGCAGTCGTTTATGTATGTCGGCAGGGTCGAACAGGCCGCCGAAGCGGCCGAAAAAATGCAGACCTCAAGTTCCGAAAGTTCTGAAACTGCTGAGGCGGCCCCGTCACAAAACTCGCCGGACGAACCGGCGGAAGGAGAAAGAAGAAATGAGTAATATGACACTGGCAGTTCTGGTCGCGTTCTATCTTTTCCTGGCCGTTCGGTGGGATCTCGTCCGCCGCCCCTTACCGTATCTGGTAGGCGTCTGCGCGGTAGGCGTGATAATGCTGTCGGGCTTGTTTGGGCTTGGGCTCAGTGGAAGGGGCATAGGTATGGTATTTACGGTTTTGGGGCTTATCACCGCATTTGGCGCCGGGATCGCGACGTGCTGTGCGGCCCAACTTCCGATCGATACGCAGTCGTCGCCCAAGGACGAACCGGAAAACATTCAGGAGAATTGACACATGGACGTTTATGATGCTATACGACAACGCCGCAGCGTGCGGAAGTTCGAGGACCGGGATATCGAAGACGACGTCCTTACGCGAGTCCTCGACGCGGGGATACTGGCCCCTTCAGCCAGGAACACCCAGGAATGGAAGTGCGTGGTCGTGCGAGACGCCGAAACGATCAACCTACTGGCCGAGGCGTCCGAGCAGGAATTCATCGCCAGGGCGAAGGTGGTTGTCGCGGTTGTTTCGCTGGACCCGGATCGCAAGATGTATTGCGGGATCCCTGTCGGTCCGGTCGATTGCGCGATTGTAATCGACCACATGACACTGGCGGGAGTCGCCGAAGGCCTGGGAAGCTGCTGGATCGGACATTTCGACCAGGACAAATGCTGCACCATCCTCGACGTTCCGCCACCGGCGAAAATTATCGAAATGCTGGTGATGGGCTACCCCGCAGATACGCCCGGTGAGAAGAAACGAAAATCTCCAGCCGACCTGATATGCCGGGAGAAATTCTCCTGAGTAATTCCCATCTGTCGTTTGAAGGCATGAAGGCGTTACGGCGCTGGAAACCGATACAGGACCGCTAAGATGCCTCCGTACAAGAAGCCGTTTCGCTGCGAGATACACACGCCGGTGGGTAGCCGCTGCGCCTGCGACGCGGTGAGCGTGGTGTTTCCGGCCGCAGACGGGCAGTATGGAGTGATGGGGGGGCGAACCCCGCTGGTGACCATGCTTGGCGACGGCGTGTTGAGCGTCCAGCCTGTCAAGGGTGACCTGCAGGAGTTCTTCATGGTTGGCGGTTTCGCGACGGTCAGGGAAAACACCCTGATAATCCTGGCCGACGAATGCCAGGCCGCCAGCGAGATTGACCGGGAAGAGGCATGGGAGGCCATCGAAAAGGCCCGCGCCATGCCATCTGAAAGCGACGAAGAATTTGAGCTTCGCCTCGAAGCGATGGACGTCGCAAGAAGGCGATTCGCGCTTGTGCAGACCAGAGGCAAGGAAAAGAGAGAAGGCAGGGCGGCATCCGAACGTGAATGACCCGGGCGTGAGATTACGATGAATTGTATTAGAATTGGAACGCGCCGAAGCATCCTGGCCGTCACGCAGTCGGAACAGGTGGCCCGGGCAATTCGATCCGCAAACGAAAACATTGCGACCGAACTGGTCGAGATCGTCACCACCGGAGACGAGACCACCGGACCGCTGCTGGACGTCGGTGGAAAGGGGCTTTTCACCGAGCAGCTTGAAGATGCGCTGCGGGACGGTTCGATCGACATGGCGGTACACTCGGCCAAGGACGTGCCAACCTACCTCGACGAGGATCTGACGATATCTGCCGTTCCCCTCCGCGCCGACCCCCGCGACGCCCTGGTGACCGGTGGGGGGGTGGACCTGCGGGATCTTCCCGGCGAAGCGACAGTTGGAACCGGAAGCCTCCGTCGCCGAGCCCAGGTCAGGGCGTGGCGCAGCGACGTGAAAGTCGTTCCCATTCGCGGTAATGTGGAAACCCGACTGCAGCGCGCCCTGGGCGGTTCGGAGGGCAAACTTGACGCGGTGGTGCTCGCGATGGCGGGACTCGCCCGCAGCGGTCTGGCCGAAAAGTACGCCCGCCACATCCGCCCGCTTGTCGATATCATGCCGGCCGCCGGGCAGGGCGCTCTGGCCGTTGAAACGCTCGTCGGAAACGATAAGATAGCGCCTGTGCTGGCGGGTGTTAACGATCCCGATTCGTTCGAGGCGCTCGCGGCTGAGCGAACCGTGCTTGCCGGGCTCCAAGCCGACTGTCACAGTTGCATCGCGGTATACTTCAGCCGAGTCGGAGGCAAATGGCTCGCCGCGGCGATGGTCGCAAGGGAAGACGGTTCGGGCCTGATAAAGGAAATGGAAGTCGGCGGAGGGGCGGCAGTGAAGATAGCAGAGAAACTCATCGCCACACTGCGAGGAAAAGGCGCCATGAAACTGCTGCACGAATAGTAAGAATTCATTCGAGGCGAACGCGTCTCAATCAGTCCGTGTTTTTTGGAGATATCCCATGTGTATGTCAAACAGAAAAGGATCGTTCCGTGTTTCGTGCCTGTCTATGGCGGTTGCGGTGGTAATGTTCGCGACAAACCTGACCGCTGCCCCAAAAGACAAGACTCCCCCGGAATTCAGGTTTGCAAAAATCTTCACCGACAATATGGTGCTGCAGCAGGGAAAACCTATCACCGTATGGGGCTGGGCCAAGGCGGGCGCCAAAGTTTCCGTCACGCTTACCCAGGACGGTAAGGTCGGCGAGAAGACCGGCGAACGGGATGCCAAGGCCCGGGAGGACGACGCCTACTCGGTTACGGTTCAATACGTGGAGAAGAATCCGCCGAAACTCGAGTCCCGAACGATTCAAGCCAAAACCGCTCCCACCGGACGGTGGTCCGTCAAGTTCGACCGCGCCAAGGCCAGCTTCCAGCCCACCTGGATTATCGCCCGAAGCGGCGATGCTTCAATCGCCGTGCAGAACGTTCTGATCGGTGAAATATGGGTCTGCGCGGGACAGAGCAACATGGCCTGGAGCAACTTTAACCGCAAGGATCGCGAAGGGGCTTCATCCGATTTTCCCGGACTGAGATATATCGCCTGGGAGGATTCCTGGTACAAACCTCTCGATGACATCAGCAATAAGAAGAACGTCGCATGGAAGGTTTGTTCTCCGGAATCGGCGCGGCAATTTGCGGCCGTTCCTTATCTCTTCGGCATGTTCCTGCATCGCTATCTCAAGGCGCCTGTCGGGATCATCAACGTAGCGCGCGGCGGGACGCTCGGGCAGACCTGGTGCCTGCGGGAAGAACTCACGAATATCGACAACAAGATCGTCAAGACGGTCCTCAAGGACTACGACGCCCAAACCGCCACGTGGGACGATCCGGAAAAGGTCCGGGAGATAATGAACGACTGGAAGAAGGCATGCGCCCAGGCCGAAGTCGAATACAAGAAAAAAATCGCCCAGGCCAAGGCCGAAGGAAAAAAGCTCCCTCGCAAGCGACTTCCCAGGCAACCGGGCGATCCGCGCAGCGGATGGAGTCCGCCGGCGGGGCTTTTCAACGCCACCATCATGCCCATAAAGGACCTCGGCGTCCGCGGCGTGCTCTACTACCAGGGCGAGAACCAGGCATTCAACTGCTGGACGCGATACGAGTACACGTTTCCCAAAGTGCCCGTATCGTTCCGCAAGGCATTCGGTGATGATACGCTGCCCTTCGGGTGCATCAGCCAGCCCGGTTGGGGCACGTTTGGTATAGACCCGGAACTGGCCACGATCGCCCAGGGATACGCCATCGTTCGCGATATCCAGCGACGCGCCCTGGCCAATGACCCCAATGCGGGCATGATCGCGACCTATCCGTCGGGGAACTCGTACATCCATCCGGGCGAGAAACTCCCGGTCGCCGAATACGCCTCGCTCTGGGCGCTGGCGAAAGTCTATAAGAAACCTGTCGTCCATCGAGGAAATGAGTACAAGTCGATGAAGGTCAAGGACGACAAGGCGTATCTCTTCTTCGACAGCGATCCCATAGTTTACGAGAAATGGAAGCACATAGAGAATAACGCGTATTGGCAGGTACTCCCGTGTCCGAGAGAAGGCAACGCCGAATTCCGGGGCTTCATCATCGCCGGTAGCGATCGGCGCTGGTATCCCGCCAAGGCCAAACACACGCGCCTCGGAAAAGAACCCTGCATCGAAGTCTGGAGCGACCTGGTGAAGGCTCCCGCGGCTGTCCGATACGGATGGGCCAGTTGGCCCACCGGTAACCTCGTCGGTCGAGAGCGACTTCCGGTTCCGACTTTCCGGACCGATGACTGGCCGATTCCAAAAGGCGTCAAATACTCCAAAGAAGCCAAGGAACACTGCGGTAAGATTCTCTCGGAGTTGAAATCAAAAGCTGAAAGAGACGCGCTCGACCGCAAGATTCGCCAGATACTAATCGACCTGCCCGCCCTCGAAAATGAATTTCATATTCGAAAGGGCGGTGGTGATGTCAAGGCGCTCATCGCAAGCAAGATCGCCCGACTTGAGGGTATACTCGACGAGTTGCAGAAAGATGATTGGCTTGCCAGGCAGATCAAACAATATCCCCGTTTGGTAGAGAAGATCCAAGCCGCGCAGGCCAACGTTGCGGCCGCAAAGGTCGAAGTGCAGAAGATCGAAGACAAGAAGTAAATATCTTCACATGTTGACAATTGTCCCAAAAGCGGCAATAATAGTTGTATGCTTGTCCTGCGGGAAGCTCGTGAAGTGGTGGATTGATGGCTGAACAAGGCGAAGCTCGAAAACTGTTGGTTTTGCGTGGACCTGCGCTTGAGGCCCAGGGGGTGTTGGGGTTCCTGTCCGAACACTTCGACGTTCACGTTACCGAGGAACTCGACGAGGCTCTTTCGGCTATGGAGAGTCAGGACTACGCCGCGGTCCTTTCGGAGACCGCGGACTTCCTTCCCCTGGAGAGGGGCGCCGTTACCCAGCAGGCCGCGGTGGTGCTCAATACCATTGGTGACGGTGTCGGTATTGTCGATCGCGCCGGTGAGCTGGTGTGGGCCAATCGGCGCCTTCGCCGGTTTCCCGGAGAGGTGCTGGATCCGCTGCGGGAGATTTGCGTTAAGGCATTCGAGCAGTTCGATCGGGGCGCCGACGCCGGCGACGAGCGCGGCAGGCGATTTTCGATCATGCCTGACGATCGGAGATACATTGAGGTGATCTGTTCACCGGTCCGCGACAGCGATGGGAATCTCAGGCATGTCGCCGCGGTGGCCGTCGATGCCAGCACCCAGCGGCGACAGCAGCTCAAACTCAACGCCATAGACCGGGCGGGGCGGGAATTGGTTCATCTGGACTTCGAGACGCTGTCTCAGTTGGATGCGGGCGAGCGACTTCGACTGCTCCAGGAAAGGATCATAAATTGCAGCCGCGATGTTCTGGACTATCAGCATTTCGCGGTTTTTCTTCTGGATCAGTCGACTAATAGGCTTGAGACAATCGTATCCGAGGGGCTCGGTCAGGTCGTCGTGGAATTGGAGATTTTCGCCCGGGGTGAGGGTAATGGTATATGCGGTTATGTCGCCTCGACGGGTCGGAGCTACATCTGCCCGGACGTTTCGAAAGACGCTCTTTACCTGCGGGGCATGCCCGAGGCGAGAAGTTGTCTCACCGTTCCACTGCTGCTGGGCGACAGGGTGATCGGCGTGTTGCACGTCGAGTCGGATCGCCTGGCGGCGTTCAGTGAGGCCGACCGCCAGTTCGCCGAGATATTCGCAAACTACGTGACCATTGTGCTGCACATCCTCAATCTGCTCGTGGCGCAGCGGTACAGCACGCACACGCAGTTGACCGGTTCGATGTCGGCCGAACTTGCCGGGCCCATCAACGACATAATCATCGACGCGACAGAACTGATGGAGGATTACATCGGTATCGACGAACTTCGCAAGCGCCTTGGCCTCATAATCGATCGTGCGTCTGAAGCCCGCAAATCCCTGGCGGCCTGGAGCAGTTCGCCCGCGGGGGCGATTAAGGGCGCGCCCGATCCAAACGCTCGCGACGCGGTCCTCGCCGGTAAGCACGTGTTGGTGGTCGACGATGAGCCTCTTCTCCGCGAAACCGTGTGCGACGTCCTGAAACCGCGGGGGTGCATAGTGGACCTCGCCTGTGACGGGCGGGAGGCGATCGAGAAGATTTCCGCCCAAAAGTACGATCTGATCATTTCAGACATCAAGATGCCCGGCGCCGACGGATACGAAGTATTCCAGGCCGCCAGAAGCGCTTCGTCCGATACGGCTGTGATTCTGATGACGGCATTCGGGTACGATCCGAAGCACTCGATAGTTCGTGCGAATCGCCAGGGGCTCAACTCGGTGCTGTTCAAACCGTTCAAGGTGAACCAGCTTCTCGATGAGTGTCGCAGCGCAGTTGCGCCGGGACAGTAAATCCGCTGGTGGGGCCCTTGACTTCGGGGGCGATTGTTTTGTACGGAAGTTCCCATCTATTCTATCTTAAGCGCAAATCAAGCGGGTTGAGATACGAGACGATAAATTCATTGGACGTGCCCTGAAACGGCTTGTTTCGTAAACTTATTATGGAGCAAAAAGTCCGCGCCGCGGAGGTTTGTATAGCCAAGAGGCCTTTGCAAAAGTCTGGAATTAAAGGTTTTATGGCCCGTCGGCGTAAGAATTGTGTATGTGGTGATGAGAGCGAAGAACATTCAATTTCGGCGGGGGATGACGCTGATGGAGGCGCTGCTGGCTTCGACTATGCTGGCGATGGGCGCTTCGGCAGTTTTACTACCGTTCAACGTGGGCGCCCAAAGCGAACATGAAGACGCCCGCAGGACCCTCGCATTGTTCCTCGGGCGCGAACTGATGGAAGAGATTCTCTCCAAACCGTTCGACGACCCCCAGGGATCTGAGGCGGTGGGCCCGGACGGGGGGGAATCGTCGAGGGCGCTTTTTGACAACATAGACGACTACGAAGGATACGAGGACGGATACAACAAGTCCATAAGCGCTATCGTCGGAAGGAACGGTGAAACCATCGACTCTTTGGCGATTGTGGGGCTTCAGCGCGAGGCGGTGGTCCAGTACATCCATGTCGCGGGCCAGGACCTGGGCGCCGATCCGGACTTTGTGCGAGTGGAAGTAATAATGAAATACATGGGAGACGAAATTGTGACCCTCAGACGACTGGTTCACAAACCGCAGTAACGTACGATTGGAAGTGTATCATGACTCGAAACACCAAAGGATTCACGCTCGCCGAGCTGTTGATGGCCCTGGTGGTCATGTCCATTATCTCGCTGGCGGTGGTGTCCCTGACTACGGCGCTGACGACGGCGCAGGAGTGTTCGGAGGATTTCTACCGCCACATTCAGATCGCGCGCAATTCGCTGCGGAAAATCGAGCGCGACATAAACCAGTCCAAGCTCATCACTGCCGGCGATTCCCACAGGCTCGTGTATTGGCTGGACGACGCCAACGATAACGGAGATATCGAACTGAGGGAGTTGCGCCTGGTCACTACCGACATTGCAACGGGGCGGGTAATGCTCTACCGTGCGGTATTCCCGGCATTCTGGCCTCAGGTGTGGAAGGATATGTGGGACGATTCCATGACGGTCCAGATGGCCACCGACCTGCCAACCGCTATTTCCTGGATTACGAATTCACAGTGGGCCGTAAAGGACGAACTGGCCACCGAAGTTACGTCGCTCAAGTTCACCGTGTCGCCCGCGGCGCCTACCGCCGAAATACTGCAGATAGAACTGACGGTCGGCCAGGGGCCCGGCGCCGTGGAACTGCGCAGTTCGGCGTCGATGCGCGCCAACAAACTTGCCGACCTCTACATGGACGAAGGATCGTACTACCTGGCCGAACCGGAAGAATAAATGAGTGCGAAAACACCTGACAGATTGATCGGCGCCAGGCGTAGATCCGGCGGATTTGCGCTGCTTATGGTGCTGCTGTTGATCGCCACCTCCTCAGTGGTCGGGATCAGCTACATCTACGGGTCGCAGGTCAAGACGGCCAGTACGGGCAATCTCATACTGGCCTCGGAGGCGAGGTATCTCGCCGAATCCGGATTGCAGCACGGGCTGTACTCGCTTCGGACACGCGCCACGCCGTTCGGGTCCGCCAAGGCGCCGAACGGTCCTTACCATACCGTAGCCGGTGACGGGGGGTACGTGTTCTACATCAGCGCGACATCCGTTCCAAACGATTACAGAATAGTCGCCACGGGCACGGCGGGGGGCATTTCGCAGACCATCGCGATGATCGCCAGGCTCACCAGCGATTACGCTATGAAGATGATCGACCTCGAGCCGAGATACTGGTGGCGCCTGGGGGATTCCGGATTCAGGGCGGTCGACGAGCAGGAGCATGATGATGGAATCTACGTAAATGGCGTCATCCGCGGTACCGACGGGGCGATTCTCGGAGACGCGAACACCGCGGCGACGTTCCGCGGGAGCACTGATTACATCAATCTCGGAAGAATAGAAAAGCTGGACTATAATCGCATAACGTTTGGCTGCTGGGTTCGTGCCGATCGCTGGGCAAATACATGGGCCAGGATCATTGCACGGGCGCCGAGTCCCAGTGTGACAGACCGGTGTTGGCAAATCAGCATGAATGGTAGCGCTCATAAGGTGCGGTTCAACCTGAGACTGAAGGACACGCAGTACGAACTGGTCGGCCCGACGAGATTTGAACTGGGGCAATGGTACTTTGTGGTGGCTACGTTCGATAAAGATGCCCAGCAGATGCGACTTTACCTAAACGGTGAGCCTAACGGAACGAAGAGTAGTGTGTTGAAGGAAAGCATCAGGGACGACGATCATCTGGATGCCTGGATTGGCGACTGCCCGATCGTACCGGGCCAGCGTCCGTGGGCGGGGCCTATCGACGAAGTGTTTATCATTAAAGACCGGGCCATGACTCCCGAGCAGGTGAAGGAGCTTTTCGACGCGAGCATACCGGACGTCGAGGTGATTTCGTGGGATGACTAATGCGAGCAGGGACAATACGGTTGTGGTCGCTCGGCGCGCGCCGCAGATCGCATACGGTTTCACGCTGACGGAAGTGCTGATCATGGTATTAGTTATCGGTATTAGTGCGATGGTAGTGGTCCCGCTTCTCGGTTCGAGCGACTACTCGGTAACGGTGGCGGGGGCGAGGCGAGTGGCTTGTGACTTGCAGTATGCCCAGGATACCGCGATCGCGACTCAGAAGGATATCACGGTAACTTTTGACACAGACAACGAAACCTATTGGTTGTCCAACGAAAGTGGCGTGTTGATTCATCCGATTACTAGTAATGCATACACTACTGATTTCAGAGTCGATAAGCAATTGTCGCAATTGGATATCGTAAAGGTCTCTGGAGGCGGGTCGGTAACGTTTGACCCGACAGGCGTACCTGACCTTCGGTTTGTGGTGGTTTTGCGAGCGGGCGAAAGCACGTTCAACGTGACGGTGAGTTCGGTGACCGGAACGGTGAGCGTTACCGTTGCTGAGTGACTTTTGCCCTATTGTGGCACGACGGTCTGGAAGAGAGGCGAGAAGGACAATGAAATTCTTGCGGAGAAAAGAACCCTGGCCAATTGCCCTGGACATCGGCACCGACAGCATCAAGGTGCTGCAACTGGGTGAGGCCAACGGTGGTCTGATCGCACGTGCGTGCGGGCAGTGGCCCTTCCCGGTTGTCGCTGGTGATCCGGAGCAGAGATCGGAAATGACCGTATCAGCCGTCCGGGAAATACTCCACAGGGGCGATTTCAGGGGTCGCAGGAGCGTTTCGTCGCTGTCGGGAACGGACGTGGACATACGGAACGTGCGCCTGGAGAAACTTTCCAGGGAGGAGACGGAAAAAACACTGCAATGGGAAGCCCGGGACCGCTTCCCATTTGATGTGGTGCCGGATCGTCTCAAATACATCGATGCGGGACAAGTGCGAAGCGGTACGGAAACGCGCAGTGAGATTATAATGCTTGCCGTTTCAGAGAAGTCCATTGCGGATCACCTGGCCATCCTCGATGCCGTGGGACTTGAGCCCGAGCACATATACCCCGAACCCCTGGCGGTATTCAGGATGGCCAAACGCTCGCTGAGGCGGCAGGCCGATCAGGATACCGTCTCGGTAATCCTCGACCTCGGCGCCCGGGCGAGCCGTGTGGTTGTCGCTCGCGGACGACAGGTGGTTTTCATAAAGGTTATCGATATCGGCGGGCAGGCGTTTGACCAGGCCGTCGCGGCACAGTTGAACCTGGACATCGCCGAAGCGGTCGAACTCAGAGCCCGAGTAATGCAGGAACACGCGAAGTTTCTCGGTGGTAACCGCAAATCCGACCACGAGGAATCTGAAGAGGCCCGCAGTGATGTCGACTGGACGATTCGCGACGCGGTCCGCGGAAAGGTCGAAGAACTTGCCAGGGAAATCGGTCTCTGCCTGAGGTACTGCAGCGTCACATTCCGCGGTCTCAGGCCTAACACCGTGTTGATGGCGGGGGGGGAAGTGTACGATCCGGCCGTTACGGAACTGCTGGCGGAAAATCTCGGAATTGCATGCGACGTGGCCCAACCGCTGCGAGGGATCGACGTTTCGCGGGTAATGCCGGGCATGGGGCGCCGAACACCAATGTACGAATGGGCGGTGGCGGCGGGCCTGGCGATGCGTGATGAAGACATAGCACCTCACAGAAAGGAGGTCAAAGATGACCGTCGACTTTCTGCCTGAACGCGTGACGATTCACCGCGCAATGCGTGCGCGCCTTATTCGCCAGGGACACCTGCTGGGGATAATGCTCGTCGCGATTGTCGGACTGGGATTTTTCAACGAGGAGCGCATCGGGCGCGCCGAGGCGGAAATGACCGCCCTCGACACCCAATCGGCCAACATGACCGGGCAACTCGAACAGATGTTCGATCTGCAGCAACAGCTCTCGGATCTGATGATAAAGCAGCGCATAGACAACCGCCTGGGAAGCAGAATCAACGGAATGGCGATTCTCGGTGAACTTGGGCGAATACTCCCTGAAAGCATGGCGCTGACGAGTCTGGAACTGGACGCTCGGACTGTGATAGTGAAGCTCAAACCAGCGACCGGTGGGGTTGCAACCGCCGTCGGGGCCAGACGGGCGAAAAAGGACATGAATAAGACTATCAACCGCCTGAAGCTGACAATAACAGGCCTGAGTCCCAACAACGTCGACGTCGCGAATTTTATAGCGGATCTGTCGGCCAGCCCGCTGTTCGAGGAAGTGGACATGGGCTACGCCAAGAATATCGACTTCCGTGGGAAGCAAGCCAAGGAGTTTCAGGTAAGCTGCTACGTGGTTCGTTAGAAGGAGCCCAACCAGATGCGAATAGGAAAAGACACCTGGATAGTCTTGGGAATACTCGCCACCATGGTCACAGGCGCCGTTCTTTTTATCTACCGTGGGCAGGGCAGAAAACTCAGTGAACTCAAGACAAGGATAACCGCCAGCAAAGCGACTTTGAAGACGCAGGGGCAGACCGTTGCGGTCGTACCCGAGTTGATAAGGCAGGTCGGGGCGATGCGGGCGCGTTACAAGAACTTCGACCGGCGTTTGCCTGTCCGCCAGGAACTCGGTGGTTTCCTTAAGACTATATCAGCCCACCTGGGTGACGAAAAGTTTTCCGATCAACTGATCGAACCGGGCAGCCCGACGCGAGAGGACCTGTTCCACACCCTTCCGATCATCATGCGATTCAGGGGTTCTTACCTCACCAGCGTCGATTTCTTCAAGCGAATCGACGAGATGGAGAGGCTGACAAGAATACAGAAACTCAGAATCACTAGAAAACCAACCAAGGACGATCAGGACGACTCAAAACTGGACATAGAATTGCAGTTGAACATCTACTTCACTGAGAGTTAATCCAACCGTTGTTCCCGCTGACGCTTGGGGACTGACGGAGAAACAGAAAATGGCCCGGAATAACAGCATCGAAATGTTGAAAAAGCGGTTGATGGCGGAATTTGCCCGCGACAAGAAAAAGGCCGTCATTCTGATCGTACTGCTTTTGGTGGCGGTGTTCTTTGTGGGCAAGCTGCTGTTGAAGAGCACCCCGGTAGAAGCCACCGCGGCGACCAATCCCATGGCCGCAGGGTCTTCCGACGCGCCGATGTCTCCGGAAACCGGAAACATTGCCGCCCAGGTTTTCG
>Ga0180429_10003445_pt1 | contig 12763 bp, 16 predicted proteins | sample SS_ome_FD_132428 | JGI IMG/M metagenome (GOLD analysis project Ga0180429, IMG submission 132428) | Hypersaline lake sediment archaeal communities from the Salton Sea, California, USA - SS_1_S_1 metaG | ecosystem: Environmental > Aquatic > Non-marine Saline and Alkaline > Hypersaline > Sediment ... | reverse complement strand
TCCTGGATACCGTCGTTTTCTGTTCTATTGAGAAGCCTGGGGCTTTGAAGCACCTTTCGTGCTGGATGAGGATCTAGAGCGTATGGACGCCATCTGGGCTGGATTGCAGCAGGGTATTCGCCTACTGTTTTCGGGGGACCCCGCCTTCTGGGAGATCATCCTGCTGTCGGCGCAGGTCAGCGGGATAGCTCTCGTGATCAGTGCTGCACTGGGTGTGCCGCTGGGAGCGCTCCTGGGACTGATGCGTTTCCCCGGGCGGCGAGCCATCCAGGCAGTTGTGTACACGGGCATGGGATTCCCGCCGGTTGTGGTAGGTCTGGCTGTCTACCTGCTGCTGTCGCGCAATGGCATTCTGGGATCGGCGAATCTAGCCTGGGTGCCCGATCTCTTCACAGTGCCAGCGATGATTGTGGCGCAGGTGATCATCGCCACCCCGCTGGTCGTGGGGTACACGATGTCGGCTGTGTCTGACGTGGATCCGAACCTGCGTCTTCAGTTGCGATCGTTGGGAGCGACGTCGTGGCAGGCCACCTGGGCGATCCTGCATGAGGCGCGGCACGGCGTCCTAGTGGCCCTGGTCGGCGGATTTGGCAGCATTATCTCTGAGGTCGGCGCTGTGACGATGGTCGGTGGCAACATCGAGCATTCGACGCGTGTGGTGACGACGGCGATCGTGCTCGAGACGCGCCGTGGGAATTTGAATATGGCCATTGGGCTGGGAATGGTGATGCTGGGCATGGCGTTCCTGATCAACCTGGCCGTGACGCAGCTCCACGGGAAAGGCCAATGATGGACCCGCTGTATGAGCTTCGTGACGTCTCCAAGGCGTATGACGGACGGACGGTGATCGACATCGACAGCCTGACCGTTAATCCGGGTGAGGTCCTGGCGGTGGTCGGCCCGAGCGGGGCTGGCAAATCGACCCTGTTGAGGATGCTCAACTTTCTTGAGTTTCCCGACAGTGGGACTCTGACGTATCGTGGCCAGACTGTACGGCCAGGCGAGATACCCCTGCCGGCGCGGCGCGAGGTGACGACCGTGTTTCAGCGGCCGGCGCTGTTATCGACATCAGTATGGCGAAACATCGGGTATGGCCTGCGTCTGCGGGGGAGACGGGACAGCCGGGCGGAGGTGGGTTCGATCATCCGCCGCCTGGGGCTGGAATCGCTGGCGCTCGCTCAAGCCCGAACGCTCTCTGGCGGGGAGGCGCAGCGGGTTGCCCTGGCGCGCGCGACTGTGTTGAAACCGACTGTGCTGCTTCTGGATGAGCCGACGGCCAACCTGGACCCCTACAACGTCGGCCTCATTGAGGAGGTGGTGCGCGAGATGAATGAAGAAGCCGGGCTGACGGTGGTCCTGGTGACCCACAATGTGTTTCAAGCAAGGCGCCTGGCCCACCGGGTGGCTCTGCTTCTGAGTGGCAAGGTGGCCGAATGCGCCGGCACTCAGGCGTTCTTCGAGAGCCCGCAGGATCCGCGGACGGCAGCTTTTGTCAATGGAGAGATGGTCTACTGATCCGTTTGCTGTGTTGTTATGTTGTACGAGATTAGATATAGGAGAATTGAGGAACATGAAATCGAGGATATGGAAGACTAGTCTGTTGCTGATGGCCAGTGTGCTGCTGTTGGGGGCGTGCAGCCCAGCGATGACGCCGGAGCCAACCCAGGCGCCAGCTGTGGAGCCCACTGCCATCCCCACCGAGGCGCCTGCAGAGGACCCGACGCCCGAGCCTACTGAGGCGCCCGCTGAGGCCACTGAGGTGCCGCTGGCTGAGCCTCAGAAGCTGATTCTTGCGACGACGACCAGCACGTACGACTCTGGGCTGCTGGATGAGATTCTGCCCGTCTTTGAGGCCGAGTACAATGTCCAGGTTGAGGTCATCGCTGTGGGAACCGGACAGGCCCTTCAGCTGGGAATGGATGGCGACGCGGATGTGCTGCTCGTGCACGCACGGAGTCGTGAGGATGCCTTCATGATGGATGGTCACGGCGTGCGGCGCGAGGACGTGATGTACAACGACTTTGTGATTCTCGGACCTGCCGACGATCCGGCGGGTATCAGTGGCCGCGGCAAGGCGGCGCGCGCCTTTGAGGCGATAGCATCAGCAGAGGCGCCCTTCGTGTCGCGTGGGGATGATTCGGGCACGCACAGCAAGGAGAAGAGCATCTGGACGGAGGCGGGCATTGAGCCCGCGGGTGATTGGTATATCTCGGCTGGTCAGGGCATGGGTGCCGTCCTGACCATGGCGAACGAACAACAGGCGTATACACTGAGCGATCGTGCCACCTACCTCGCGCGCACACTTGAGGGGTTGGAGCTCGAGATTATGGTCGAGGGTGATCCGATCCTATTCAATCCTTACGGCGTGCTCGCGGTGGACCCGGGCAAGAATGACGAGATCAAGGGTGATCTGGCGAACCAGTTCATCGATTGGCTGATCTCAGTTCCCACCCAAGAGTTGATCGGCACGTTTGGGACCGACCGGTTCGGGTCTCCACTCTTCACACCGGATTCCCAGCAGTGGCGCGACCTACACGGGGAGGCCGAGGAACCTGCCAGCGACGCCGCATTGCGGATCACGGGCAAGGTCGGGACGGAGATGGGATGGAGCGCGGATGAGATCACCGCGCTGGAGACGATGGAGGTCGAGGCCGAAAACAGCAAAGGCGAGACGGAGGCCTATACCGGTGTATCCCTGAATGCCCTGCTGGATCTGGCGCAGCCCGCGGCGGATGCTTCGAAGCTTGTGATCGTCGCCAGCGACGGGTATACGGCAGAGGTCGATCTCGCGGAAATTCGTGCGTGTGACGAGTGTATTCTGTCGTTCCGAACCCAGGGTGGCTATCGCGCTACGTTCCCAGGGTTTCCCAGCGACACAGCTGTGAAGGGTGTCGTGGAGATCCAGGTACAGTAGGTAATTGAACTCACCCTCACTCCGCCTGCCTTCCAAGGCAGCCTGTGTTTCCGTAATGCATGCGGTGTGACCGGCCGCCGTTTTCATCCCGCCCGTAGGGGTGCTATAATGGGTGCGTTGGCGCAAGACCCGCGCCGCAGTAGGAAATCAACCTGGGGGGAATTCATGCAATCTGATCGCGCGCACGTGTCTAGTGGTTCTGCACTGCCGGTGCTGGGCATAACGATGGGGGATCCCGCCGGAATCGGTCCGGAGTTGTGCCTACGGGCGCTGGGTGAGCCGGCCGTACTCAAGGAATGCGTTCCGTTGGTGTTCGGGGATGCGGGTGTCCTGGATCGTGTGGCGCGGAGCTGCGGGTTCCCGGCGACGGCGGATGTGCTGAGTATGGCCGAATGGGTCTCAGGCGCCTCTCCGGGCGGGCCTGGGATCGTGGACTGCCAGGCAGTGCGGGCCGATGCTGTGCGACCCGGTATGATCGATGCCAGGTACGGGCGCGCCGCTTACACGTATATCGAGATGGCGATTCGCGCGGCGCTGGCTGGCCGTGTGGCGGCTGTGGTGACAGCGCCGATTCATAAGGAGGCGTTCCACCTGTCGGGTGTGCCGTACCCCGGACATACGGAGATCTTCGCGGCGCTCAGCGGCGCCGAACGTGCCTGCATGATGCTTGCCTCTGAGGAGATCACAGTGAGTTTTGTGACGACGCACGTCGGACTGGCTGATTTGTCACAGCAGCTCTCCGTGGAGCGTGTGCTCGCCGTGATCGAGCTGACTTCGGGCGCGATGGCGCGCGTCGTGGAGCGAGCCCCGAGAATCGCGGTGTGCGGCTTGAACCCCCACGCGGGGGAGCACGGGTTATTTGGGAAAGGCGAGGAGCAGGCATTCATTGAGCCGGCGATAGCCGCGGCGCAGGCAAAGGGGATTGATGTGATCGGCCCGTTGCCACCCGACGCGGCTTTTCTGCCCGCTGTGATATCGCGCGTAGATGCCTTCGTCGCCATGTACCACGATCAGGGGCACATTCCGTTCAAGATGCTGGCCTTTGACACGGGTGTCAATGTAACGCTGGGCTTGCCCATTATCCGCACCTCGGTGGACCACGGTACCGCCTTCGATATAGCCTGGACGGGCAAGGCCAGTCCGAATAGTCTCTATGCGGCGATCCGGTGGGCCACGCGGCTGGCCTCCGCCGAATCGCCCTCCGCGAAGCGGGCATCCGCGAAGCAGGCATGATCGTCGTCATTGCCGATGATCTGACGGGCGCCGCCGAATTGGCGGGCGTCGGATGGCGTCACGGTCTGGAATCCGAGGTCTGGCGCACGTTCGATCTCGATTCCGAGGCCGAGCTGGTCGTCGTGGATGCAGATACACGGTCAATGCCTGTAACGGCTGCGGTGCATCGTGTTGCGGCCCTGGCGGAGTTGTGTCGACAGCGCGGCGTCAAGGACGTGTTCAAGAAGGTCGATTCTGTACTGCGCGGCCACGTCATCGCCGAGATGACGGCGTTGATGGTGGGCCTGGGACGGACGCGCGGTCTGCTCCTCCCGGCAAACCCGGGTCTGGGCCGCACAGTGGTTGGTGGACGCTACTTCGTCGGCGGCGTGCCGCTCAACGAGACCGAATTCGCGCAAGATCCGGCGCATCCGGTGCAGTCTGTTGATGTGCTGGATATCCTCGGTCCCAGCCGCGTGTTCCCCGTGAGTAGTGCTGATTGCAGCACAGGGCTTCCTGAGCGCGGTATCGTTGCTGGTGATGCGCTGGCGTCCTGTGACGTGGACACCTGGGCGGCGGCTCTGGACGCTTCGGTGCTGCCTGCGGGTGCGGCGGAGTTTTTCGCAGGCTGTCTGAATGTGTGGGGATACGGTCCGGATGTTTCGTCGGGAGCGGTTTTCGTGCCGGACCCCACTGCTTCGTCGCTGTTCGTATCCGGAAGCTCATCCGCTGCCAGCCATGAGTTCTGCATGACCTGTGAATTCCACGGAATCCCGGTCATGCGCATGCCACTTCGGTTGTTCGATGGGCTCGATTGTGCAGTGTCGCTGCTGGCCGAGTGGTCGGTGAGTGTGCTGGACGCCTTCGATCGCAGCCGGGTCGTGGTTTTGGCGATCGACCGGCCAGTGTCCAGCGCTCCGGATACTGCGAACCGTCTGGCCTGCCATCTGACGACGGCCGCTGCCCGTGTCCTGGCTGACCGTCCTATCCAGCAGGTATTCGTGGAGGGAGGATCGACGGCAGCGGCCCTCGTGCAGCGCCTGGGCTGGGACAGGTTGCGAGCAGTAGCTGAGTTGGCCCCAGGGACGATCTCCCTGCGCGCGCTGGATGGTTGTGTCCCGGTCCTGACTATGAAACCCGGAAGTTACGAATGGCCAGTGTGCGTCCATGCGCTACTGACCGGTGCCGCGTAACGCTCCGGGAAATTGCTGTTCCCAACTATTGACAAATTGCACTTAGTGGTGTAGAATAGTGTTGGTTGTGCCTGGAATGGCCGTGCGTAGTGCGCTGGCTCATTTCTCAGTGTGTCTATTGACATTTTGCATGTAGTGTGTTACAGTTGCGCGAGATTGTAGGTGCATTTGATTGTTTCAGGAGTGTTTGAATGATGCCAGGGCGAGGAAGAGGCCAAGGGCGGGGCCGGGGGCGCCGGTGGGGACAGCAAGGGTGCTCCCGTAGGGTCGTGCGCTTCTTGGAACCGACGCTCTTGCTCCTGCTGCACCATGGGCCGGCACACGGGTATACCCTGCTCGAACAGCTGGGCGATTTTGGCCTGGATGAGCTGAACCCCAGCGTGGTATATCGCGCGCTGCGTGACATGGAGGAGAAAGATTGGGTCACATCGAGTTGGGACGAGGAAGAATCGCAGGGCCCGCCGCGTCGCGTATACCACCTGGCCGAGCTTGGCGAACGCGTCCTCGAGTGGTGGACGCAGGATCTTCAGGGCACGCGTCAGATGATCGACCACCTCCTGGTGACCTATGATGATCATATAGGACGAGGACATCGTGACAATCATTGATATACTGTTGAGCAATCTGGAGGCGGATGTTGCGGTACGTGAGGTGGTGGTTGGCGTTTACTGGACGGCCGTTGTGCTCGATACTGAACCGATTCGCTGCGGCTTGGCGTCGGTCTTGCGCACCAGATGTACAGATGCCGGGGGCGAGCTTCCAATCGGTGCCGGGCTTTCAGAATACAGCGCGCACGAGCTGGCTGGGTGGTTGAGATCATCCTCTGTGTTGCAGTCCTCGATTGGTATGGCGGCCTACAATGCTCTGCTCGATGTCGACGCGTCCAGCTGCACGGAGAGGAATGCTGAGGACTTGATTGTGGAACACGGCAGCGGGCGGCGCGTCGCGATTGTGGGGCACTTCCCATTCGTGGAGCACGTGCGGGAGATCGCTGCGGAGACCTGGGTGCTGGAGCTCGACCCGCTGCCGGGCGACCTGCCGGCCGAGCGCGCGGCGGATGTGCTTCCTCACGCGGACGTCGTGGCGCTCACGGGAACATCGCTGCTGAACGGGACCTTCGATGGTCTTATGGGATTGATTCGTGATGGGACGTACGTGGTTGTCCTCGGTCCCAGTGCGCCGCTCAGTCCGCTGCTGTTTGTTGCGGGAGCTGACGCGGTATGTGGGACGTTGGTGACTGATGTTGAGCGCGTGGTGACCACTGTGTCGCAGGGCGCGCATTTCAGGCAGATCAAGCGGGCCGGGGGCCTGAGCTTGCTGACACTAGAAAAGACAAGGGAGACTAATGGTAGATAAGGGTAAAGTAATCGAGGCGCTGATGAGCGTCAATGATCCAGAACTCGGCAAGAATCTGGTCGAGCTGGGTATGGCACGGGATGTCGTTATCGATGGCACAGCGGTACGCTTCACGCTCGCGCTGACGACCATGGGGTGCCCGTTGCGCAAGCGTATGATGGATGAGGCGCGCGATGCGCTGCTGGCAATTGATGGCGTGGATGATGTAGAGATCGAATGTCGCGAGATGACGGATGAGGAGCGAGCTCATGCGCTGCCAAAACAGGCGCAGCAGCCCGAACCGGGCGCGGCCGAGCACCTGAACCACATTAAGCAGGTTGTTGCCGTGATGAGTGGCAAGGGCGGCGTCGGCAAGTCGTCGGTGGCTGCTATGCTGGCCGTCGCGCTGAGACGGAAGGGCTTGGAGGTCGGTGTGTTGGACGCGGATATCACCGGCCCGAGCATCCCCAAGATGTTCGGCCTGAACGGCGTGCCCCCGATGGGGCCGGTGGGCATTCTCCCGGCGCTGACCAGCGCGGGTATCAAGGTCATGTCGATCAACCTGCTGCTGCCCAGCGAGGACGAAGCCGTGATCTGGCGCGGCCCGCTGATCGGTGGCGCGATCAAGCAGTTCTGGGGTGACGTAGTGTGGGGTGATCTGGACGTGCTGGTCGTTGACTTGCCGCCGGGGACCTCAGACGCGTCGTTGACCGTGATGCAGTCGATGCCGTTGAACGGCGTTGTACTGGTCACGTCGCCACAGGACCTGGCCGGTATGGTGGTGCGCAAGGCCGCCAAGATGGCGGATCAGCTCAACGTGCCCACGATCGGGGTAGTCGAGAACATGAGCTACGCGATCTGCCCGAATTGTGGTGAGCACATTGCGGTGTTTGGCGCCAGCCGCGCCGCTGAAACGGCTGCCCGGCTGGGGTTGCCCTTGCTGGGCAGGCTGCCGCTGCACTCCGAATTGGCTCGGCGCTGTGATGCGGGTGAGATTGAGCAGTACGGGTTGGACGAGTTCGGAGCTATTGCGGACACAATCGCGGCAAATCTGTCCCAGACCGCGAGTTCGCCGATCTTTAACAGCTGATGAGAACGTATCTCGATTGTTATCCCTGCTTCGTGCGCCAGGCGCTGTCTGCCGCACGGATGGCCGGTGCGACTGACTCCGAGCAGTGGGAGATTCTGCAGCAGACGTTTGCGCTGCTGCAGGACTTCGAACTCGGGGCCACGCCACCGGAGATCGGCACGGTTATCCATCGTATTGTGCGCGAGGATACCGGCAACGGTGATCCGTACGCGGCAGTGAAGGCCACGAGCACGCGCGAGGCATTGGCGATGCTGCCGCGCCTCCAGACGATTGTGTCGGAGGCGGCAGACCCGCTGGACGCTGCGCTTCGACTGAGCATAGCCGGGAACATCATCGACTTCGGAATGGGCGATGGGCACAGTTTTGGCCTGTGGCAGACTGTCGAACGTGTCCTTGATCAACCCTTTGGTGTGGACGATCGGCCTGCGTTTTACGCGACGCTGGATGGAGCCGGTGAGGTGCTCTACCTGGCGGACAATGCCGGTGAGACCGTGTTTGACCGTGTGTTGATCGAGCTTCTGGACGTGCCAGTGGTATATGTCGTCAAGGGCGGGCCAGTGTTGAACGATGCTACTGTGGATGATGCTGTCGCTGCCGGACTGGATCGGGTGGCGCAGATTGTCGACAACGGAGCGGCTGCCCCAGGAACAGTTCTGCAGCACTGTTCGGACGAGTTCCGGCTGCGGTTTGAGCAGGCCGCCATGGTCATTGCAAAGGGGCAGGGAAACTACGAGACGTTAAGCGCTGCCGGGCCGCGTGTATTCAATTTGCTGCAGGTAAAATGCCCGGTTATCGCGCGAGACGTGGGACAGCCTGTGGGGAGCATAGTCCTGAAGCAGGCAGGTGTGGACGGCTAGTCCGTTTTGTGGGAAGGAGGTGATAGTATGCCAGGGTTTGATGGAACCGGACCCCGGGGTGGCGGGCCACTGACCGGCCGTGGTGAGGGCTACTGTGTCCTCCCGTTGGGCGGGTCGCGGCGTGCATCGCCCACGGCTGGACTGGCCAGACGGCCGCTGCTGTGTAGGTGGTGGGCACCGGTCCGCTGGTTCCGGCCATTTGCTGGCCGTGGCCTGGGGCGCGGCAGAGGGATGCGCGCCGCGATGCACGCAAGTATGAGGCGCAGACGATGGTAATTGTGTGAAGACTGGATTAAGTATATTTTGCGAGGAGGTAACTGAACAATGCCTGGTGGAGATCGAACTGGACCAAGAGGAATGGGGCCCATGACGGGTCGCGGGGCAGGTTACTGCACTGGCTACGGCGCACCGGGTTATACCAATCCTGGCTTCGGTGGTGGATTTGGCAGGGGTCGTGGGCGCGGTGGCTGGATGGGCGGCGGTCGTGGCTGGCGGCACATGGCCTATGCGACCGGTATGCCGGGCTGGATGCGCTATGGTGCAGCGCCGGCATGGGGTATGCCACCGGTGGCGCCGTCGCCCGAGCAGGAAGCTGAGTTCCTGCGCGCGGAAGCGGAGCAGATTCAGGCCGAGTTGAACGCGATTTCCGAGCGGCTATCCGAGCTTGAGGGTGAAAAGTAGCCCGGCGCCGTTGGAGATTGATGCGGGGCGGATGACAGTCTGTGCGACATCGTGCATCCGCCCCGGAGCAGAACGTGCCTGAGAGACAAGTCCCTCAGGCAGTCTACCGGAAGTTATTATACCTGCTGCTGAAAGGAGCGCAAATGAAAGTCTTAGTGTCTGCTAATGGTGCGGGGCTGGATGGTCCGACCAGCCCAATGTTTGGCCGCTGTCCGGTGTACGTGTTTGTCGATACTGAAACGATGGTGGTGGAGTCGGTGGAGAACTCCGCGGCCAATGCGGCCGGTGGGGCGGGCATACAAGCCGCGCAGTTTGCCGTGGAAGCCCGAGCGGAGGCTGTGATCAGCGGAAACCTGGGGCCGAATGCCTTCAATGTGTTCCAGGCGGCCGGTGTACCGTGCTATCTCTTCGGCGGTGGAACGGTGCGTGAGGCTGTCGAGGCGTTCAAGAGCAGCAAGTTGTCGTCCCTCGGCGGGGCAAATGTGGCTGCGCACGCCGGAATGCGGTCGGCTGCCGGTGGCGGCCGTGGTATGGGCAGGGGTATGGGCAGAGGCATGAGCCCGGGAACTGACGCCGTTCCAGTACCCCCAGCACCGGCGGAGGATGTCCGGGCGAAAGAGGTGGCCGAGTTGCGGAGTATTGCAGGCGATCTGCGCAAGCAGCTGGCTGACGTGCTGGATCGCCTCGAAAAACTGGATGGGGAGGGGTAAACTATGCGTATCGCTGTTTCAGCCGATGATCCAAATGATCTCGACAGTGTTGTGAGTCCGCACTTCGGACGATGTCCCTACTATGTGTTCGTCGATGTGGATGGCTGTGAGGTGACGGGTGTGCAAACTGTGGAGAGCCCGTTTTATGGACAGCATCAGCCGGGGCAGGTCCCCGGTTTCATCAACAGTCACGGTGTGAACGTCATGCTCACCGGCGGGATGGGTGGGCGAGCGATCCAGTTCTTCGATCAATACGGTATCGAACCGGTGACCGGGGCGTATGGCTCCGTGCGGCTGGCGCTGGAGCAGTATCTGGGCGGTGCGCTGCAGGGCGCAGCGGGCTGCGACACGAGTGAGGCGCATCATGGAGGGGACGTGCCCCCCGAGGGCGAGGCCGAGCAGGACGAGGTCGGACGCCTCCGTGAGGAGGCTGAGTTGCTCAAAGAGCAGCTCGACGACGTGACGAAGCGCTTGGAGCAGCTGTGACGTGACCTCTGTCTCTGTGCATGCAGCGGAGGTGTGCGGCGCGACAGATGAACGCCGCACGGACGAGCAAGTGACGCGGCACGCGGGAGATCTACTGCGTTCGGGCTATCATTGAAGTGAGGCCATGTTGCTCGCCGTGGGCGAGCGCCTGCTCGGGACTGAGGTTCGAGACGTCGTACGTTATGTGACCCCGTTCGCCGGTGGTGTCGGGTGCCGCAAACAGGAATTGTGCGGGGCGCTGAGCGGCGGAATTGCCGTCATCGGTGGACGATTGGGACGGAAAAGCTGCGATGTGGATGATGAATTGGTCCAGAACGTGGCCTGGCGCTTCCGGGAGCGGTTTCTCGACAAATTCGGATCGACACAGTGTGAGCAAGTACGCATGCGGGTAAAGGAGCCCGGCGGCATGGGTTCGTGTGCCGTGCTTGTGGAATGGGTATCTGGCGTGCTGCTGCAGTTGATCGCTGAAACTGGCGATGCCTGAATATCGTCGTCACCCGGTCACGCGCAGGAGGTTTCTGGCGATCGTCCCTGCAGCCCTAACAGCCATTTGTGCCGTCGCGTGTGGGGGATCATCAGACGAGACGGGAGGGCGCGAAGAACTCACACCCCGCAGCACGCTGCAGCGCGCGGAAACGACAATAAGTAGGGTGGCTGAGGCGCCGGCTGCGCCGGTGGCCCTGGCTTCACCTACGGTGCTGGCTGCAACCGCCGCATCGGGCGTTAGCGCAGCTCAGACCACCGGGCCAACGCTGCGTCCCACGCCTACCGTGAAGCGAATTCACGTGAGGCTCACGGTTCTTTACGATAACCATGTGGGACTACCCGGTGTGGCAGCAGATTGGGGATTCAGCTGCCTGGTCGAGACGCCCGACCACCGGGTGCTCTTCGATACCGGTGCTGATGGCGCGAAGCTGCGGAAGAACGCTGAAACGCTGGGCGCCGATCTGTGTGGCGTCGATCGGGTGGTGCTGTCGCACGCGCACGGCGACCATACCGGAGGTTTGATGAGCGTCCTGGCGTGCGGCGCCAGACCGCCGGTCTACGTGTTACCCTCTTTCCTGAGCGGTTTCAAGGATCACGTCAGGGCACACACGCGACTCGTGGAGGTCGTCGCGCACGCGGAGATCGTGGTCGGGGTTCATACGACGGGGGAGGTAGGGCACGGAATCAGCGAGCAGGCCCTGGCTGTGGAATCTGGGGCAGGGACTATCGTGATGACTGGTTGTGCGCATCCGGGCGTCGTGGAGATGGCAAGGCGAGCGAAGGGGATAGGTTCTGGAGATATCGCACTGCTGATGGGCGGGTTCCATTTGGGCAGCGCCAGTCGCGAGCAGATCAGCGTCATTCTCGCAGAGCTCAAGACTTTGGGCGTCAGGAGAATCGCCCCATGTCATTGTTCGGGAGACCTGGCTCGGACGCTGGGCCGCGAGGTATTTGGTGAGGACTGTCTGTTGGTTGGCGTGGGGGATTGTGTCGAGGTGTAGGATGTGGATGGTCACTTTGGGCATCCGTTGAGATTATGGGAGGTGGGACGATGGGTGGACGTGGTGGTGGTAGACAGGGTGGCGGTGGTGGCCGCGGCGGTGGACGAGGGCCGGGCCGGATGGGCGGGGCGCAGGCTGCCGGGCCTGGTGGAGCCTGTGTGTGCCCCGCGTGTGGGCATCGGGAAGACCACGTTGTGGGCGTGCCCTGCTATGAAAAGCGCTGCCCGGAGTGTGGCGCGCAGATGGTGCGCGAGCGCTAAGAGCATCCCCTATACTGGTTGGCAATTCAGTAGAGACGCAGCCTGCTGCGTCTCTCGACAAACAAGACATCAACTGAATGAGGTGGGACTGTGATCGTAGCTGTAGCAAGCGGCAAGGGCGGGACCGGTAAGACGACCGTCGCTGTGAGCCTCGCACTGAGCCTCGCGGATGGTGCACAGCCGGGAGTTGAGGCGCCGCTCCTGTTGGATTGTGACGTTGAGGAACCCAATTCTGGGCTCTTTCTGGGCGCTGAGCTGGCGGAGCAGCAGGACGTCGGGCTGCTGGTGCCCCAGGTAGACCTGGGCCTATGTATCCATTGCGGGCGTTGCGGGGAGGTGTGCCAGTATCACGCCATTGCCCCGGTTGGCGAGAAAGTACTTGTTTTCCCGGAGCTGTGCCACGGGTGCGGCAGTTGCACGCTGAACTGCCCGACCGAGGCTATTAGCGAGGTGTTGAGCGTGATGGGCACCGTTGAGCGCGGCTGGGCAGGGCGGCTCGAATTTGGCCAGGGCACTATGGATATTGGGCAGGTGATGG
>Ga0180429_10003444_pt1 | contig 12763 bp, 12 predicted proteins | sample SS_ome_FD_132428 | JGI IMG/M metagenome (GOLD analysis project Ga0180429, IMG submission 132428) | Hypersaline lake sediment archaeal communities from the Salton Sea, California, USA - SS_1_S_1 metaG | ecosystem: Environmental > Aquatic > Non-marine Saline and Alkaline > Hypersaline > Sediment ... | reverse complement strand
TTGATCAGTTCCGCGAAACGACCTACGCGAATTCCGAGGGGACCTACATTGTTCAAGAGCTCCCGGACATCACGTGTATCCTCGGAGCTGCTGCAGGGGATGGAAAGGGACGAGTCGAGCAAGGTATGGAGTATATCGGGGAGGCAGGAGGATTCGAGCATACTGCACATCTAGAGGGCAAAGCGCGACTTGCTGCTCAACGTGCCGAAGCTTTGCTGGATGCCAAGCCCGTCAGCGCGGGAACACATACTGTTGTCTTGGATCCGATGCTTGCGGGCGTGTTCATCCACGAGGCGTTCGGGCACTTCTGTGAAGCCGACTTCCTGTTCAAGAACCCACGCCTAGCTGAGATCATGGCTCTGGGAGGCAAGTTTGGATCCGACGATCTCAACGTATCGGATGCGGGCTACATGCCTGGTGCTAGGGGGAATGTTCCCTACGACGACGAAGGAGTGCTCCGCCAGACTGTTCCTTTGATCCGGAATGGATGCCTTCAAGGGCTGCTTCATTCTCGAGAAACTGCGTCAGTCATGGCCGACACTCCCACAGGCAATGCAAGATCCGTGAGCTACGAGCACGAACCGATCGTACGGATGCGCAATACGTTCATCGAGAATGGCGACGTGGCATTTGACGACATGATTCGGGAAGTAGACAAGGGTATCTATGCTCTCGGGGCCTATGGCGGGCAAACGGAGCTAGAGCAATTCTCTTTCTCATCAGCCTATGCCTATGAGATTGTTGAAGGGCAAATCGGCGGAATGCTCCGAAACGTTGTGCTGAGCGGAAACGTGTTTGAAACACTTCGTTCGATAGACGCAATCGGGAATGATCTTCGGATTGAGGGAGGACCTGGAGGCTGCGGAAAGGCAGGGCAGAACCCGCTGCCAGTTACCACAGGAGCCCCCCACATACGGATTCGAAACGTCACGATCGGAGGCCAGTAATGCATGACGTGTTGAAGGCTGCAAACGCTGCCGAACATGCAGAAGTCTTTCATCTCAAGAGCCGATCCTTGCCGCTTGCATTCGACGCCGAGGGATTGAGTTCCGTGAAGCTACGGCAGGTCGAGGGACTTGCGGTGCGCGTAATCTCCAACGGCAAGTTGGGCTACGCGACCTCCACCAACCTGCATGAACCGAAGCTGGTTGCAGATGCGGCGATAGACGCGGCCCAGTACGGAGACAACTGTTCGCTTCGGTTTGCCGGGGGAGACGCCAAGCCGCTTGAGGGCGTGTACTCCGATGCGATCGAATGCATCAGAGCGGAAGAACTGGCAGCGCTTGGAGAGGCGATTCATGCGCGCATCCTGCAAGCAGCTCCTAGAGTTGAGGCTTCGGTGAACCTCGAGACAACGGTGAACGAAGTCCGGGTGGCGAACACAGAGGGGGCTGACGTCCAGGAGAAACGCTCACAGGTCTCGGTAGGCATCAAAGTGACCCGAACCCAACAGGACGACATCTTCGTGCTGAGCGACGGCATACAGAAACGTGCACTCAGCGCGGTGACTGCAGAAGCTGCAACGGCGAAAGTGCTGAAGTGGTTGGAGCTTGCGGAAGACCTGGTCCCTCCGCCGTCTGGGCAGTTGCCCGTTGTCTTTACTCCAGCTGGCGCCATCGCACTGCTCCTGCCGCTCATTATCGGACTAAGTGGAAAGTCCGTGCATCTTGGCATGTCCCCACTGGCTGGGCAACTGGGTGAGACCGCCTTTGATCCCAGGTTGAGCCTTGTCGATGACGGTCTTGCCGTTGAAGGAGCCGCTGCCGGTGGATTTGATGACGAAGGTGTAGCCAGCCAGAGAACCCCTCTGATCGAGGAGGGTGTGATCCGAAACTTCTACTACGACCTCCGAACCGCAATCCAGGCAGGCGCAGCGTCCACGGGGAATGGGTTCAAGGGCGGCATTCTCGGTGGGGGCGACTTCAGAAGTGCACCTGGTGTGAGTCTGAGCAATCTCGTGATCGGGTCCGGGAATGCGAGTCCTGAGGAACTCGTTAGGGAAGTCGACAACGGTGTGCTTGTGGACACGGTCTTGGGACTCGGGCAAGGGAACCTGAATGCTGGCGACTTCTCGAATAACGTGTCTGTGGCGTACCGGATCCAAGATGGGCGGATCACGGGTCGTGTAAAGAACCTGATGATCTCAGGGAACGCCTATGAGCTCCTCAAGGACCATCTCATGGGTCTAGGCAACGATCCAGATTGGATCTTTGGCAGGCTGTGCGCGCCTTCAATTGCGGTTTCCAACGTGAGTGTTGCGGCAAAATGACTCTCGGGGTTGACAACGAAACAGTGTGATGTTATACTGCTCCATGTTTCGAAGGAGGATCCGCATGAATCTGTCAACACTGGATCAGAAGAAACTGTCCGATTGGAGAGCAACAGAGCTTGCTTGTAAACTGCGAAGAAAGCGAACACCACAGCAACTGAAGCGGACATATGATGCAGCCCAGAAGCAACGGGGGCACTCGGCGACACGCACACCCTGTCCGTGTTAGTAAAACAATGTACTGTTCGTGAAGGAGGTCGGCATGGGAGATGATCAATACATCTCGAAGAAAGATGTCCTTGAGGCCATGGGGATCTCTTACGGCCAGCTCTATCGCTGGAAACGAAAGGGATTGATCCCAGAGACCTGGTTCATTCGAAGATCGACGTTCACAGGTCAGGAGACGTTCTTTCCCAGAGAGAAGATCGTCGCGAGAATCCAGCGCATCAAGGACATGAAGGACGAGCACGCGCTCGATGATCTGGCGGAAGTCATTACCGAGAGGGTGAACGTCAAGCTGCAGGTTGCCTTTGACAAACTGAAGGACCTTGGGTGGTTTGACGAGCAGTTGATGGAAACATGCTGTGAGCGAGCGGTGGCTGAGCACACCCTCTCTATCCGCGACGCGTTCTGCATGGCATCCCTCAAGCGGATGAGTCGCGCTGCGCGGCCGGAAGAAGTGGACCTATTGAGTCGCACCTTGAATGAAGCGCTGAGCAAGAAACGACTCGACCTCACCGCGCTCGAAGGGAAGCATCTGTTCCTGATGCGCAAGCAGCTGTCGGGTGTTGGCATATCCGCTGAGATCAGCGTGGTCGCCATTGGAACAGAAGACCTCGTGCTCGATCCCGAAACGGTACGAGTGGATTCAATGGATCTCGCGGCCATGTTGCAGCAGGTAAAACTGGATCTGGCGCGGCAGGGCGTGGAAGCACCTGAGACAGAGCCAACGGCCGGTGCGGAGGGGAAGAAGGAGGACGCATGACTGACGAGAAAGGATCTGTCAGCCTGAGCGGAGCAGGTGCCGTTGCCGGTGGATCGTATTCCAAGGTGTCGATTTCTGGCGCAGGTCGCGTGAACGGTGACTTGGTTGCTGAAGAGCTCACGATGTCTGGTGCCGGGAAGGTGAACGGCCGCTGTGAAGTAGTTCGGTTGAGAGTCTCGGGAACCGGTCGCTTCGACGGTACGGTGACTGCAGATGAAATGAAGGTGAGTGGTGTCGCACGCGTTGAAGGCGATGCCAATGCCAAGGAACTCAAATGCTCTGGCACCTTCAGAGCGTCCGGCAACATCTCATCGGAGTACATCAAGGTCAGCGGCTCCATCGCTGTCGGCGGAGATGTGGAAGCCGAAATCTTCCGCGCGAGTGGAGGGTTCGATGTTGGCGGTCTGCTGTCCGCAGATCGTATTGAAGTGCATCCAGGCGGTCGCTGCCGCGCGCGCGAAATCGGCGGTGCCCGGATCGACATTCGCCACCACGGGCCCGAACGAAGCAGCTTGCTAGACAACATCCTGAGAGCGCTCCGCACAACGCTGGGCGGGGAAGTTGACGCCGGTACGATCGAGGGAGATGAGATCTACCTGGAAAGCACGCGCGCTGATATCGTACGTGGCAAGGAGATCCATATCGGTCCCGGCTGCAAGATCGGACTGGTGGAGTACACCGAGTCGCTTTCCGTGGACGAGGAAGCTGAGGTTACGGAGCAGCGCAAGGTCTAATGCGCTGAACCAAGCAAACCAGCACGAGCACTCACGTTCGAGTTCCCATTGAGGAGACGAATCGTATGACCGCAACACGTCGTTGGATGGCCCCGTTCTTCACGATCTGGACCGGACAACAACTCTCCATCGTGGGTAGCCGCGCGGCGCAATTCGCGCTCGTTTGGTGGCTCACAGAGACCACGGGCTCGGCTGCCGTGCTGGCAACGGCATCGTTGGTGGCGATGCTGCCTAGCGTGTTCCTTGGGGTGTTCGCAGGTGCGCTCGTGGATCGCTGGAATCGTAGGACCGTGATGATTGTGGCAGATAGCTTCATCGCGCTGGTAGGGCTATGGCTCGCGTACCTGTTCTGGTCTGGCACGATGGAGATCTGGCATGTGTATGTGGTCATGCTGGCAAGGGCCTTTGGTGAAGTCTTCCACGGACCGGCGATGGCAGCTTCAACAACGCTCATGGTGCCAGAGAAGCACTACACCCGCGTAAGCGGACTCAACCAAACCATCCATGGGCTACTGAATCTCGTCGGAGCACCCTTGGGTGCGTTGCTGCTTGCGCTCCTGCCGCTCCATGGCGTGATGCTCGTGGATGTCGCAACTGCCGCCTTCGCAGTCATTCCGCTGCTCTTTGTCGCGATCCCGCAGCCAGAACGTCAGCATGTTGAGCGCGTGAAGGCTCGCTCCATGCTGACGAACGCCAAAGAGGGCCTGCGTTTCGTGTTGCACTGGCCCGGGATGCTCATTCTGTTGGGCGCGGCCTCTGTGGTGAAGATCGTACTCATGCCAGCGTTCTCGATGTCTCCGCTGCTCGTTCGCCTGCACTTTGGCGGGGAGGCACCACAGTATGCGATGTTCAGTTTCGCTGTCGGATTGGGGATGTTCCTGGGAGGGCTCACCCTGAGCGCATGGGGCGGCTTCCGCAAGAAGGTGAACACGATCCTATTGGGATTGATCGGGGTTGGGGCCTTTACCCTGCTTCTTGGGCTCGCGCCGTCCAATGCTTTTGTCCTTGGAACGGGCTTCGTGTTCCTTCTTGGAGCCAGCATTTCGTTCACGGATGCCCCGATTGCAGCCATCATGCAGACGACGGTTCCCCCTGAGATGCAGGGGCGCGTGTTCGGCTTGCTGGGAGGACTATTCTCGTTCACGACACCGATTGGCCTTGGAGTGCTTGCGTTGATCGGAGATCGGATCGCGATCCCTTTGCTGTATCAGGTCGCAGGAATGCTCTGTCTCGCGGTGACAGCCAGTTGCTGCGCGATCCCTGCCTTCCGCAAGCTGGAAGAACACAAGTTCAATGGGGCGCGCCACGAAGAGGGGACTCTCCAAACGCACCTCTCAACTACTGTGGTCGATTGATCGTGTGTATCGCGCGCCCCAGCGCATTCTCTGCAGCTTCCTTCAGACCTTCAGGCAGCGTTGGGTGCGGGTGCACCGCATCGGCGATCGCCTCGAGCGTGAGTCCGCTTTGGAGCGCAATGGCTGCCTCTGAAATCAGGTCGGATGCTTCGGCTCCGATGATCTGAACTCCCAGCAATCGATGATCGCTTCGGTTGGCCACAACCTGGAAGAAACCGTCAGCTTCTCCCATGCCCAATGCCTTGCCGAGCGCAGCAAACGGGAACCGTCCGATGAGGATGTCCAAGCCTCTCTCTTTGGCCAGTCGCTCAGAGATGCCGACTGAAGCGATTTCCGGATCCGTGAATACCGCCTGAGGGATGGTCTCAAACTCAAGACTTCGTGCGTGTCCGGCGAGTGTTTCCGCAAGCAAAGCGCCTTCGGCCGAGGCCTTGTGTGCGAGCATGGGTCCAGGAACCAGATCACCGATCGCATAGATACCCTTTAAGCTTGTCTGCCAGTTCTCGTCTACCTGGACAAAGCCTCGTGCATCCAGCGTGATCCCGAGGTTCTCCAAGGGCATGGATTTCGAGTTGGGTCTCCTCCCCACTGCAACCAACACACGGTCCACCACGAGTTCGGTGTCGTCGCTCAACTGGACGAGGAGTGTATCATCGCGCGCTTCCATCGATTGCGCGGCCTTGCCTGTGATCACGGAGATGCCTTGGGCTTTCATGGCCCGCTTGAGTGTGGATACGGTTCTTCGATCGATGTCCACGGTCGAAAGGACTTCAGGAAGTAACTCGGTGATCGTGACCTCGCTTCCCAATCGGTTGTAGATGGTCGCGAGTTCGAGACCGATCACCCCGCCGCCGATGACCAGCAGGCGGTCTGGGATTTCTTCCAGTTCTAGTGCTGCGCTTGAGTCCCAGACGTGCGGGTTGTCAAACGGGAAGGACGGGATCTCGACTGGGGATGAGCCCATCGCCAGGACTACGTGCTCTGCTCGAACCGTCTCGCCAGTCGAGAGCGTGACCGAGCGATCCTCCTGCAGGGTCCCCTCCGCAGCATAGATGGTCACGCCATTCTTCTGGAGCAGGGTCTCGATACCTCCAACCAAGGTGGACACGACGCTGCCCTTCCACTCGCGGAACTGATCCAAATCGATCGTAGGTTCGGAGAACTTGATCCCCATGCATTCAGCATGCATCGCCTTGACCATGGTCTTGGAGGCGGAGTACAGCGCCTTTGTAGGCACACAACCCCAATTCAGGCAGACGCCGCCGAGGCGCTTGGATTCTACCAATGCTGTGGATAACCCGAGTTGCGCTGCACGCAACGCACACACGTATCCGCCAGGACCGCCGCCGATGATTAGCACGTTGTAGTCTGTCATGATCTGCGATACGGTAGCCGCAGAGATGGTGATGTGCAACTTGTACACCAGCAGCGAGTTGCCTAGATCCTGTTCCGAAATGGTGAACGATCGAACTCGGGGATACACTGTTTTCGGATCTGACGTTCATCAGACTGGGAGGGACCATGAAGCTTTTCATTGACACAGCCAATGTAGAGGAGATCCGTGAGCTTGCATGGCTCGTGGACGGTGTGACAACCAATCCGTCGCTTGTCGCCAAAGAGAATCGCCCCTTTCGGGGAGTGATTGAAGAGATTTGCAGCATCGTTGACGGCCCGATCAGCGCGGAAGTGATTGCGCTTGATGCAGCTGGCATGATCGATGAGGGGCAAGAACTAGCGAAGATCCATGAGAACGTCGTGATTAAGGTCCCGATGACTGAGCAAGGCATGCAGGCCACGCAACGGCTTGCTGAGGACGGCATCCGCACCAACGTCACTCTCGTGTTCTCTGCAAACCAGGCACTGTTGGCAGCCAAGTGTGGCGCGACCTACGTCTCGCCGTTCATTGGAAGAATCGACGATATGGGCGGAGATGGAATGCAGCTGGTAGCAGAGATTCTAGAGATCTACAACCAGTTTGCGTATCAAACCGAAGTCCTCGCTGCGAGTATTCGCCACCCGCGCCACCTGTTGGATGCTGCGCTTCTTGGCGCGGATGTGGCCACGGTCCCGTACGGCGTACTGAAGAAGGCGTTCAAGCATCCTCTGACCGACATAGGGTTGGAGCGATTCCTCAAGGATTGGGAAGGTGTCACAAGATGACGTTTGAGAAGACCGCGGGAACGCGTGATGCGTACGGCAAGACGTTGGCAGCTTTGGGACACGAGGATGCACGGATCGTAGTGCTGACAGCGGATCTTGCAGGATCGACAAAGACCGGAGATTTTGCTGCCGAGCATCCGGACCGGTTCTTCAACATGGGCGTTGCAGAGGCCAACATGGTTGGAACTGCAGCCGGGATGGCGATGTCTGGCTTTCGGCCGTTTGTCTCCACCTTTGCCATGTTCGCGACCGGCAAGGTCTGGGAACAGATCCGCCAGGTGGTGGCCTACCCAAATGTTCCGGTCCGGATTGTTGCGACCCACGCGGGATTGACGGTTGGCGAAGACGGCGCGAGTCATCAGATGCTCGAAGACATCGCGAACATGCGGGTGTTGCCGAATCTTCGTGTGATCGTTCCTGCGGATGCGGTGGAAGCAGCAGCAGCTATCCGCTACGTGGCAGCAGACGATTCTGGCCCTGTCTATGTTCGACTCTCTCGCGCCCCATTCCCTGTGCTGCATGCAGACGACTACGAGTTTCAGCTCGGCAAGGCTGAAGTGCTTGCGCATGGATCGGATGTCACCATTGCCTGTTGCGGCATCATGGTCTCGGTGGCAATCGAAGCTCGAGAACGATTGGCTGACGCGGGAATCCATGCTGAAGTCATCAACGTCTCCACCATCAAGCCGCTGGATCGAGAGACCATTCTTGCGTCTGCCCGGAAGACCGGGGTCGTTGTGACTGCCGAAGAACATCAGATCACTAACGGACTTGGTAGCGCGGTTTGCGAGCTGCTCGCAGAAGAACTCCCAACTCCTGTCGTGCGGGTGGGGGTAGACGATCGCTTCGGGCAGTCAGGCAATGCAGAGGCCCTGCTCTCCCACTACGGCTTGGATGTTGCTGGCCTCACGGTTGCGGTGCAGCAGGCGATTGCAAAGAAGACTGCCTAGTCTGCTGATGGTGAGGGGCGAAATCGCTCCAAGATCTGCTCGACCAGTGCGTCGCGATTGCTGAGCTTCACTCGCACAAGATCCAGGGATTGCCGAATCTCGTGGACCAGGGGATGATCCAGCGTGGCATGGGTTGCGATCATCAGCGACTTCGGGCTGGCCAGCGCTTGCTCCACTGCTGGCACAAAGCCAGGCGCGCAGAGCTCCATGGGCGCAAACTCGTCGATCACCACAAGCGGCATGTGACGTACGGCATGCTCGATTGCCGGAATTGCCAGCTGTTCTAGGGTCTCCAAGTTCACAGTGTACTTCCCGATCTTTGGACCTACTCGCTGATGAATATGCGAGAGGATGCCCTCTTCCCCGGTTGCGATGTCAACGAGTGCGAACCCAACGCGATGTCCGCAGGTAAGAATCTCCTTGCCAAGGATTCCGCCTGCAGGCAGTGCCAGTTTCCTCAGCACCTGCTCGATCAGCGTCGTCTTTCCGACGCCAGGACGTCCTGTGATCGCGATGCGTTGCTTGATCGCCATGATGCTCGATTCTATCCTCTGGGGCATGGCAAACCCCAGGTTCGATTGGCAATCGATCATTGCGGACGAGATTCGTCGGCATCCCTCCATGACTCCGGACGATCTCCACAAACTCGTGGTGCAATCCGTTCATGGAGGAAACCATCTGCTGCGCGATGCCGAGCAATTCCGTAGAGGATTGGCTACTGAATGGGAAGCTCTTGCACCACAGGACGGGGCGGCTGATGCGTTGCAGATCATTGACCCCAACGGATGTACCGCCCGACTTCACCTTGCCCCGTGCAAGGCCGTTGGATGTGCACTCGATTCGCTGGCGGCCTTGCTGCTCTCGCAGCCGCTCAAGCTCGCAGAACCCCATGCCCTGACTGCTGCATGGTCCATGATTCGGGAGCTGGCGGGACAAGGACTCATTCCGTTCTCTGCAACAGCGCTCCAGCTCTCACCTGATCGCAAGATCGGGCATCACAGTTCAACCTACGGCCCTGCTGCATACAGGATCGTGCACGATCTGCGAAGCTCGAAGACTCAGGAGGCGCTATGTCGGCTCGGTCTGCTGGTCTAAGCTACGCCCGTGCCATTGGTCATATGGACATGGACGCATTCTTCGCTGCAGTGGAGCAGTTGGACCATCCTGAGTATCGAGGGCAGCCAGTGATTGTTGGAGGGCTCGGTCCAAGGGGCGTGGTGGCTACGGCCTCGTATGAGGCAAGACCTTATGGGATCCACAGTGCATTGCCGATGGCGATCGCGCGGCGAAACTGCCCAGACGGCATCTTTGTGTCGCCCCGATTCATTAGGTACAAAGAGATCTCGGAACATGTGCGTACCATTCTCCGCAGGTTCTCTCCTGTGATCGAGACGATCTCGCTGGATGAGGCCTTCTTCGACCTCTCCGAGCACGGTCCTGACTTCGTGGTCATTCGTGAGGTGGCGCGGAGTATCAAGCGACAGATCCAAGCTGAGACCGAACTCACCTGCTCGGTGGGCCTCGCCCCGAACCGGTTCCTTGCGAAGCTTGGATCAGAACTCGATAAGCCGGACGGATTCCTGGCCATCGACCCTGAACACATCCAGGAAATCCTTGACCCACTTCCGGTGGGACAACTCTGGGGGGTTGGCAAGGTGACAGAGAAGCGGTTGGCGAGTCTTGGCTTCTTGCGGGCGCGGGACCTTCGTCTGGCGCCTGTGGAGTTGCTCGTGCGGGAGTTCGGAGATCACGGACGTAGGCTGCAAGAGTTGGCACAGGGCATGGACGAAACCCCGCTGCTGGGAGGTGCGGACTCGCGATCAATCTCCCGCGAAACGACCTTCACATTCGATGTGGTTGATCCGATAGAGATCGAAGCAGAAGTCCGCCGGCTCACGAAGCGGCTGGTCGAGCAGCTACAGCGTGAGCGACTGCTTTGCAGGGTTGTCCGTATCAAAGTCAGATATCCCAGTTTCAAGACGATCACCCGTCAGCGTCAGCTCATCGTAGGAACAGACGATCCCTGCACCATTGAGTCGCTTGCATTGGGGCTCCTACGGGACCGAGTTGTGCTCGATGAGCGCGGGATCCGATTGCTGGGTGTCGGGCTTGGCAATCTTGGGGAGCGGACAGGCAGGCAGCTTCCCCTTTCTGCGGATTGGATTGTGTAACGCGGCCCTCGTCTCCGAGCAAGTGGACAACCCTCACCCGATCAGGGGATGGAATCAGTTGCTGAGAAGAGATTCCAGGATAGGGTGTTGTCGAGGTGATCCCGATGCAACGGAGTTCTTTCGTCGCGTTGCTCTTGTGTTTGCTCGCGCTTTCTGTGCAAGCGGCCATCCCGTTGTGCGACTATCAGTCGCCGCTGACGAATCTGTCCAACCTGACATTGAATTTCTCCTATCAGTTCCACAATGACCCCTATGGTCTTGAGGCGAACGATGTCAGCCAAGGTCAGTTCGGCGTCGATTACGTCAGGCTCTACGACTCACCGGAGTACGGTTTCGATGTCGCGCTGCAGAATGACATGATGATCTCAGCTGAGGATCTCTCGACGTATACGATCACCGCAGATACGAACTACAAACGCTATTTCGTGGCAGAGCAGGACATCTTCGCATTCGCTGGGGCAAGCATCCGGAGTTCGTCCTCCTTCCTGAAGCTGGGGCTTTCCTTTAGCCTGGGTGTCGGCAGCGGCCGATTCACGGACGTAACGCCCCTGGCCAAAGCCACCCGCATTGTAGATTTCCTCGTAGAACGAGGCTCTCTGTCAGATCCTCTGCATCCAGAGGACCTGAAGCGATTGGCACTGGAAATCGGCAGTGAAGCCTCCTACGACTCGCTGGCCGAGCTGCTGGAAGTTGTGCAGGAAGTCATTGAGGATTCGCGGATGGTTGCGCGTATTGGTGGGTTGGACGCGCTGGACATCTCCGAAATCACACGTTTCATCCAGGAAGAAGGATTCGCCAGGTACTGCGGATGGGATCTGAAAGTTGGTCTTGGATACGAACTCCTTGATCCTTCTGGAGGTGTGAACGACCTGTTGATTTCCGGCGCGTTCAACTACGCGCTTGCGACCACGCCCAAAGCGCAGTTCCTGATCGAAGGATCTGTGTCCGGTGCAACAGATTTCCTCACGACCCATCGCATGGACTTCACCGGTTCTTACGACTACCTCATCTCGAATCTGCTCAGCTTGAACGCGGCGTATGACTTCGCTCGGGAAACCTGGGGAGGAGAGCCTACGGACAAGCACCGGATCAGCTTGGAGTTTGTGCTCACGCCTGTGGAAACGGCCAAAGTGGTTGCAGGCGTCTTCCTAGAGCATCGACCGTACTTCCTGGAGTGGAGCACGGACGTGACGCTGTCCATCCAAATGGATCTACTCTAGAGAAGTGTCGCGATGACATCTCGCATGACGTTGTCGGTGAGCGTGTCCGCGGCTTCTGAAGGAGAGAACCAACGCACCTCTGCGATCTCGTCTGGATTTGGCTGCAGCGGATCCCGAATGTCTACCCGATAGAAGAACAGGATCCAGTGAAGCTTGGAACGCTCTCCGAGCTTGGAGCGGACGCCAAGCGGTGCTTCAATGCGGGCCTGAGTACCCAGTTCCTCTTGGATCTCTCTCAGCAGTCCGGATTCCGGATCCTCTCCAAAGCGGAGGAAGCCACCCGGCAAAGTCCAACGATCCTTTGTGAGTCCGCGGCTCCCCTTGACGAGGAGAATTCGCCCTTCTCGGATGCAGATGCCTTCTGAAACAACACGCGGCATCGTCGCGTGCACAGCATCCCGAACGCTATCCGCGACATCCTGACGGCTGCTGACAACGTCCTTGCTGAGCCATGCTGCAGGGTGTTCGTCCAGCTTGGGGGCGCAGAAGAAGGTCTCCTCGGGCTGCGCGAGCCGTGCCATGGTCTCGAATTCGAACGGGATGTCCTCAAGGTGGGGGAGATCAAGCCTGCCGTCTCGGTCTACCAAGAAGATGCGACCGTCTGATTCGATGTAGTAGCGCGTGTTCATGAGGCATGGATTGTACGTCAAGCACCAACAGGAGCGAAACTCCCCGGAGTTGAGGGGCAGGGTCCAGTGATGGATAATGCGGCGCCGGCCCGAAGGGGCCGATTTCTCCAATCAGGAGGGGCATACGGCGTGTACAAAATTCTGAAGAAGCAAACCCTTGGACCGAGCATCCGCGAATACATCGTGGAGGCTCCAGACGTCGCTCGCGTAGGCAAGGCTGGGCAGTTCATTGTCCTGCGACTGCACGAGCGTGGAGAGCGGATCCCTCTGACCATCGTTGAGTGCGATCC
>Ga0180429_10003443_pt1 | contig 12764 bp, 14 predicted proteins | sample SS_ome_FD_132428 | JGI IMG/M metagenome (GOLD analysis project Ga0180429, IMG submission 132428) | Hypersaline lake sediment archaeal communities from the Salton Sea, California, USA - SS_1_S_1 metaG | ecosystem: Environmental > Aquatic > Non-marine Saline and Alkaline > Hypersaline > Sediment ... | reverse complement strand
GCATGCTCTACCATTGAGCTACCGAGGAACCATGAATCCGTATGGGCCGACCGACCGATCGGCCAGGCGGCATGTCAGGGGCGGGAATATAGGCGACACCCCCGATTCTGTCAAGGTTTCGGGGGATTCCGAGGAATCGGGCAACCGGGTTTGTTTCAGGGTGGGGGCGTGCTATCTTGGCCCGGTTGCTCCCGTCCCCAGCCATGGAGATGCCATGTCCGAAACGATTCCCAGTCACCGCGCCGACGAGCTCCGCGCCGCCCTGGACGCCGTCCGCGAGGCCGGCCGCCTCTGCCGCGCCGTCCAGGCCGAGCTAGATCACGGGGTCCTCGAGAAGCGGGACCGGAGTCCCGTCACCGTGGCGGATTTCGGGAGCCAGGCGCTGGTCTGCCGGGTGTTGTCCGAGGTCTTCCCGAGCGATCCGGTGATCGGGGAAGAGGATGCGGCCGCTCTGCGCGAGCCGTCCAACGCCGCCCTCATGGCGCGGGTCGGGAGGCACGTGCGGGCGCTGCGGCCCGAGACCGACGACGACGCGATCCGCACCTGGATCGACCACGGCAGCGCCCGCGATGCCTCGGCCCGCTTCTGGACCCTCGATCCCATCGACGGCACCAAGGGTTTCCTGCGCGGCCAGCAGTACGCCATCGCGCTGGCCCTGGTCGTCGACGGGGAGCTGGAGCTGGCCGCCCTGGGCTGCCCCAATCTAGGCACCGCCCTCGACGGGGACCGCGGCGCCGGCACCGTGATGACCGCTGTCCGCGGACACGGCGCCTGGGCCTGGCCGCTGGAAGGCGACGAGGCGCCGCGCCCGGTCCACGTGAGCAACCTGTCCGACCCCGCCGCCCTGCGCTTCTGCGAATCGGTCGAGGCGGCCCACTCCTCCCACGGCGATGCGGCGCGCATCGCCGCGCGGCTGGGCGTGACGGAGCCCGGGGTGCGGGTGGACAGCCAGGTCAAGTACGGGGTGACGGCGCGGGGTGAGGCGGACGCCTATCTGCGGCTGCCCAAGTCGGCCGAATATGTCGAGAAGATCTGGGATCACGCCGCCGGGGCACTGGTGGTCCGGGAGGCCGGCGGGCGCGTCAGCGACATCCACGGGCGCGAGCTGGACTTCTCGCGGGGACATCTGCTGTCGGGCAACAAGGGCGTGATCGTCTCCAACGGCACACTCCACGACGATGTGCTGGGCGCCATCGCGGAACTCGGGATCGGGGCCTGAGCGCGCCCCTCACCTCTTCAGCACGGCGATCACGTTGCGTCGGCTGCGGTCGATCCTCTCGACGCTGAAGCCCGCGTCGCGGGCCAGGTCGATCTCCCGGCGGAAATCCTCGTCGTTGACGTGGCCTGTCGGTTCGGCCAGCAGCATGCGGCCGCCCGGCTTCAGGGCCGCATGGCATTCGCGCAGGAAGGCGGCGCGGTCACGCGCCTCGTGCAGCACGTGCCAGGCCACGGCAAGGTCGGCGGCCACGGCCAGATCCTCGAGGCCCAGCGTCGCGCCTTCGCACAGGCGAACCTCCATCACCTCGTCGAGCTTCTTGCGACGGATCTTGCGACGCAGCGGTTCGAGCATCCCCTCCTGGACGTCCACGCAGACCACGCGGCCCTCGGGCCCCACCATCTTCCCCAACGGCAGGCTGAAGAAGCCCATGGCGCAGCCCAGGTCGAGCACCGTGTCACCAGGCTTCACGTACGGGCCCAGCAGCTTGTCCGGGTTCTCGAAGAGGCGGCGCAGGGGGCTGGCGAGCAGGAAACCCATCCAGCGCGGGCAGACGTGGGGTTCGGCGGCTTTCTCATCTTGCGGCGTATTGGATGTCGTCACGGCGGACCCTCCTCTTCCGGCCGATGCGAGCATGAGCCTCGTCATCATACACCGTGAAGGCGATCAGCGCCCGACCCGATCTCGATAGAACGCGACGACTGTCCGCTTATCGACCGTCCCCGCGGCCAGCCCCTCGGCGAGATCCCCCAGCTCTTCGTCCGTCGCCTCCACCTCCAAGCCGTTCAACGACAGGAACACCAGCGCCGCGACCATGGCCACACGCTTGTTGCCGTCCTCGAAGGAATGGTTCCGGCTGAGGTGATACGGGTAGGCGGCCGCCATCTCCGGCAGGTCTCGGTGCAGGCGGGCGCCGTCGAAGGTGGCCCGGGGCATGGCGACGGCGGCGTCGAGCAGGCCCCTGTCTGTCAACGCTCACCACCCCTCCACCGCCAACGTGAACACCCAGGGCCGCCCCCCCGCCCCCTCGCCCACCGGCTTGGCCGCGAAGAGCCGCAGGCTGCCCAGTCGTCCGCCGAGACCCAGGAACTTGCCCAGGCCCACGCCCACGTCGGCGCGCCAGCCCTCGGCGCCGTGATAGTCGGCGTGGGGGCCCTCGCGGCGGGACACGCGGCCCCAGTCGGCGAAGGTGATGGGCTGCAGGCCGAGCCGCTCCAGCAGGGGGATCCGCAGGGCGCGGAAGAGGTCCACGTTCCAGCGGACGTCCAGGCTGGCCCAGCCGCCGCGGTCGCCCACGAGTTCCAGGGCCTCGTAGCCGCGCAGGGTGCCGTAGTCGCCCAGGTAGGTCTTCCACTCCAGCGGCGCCTGGCGGTCGACGCTGTTCCAGTTGCCGCGCAGCACCCACACGTCGCCCCAGGGATCGCGCTCCTGCCACATGGCCTTCAGGACGAAGTGGCGGTACCAGGCGGCGCCGTCGTCCGCGGCCGCCACGTCCGGCAGGTCGTTGTCGGTGACGCGGTGCCACTCCTGCAGGCCCTGCAGCCACAGGCCGCGCCAGCGCACCTGCAGGCCGGCGTAGAGCGTGCGGCGGGACAGGCCCGTCACGTCCAGGTTGCCGCCGACCTCGTCGCGGTCGCCGAAGAGGCTCCAGTCGGTGCGCACGCCCAGGGGGCGGTGGCGGCCGCCGCCGGCGCCGAGCAGCAGGCTGAGCTGCGGCCGCGGCGTGACCCGCAGGCCGGCGCGCCAGTGCGCCAGGTCGTAGTACTGGTTGGGATCCTTGCCGCTGAAGAAGGCGCCGAGGTTGCGTTCGCCGCGCATGTCGCCCGCGAACCATTCGGTGCCGCGGCCGCCCTCGGCCTCGAGGGCCAGCCAGGTCCAGGGGGGGCGGTCGGGCCAGCCGCCGTCGTCGTAGAGGCGGGCGGTGGCCAGGGGCACCGACAGGCGGTGCGTGTGGGACAGGCGCTTCCAGGCCAGCCCGTAGCTCAGTCCGGACAGCAGCCGCGGCTGCCGCACGCCCGGGCGATGGATCTCGATCTCGCCGCCCAGGTCGAGCCCCTGGACGCGGTTGTAGTGCAGCAGGCTCACCGGATGCAGGCGCACGCGCCAGGGACGGCCGGCGATCATGCGGCCGATGACCGCGTCGCCCTCGACCGTCAGCGAATCGAGCAGGACCGGCGTGAGGCCGAGGCCCAGGTCCTCCAGGCGCAGGGGCTCGTACCAGCCGCTGTCGAGGCTGCGCCAGTAGGCGTTGAGCGAATCGATCGCCGCCTCCTGGGAGACCCAGACCAGCGAATCGGGATCGGCGGGACCGCCGACGGCCGCTGTCGGCAGGAGGAACAGCAGGATCCACAGGGACATCGTTGTCGCCAACCGGCTCACCGTTCCGCCCCCTCCGAGAAGACATAGTCCTTCATCACGGCCCGCAGCTCGATCCGGTCCGGCAGCGTGGGCAGGTCGGTCATCTCGATCTCCGCGTACAGCTCGTCCGTCAGCCAGCGCGCGCCGACCCGCTTCTGGGTCCAGACGAAGCGGGGCACCGCCGCGATGACCAGCGGCACGGGCGTCGGACCGGACACGCGGCCCTCCATGCGGCGGATCACCAGGTCGCTGTAGTCGATCCACACCACGCCGTCCAGGCCGGGTTCGAAGCGGCCGCACGGCGTGAAGCCGATCTTGAAGACCAGGTGCTCGCCGATCAGGACGCGCTCGAGGATCTCGTAGCGGTAGCGGCCGGCGGTCATCAGCACGAAGGGCATGTCCATGGCCCGGTCGGTCACGTCCTCCTGCCACCGGGGGTCGATCTCCGCGTCGGTCTCCTCCTCGACCAGTTCGCCCCCCTCGTACTTGCGCACGATGTGATAGAGGCGTGCCATGCGCTGCTCGCCGTCGGCGTCCAGGCAGACGCGGGTGGCCTCGAGGTGCTCCTCGCGCCGCACCTCGGCCGGATCCGGGTCGTCCCAGAAGAGCTCCGCGTGGGTGACCGAGGTGACGGACATGACGCCCAGGCGCAGAACGTCGCGCTCCATGCGCTCGCCGATGCGGCGGACCAGTTCGCTGACGCGCAGGCGCGGGGCCTGCACGCGTACGGTGTCGACGCCGGCGTCGGCCAGGGCGATGGTGTCCTCGGGCGTGATGACCACGGCGAAGCCCTGTTCGAGCAGGGCGTCCACGTCCACCAGCCAGGGATCGTCCTCGGTGCCGCGGCCCTCCTGCGCGGCGGCGAGGGCGGCGGCGAGGCAGAGCGCCGGGATCGCCGGCAGCGCGCGCGGTATCGGGAATCCCATACGTCCTCCCCTCGATCCGGATCTCTTAGCGGACCGGCCGCGTCCGCCGACCAGATCAGCGTCGTCCCGGAGCCTCGCGGATCACATGGTGCCAAGTGCGTCGATCGCGTTGCGCTTGATCCCGAGCGCGGGACGCGTCGGGCCTCGTCCCCGTCGCGGCCGGTCCCGCGCCGGGGCGCAGCAAGAGCGGGACCGACGCCGCGGGCGCCGCGCGATCGGACCGGAAGACGCGCCCGCGGGCCCTCCGGTCACGCAGGACGGGAGACGACGCCGGTCGGCCGTCTCCCGTCAGACAACATTCCACCCTCCGCCGACAACCCGCAGGGTCACCGGCCACGGATCACTTGCGCGTGTAGACCATCTCCATGGCCTTCATCTCCGGCATGTCGCCCATGGTCATGAAGTAGTCCATGGTGTGGGCGTCGTCGCCGCCGAAGGTGGTCACCGTGCGCGTCTTGATCTCCTGGCCCGTTATCGGATCGGTCAGGCTGCCGAAGAGCTCCATGGGCTCGCCGATCTTCTCGTAGACGCCGGTCATGATGCTCATGACGGTGCCCTGGGTGTCCACCCAGACCGACGTGACCACGTGGGTGGTGTTGTCGTAACCGGTCAGGCCGATGCCGTCGAAGGGCATGCCCATGACCGTCCCCTTGACCTTCTCCAACAGGAAGCGCCCGCCGAGGATCATCTCGGCGGAGCTGTCGGCGGTCATGGTCATGGGCTCGCCGCCGGGCTCCATCCACATCTTGCTGGTGGTCTGCCACTCGCCGGTCCGCGAGGCCAGGAGCGCGTGGGCCTCGCCGGGCACGGCGGCGGCGGCCCAGGCGGCCTCCGTCTCCGCATCGAAGGGCGAGGCGGACTCGTCGGCCAGGGCCGGCAGGGCGCCCAGCGCGACGGCCAGCGCGGTGACGAATACCAGATACTTGCGTGCGGTCATGTGTCTGTCCCCCTTGATTGTGTTCCCGTGCAATCAGATCGACCGGCTCACAGAGTACAGCCAACCGGCCCGGCGAACCAGACCGGGTCTTCAGGGAGGAAAGCAACTCCATGCCGAAACAGGACATGCCGTTTGCGGCCGTCGCCTTCGTCTGCACCCACAAGCGCCCCGACGGACATCCCAAGCCCTGCTGCGCCGACCGGGGCGGCGCCGCCCTGCGCCAGAAGCTGCGGGAGATGGCGGCCGAGCGCGGACTCGAGGGCCAGGTCGCGATCTTCGCCAGCGGCTGCCTGGGCGCCTGCCAAGCGGGGCCCGCGGCCCTGTCCTTCCCGGACGGGACCTACAGCCTGGACGTGAAGGAGCAGGACCTCCCGGCCCTGCTCGATGATCTTACGGAGAAATGAAGCGGCTCAGCCCGTGCGCGTGAAGTAGGCGCGCACCTCGTCGGCGCTCTGGGTGTTGAGGATCTGGCGGCAGCAGAGGCCCGCGTCGCGGGTCATCTCGGCACCGTGGCGGTAGTCGCCGAGGCGCGCGGCCCTGTGGGCGTCCGAGGCGATCACCAGGGTCACGCCCAGCATCTGGGCGTGGTAGCAGTTCTTCCAGTCGAGATCCTCGTGGGCGGGGTTGGCGTCGATCTCCACGGCGACCCCGACCTCCGACGCGGCGGTCAGCACGCGGTCGAGATCCATGGGCAGCTCGCGCCCGGTGGTCATGAAATGCCCGATGGGATGTCCGAGGATGGAGACGCGGGGATGGCGCACGGCCTGCACGGCGCGTTCGGTCTGCGTCTCGTAGTCCAGGCCGTGAGAATGGCGCATGGTGGCCACCACGTAGTCGAAGGCGGCGAGCAGCTTTCCGTCGACCGGCAGGTCGCCCTGGGGATCGACCTCCACCTCGACGCCGTGGAGCAGGGTGAAGCCGTTGCCGTCGGCGTTGTACCTGTCGATCTCCGCCCGCTGGCTGGCCATGCTCTCGGCGCAGAGCCCGTCCCGGCAGAAATCGCTCTTGAACTTGTCGGTGACGCCCAGGTAGTCCAGGCCGAGCTCGCGGGCCGTGCGGACGATGGCCGCCAGGTCGTGGGCGCCGTCGACGTAGGCCGTGTGGCAGTGCAACAGGCCGCGCACGTCGCATTGTCGGAGGAGTTCGAAGTGTTGGATCGAGCAGGATTCCTGGCAGGGCCAGGGCTGTTCCGAGCAGTTGAGTTTTCCGTGCGGTAGCTGTTCGTTCATACTGCGTTCGATCCCGGTCTCGAGGTTCCTCGTGTCGGCGAACTGTGTTGCCCACGATAGAAAGGCGGCCGATCAACCGCAAGTCCCCGCAGGGACCTTATATCGGGCCCGCGGACCCCGCTCTTCAGAGGAGTCCGCGCCGCGCCAGATCGCCCGGATCCACGTTGCCGCCGGAGATCACCACACCGACCTTCTCCAGACCCCGCAACGACTTGAATCCGTCGCAAAAAACGGCCGCCGCCGGCACCGCGCCGCTCGGCTCCACGAGCTGCTTCATGCGCGACCAGAGCAGGCCCATGGCTTCGAGGATCTCCGCGTCGCTCACCGTAAAGATGTCTTCCAGATGATCCCGCAGGATCGGCCAGGTCAGCTCGCCGAGGCTCGTGAGCAGACCGTCGGCCACGGTGTCGGGCGCGGTCTGGGGGATGCGCTCGCCGGCGTCGAGGGAGCGCCTGGCGTCGTCCGCGCCCGCCGGCTCCGCGCCGAAGAGACGCAGGTCGGCGCGCCGCCCGCGGCCGGCCAGGCAGGTGCCGGACATGAGCCCACCCCCGCCCACGGGCGCGATCACGGCGTCCAGGTCGGGCACCTCGTCGAGCAGTTCCAGGACGGCGGTGCCCTGTCCGGCGATGGTCGGCGCCTGGTCGTAGGGATGGACCAGCACCGCGCCCGTCTCCTCCACCACCCGGCGGGCCGCGGCCTCGCGCGCCGCGAGGGTCGGCTCGCACTCGATGATCTCCGCCCCGTAGCCCGCCACCGCCGCGCGCTTGACCGGTGGCGCCGTGCGGGGCATGACGATGCGGGCGGGGATGCCGCGCAGTCGAGCGGCCAGCGCCAGGGCCTGGGCGTGGTTGCCGCTGCTGTGGGTGGCCACGCCGCGGGCGGCCGCCGCGTCGTCGAGTTGGGCCACGGCGTTCCAGGCGCCGCGAAACTTGAAGGCGCCGGCCCGCTGCAGGTGCTCGCACTTGAAGAAGAGCCGGCGGCCGGCACACGCGTCCAGCGTGCGGCTGGTCAGGACCGGCGTGCGGTGGGCGACGCCGCGGAGGCGAACCGCGGCGTCCTCGATGTCGGCGTATGTGACGGCGTACGGCATGGCGGTCCGCACCTCCGGCGGCCCGGGCGGGCGATCGACCTCGGCGCGCCTCGTCCTCAGCGCTCCTGAGCCCTGGCCGCCATCTTGATCTGCGGCAGCAGGCTGACGTCGAACATGCTGCGCCGGCCGGCGCGCACCTCGCGGGTCTCCTCCAGACCGCGGCGCAGGCCGGCCAGGACACTGGTCACTTCCAGGCCCTGGTAGCGGTAGCCGAAGTGGCGCAGCTTCTCCATGGCCGCCACCAGCTTGTCCTCGGCCGGAGCGAGCTTGTTGGCGGCGATGCTCTCGAAGGCCTGGCAGGCCTCGTTCAGGCCGATCCAGAAGAGCTCGTCCTTGCCGACGGACTGACGCACGCCTCCGGCGGTGATCCTGGCGGCGTCGGTGTAGCGGCGGTTGTTGAAGGCGGTCACGGCGTCGGTCAACAGATCCATCTGTTTGCGTCTCCTCGATGTTCCAGAACGGTGTTCCTCGAACGATGTCCTAGAGGTCCCGCTCGTCGATCATGCGTTCGACGGGCAGGTAGCGCTCCGCCTCCTCCTCGAAGGCGAGCTTGCGGATGTCCTTCATGCGGTCCACGTACAGCTTGCCCTGCAGGTGGTCGCACTCGTGCTGCATGACCACGGCGGCGAAGCCGTCCAGGTCGCGCTCCACGCGCTTGCCGTGCATGTCGTGATGCACGGCGTGGACGGCCGCCGGCCGCTCCACCCAGCCCCGGAAGCCCGGCACGCTGAGGCATCCCTCGTACATGCCGTAGAGCTTGTCGGTCGTCGGCGTGATCTCCGGGTTGATCACCACGCGGATGATCGGCTCGTCGTCCTCGTCCGTTTCGCCGCCCACCAGGGCCAGCTGCTTCGAGACGTGGACCTGCGGCGCGGCCAGGCCGACGCCGGTGTACTCGTGCATGGTCTCGAGCATGTCCCGGATCAGCGTCTGCACCTCGGCGCCGCCGATCTCCTCGGGCGGGATCGGATCGGCGACCCGGCGCAGCACCGGATGCCCCATGCGGGCCACTTTCAGGATTGCCATCTCGATCATCTCCACATCCCGGCCGTCGATCCGACCGGGGCGCAAGCAATATCACGAATCGTGCCATGGCGGGCCGGGCCCGCGCGGGTCGTGCGGCGTCGGCGTATGCCGGCGCGAACACACAGGTTAACGGCTGCCGACCGGGAATGCAAAGGACCGGCCCCCCGCCCCGGCCGGCGGCGGAGCGGACGGTTTCTAGCCGTGGTCGTGATCGTGGCCGTGGTCGCCGTCACCATGGTCGTGATCATGGCCGTGGTCGCCGGCGGGATCCGGCGCGCAATGCCCGCAGTACAGCTTCCCCTCCTGCTCGACCATGTCCGATTCGTTCATCTCCATGCCGCAGGCGGCGCATTCGGCCTTGGCCTCGGCCTTCTCGCCGCAGCCGACGGCGCAGGCGAGGGACAGGGCGAGAGCGAGCAGGATGACCAGGCCGGGCGTTCGTCTCATGTCCTCTCCTTCGGAATGATCGTCGGTGCGACCCGCCCAGGATAGACCGGATCGGTGCCCGCGCCAATCCCCCTTTGACAGTCCCCGCGGTGTGGGATATCGTCCCGCCCGAGACCGCCTCGATGCACTCGACCGACCCAGCCGCCGAGAGGGAAAGACGTGCTTCAACCGCGATCGCCCGTACCGCCGGCGGACGCCGACGGGGCGGCGGGCCCGCTGCCGGCCGTCCTGCGCATCGTTTCGCTGCTGGTCCTGCTCTACGTCTTCCTCTTCGCCATCACGCTCATGGGCTCGGCCTTCAAGACCTTCGGCAAGTCCTTCAGCGACGCCCTGATCACCGGCACCACCAATCCCGTGATCGGCCTGATGATCGGGCTGCTGGCCACCTCGCTCATCCAGAGTTCTTCGGGCACCACGTCCATCGTCGTGGGGCTGGTGGCCGCCGGCGCGCTCGAGGTGGGGGGCGCCATCCCCATCATCATGGGCGCCAACATGGGCACCACGGTCACCAACACCATCGTGGCCATGGGCTCCATGGGGCGACGCATCGAGTTCCAGCGCGCCTTCGCCGGCGCCACCATGCACGACTTCTTCAACCTGCTGACCATCATCATCCTGTTCCCGCTGGAGCAGGCGACCCACTACCTCGAGCGCAGCGCCTCCTGGCTCTCCGGGCGGCTGGTCGGGACCGGGGGCGTGGAGTTCCACAGTCCGGTCAAGGCGATCACCAAGCCCGTCGCCAAGGCCGTCAAGCACCTGCTGACAGACGACTTATCCATGGCCGACGTCCTCGCGGGCGTGGTCATGCTCGTCCTGTCGCTGCTGCTGCTCTTCACCGCCCTGGCCATGCTCACCAAGGTGATGCGGCAGGTCGTGGTGGCCCGGGCCAAGGGCGCCTTCAACCGCCGGCTCGAGCGGCACGGGATCCTGGCCATGGTGCTGGGCGTGATCGTGACCGTCACCGTCCAGAGCAGCTCCATCACCACCAGCCTGCTGATACCGCTGATCGGGTCGGGCATCGTGTCGCTGGAGACGGCCCTGCCGGTGACCCTGGGCGCCAACGTGGGCACCACCGTCACCGCCCTGCTGGCCTCGCTGACCGGCAACGCCGCGGCGGTGACCGTGGCGCTGGTGCATCTGCTCTTCAACCTCAGCGGGATCGCCATCTTCTATCCCTGGCGCAGCTTGCGCCGGGTGCCGGTGCGACTGGCCGAGGGCCTGGCCACCCGCACCGCCGACAACAAGTGGTTCGCGGTATACTACATGCTGGGCATCTTCTTCGCGCTGCCGCTGGCCTTCGTCTTCGTCTCGAGGCTGTTCGACTGACTGGATGTTCGACCAGGAGTGAGTTCGTCATGAAAGTCTTCCGTTCGTTCCGCGACATCTTCCGCAAGGACAACTGGAGCTCGGCCACCTCGGCCCGCGTCGGCGAGATGCTGGACATCTGCGCGTCGATGAACAAGTTCGTCTACCAGGTCCTGCTGGAGGGCATGAGCGACGCGGAGGCCCAGTCCAAGCTCTACGACCGCGACCAGCGCATCAACGTGCTCGAGCGGGAGGTGCGGCGCAGCGTGGTGACCCACCTGGCCCTGGAACAGCGCAGCGAGGACATCCCGTCCGGCCTGATCTTCATGAACGTGGTGAAGGACGCCGAGCGCATCGGCGACTACCTCAAGAACGTCTTCGACGTGGCCCACGAGCTGATGCCCGCCGGCGCCGACCGCGCGCTCTACGTCGAAAAGCTGAAAGGTTTCGCCGACGTCATGCGGGACATGATGGTCGAGACGGCCGAGGCCTTCGGCGAGAGCGACGAGGAGAAGTGCAAGCAGATCATCGAGACCTCCCGCGCCCAGGGCACCGCCCTCGAGGAGGCCATCGCCGAGGTCACCCACAGCGGACTCGACACCTCGGACGCCGTCTGCATCGTGCTGGTCATGCGCTTCTACAAGCGGATCTTCATGCACCTGTGCAACATCGCGACCACGGTGGTCATGCCGCTGGACAAGATGGATTTCTACGACGAGAACGGGGGCTGAGCGCCCTCTCGTCTCACCGCACCAGCATGAGCTTCTCCGACCGGACATCCTCGCCCGCACCCAGCCGGATCACGTAGACGCCCGAGGGCATCGGCCGCCCGGTCGCGTCGCGGCCGCTCCACTGCAGGGCGTGGTCGCCCGCGGCGAAGCGCCGGTCCGCCAGGACGTCGACGAGGCCGCCCGACAGGTCGTAGACGCCGGCCCGCACGTCGCCGGGCGCGGCCAGGGAGAAGGTGACCGTCGTGCTGGGGTTGAAGGGATTGGGCGCGACGGCCACGTCGCGGAAGCGGGACGGCGGCACGGGCCCGGGGCCATCCGGACCATCATCCACGCCGGTCGGGATGCCGTGGACGGGCATCAAGAAGACGCCGCGATTGTCGACGATGTAAAGCCGCTCGTTGGCGTAGGACAGCTCGCGGACCAGATAGGCCCCCTCGAGACCGCCGCCGATCACCCGGAGCGTCGACGGGTCCGAGACGTCGATGACGTACAGCCCGATGAAGGGATCGATCACGTAGACCACGCCGTCGAACGCCTCGATGCCGCACAGGGGTCCCTGCAGGCGCAGGGACGACGTCACCCAGATATCGTCCGGATCGGACACGTCGAACGCCAGCAGCATGTTCTCGCCGACGGCGAAGGCGTGGTCCCCGTCCACGGCCACGTGGGAGAGATCGTGTCCCGTGGCCAGGAAGCCCAGCAGCGGGGGATCGCCGTCTCCCGACACGTCGAAGAGGTACAGGCCCCCGGTACCGTCGGCGACGTAGGCCACGCCCTCCCGCGCGACGACGTCCCGGGCCTGGCCGGGCGTGCCGCCGACCCCCATCCAGGCGGGAGATCCTGCGTCCGCTTCGAGGCTCAGGACGACGAGGCCCATCCCTTCGACGACCATGTAGAGGCGCTCTCCGTCCAGCGTCAGGCCGCGGGCCTCGCCGCCGAGGTACATGCCGAGCGACAGGACGGGATCGTAGGAGCGGGAGATGTCCGCCACCCGCAGGCCCACGCCGGCGTCGGCGATGTAGGCGTAGTCGCCGGCCACGCGGATGTCCCGGGGATCGAAGAGCGTGGCCGTCATGCCGACCGTCTCGTTGTTGTAGGGTTCGACGACGCTGAGCCGGGCAAAGTCCACGGCGTAGACGTAGCGGCGATCCGCGGCCACGGACCGCGGCACGTTGAGTTCGAGGGCACCGTAGACGGGCGCGACCTCGCTGTTGCCGAGGCGGTAGGTGTAGAGGCATTCCTCGGCGGCCACGTGGATGTGCTGTCCGTCGAGCGCCAGGCCGTAGGCCGAGGTCTGGTTGATCAACCGCGCGATCTCGGTCGGCTCTTCGGGGTTCGAGACGTCCACCGTGACGACGCCGCCGTAGAGGCTGGTCATGACGACGATGTCGCCCACGGCCGACACGTCGATGACGGCCGGCGAGGACCTCAGGATGCCCACGACCTCGGCCTCGGCGATTGTCGAGGCGTCCACGACGGCCAGCCCGGCGTCGTAGTCG